>Ga0137373_10002812_pt1 | contig 19098 bp, 23 predicted proteins | sample SagtaG_5_FD_104912 | JGI IMG/M metagenome (GOLD analysis project Ga0137373, IMG submission 104912) | Vadose zone soil microbial communities from Sagehorn Ranch, Mendocino, California, USA - Sage1_R_80_16 metaG | ecosystem: Environmental > Terrestrial > Soil > Vadose zone | place: USA... | reverse complement strand
TCACGATCGCTCCCGAGAAGGTCCAGCGTGTCCTGCTGAACCTGCTCACGAACGCGGTGCGGCACGCGCGGCCGCGCGGAGCGGTCGCAGTGGTCGTGCAGCAGGACACCGACCACGTGATCGTCGCGGTCGAGGACGACGGGAACGGACTGGCCCCGGGCGCGGCGGAGCGGATGTTCGAACGCTTCTGGCGCGACGACGGCTCCCGGGCGCGCTCAAGCGGGGGCGCGGGGCTCGGCCTGGCGATCGCGCAGGGGCTGGTGCATGCGCACGGCGGGACGATCTGGGCCGAGAACCGCCTGGGCGGCGGGGCGCGCGTGGCGTTCACGCTGCCGCTCGCTTCCACGAGCGCCTGAGCCGCGCGGGTGTTACGTTCGGCGGGTGCGCAGGCGCCTCGGGATCTCGTTGGGGATCACGCTGCTGGCTCTCGCGTTGGCGCCAGCGGCCGGCGCGCTCCGCTTCACGCTTCGGGCGCCTGCGCCGGGCTCGGTCGTGATCGCGCAGGTCACGGGCAAGGCAACGGGCCGCAAGCCGGTGCGACTGAAGCTCCTGAACCGCGGCGCCCTGGGCAAGACGATCGTCGCCTCGGCAACGTGGCGCGGGCGTAGACGATCGGACTTCGACGGGATCGTCGTGCTCCTGAACCCGCGCGGAGCGAGCTCACAGCGCGCCACGTTCGGCTCCGGCGCCCTCGTCGCAATCAGGACGCAGGCGATCATCTCGAGGCTCGGGCAGCTCCTTCAGCCCACCTCCGACGCAGCGCGGGCAAGCGTGCGCCGCTTCGCATGCGCGGGCAACGTGGGACGGATCTCCCTCCTCGTCCGCCAGTACCACGCCAACCGGCTCGCGGCTGTCTCGGCGAGCACCTTCCTCCGCCAGGCCTGCGGCGTCGCGATGGACGAGACGATCCCCGAGGCACCGCAGTTCTGGAGCCGCTTCGGGCTGCCCTTCTGCGGCTTCTACGTCCACCGGTGGGGGAGCGCCGGGAACGAGTTCCAGTTCAACGGCAGCTGCAACCGGGCGCTGGACGAGCTCGACGTCCAGCCGCCGACGGCGCTGACCGCAGCGGCCTGCGTCCGCTTCTCGCGCTCGGACTGCGCTGTGCGGCCGCGCAACGTGGCGTTCACGTTCCTTTCTCCACCGCCGGCGCCGTACGCCGGGCTCTCGGGAGCGCGGGTTCGGGTCAGCCGGCAGGCGACGCTTTCGGACGGCTGGCTGGGCCTCGCCCAGCCGACGAGCGGCAACCCCTTTGGCTTCCGCTTCGACCCGACGCCCGGTCGGCCGCGGTTCGCGTTCTAGCGCCGTGCCCGATAGATTCGGCGGCGCTCGTCCAGGCCCTTGAGCTCGAACTCCGCGAGGTCGTCGAACTCGAGCCCGGAGCCTGCGACGAGATCACGCGTAGTCGCCGAGACGAGCACCTGACCTGCGCCCGCGAGCCCCGCAATCCGCGCGGCGACGTGAACCGCGATCCCGCGCGGGGCCCCACCGCCGTGACGCTCGACCTCTCCCGTGTGCAGGCCGAGGCGGATCTCGAGCCCGAGCTGCTGCACGGCCCGCTCGATCGCGATGGCGCAGCGAATGGCGCGCGCCGGCCCGTCGAAGGTCGCGAGGAAGCCGTCGCCGGCGGTGTCGATCTCCTCACCGTCGAACCGCTCGAGCTCGCTGCGGACCGCGGCGTGATGGCGCTCGAGCAGACGCGCCCACGCGTCGTCGCCGAAGCGCCGGACCGCCTCGGTCGAGCCGACGAGGTCCGTGAACAAGATCGTCGTTAGCACCCGCTCGCCCGCCTGGGCAGGTCGTGCGCCCGTCAGGAACTCCTCGACCTGATCCAGCAGTGGGCCCGAGTCGAGCCAGGGGAACGTGCTCGCGCCAGGGACCTCGACGAGGGAGGCGCCGGGTATCCGCCCGGCGAGGAACTGAGCCTGCTCGGGCGCCAGGGCCGGGTCCGCGCGGCGGTAGAGCACGAGCGTCGTCGGCTGCACGGCCGGAAGCACATCGGTGACGTCCGTGATCCAACTCGAGGCGATGAGGTTCCTGATCGCGCCCGGGCTGCCCGCAAGACGCTCACGCGCGCCCCACCAGGTCCGCAGCACCTCGTCGGCGTCCGGGGCGAACAACGTGACGGTCGAGCCGTCGCCCCAGCGGGCCACGACGTCCTCGAGCTGTTCTCGCCGCTCCTCGTCGCTGAGCTCCGGCTGCCAGTACCTGGCGTACGTCCCGAAGAGGACGAGAGCGCGCGTGCGCTCGGGATAGGTCGCGGCGAAGAGGACCGACATCGGGCCGCCTTCGAAGTAGCCGAAGAGCGCCGCCGACTCGGAGCCCGCGGCGTCCATCACGGCGCGCACGTCGTCCATCCGCGTCTCGAGATCCGCGATTCCGCCGTGCCGGTCGGACAGCCCCGTGCCGCGCTTGTCGAGCCGGATCAGCCGTGCAAACGTGCCGAGCCGCTCCAGGAACGCGGCGTACCGCGGCTCCTCCCAGTCGAACTCGAGATGGCTCACGAAACCGGGCACGAGCACCAGGTCGAACGGGCCGTCGCCGGTGACCTGGTAGGCGATGCTGACGTCGCCGTTCTGTGCGTAGAGAACAGTCCCTCCCACGGCCCGGAGCCTAGACTCCGCGCGTGCCGAACATCCGGACGACCGACCTCTACGGCGAGGACGGCTACCGGCGAGCGCGACTCGCGGAGCAGGCGGGCGCAGAGCACCTCGGCCTGACGGTCTACGAGCTGCCGCCGGGGGCCGGCATGCACTTCCACTACCACCTCCAGCGCGAGGAGTTGCTCGTCGTCCTCGAGGGGACGATCGCGCTGCGGACCGCGGCGGGGTGGGAGGACGTTCCCGAGGGCGAGGTTCGGGCGTTTCCGCGCGGGGAGCGGGGCGCGCACGGGTACGAGAACCGCACCAACGCCCCGGTGCGCCTGCTCATGTTCAGCGAGCAGAACGCGCCGAACGTCAGCGTCTACCCCGACGCGGGGCAGCTCGGGATCTACGACGTCGCCCCGCCCGAGCAGCGCCGCTTCGGGGCGCTGTTCAACCTCGCCGACGCGGTCGAGGGCTACGGCGGCGGCAAGCCCGATGCCGGCTGACGTCCGGGACGTCGCGCCCGGGCTCTGGATCTGGCGGACCACTCATCCCGCCTGGCAGCCGGAGCACGACTGGCCCGAGACAGTCACCTCGACGTGCGTCGAGAGCGGCGGCGAGGTGGCGCTGCTCGACCCGCTGGTGCCGCCTGAGGACGCCACCGAAGCCTGGGAGCGGCTCGATGCGAATCCGCCGACGCTGGTGGTCATCCTCAAGCCGGACCACGTGCGCGACGTCGACCTCTTCGTCCGCCGCTATGACGCGCGTGCGTTCGGGCCATGGCTCTTCTTTGCCGGCGACGCGCCCGAGACGGAGCTCGAGCCGCTCGAGCCCGGCATGGAGCTGCCGGGCGGGATCCGGACGCTCTTCGACGCGCGCTGGCGGAACGAGACGCCGGTCTGGCTGCCCGAGCAGAAGGCTCTGGTCTTCGCGGACGCGCTGACCGCGCCGGACGGCGAGCTGCGAATCTGGAACACGCGGCAGATCGACCGCGCGCGGCAGGTCTTCCGCGAGTACCTCGAGCTCCCGTTCGAGCACGTGATCGTCGCCCACGGCGAGCCGCTGCACGACCGCCCCGCCTTCGAGCGCGCACTCGACCTGCCGCCCTACGGCTAACGGCCGATCTGCCGCGCGATCCGCCGCGCGTCCCGCCCCACTCCGCCGACGTTCTCGGAGGTGAAGGCGTAGAGAAAGTCGAGGCCCAGGAAGTAGAGCCCCGGCTCGGAGGCGACGCCGCTTTCGTGCAGCGGCTCACCCTCGCCGTCGAAGACCGGCACATCGATCCAGCCGAAGTCCTGCCGGAAGCCCGTGCACCAGATCACGTTGGCGACGTCGAGGACGCGGCCGTCCTCGAGAACGGGAAGGCCGTCTTGCACGCCGACGGTCCTCGGCACCTGCTCGACGCCCGCCTGATTCAGGTCGCGCGACTTCACCCGGATGCGCGGGGCGCCGCCCTCGAGCACGTGCGGCCTCACCTTGCGGCCGAGCGGCGTTCGCACGGTGAGGATCCGGGACGCGATGAACCACAGGATCGGTACGACGACTCGACGGCCCGGGTTCTCGATCCTGACCGGGATCTCCCCCTTGTCGGGCCCCGATAGCCAGGTCGGGTGCTCCTTCGACGCCTCCATCGCGATGTCAGCGCCCGAGTTGCCGGCGCCGACGAGCAGGACGCCGCCCGGCCGGAGCTGCGACGGCTCGCGGTACTCGCTGGAGTGCATCTGGACGATGCGGGGGTCGAGCTCGGGCGCAAACTCCGGCACCGACGGCACGCCGTAGTAGCCGGTCGCGACTACGACCGAGTCGGCCGTGAGCCGTTGCTCGCCGCATTCGGCGAGGTACCGCCCGCCGGCCCTCGCGAGGCGGTCGACCGGCATCCGGGCGCGGACGGGGAGGTCGAAGCGCGCGGCGTATGCCTCGAGGTAGTCGGCCGTTTCGCGCGCGGTCGGATACGACCAGGCCGGAGCCGGGAACGGCCAGCCGGGCAGGCCGTTGAACCGCGCCGGGGTGAAGAGGCGCAGCGAGTCCCAGGTGCGCGTGCGCCAGGAGCCGCCGATCTGCTCGTTCGCGTCGAGGATCACGAACGGCCTGCCGAGCCGCTTCAGGTAGTAGCCGATCGAGAGCCCCGCCTGGCCACCACCGATGACGATCGTGTCGAAGTGCTCGACGCGTGCTTCCCTGCTTTCGATTGCTGCTTCCGCCGTCGCCATGACGCTCTCCTTCCGTCGCTGTGCAACGACGGTAGGGCGCTGCGAACGACGCCGCATCGCGCAGATCCGGCAACTTGCGCGGCGGCGGGATGGTCAATCTTGACCAGTGAGGCCGTGCTCGAACGCGAACGCGCCGGCCGCCGTCCGCGAGGCGACGCCGAGCTTGCGGAGGATGTTCTGGACGTGGCGCGCGACGGTGTGCTCGCTGATCACGAGCGCCGAGGCGATTTCGCGGTTGCTCTTGCCCGCGGCGACCAGCCGCAGGACTTCGAGCTCTCGTACGCTCAGGCCGTACGTCTCGCCGCCGCTCCCTCTCAGCGCGTCGACCGAGGCGACATCCGGCGCGGCGCCCAGCTCCTCGAAGGCTGCGCGGGCCGCGTCGAGCTCGAGCGAGAAGGCGTCCTCGTCGCCGAGCGCGCGGCAGGCAACGCCGACGATAACGCGTGCGCGGGCGGCTTCGTAGGGAGCCTCCAGCTCGTTCCAGATCTGGACGCACCGGCGAAGGTCGGCGAGCGCTCCGGCCGCGTCGCCCGTCGCCAGCTCAACCGCACCACGGGCGCCTGCGAGCATGGCACGCAGCATCTCGCTCTCGCATTCCGCGCAGATGGCCTCGAGCTCCTCGCACGCCTCCCGGGCTTCGTCCACCTCTCCGGCCGCGAGCATGATCTCCGCATACGCCGGCAGCAGGGCCGCCCTTCGCAGCCGGTCGGTCCTCTCGGTCACCACGCGCCTGATCGAGGCCGCCGCAGCGTCGCGCTTGCCCTGCGCGAGCCGTAGCAGCACCAGCCCGGGCTGAGGCTCGCCGCCGAGACGGCTCGACCGCCGGTACGCCGCCTCGGCCTCCGCAAACTCGCCCCGGAGCCGGTGAACCTCGCCCTCCAGGTAGCAAGCTCTCGCCGCGGCGGCTTCGTTCATCGCCTGCTCGGAGCGGGTGACTGCCCGACCGGCGTCAGCGAGCGCCTCACCCCACTCGCCTTGCAGCTGGAGGATCTGCGCTCTGTGGACGAGGCACCGCCCGGTGAACGCGACCAGATCCGACTGCGCCTCGCACCAGCGTGTAAGCGCGGCCGTCCATTCCTTCGCGCGCCGCAGCTCGTAGACCTGCTCGCAGGCCAGGATCACGCCGCAGTAGACGATCCCGGTGACGATCGGCGCGAGCCCGCCTTCCAGGACCGCGACCATTGCCTCGTCCAGGAGGCGTAACCCCTCGGTCACCTTCCCGGATCTCACGAGGACCTCGCCCTGCGTGTGAACGGCGAGGGCGAAGAGGTCCCTGTCGCCGAAGCGCCCGGCGATCTCGACGGCCGCAGCCGCGGTCGCCGCGGCGCCGTCGGGGTCACCCTCGGCCTCGTGCTGGAAGACGACCGGCAGCAGGAGGTACCCGTGCTCGACGCAGTCCGGCTCCCGCTCGATGAGACGGTGAGCGCGGCCGAGCCAGCCGCTGCCCGGCCCCATCTCACCGCGCAAGGCCAGAGTCATGCCGATCCAGAAAGCGCAGCGCGACGCCTGCCGCGGCTCGCCTGCCTCGGCATAGCCCTGGCACGCGCGCTCGAGCATCCGCAGGCATTCGTCCTCGCGGCCCAGCATGTAGGCGGAGATCGCCAGGAGCACCAGGTCGTCCGCGCTCAGCGAGTCGAGCTCGTCGGCACGCGTCAGGGACGCGTAGGCCCCGGCCCACTGCGATCCGGCGTACGACTCACGGCCTCGTTCGAGCTCTTCGCCAGCTGAGAGCTCCATCGGGAAACCGTAACGCTCGCGATGCGCAAATACGATCAGGCGCGGGTCGCCGCCGCCCGACGCTGGGCTCAGGCGATTCGTTCGAGTGGGAGCGCCGGGCTGCCTAGGCATCTCGAGAAAAGGGGCTGAGGCGAGCCGCTCCAAGACGGTGCGTTGGACGGCCGCACGGGCCAAGCCCGCACGGCCTCCATGGTCGGCGCCGCCAAGTCGGCGCCTTAGGACCGTTCCCCGACCAGCCCGATCAGGTGCCCCTCCGGATCCTTGAAGTGGCCGAGGGTGAGACCGTCCATGATCGTCTCCGGGCCCATCACCCGCTCGCCCCCGAGGCTCTCGGCCTTCTGGAGGGCCTCCTCCACGTCCGGGACGGCCACGTAGAACATGACATGGCCTTCGTACCCGGGCGGGCCGCCGGCGATGCCGCCGCCGATGCCGACGCCCTCCTGGCCGGTGTTGCCTTCGCGCGAGACCATCCCGTAACCCATCTCGTTGTTCGCGTCGACCTCCCAGCCGAAGAGCTCGGAGTAGTAGCTCTGCAGCTTCTTTCCGTCCTTCCCGATCACCTCGAAGTGGACGACCGGCTGGCCCATGGGCCCTCCTTTCGATTCAGCGGGCGAGCGAGAAACGCTCGGCTGCGCGGGCGCGCTTGCGCTCGGCCTCGACGTCGCGGTCCCGCGGGGGCGCATTCGTCACGAGCGCGTCCAGCAGGCGTGCGGATGCCTCGGCGACCTCGTCGACGGCCCGGGCGAAGGCCTCTTCGTTCGCACGCGACGGCTTCGTGAAGCCGCTGATCTTGCGCACGTACTGAAGGGCCGCGCCCCGCACCTCCTCCTCGGTCGCGGGAGGCTCGTAGTTGAAGAGCGTGTGGATGTTTCGGCACATGGGCCTATGGTAGGCGCTCGCGCCCGGTCTGCTACTGGTTCCACTTGTCGGCGGTCTTCTTGCCGTGCCCGGAGCTCTTGGCACGGACGCTCGACACGTCCTGCGGCGTGTCGTGCCTGATGAGATCGCGCTCCTTGTTCGTCATCTGACCTTGCGAGCGGCGCGCGGACCAGCTCTTGCCGAAGCGCTGCATCCTGCGGAAGAAGCGGTTCATGGAAGGTCTCTTTCCCGGGCGGCTCGAGACTAACCTGCCCGGCGTGAAGCTGATTGCGTCCGGGCGCGCCTCGGAGGACGCTACGGCGCCAGGCGGCGGTGCTCGCGGCGCTGCACGCTCGGCTGCACGAGATCGCGGCGCCGCCGGGGCTGGAGAGCGTGGGGCCTGGCGACCGGTTGCTCCACCTCGACCTGCACCCGGAGAACGTGATCCTCGGGCCGAAGGGGCCGGTGGTCGTGGACTGGACGAACGCGCGGCGAGGGGAGCCTGCGCTGGACGTCGCGCTCACGTGGGTGATCGGGGCGACCAGCGGCGGCGTCGTCGGGCGGGTCTTCTTGCGCGCGTTCCTTCCGCACTTCGACCGCGACGAGCTCGTGCGCGGGTTGCCGGCCGCTGCGGCGATGCGGATCGCCGACGTGAACGTGACCGCGAAGGAGCGCGAATTGGTCCGCCGCCTGGTCGATCAGATCGCCGTCGGGTGACGCGGCTCGTAGAGCGTCAGCTCCGTCTCCCCGGGCAGCACCATCGTGACGGTGATCCCGAAGCCCTCGTCGCGTGGCTCGCCGCGGAACTCGATCCCTTTCGCGCGCAGCTCGGCCATGGTCGCCTCGAGGTCGTCGCACATCAGGGAGATGCTGCGCCTGTTGGAGCGCTCGTCCGGGTGGACGCCCAGCTCGGCAGGCGGAAGCGCGAAGATCAGCCAGCCGTCGCCGGCGTCGACGTGCTTCCAGCCGAAGACGTCACGGAAAACCGCGCGGACGGCATCGGGCTCGGAGGTGTAGACGAGGCCGTGGACGCCCGAGATCACGCCGAGACGCTAGCGGACGGCTGAAAATTGCGCGCAGGGAATCGCGTCGAACTGCATTTGTAGTGATGGGGCTCCCGTTTCGTCGCCTGTTTCGGGGGCCCTCTCGGTCAGCCGAGGCGGCGTCGGGCGGCGGTGTTGCCTCGGCTCACCCTTCGAATCGCTCGAGGCCGTCGTCCGGGAGCGTCTCCCAGTGCGCGACCGAGCGCGTGTAGATGTGCCGGCGCGGGCCGCCCTCGAACGGCGTGTCGATCGCGGGGAGGCGGACGCTCGTCGTCTCGGAATCGGGCCAGCCGCCGCCGAAGAGATTGGCGCCGCAGATCGAGCAGAACGTCTTCGCGCTTCCCTCTTCCGGTTGGTAGGTGCGCAGGAGCTCCTGGCCGGCGACGATCCTGATCGAGTCCGTCGGTGCCCACCCGTTCGCCGTGCCGACGCCGCCGGAGATCCGCTTGCAGGTCGTGCAGTGGCAGAAGCTTCGCGGCTCGAACTCACCTGTCAGCTCGAATCGGACTCCTCCGCAGAGGCAGCTTCCACTCAGCGCCATCACGGCGAGCCTACCGGCGCCGCAAAACCAGGGACTGTCCCTCCGGACCGGCCGGAAGGGACGCGGCGTTCGTGCCGAAAGTGTGCCGATTTGTCCACAGGCCTGGCGCTACGGGACGACGGGCTGATTCCAGACGCGAATCACCGGCTGCTCACGCTCGTAGCCGAGCATGCTCAGGGTCGCGGGATCGAGCGCGAACAGCCGGCCCTCCCCCGGCGCGAGCCCGAGCCAGCGGGCGGTCAGGACGCGCAGGAAATGGCCGTGCGAGAAGATCAGGATGTCGCCGTCGATCCGGCGCACCTCCTCCAGCACGCCATCGGCGCGTGAACCGACCTCCTCCGGCCGCTCGCCTCCCGGCGCGCCGTAGCGCCAGACCGTCCAGTCCGGCGCCTGCCGCCGGATCGCGACCGTCGTCTCGCCCTCGTACTTGCCGTAGTCCCACTCCATCAACGCGTCGCGGTACTCGGCCCGCTCGCCGAAACCGGTCAGCCAGCAGGTCTCGGAAGCGCGCTTCAGCGGGCTGCTCAGCACGCGCGAGAAGCTCCTTCCGCGCAGCGCCCGGCCGAGGCGCTCCGCCTCCTGCCGGCCCTCCTCCGTCAGCGGGATGTCGGTGCGGCCGGTGTGGCGCAGGTGGAGGCTCCAATCGGTCTCGCCGTGACGCACCAGGACGATGTTTTGCAGCATCCGTGCAGCTTGACACGCGGTTTCGATGGCGCGACTTCGGAAACGCCAATGAACGTGCGGACGCCGCGCCTCCTACGTTACATGGCAGCCGCGGTGGCGGCTGCCTGCCTCGCCGCAGCCGGATTCGCCGCGGCGGGCGGGGTCTCAGCGGCAGCCAACGACACCACCGGCACCTCCGTCCCACAGACATCACCGGGACGCTCCCGACCACGATCACCACCGGGCTGACCACCATCGCGCCGCCGCCCCCGACAGTGCCGACGACGACCCCGCCGGCGTCCCACTTCCCGCGCTGGGCGATCGCCGGCTTCGCGCTCGCGGGCGCCCTGATCCTGTCCGGCCTCGGCGGCTTCGTCTACACCCGTACCCGCAGCCGCTAGACCGCCGGCGAGGCGCCTGGAAGGATCTTGAGCAACAGTGGCAGGCACGCCGTCGAACGACCCGCTTGCCCTCGCGCCCGAAGCGATGCGCGAGCTCGGGCACGCGGTCGTCGATCGGCTCGTCGACCTGCTGGCCCGCGAGGAACCCCCGCTCCGCCGCGCAACGGCCGACGAGATGCGGCACCGGCTCGCGGGCTCGCCTCCCGCCGCGCCGCAGCCCTTCGAGGACGTGCTGGCGCGGCTCGAGCGCGACGTCCTGCCGTACCGCAGCAGGGTCGATCACCCGCGCTTCCTCGCCTTCATCCCCGGCGCCGGCACCTGGCCCGGCGCGCTGGCCGACTTCGTCGCGAGCGCCTGCAACGTCTACGCGGGCTCGTGGATGGAGGCGGCAGGCCCGAGCCAGGTCGAGCTCGAGGTGCTCGACTGGTTCAGGGACTGGATCGGCTACCCGCCGGAGGCGGCCGGCTCCCTCGTCAGCGGAGGCTCGGCCGCGAACATGACGGCGCTCGCGTGCGCCCGCGAGGCCAAGGCAGGCGCCGTGCGCGACGACCTCGTCCTCTACCTCTCCGACCAGGCGCATTCGTCGATTGCGCGGGCGGCGCGGATCCTAGGTTTCCGGCCGGAGCAGGTGCGTGTCCTCCCGACAGAGCCCGACCTGCGCCTCTCGCCGGACTCGCTCGCCGAAGCGATCGAGACGGACCTGCAGGCCGGTCGCACTCCTATCGCCGTCTGCGCCAACGCGGGCACCACCAACAGCGGGGTCACGGACCACCTTGCCGGGCTCGCAGACGTCTGCCGGCGGTACGGCGCCTGGCTCCACGTCGATGCCGCGTACGGGGGCTTCGCCGTCCTGAGCGAGCGCGGGCGGCGGCAGGTCCACGATCTCGAGCTGGCGGATTCCCTCACGCTCGACCCCCACAAGTGGCTCTACCAGCCGTTCGAATGCGGCTGCGTGCTCGTGCGGGACGGCTCGCTCCTCCGCTCGGCGTTCGAGCTCGTTCCCGACTACCTGTCGGACGCGCGCGCGGGCGAGGAGGAGTCGAACTTCGCCGACCTCGGGCTCCAGCTCACCCGCACGTCGCGCGCGCTCAAGGTCTGGGTCTCGATCCAGACGTTCGGCCTCGACGCCTTCCGCGCCGCGATCGACCACTCCATCGAGCTGGCGGAGCACGCCGCGGACCGGATCGGGGAGAGCGAGACGCTCCAGCTGATGAGGCCGCCCTCGCTCGGGATCGTGTGCCTGCGCCGCTGGTTCCCCGAGGCGAGGGAGGCCGAACAGGAGCGCCTCAACGCCGCGCTGGCGGCGGCCCTCGAGGACAGCGGCGTCGGGCTCGTGTCGTCGACGCGGTTGCACGGACGCTTCGCGCTGCGGCTCTGCATCCTGAACCACACCACCACGCGGGAGGACGTGGACGCCGTGCTCGACTTCCTAGAGCGCGAGGAGCCGGCGTCTCAGGCGGCGCCGTTGCCCGAACGCCATCCGGACGTATCGGAAACACGCTTCCCGTCACCACTTCGGGCGCAGCAGCTGTTCGTGGAGCTGACCGCCTATGAGGCCGAAGAGGTCGCCGCTCTCGCCTCGCAACAGGAGGCGCAGCCGGGCGAGACGGTGGTCGAGCGGTGGGAGGCGACGCGCGACTTCTTCGTGATCCTCGACGGGACCGCGGACGTCTTCGTGGGCGACGAGCACGTGCGCTCGCTCGGGCCGGGCGATTTCTTCGGCGAGCTCGCGGCGCTCGACTGGGGCGCGGGCTACGGCTATCCGCGGCTCGCGACCGTCGTTGCCGGCTCGCGACTACGGATGCTCGTCTTCTCCGAGGAGGCGTTCGGCGAGCTGCTCCGGTTTCCGGACGTCGAGCGGCGAATCCGGGCGGCGGTGCGGGAGCGGCTGGAGCGGCAATGAGGGTCGTCCGCGGGGTCTTCGGCAATCCCGACTTGCGGCGTGTAGAGCTCGCGTTCGCGGCGTTCAACTCGGCCGAGTGGGGCGTGTGGATCGCGATGCTCGTCTACGCGTACGGCCGCGGGGGCGCGACCGAAGCAGGGGTCGTCGCGGTCGTTCAGCTTGCACCTGCGGCGGTTTTCGCGCCGTTGGCGGCAGGGCTCGGCGACCGCTACCCGCCCGCCCGCGGGCTCGTGCTCGCCTACGCCGTCCAAGCCGCCGCATTGGGCGCGACGGCGGCGGCGCTGCTCGCCGGCGCCCCGGCGCCGCTCTCCTACGGGCTGGCGGCGGGCTCGCTGCTGACGCCGCTCCTCGTCGCCCTCTTCGGCGGTCGCGCGGCGGTGATCGGCGTCGGCGCGGTGCTGCCGCTCGCACTGCTGCCCGGCGACTCCCTCGGCGAGATCGCGCTGCTCCGCAGCATCCCTCGCACGGCAACCGTTCGGGCGCTCACTACGGCCCGCCTCTACGCGCTCGGGCGCACGGCCTTCCTCGGCGCGGTGAGCGCGCACCCCGCCGCCGGCAGGGAGGCCGAGCGCGTGGTCGGCGAGCGCCTCTCCGTCGGGCAGGCGACAATCGCCCGGTGATCGACCCGCTCGAGCGCTGGCGGCAGTTCGGCGAGAAGCCCGACTACGCCGGCCTACTCACGTTCGGAACCCTCCCGTACACGCAGGATCCCGCCGAGCTCGCCGGCGTTGACGTGGCAATTGTCGGCGCGCCCACGGACGACCTCGTCTCGGACCGCCCGGGGGCCCGTTTCGGCCCGCGGGCGATCAGGGCCGCAAGCTGCCCGCCGGGGCCGCACCTCGAGGCCGAGGTCGACGCCATGGCCGAGCTGCGGATGGTCGACTACGGCGACGCACCGGTGCTGCCGGCGGATCCCGTCCGCACGCACGAGGCGATCGAGCGGACCGTGGGTGAGGTCGTCTCCGCGGGTGCGATCCCGATCGTGCTCGGCGGCGACCACTCGATCGCGGAGCCCGACATCCGGGCCTGCGCCGCCGGCCGCGAGCCGATCGGACTGGTCCACTTCGACACCCACACCGACACGGGCAGCGAGGTCTTCGGCGTCGAGGTCTCGCACGGAACGCCGATGTACCGGCTCGTCGAGGCCGGCGTCGTCGACCCGCGACGCTACGTCCAGATCGGCCTCCGCGGCTACTGGCCGGGCGAGAAGGAGTTCGCGTGGCAGGAGGCTCGCGGCATCACGAGCTTCTTCATGCACGACGTCCGGCGCCTCGGGATCGAGGAGGTCGTGGGCCGGGCGATCGTCGTCGTCGAGGACGGGCCCGTCTACCTGAGCGTTGACGTGGACGTGCTCGACCCGGCCTACGCGCCGGGCACCGGCACGCCGGAGCCCGGCGGAATGGAGAGCGCCGACCTGCTCTGGGCCTGCCGCACGGTCGCCCGCGAGCTCGAGCTCGTCGGTGCCGAGGTCGTCGAGGTGATCCCGACCGCCCCCGGCTCGGCCGACATCACCGCGTTGGTCGCCGACCGGATCGTGCGCGAGATCCTGACCGGCATCGCGCTCCGCAAGCGCGGCGGCTAGCGGAAGAGATCGCGCTCGGCCGGAATGACGAGGTCGCGGGCGCTGCCCCCGCCTGTGGCGTCGACTCCTCGGATGACGGCCGCCGGAATTCGCGCGGTCTTTCCCAGCACCAGCTCTGCCGCCGCCGCAAGCTCGTCCGCAACCGCGATCACGGTCGCGTGCAGCTCGTAGCCGGCACCGTCTCGCTCGCCACTGAGGTCGAGCAGTGGCCTGATGCCTGAGAGACCGATCGCAACGTCGGTCGTGCCCTGGCGCCACGCGCGCCCGAACGAGTCGCTCACGATCACCCCTGGCGCAACGCCGGTCAGCTCGTGAAGTCGCTCGCGCAGGCGCGCGGCGGATGCGTCCGGGTCCTCTGGCAGGAGGACGACCGTCCCCGAGCCGGCCGCGTTCGAAGAGTCGACGCCGGCCGAGGCGCAAACGAATCCGTGCCGGGTCTCCGCGATCACGAGCGGCGGCCGCGTCCGCACGAGCCGCGCCGACTCGCGCAGGATCACCTCGAGGCGGCGGGGGTCGTCCTTGCCGGCAAGCGCGCGCGCCTCGTCGGAGGGCTCGATGTCGGCGAGGTCGACGATTCGTCCCTCTGCCTTCGAGACCACCTTGTGCGCGACGACGAGGACGTCGCGGTCACGAAGCTCCGCGCGACCTGCGATCAGGGCAGCCAGGTCGTCGCCCGCACGGATCTCGGGCAGTCCCTCGACCGGGACGATCTGGATCACGGGAAGCCGGTGAGGCGGATGCCGGCCGTGACGGAGTACGTTCGGTTGACGTTCAGGATCACCGCAGTCATCGCCTCGAGCGCCCGCGAGTTCGCCAGCGGGCCGGCGTCGATCGCCCGCCCGGCGACGAGGCGGCCGGCGAGCTCGAGCGCCTGCTCCTTCGCCCGCGCGTCGTCGCCGCAGACGAGTGCGTCCTCGTCCGGCGGGTCCGGGGCGACGAGATGCGCGGCCGAAAGCGACTGCAGGCCCGAGGCAACCGGGGCGCGGACGATCTCGCTCAGCTCCTCCGCCAGAGACCCCTGCTCGCGGCCGGGCAGGACGCCGGCGTCGGTGAAGGCGAGGTCGCTCGCGACGCTCAGGACCGGAGTCTCGCCGATCGCATCCACGAGGCTGCGCGCGGTGTCGAGCGCCGCGCTCGATCTCGTCGCGAGGACGACCAGGTCGGCCGCCTTGACCGCCTCCTCGTTGCTGCCGCCGTCGACCCCGAGCTCGAGCGCCCGCTCCCGGCCGCGCGTCGCGTCCCGCGAGCCGACGAAGACTTCGTAGCCGAGCCCGTGCAGCCTCCTCGCGAGCGCACGCCCGAACGTGCCGGTGCCGCCGACGATTGCGATCTTCATACCGGCACGCCGAGCACGGCCTCGGCGAGGCGCCGGCGGGCGGGCGCGTCCCGCATCAGCGTCTTCGTGACGATCGTCTGGATGCCGGCGTCCTGGTCGGCGTCGGCCTCGTCGATCACGAGTACGTCGATCAGGCCCTTGTAACAGTCTGTTACTTGGGCCGGGCCGGTTCCGCCCAGGAGCCGCGCGAGCATCCGGTCCGCCGGGCCGCGGACGGCGCGACCGCCGATCAGCGGGCTGACGGCGAGCGCGGGGACTCGCCGGCTCTCGAGCGCCTCCCGGATCTCCGCGACAGCGAGGATCGGGCCGATGCTGAGGAAGGGGTTGCTGGGGGCGATCGCGATCAGCTCCGCGGCCTCCAGGGCCTCGAGGACGCCGGGCGCAGCCCGGGCTTTGGCGGCGCCCTCGAAGCGCACGCCGTCGACCTCGTCACGGTGCCCGCGGCGGACGAACCACTCCTGGAACGGGAACTCGCCGGCGGGAGTGACGACCCACGTCCGCAGCCGGTCGTCGGTCGCCGGCAGGACGGTCGCGCCGACGCCGAGCGCCTGCGCGAGCTTCGCGGTCACCGCAGAGAGCGGCTCGCCGCGCCGCAGCGCTTCGGTGCGCGCGACGTGGAGTCCGAGATCGCGGTCGCCGAGCTGGAACCACGTTTCGGCGCCGACCTCCTCGGCGGCGGCCCGCGCGTTCCAGGTCTCGTCTGCGCGGCCCCACCCGCGCCGCTCGTCGAGCACGCCGGCGAGTGTGTAGACGATCGTGTCGAGGTCGGGCGAAACGTGGAGCCCCGCCACCTCCAGGTCGTCGCCGATGTTGCCGACGACCGTGACGTCGCTCGGATCGAGCGATTCGGCCAGCGCGCGGGCGAAGCGGGAGCCCCCGAGGCCGCCCGCCAGGACGACGACCTTCACCGGGCGAGGCCCGCGCGGAGCTCTTCGAGCGCGGCCGCGGTGAGCGGGCCGAGGCGTCCCTCGAGCCGCTCGAGGTCGGCGAGCGTGTCCACGTCGTCCGCGAGATTCGGGATCGCCGGTGTCGCGGACGGCACACCCAGACGGGCGGCCCGGGCACGGAAACGGTCGGCGCTGCCCGGCCCGTAGAGGGGAGCGAACAGGTGCGGCGCGGCAAGCGCGAGCGCGTTCGTCGTCCCGTCGGCAGCTTCGACCAGCGCGATCCCGCCTTCCGGGAGAGCGCCGAGCAGCGTGAGGAGGTCGCGAGCCCTCGCGCAGGGTAGGTCGGCGTTCACGACGAGCACCGGGCCGCTCTCGATCTCACGCAGCGCCGCCTCGACCGCCTCGCCCTGGCTGCCCTCGCTTGCCACGAAAACGTTCTTGCCGACGGCCCCGCAGGCCGAGAGGACGTCGCCGAGCATCGCCTCGGCAAGCGTGCCCCGGGTCCCGCCCGGCATGGGCTCCAGCCTCCGCTTTGGTTCCTCGCGCCGGAAGGGTACGACGACCGCAGGCATGCGTCGAGAGACTATCCCGGGATGGACGGGTCACCGCTGGACAATGCCGCGATCGCCGCGAGGCTCGACGCCTTCGCCTCACTGCTCGAGCTGGCGGGGGCCGGGCCGTACACCGCGCGGGCGTTCAGGCGGGCCGCCGATCTGATCCGGACGACGCCGGCGCCGGTCGCGGAGCTCGTGCGGGCCGGGCGCGTTCGGGAGCTGCGCGGCATCGGGCCGGGAATCGAGCGCCGCCTGCGGGAGCTCGTCGAGACCGGCGAGCTCGCGGAGCTGCGCGAGCTCGAGCAAGAGGTCTCCCCCGAGCTCGCGGGGCTGGCCCGGTTCCTCGGCGTCTCCGTGAGGCGGATGCTCGAGATCGGGCGGACACTCGGCGTTCGCACGTTGCCGGAGCTGCGGGCGGCAGCGGAGGAGGGGCGGCTGCAGGAAGTACCCGGCATCGGGCCTGAGACCGAGCGGAAGCTCCGCGCGGCTTTGGCCCGCGAGCCCGCCCCACGGGCGCCGAGGCCGTTGCTCTTGAACCGCAGCCGCCCGCTCGTGGAGTCGATCGCGGAGGCGCTGGGCGGCACCGCCGCGGGCGATCCGCGCCGCTGGCGTGACGCGTCCGAGCGCCTCGCCGTCGTCTGCTCGTCGCGGCGGCCCGGTGCGGTGCTGGAGCGCTTCGAGGCGCTGCCCCAGATCGTCGCGGTCGTGCAGCGCGAAAAGCGGCGGGCGCTCGGCGTCACGGTCGAGGGCGTCCCGGTCGAGCTCGTGGTCGCTCAGTCCGAGCGCTTCGGCACGGAGCTCGTCCGCGCAACCGGGTCGGCGGAGTGGGTGTCTGCGCTGGAGCCGCTGCCGGACGCGCCCGACGAGGAAGGGGTCTTCCGCGCGCTCAGCATTCCGTTCGTTCCCCCGGAGCTGCGCGAGGACGAATTTCGTGGGACGCCGCCGCGGCTGCTCGAGCTCGGGGACATCCGCGGGGACCTGCACTGCCACACCACGTGGTCGGACGGCCGCGCTTCTGTCTACGAGATGGGGGTTGCGGCACGCGAGCTCGGCTACGACTACCTAGCGATCTGCGACCACACGGTCAGCGTCGGAGCGGTGACCGGCCTCGACGCCGACGACGTGCGGCGCCAGGGTGAGGAGATCGCCGCGGCGAACGAGCGGCTGGCGCCCTTTCGTCTCCTGCGTGGGAGCGAGTGCGACATCAGACGGGACGGTTCGCTCGACCTGCCGGAGGACGTGCTCGCGGAGCTCGAGTGGGTGCAGGCCAGCGTCCACGGCGGTCAGCGGGGCTCGCGGGAGGAGCTCACGGGGCGCGTGCTGGCCGCGCTCGACTCGCCGTACGTGAGCTGCCTCAGCCACCCCACCGGACGGCTGATCAACCATCGACCGCCCAACGCTGTGGATCTCGAGGCGGTGTTCGCGCGGCTCGCGGAGACGGGACGCTCGGTCGAGGTGAATGGGCTACCCGACCGGCTCGACCTCCGAGACGAGCACGTGCGCCTGGCTCGCGAGGCCGGCGTCGACGTGGTGGTGAACACGGACGCGCACTCGGTGCGCGGGCTCGGGAACATGGCGCTGGCCGTCGCGACGGCGCGGCGAGGTGGCGCGGGGCCTGAGGACATCGTCAACACACGGTCGCTCGAGGATGTGCTCGCCCGCCGCTTCGGCGCTCCGAACTCGGGCGCCTCTCTATAGGCACACCCGTCCTCCTCCCCGCTGCAGATCGTATCGGTGAAATCGTCACGAGTGTGTGACGCGAATGTGCCGGAACTGTGCCTTTCTCAGCGCGGCGTCAGGCGGCCCGGCCGGGGCCGCGCGTCGCCCACTCCTGCACCTCGAACCAGTGCGTGTTCCGCAGCGCTTCAGCCACCTTCGGGTCGGTGTGCGCAGCGTTGAAGACGTTGTGGTCGAGGTCGGCGCAGATCGCGACCGCTTGCAGCGGCACGTCGACGAGATCGGCGAGCGCTTCCGCCGGGATCTTCGCCTCGGCGACCGTGTAGTGCATGAACTGGAGCTCGGGCGCCAGCTCCATCAGCACGGGCCAGTCGGGACAGCTTCGCGAACTCACCGCGCACTCTTTCCCGACACGGCCAGCCGCTCCTCCACGAGCTCGGCCAGCGCCCGGACGAAGGCGGGGTCGTCGTTCAACGATTCGATGCGAGCGAGCTCGAGGCCGAGCTCTTCTGCGCGCTCACGGGCTTCGATGTCCAGGTCCCAAAGGATCTCCAGATGGTCGGAGACGAATCCAATCGGCGCGACGAGCACCCGTCGGATGCCGGATGCATGGAGCCGCTCGAGCTCCTCGAGCACGTCGGGGCCGAGCCACGCCTCCCCGGTGGAGCTCGTGCTCTGGAACGCGAACGACCAGTGCTCCAAGCCGGCCCGCTCGGCCACGAGGCGCGACGTCTCCAGCAGCTGCTCCCGGTAGGGATCGCCGTCCGCAAGGATCCGCGCAGGGAGCGAGTGTGCGGTGAAGACGACCCACGCGTCGGTACCGCGAACCCGTTCGGCCAGCGCGTCGAGGAAGCCCGGATGGTCGTGCCAGCTCTCGATCAGCTCGAGCTCGGCGCGTCCGGCGACCGCAGACTCGAGCCGTTCGCGGTAGTCACCCACCGAGAGCCGTGAGTAGTGCGGCGCGAGCACGAGCCCGACGATCCGCGCCGCGCCCCCGCCGAGCGCCGCGTCCACGGCTTCGGCGATGCGCGGGCGCCAGTGCTTCATCCCGACGAAGACGGGCAGGCCGAGCTCCTGCTCGAGCGCGGCCCGCTGCGCCTCGGTCACCTCGTCGAGCGGAGAGC
>Ga0137373_10002808_pt1 | contig 19106 bp, 17 predicted proteins | sample SagtaG_5_FD_104912 | JGI IMG/M metagenome (GOLD analysis project Ga0137373, IMG submission 104912) | Vadose zone soil microbial communities from Sagehorn Ranch, Mendocino, California, USA - Sage1_R_80_16 metaG | ecosystem: Environmental > Terrestrial > Soil > Vadose zone | place: USA... | reverse complement strand
CAACCGACCGGCGGGCGGTGGGCCAGACAGTCCGATCGGGTTTCCCAAGGCCCCACCCGCCCCACCCGCCCGGTGGATCGGCGGCGATTGGGTCGCCACAGTTTCGAACTGAGACACTACGGACGGCGGGCCAATCTTGACACGGCGTGCGGCGGATGATGACATGGCCGGGAGCCCCATGACCGTCCGGACCGTCCGGCCTCTGCTGACCTTCGCCCTCGCCTTCGTGACGCTGCTGGGCGCGCTCGCCACGGCGGGCGCCCAGGCACCGAAGCGCGGGGGCGTCCTCCAGGCCATGCTCGGGGAAGACCCGCCGGGGCTGTCCATCCACGAGGCGGCGACCGTGTCGACCGTGTGGCCGATGCTGCCCTGCTACTCGAACCTCGTGCTCTTCGACCAGCAGAAGGCTCAGGAGACGGCGGAGACGGTGCGGCCCGAGCTCGCGGAGCGCTGGTCGTGGCAGGACAACTACCGCAACCTGGTCTTCTTTCTCCGCAAGAACGTCCGCTGGCACGACGGTCAGCCGTTCACGTCGAAGGACGTCAAGTACACGTTCGACGTCGTGCGCGGCGCCAAGGACGCGCCGGCCAAGCTGCGTCTCAGCCCCCGTCAGGACTGGTACGTGAACATCGAGGCGATCGAGGCGCCCGATCCCTACACGGTCGTCTTCAAGCTCAAGCGCCCCCAGCCCTCGCTGCTGCTCATGCTCGCCTCCGGCTACTCGCCGATCTATCCGGCCCACGTGCCGCTGGCGGATCTGCGAGGGCGCTGCGTGGGGACGGGGCCGTTCAAGCTCAAGGAGTACGCGCGGGGACAGCACATCGAGCTCGAGCGGAATCGCGACTACTTCATCCCCGATCGCCCCTACCTCGACGGGGTCCGCTATCCCATCATCACCGAGCGCGGCACGCGTCTGGCCGCGTTGCAGGCCGGGCGGCTCGACGTCTCGATGCCGCTGGAGATGACGAAGGTCATGGCGGAGACCGTGAAGAAGAACGCGCCGTCGCTGGTGGTCGCGACGACGGGGCAGATCGGCAGCGACAACGTGGTGCTCAACCACAAGCGCGCGCCCTTCGACAACGTGACGGTCCGGCGAGCGATCAGCCTCGCGCTCGACCGGCAGGGCTACGTGCAGGCCGTGCGCCAGGGCGGCGCCGCCGTCGGAGCCGCGGTCATGCCGCCGCCCTTCGGCGCGTGGGGGCTGCTCGAGAAGGATCTCAAGGGGCTGCCGGGCTATCGCGGCTCGGCCGTCGACAAGGCCGAGGCGCGCAAGCTCCTGGCCGCCGCCGGGTACGGCCCGGGCAAGCCGCTGCGCGTGGAGCTGGTGACGCGCGCTTTCGCGATCTACATCGATCTGGCGTCCTACGTCGTCGACCAGCTCCGGCAGGTCGGCGTGGAAGCGAGCATGAAGCAGATCGAGACGTCGGCGTGGTTCCCGGCGCTCGCGCGCCGCGATTACCTCATCGGCGCCAACCTCACCGCCGCCGCCATCGACGACCCCGATGTCTACCTCTACGAGAACTACCGCTGCGGCACGTCGCGGAACTACACCGACTACTGCAGCGAGGAGATGGACCGTCTCATGGATCAGCAGTCACAGGAGCTGGATCGCGCCAAGCGCCTGCAGCTCGTCTGGCAGATCCAGCGCAAGCTCGAGGCCGACGTGGCGCGCCCGATGCTGGGCTGGCGCAACGAGTACTTCACCCAGTGGCCCTACGTGAAGAACCTCGTGCCGCACCACTCCCTCTACAACTACAGCCGCATGCAGGACGTCTGGCTGGATCGATAACATGAGGTGGTCTTACTGGTCGAGGATCATGAGGCGGTAGGCTTCGGCCGCCTTGAGGCCGCCGCGCTTGCCCTGCATGCGCGCCCAGTCCGTGATCATCTCCGTCGGGTCGCAGCTTCCGAGCTGGCTCTTGTGCTCGCGCAGCGCAGCGACCTTGACGTCGAGCGTGCCCGCGATGTCGACGAAGGCGTCCGGCCGCTCGGCGCCGTGCACGAAGACCCGCGTCACCTTGTGAGGAAGCAGCCCCTCGTCCAGCAGCTCGGGAAAGATGAAGCGCGTCTCGGCGGACGGAAACACCGCGTCCAGGACGACGTCGGCCGCCGCGCGATGATCGGGATGATTCATGTACCGGTTGCCGTAGAAGCGCACCGTGGGATCGCCGCACACGACGGCGTCGGGCCGGTAGCGGCGGATGAGGCGCGTCACGTCGCGCCGGGCGGCCAGCGTCGGCTCCAGCATGCCGTCTTCATGATCGAGGAAGACGACCTCGGTGATCCCGAGCAGGCGGCAGGCCCGCCGCTGCTCTTCCTCGCGGATGGGGGCGAGCTTCTCTCGCGTCATGTCCGGCGGGGTCGACTCGTTCGAGCCGGCGGTGCCGCGGGTGAGACACACGCTGACGACCTCGCTGCCGTCCCGCGCCCACTTGGCCAGCGTCCCCCCCACGGTGAACTCCTGGTCGTCCGGGTGCGCGTGGATGCTCATCACGCGCGCCGGCCTGACGGGTTCCTTGCGTCGTCGTACAGGCATGCGACCCCGCTACTGCGCCTGGACGAGCACCAGATCCGCCTCGATGTGGATGTCGTTCGAGACCTTGAGGATCAGGAGCTGCGGCACCTGCATGCCGTGGTTGGTGAACGTCGTCGGGAACTTCGACGTGATGCGCAGGGTCTCGGGGGTGAATCCGAAGCGCTTCTGGCTCTCGATCTGCTCGGGGGTGAGCCGGAGATAGTAGACCGTCGAGTCGGCGACGGTCTCGATCGGCTTGCCCCGGATCGTCAGCATGCCGCGGACCCTGGCCGGCACCGCCCTGCCGGGCTCGAGCGGGCCGGCGATCTCGACGCCCTTGACCTCGAAGACCGCCCAGCGGTTCGCCTCGCTGGCCTCGCTGTCGAGGAACTCCTTGCTCCGCATGTGCGTATCGCGCCGGTCGATGCCGGTCTTGACGGCGTTGAGATCCACGCGGACCGTGCCCTTGGCATCCTGGGGACGCGCGGGATCGAGCATCACGCTGCCGGTGACGGCCCCCTCGCCGGCCGTGGTGCCGACGATGGTCTCGAGCGGGGCGTCGGTCTTGAAGGTCGCCCGCGAGGTGTAGTTGACGTTGAACGTCCGGGACTGGGCCTCGGCGACGGCGGCCCACGTCCAGAGCATCAGCACCATCAAGGCGCCCACCACCAGTCGTCCGTTCATGCATCCCCCAGAGGTCATGATCGCGGCAGTATACTCCGGCAGATGCCATGAGCCGGCTCAGGGATTCCGCCGACGCCGCCACCATCACCGTCACGGTGACGTTCTTCGCCGACCTCCGGCGGTTCCTGCCGCGTGGCGCCGCCGGACCGCAGCGCTACGACCTGGCGCCCGGCGCCACGGTGGCCGATCTGCTCGCGACGATCGGGATCGAACCCGACACCGATCTGACCGCCGCCGTCGACAGCGAGCTGGCGGCGCGGGGCACGCCGCTGCACGACGGCGCCGAGGTGATGCTGCTCAGCCCGATGGAGGGAGGGTCGACGCGTCCAGCCACGCGAGGAAGTCGCGGGCGTCCGTGAACATCACGTCGGCATCGATCTCCTTCAGCTCGGCGCCGCCCGAGCCGAGCGCCCAGGCCGCGCCCACGGCCATGACGCCGGCCTCGCGCGCCGCCAGCATGTCGGACACGGCATCGCCGACGTAGATCGCCTGCTCCGGCCGGAGCCGCCAGCGCTCGAGCAGACCCCGAATCGCCATCGCCTTGACGACGCCGTCCGGCGATCCCGTTTCGACCGCATCGAACACGTCGTCCAGTCCGAAGTGACGCAGCGACATCGTCGCCGTCACCCGCGTCTTGCCGGTGACGAGCGCGGTGAGGATGCGCCGCGGTCGAAGCAGGGCGAGGGCCGAGGCCAGCTCCGGAATGACGGTCGGACACATCGGAAGCAGTCGCTCGTACTCGTCGAAGTACAGCTCGAGCGCCTTCTCCCAGCCGTGCGGAAAGACCCGCCGCATCATCCCGTCCTCGCTCGGGCCGAAGAGCGCATGGACCTCCGCGTCGCTGAGCTGCTGACCGCCCACCCCGACCACGGCACGGCGGAACGCCAGGTAGCACACGGAGAACTTGTCCACCAGCGTCCCATCCAGATCGAAGAGCACGGCCGCGAGCGGTGCGGCCACCGTCAGATGAGCGTCGGCGCCGCAGGCAGCCGCCCGCGGCACTGGAGATAGGCGCGGATGGTGTCGCCATGATCGAACGCGAGCGTGTCGAGCGGCGGTAGGCTCTCGATGGGGATCCATTCGACCCGTGACGACTCCGTGTCCGGCTCTCCACGCTGCTCCAGCGGCGCGACGACGAAGTCGAAGGCCACGTTCTGACGATCCTCATGAGGGCGGTCCGCTCGCGAGTTGATACGGAGCAGGGAAATCACCCGACCGTCCCACCCGGTCTCCTCACGAAGCTCGCGCAGCACGCCTTCGACAAGGGTCTCGTCACGATCCAGAAAGCCTCCCGGCAACCCCCACTTACCGCCCTCCGGAAGATGCTCGGCACGCTTGACCAGGAGCAGGCTCCCATCGCGCTCCACGATGGCGTGGACGACGACGTGCCGGAGGGCCGCAACCGAACCGTGCTCGAACGTGCAGGTGATCACTCGGGCCTCACTGGGAGCAGTATAGCGGCGGCAGCGACGAGCAACCGGTGATCACCGGCGGCGAAAGATCGGGCAACCCTCTTCATACCGTGGCGGCGTCGCCGCCGCGAGGTGCTGCTCACCCGCGCATTTGCGACGAGTTCAAAACCCGGCACGTGAGTTGCCTGAAGTCTGATACGTAGTAAGCAGCACGGGAAAGGAGGGGTGCGCGGAACCTAGCTGAGCGGGCTCGAGGGTGACATGCGGCAAGCGCCAGGTCCGCCTGCGGGCGGATGACGAGGTAGGGACCGATCGAACCATTCGGCGGATGGTCCCTCGGCGAGCACGGTCGTGATGGGCGGAGCAAACCAGCGCGGTGACGCGCTGACAAAGGCCGCCCAGCGTGCGGACGGGTCGGACTGACCCGTTCTCGATGCCCTGCCCTCTGCGTGGCAGTGCGAGGTGAGGCCGGCCCTCCGGCCGAGCCGAGCCCTTCAGTGATCGGAATCCGCGCACCTCCGTCCCGACAACAGGAGGCGCGTCATGTGTGGAATCTTCGGTTACGTCGGTCGCGATCAGGACACCGCCGGCATCGTGCTGCGAGCGCTCAAGCAGCTCGAGTATCGCGGGTACGATTCGTGGGGCATCGCCGTCGGTCATGGCCAGCACGTCGTCGTGGACAAGAAGACCGGCAAGATCGGCGATGCGACGCCGGAGCTGCCGGCGAGCGGCATCGGCCTCGGGCACACGCGCTGGGCGACACACGGCGGTGTCACCGAGCACAACGCCCACCCGCATCTCGATTGCTCCGGACGCCTGGCCCTCGTCCACAACGGCATCGTCTCGAACTATCGCGAGCTGCGTGAGCCGCTCGTCCGGTCCGGCCATCGATTCCTGTCGGAGACCGATACCGAGGTGGTGGTGCATCTCCTCGAGGAATGCCTCGCGCGGACGCCGGCCGGTCCGGAGCACCTCGTGACCGCCACGATGTCGGCCTTCCGGCGTCTCGAAGGCCTCAACGCCATCGCCGTCCTCGACGTCCATTCCGGACAGCTGGCCGCCGCCAAGAGCGGATCGCCGCTCGTGCTGGGATGGAGCGATCACGGCCGCATGCTCGCCTCCGACTACAGCGCGCTGCTCGAGCACACGCGCCGGGTGACCTTCGTCGAGGACCGTCAGGCCGTCTTGATGGCCGGCGAGACGACTCGCGTGTTCGATGCCGACACCGGGCGCGAGCTGACGCCTCGCATCACGGAGGTCGAGTGGGAGGTGGCGGCCACGGAGCTGTCCGGCTATCCCGATTACATGACGAAGGAGATCCACGAGCAGCCGGCGGTGCTGCGACGGCTGGCCGCCGGCTGGGGCGGCCACGCGCGGCAGCTCGCCGCCATGCTCGGTGACGCGCCCGACGTCTTCGTCATCGGCTGTGGGAGCGCGGGGCACGCCGCGCTGGCCGCCCAGTATCTGCTGGCCCGGATCGCCGGCCGCCGGGTCACCGTCGCCTCGGGCTCCGAGTTTCCGTACCTGCGAGACTTCGTCACCGAGGGCGCGGTCGTGGTCGCGCTGTCCCAGAGCGGCGAGACCATCGACGTCATCGAGGCCGCGCGGGCAGCGCGCGAGCGCGGAGCACGCATCGCCGCCATGGTGAACGTCGAGGGCTCGACGCTGTGGCGGCTGGCGGATCTCACGGTGCCGCTCGGGGCCGGTCCGGAGCGCTGCGTGCTCGCCACCAAGAGCTTCACCGCGAAGCTCGCGATCTGGCTGATGACCGCCCACGCGCTGATCGGACAGGCGGAGGCGGGCGCCTCGCTGGTTCGAGACGCCGCCGACGAGATCGAACGGCTGCTGGCCGGCGGCCGCCGCGATGCGATCCGGCAGATCGCCGAGACCCTCTATCGACACGAGCATCTCTTCGTGATCGGCCGAGGCCCGAGCTACCCGCTCGCCCTGGAGGCCGCGCTGAAGGTGAAGGAGGTCAGTTACATCCACGCCGAAGGCTTCGCGGGAGGCGATCTCAAGCACGGCGTCATCGCGCTCATCGAGCCGGGGACCCCGTGCCTCGTGCTGGCGCCCCGCGACGAGACCTACGACGACATCATGTCCGGCGCGATGCAGGTGAAGGCCCGGGGGGGCATCCTGATCGGCTTGTCGCCGGAAACGCACGAGGCGTTCGACTACCACATTCCGGTGGCCGACCTCGGACCGGCCGCCGCCATTGTCAACGCGCCGCCGGCTCAGATCCTCGGCTACTACCTCGCACTGCTGCGGGGCCACGACCCCGACAAGCCGCGGAACCTCGCCAAGAGCGTGACCGTGAAGTAGCGGCTAGGGGTTGATCGGCTCGAGCCTCATGTCGAGGAGCGCGAGCTGGCCCTTGGCGAGGGCGGCGAGGCCGCGCAGCAGCGCCGGGCGGACCTGGTCGGGAGTCTCGACCTTCTCGCCGTAGCCGTCGAAGGCGCGCGCGACGGCCGCGTAGTCGGGGCTCGGCGCGATCGACGTCCCGACGAACGTCTTGGACTTCACCGCGAAGCCGTCGGGATAGTGCTGCGGGATGCCGGACTTCTGCGAGAGATAACCTGAGTTGTTGAACATCACGATGAGGATCGGCATCCGGTGCTCTTGGGCGAAGCCGAGCGCGGCGAGGGCGGGATTGTAGTTGAAGGCCCCATCGCCGATGAGCGCGATGACGGGCCGATCGGGCGCCGCCGCTTTGACGCCGAGCGCTGACCCGAGCCCGGTGCCGAGGCCGCCGTAGCTCCCCTCGAAGAAGCGCCCGGGGCCGAGCGACTCGAGCCGGCGATTGATCTCCAGGCGATGGGTGATGGTCTCGTCGACGACCAGGGCATCGGCCGGCAGCACCTGGTTCAGCTCGTGGACGACCCAGCGCGTCTCGATGCTCTTCCTGGCTCCCGCGGCGACGCCTTCCTCGTGCCGTGCCCGCCGGGCCTTGTCGTGACGGACCCGCCACGTCTCGATGCGGTCGGCGCGCGCGCCGGGTGCGATCGTCGAGCGCACGCGTTCGAGGAGCATGGCGAGCGAGGTCTCGACGTCGCCCGTGACGACGAGGTCGGATCGATAACCCCAGAACGGCAGGTGCGAGCGGAGCGGCTCGTCGCTCAGCACCGCCACCTTCGTCGTCGGCCCGGGGGCGGCCGACGGCGGATGCCACGGCGCGACGGCGTCGAGGAGGAACACGAGATCGGCATCCTTGAGGTAGGCCGACGAGTGGGCCAGGGGACCGACGCCGCCGTAGAGCGGATGGGTGCGGGGGAAGTTCACGAAGCTCGGATGCCAGCCCTCGAGGACGGGCGCGCCCAGCAGCTCGGCGAGAGCGACGAGATGCTCGACCGCGCGCACGCTGCGCCCGGCTTCTTCCGTGATGATGACCGGGTTCGCGGCCTCGGCGAGGGCGCGCGCCAGCTCGAGGATCGCCGCCGGCTGCGCCGCGGGGACTTGCGGGAGCGCTGACGCGGGAGCATCGGCGGTCATCGTCTCGAACAGGTGCTCCATCGGGATGGAGACGAAGACGGGCCCCTGCGGCGCGGCCATGGCGAGCTGGCAAGCGCGCGTGATCGTCGCGGGCAGGATCGCGCTGGCGTTCAGGCCGTAGCTCCACTTGACCGAGTCCGCGGCCAGCCTCGCCGGCCCCCCGATGTCCGTCAGCACCCGGAGCCACTGGTGACCCGGATCGGGACCCGGCACCTCGCCGAAGCCGATCGATTCGCCGGCGAACACGACCATCGGCACGCGCTCGTGCAGCGCGGCCCGGAGCGCCATGGTCGCGTGCTGCACGCCGACCGTGGTGTGGATCATCACGGCCGCGAGCTTGCCCGACACCTTGGCGTAGCCGCTGGCCATCGCCACGGCGATCTCCTCGTGCCGCGACGACAGGTAGACGGGAATCTCGCCGGCCGGGTAGGGCTTGGCGAGATATTCCCAGACGGGAGACCACTCCGAACCCGGAGAGGCGAAGATCCGCTCCACGCCCATCTCGCCCAGCACCCGCAGGAATGCTTCCGCGCCGGTCAGTCCTCGTGTGTGCATGCGGTCTCCTCACGGTCGTCCGTCGGAACGATCGAGCTCCGCTCGATCGCGCCGCGAAAATGGGGGGTTTGGAGGGCCATTCGGGGCCCGCCCAACTTCATCGGAGTATACTCCGCGCCATGGATAGATATGGGTACTGGAACAAGATCTTGCACGTGAGCCTCACCGAGCGGCGAACGTGGATCGAGGAGCCGGGCGATGTCTTCTTCCGCCGCTACGCCGGCGGGCGCGGGCTCATCGCGCATTACCTGCTCAAGCACGTGCCCAAGGATGCCGACCCGCTCGGGCCCGACAACGTGCTCGTCATCGCGCCCGGCGTGCTCACGGGAGCGCCGGTGCCGGGGGCCGGCCGTCACAGCGTCGGCGCGAAGTCGCCGCTGACCGGCGGCTTCGGCGAGTCCGAGTCCGGCGGCTACTGGGGCGCCGAGCTCAAGCGCGCCGGCTGGGACGGCATCGTGTTCCACGGGATCTCCCCGACGCCCGTCTATCTCTGGATCAACGACGGCGCCGTCGAGATTCGCGACGCCGCGCACCTGTGGGGCAAGATCACTGGCGACGTCGAGGATGCGATCCTGGCGGAGCTGGGCGATCCCCGCATCCGCATCGCCACCATCGGCCCGGCCGGTGAGCACCTCGTGCGTTACGCCTGCATCGCCAACGATCTGAACGAGGTGGCGGGGCGCACGGGCATGGGCGCGGTGATGGGATCGAAGCGGCTCAAGGCCATCGCCGTCCGCGGCAAGATCCCCGTGAAGATCGCCGACCAGCCGGGACTGCTGACCATCGCCAAGTGGGTCTCCGGCACGATGGACGAGAAGCACCGCGGGTTCCACGAGTTCGGCACCGGTGCCGCCATGCAGGGCAAGAGCCTCGAGGGCGGGATGCCGGTGCTCAACTACCGCCTCGGCGCTTCCGACACCGTGGCCAAGGTCGACGCCGTCGCCGTGCGCGACCAGGTGCGCGTGCGGATGGGCGCCTGCTACGCATGCTCGGTGCGCTGCAAGAAGGTCGTCCACATCGAGAAGCGAGAAGAGGAGGCGCGCGAGGCGACGGAGACCATCTACAAGGGCCGCGCGCGCGTGGCCGTCGACCCGCTCGGCCGGTACCGCGTGGACCCGCGCTACGGCGGCCCCGAGTACGAATCGCTGGCCTCGCTCGGTGTCAACCTCGGGCTCGACGACCTGATCGCGATCTGCAAGTCGAACGAGATGTGCAACTACCTCGGCATGGACACGGTCTCGCTGGGCGCCACGCTGGCGTGGGCGATGGAGTGCTTCGAGAAGGGCCTGCTCACGCTGGAGGACACCGGCGGCGTACCCCTGCGCTTCCACGATGCCGACGGCGTCATCGCGCTCGTCGAGATGATCGCGCACCGTCAGGGCATCGGCGATCTCCTCGCCGAAGGCTCACAGAGCGCGGCGCGACGGCTCGGCCGCGGCTCCGAAGCGTTCCTGACCACGATCAAGGGCATGGAGATGGCGATGCACGACCCGCGGCACATGCCCGTCATGCGCGCCTCGTATCTGCTCGCGCCGACCGGCGGCGACCACATGCGGCAGACCGGCAACCGCAACGGCCTGCGCAACCAGGTCGGGCTCTGCCACTTCCTCGCCTACGAGGACGACCAGTCGCTGGCGATCCTGAAGGCCGTGACCGGCTGGGACATCACGCCCGAGGAGATGGTGACGACGGCGCATCGCGGCCTCACGCTGGCCCGTCTCTTCAACCTGCGCGAGGGCTTCGGCCGGGCCGACGACCGGCTCCCGGCGAGGTTCAGCGATCCGCTGCCCAAGCACGCGGGGCTCACCCGCGAGCAGCAGGACAAGGTCGTCACCGACTACTACATCGAGCAGGGCTGGGATCCGGCGACCGGCGTGCCGACCGCGGAGACGATCAGTGCGCTCGAAATCACCGAAGACGCCGCGCATGCGGTGTAAGGACACACGATGAACCTCCTGCGTCCGGTGGATCGCGACGTCAACATCAACGGCGCGCGGCTGCGCATCCTCGACTGGGGGGGCGAGGGCCGCACGCCGCTCCTGCTGCTCCATGGCTTCACGGGCCACGCGCACGCGTGGGACACGCTCAGCATCGCCTTGCAGCCGCACTTCCACGTCTACGCCCTCGACCAGCGCGGCCACGGCGACAGCGATCCCGCCGAGGTCTACAACGCCATCGCGGCGTTCGACGACCTCTCGGGGGTCGTCGATCAGCTCGGGCTGGCGCCGCTGATCATCGTGGGGCTCTCGATGGGCGGCCGCAACGCGATGTACTTCACGTCCAAGCGGCCCGAGGCCGTCCGCAAGCTCGTGATCGTCGACATCGGCCCCGAGATCAGCAAGCGCGCGAGCCAGCCGTCCTCGGGACCGCCCGAGCCGGAGACGTGGGAGAGCATCGAGCAGGCCGCCCAGCACTTGCTCCGTGGCAACCCGTATCCAGGCATCCACTACTACCGCTGGGTCGCCTCCCACAGTCTGCGCGCGCGGCCGGACGGCGCGCTCGTGTGGAAGTGGCATCCGAGCGTCAAGGAGCGCCGCACCCAGCCGAACCTCGACTGGTGGGACGTGCTGCGCTCGATCACGCCGCCCACGCTGGTGCTCCGCGGCGCCGAGAGCCCCATCCTCGACCGCGACGTCGCCGAGCGCATGGGCAAGGAGCTGCCGCACGGCCGCTTCGTCGAGATCCCGCGCGCGGTGCACACGCTGCACGAGGACAACCCCGACGCCGTCGTCGCCGCGCTGAAGGACTTCCTGGGCTTCTGATGGCCGAGCCCGTTCGCGTTCACCTGCGCGTCCCCGGCACCGCGCCCATCGCGGAGCTGGTGAAGCTGCTGCGGGACGTCGAGGCCGCCGGCTTCGACGGGGCCGGCATCCTCGACAGCCAGATGCTCTGCCGCGATACCTTCGTGACGCTCGGCCAGGCCGCCACGCAGACGTCGCGACTGACGCTGTTCCCGGCCGTCACCAACCCCTTCACGCGGCACCCCTCCGTGCTGGCGGGGGCGATCGCGACGGTGGAAGAGCTGGCTCCGGGCCGCATGAAGTTCGTGATCGGCACCGGGTACACCTCGGCGAGCACGATCGGGCGCAAGCCGGCCACGCTCGCCGAGATGCGCGTGTGCATCGCCACCGTGAAGACGCTGCTCGCCGGCGCGGCCGTCGACTTCGACGGCACGCCGGGGCGTCTCGGCTACGCCTCGGGGCGGCCCATCCCGGTGATCATGGCGGCGTCGGGGCCGAAGGCCATCGAGGTCGCCGGTGAGATCGCCGACGGCGTCTTGCTCCTCGTCGGCTTCAACCGCGGCATCGTCGAGACCGCGCTCGAGCATCTGGAGCGTGGCGCGCGGCGGGCCGGACGTCGCCTCGAGGATCTGGAGATCATCTGGGCGGCACGCACGGGGACGGCGGCGACGACCGCGGAGGCGCGTCGTCTGGCGCGCCCCACCGTCGTGCACTGGGGCATCCTCCGGTGGGGAGGTCACTGGCTCGGCCCCGCCGGCGTGCGCGTCCCGACGCTCGAGATCCCCGACGCGGTCCGGAAGATCTATCCGGATCTCTCGCACGCACAGGACTGGGACGCCGCGATCGCGGCGACATCGTTCGTCCCGGACGACGTGATCGGCGAGCTCTGCGATGCCTATGGTCTGATCGGTACGCCCGAGGACCTGGCCGCCCGGATCGCCGAGATGACCAAGCTCGGCGTGCGGAACGTCTACCTCATGGGCTTCCAGACCTTCGCCCCACCCGACCAGGAAATCCGCGCCTTCCGCGACGTCGTCTTCCCGCGTCTTCGCGCCGCCGGACTCCGGTAGACCGAATCATCCGTCCGTCCCGCTGACGCGACGTTCACCGAGCTGACACACGCGTACACCTCGATGTGCCAGTCTGTTCCGGATCCGGACGGGGCGGCTGAACGTAATGCGTCAGGACAAGCGGCCGGAAACAAGACCTGACGGACACTTCGCCCCCGTGCCTTCGTGTCCCCATCTCTGGCCCTCTTTTTGCCCGATCCGGCACCTGGGGGAGGGCTCGATGGGAGACCGTCAGATGAGCAATTCGTGGAGTCCGTGGGATCTGACCCCGAGCGGAATGGGCGCCGTCATTGCCGTCGCCCTCATCATCGCGATGGTCGTCGGGCAATGGTCGAAACATGGCCATCGGCTCGACGAGACGCCTGCCGTCCACGTCGACGCCTCGGGGGCCGGGTCGGCGGCGCCGGCGATGCCGCTCGGTCCGTCTCCCGTCGCCTCGGCACGAAGCGTCGCCTCGACGCCCTCGGCGATCGCCGAGTGCAATCGGTACGCGGCGAACCGGATCGGTTACCGCGGCCAGCGCGGCCTCGATGACCTGGACGAGACCAGGAAGAGCGACGAGCGCTACCGCCGCGCCTACGCGAGCTGCATGCGCTCCCGCGGCTACGCGGGCTGACGGGGCGCTCGCAAGTCCTTGAAGAATAGCCAGCCATCAGGGAGGGACCAATGCGATATCGATCCCACTATCTGTCCGCGCTTTTCCTGACGGCTGCCGCGTCTGCGGTCATCCCGAGCGCGCGCGCGAGCCAGCTCTCCTACGAAGGTTTCCGCCCCTCGTTTCCGATTTATGCGAATGGCGGGGCGGGCTTTGCCGGCCCCTGGACCCAGGGCGGCTTCAACGCGTTTGCTTCCGGCTACACGCCGCGGGAGAGGTCACTGTGCTATGCCAAGCTCCAGGCGGGCGCCGGTGGCAGCATATCGGGGCACGCGTTCTCCGCGATCAACGGCGCCCTTCGAAACCTGGGGCAACCGCTCGGTGCGGACAACACGACGGTCTACCTCAGCTTCCTCATACAACCTCAGGGAAGCCTGAACGATGGCGTCTTCAATGGGTTCTTCGGGCTCACGCTGAACGGCAGCCTGGGGAACGATCTCTTCATCGGCAAACCCGGAGGCGGCGTGCTCGAGCAATACGTGATCGAAAATCGGGGCGGCGCCGGACAGATCACGTCGGGCACTCCCACGACCATCGGGCGTACCACGTTGCTGGTGCTCAAAGCCCAGTTCCTGCCTGGGAACGACGTCTTCACGTTGTATGCGAACCCGATTCCCGGTCGCCCTGAGCCGGCCAGCAACGTCGTGAAGACTGACCTGAGTCTGGGAACGGTGTCCAGGATCGGCATCTATTCGACAGGCGCGTTCACTGTCGACGAGATCCGCATCGGGACGACGTACGCCGACGTGGTGCCGAGCGGCGACCACACACCAGACCCCGACTTTCCCGGCTGCCTGGAAGAGCCGCGGTAGTTGCCGCAACACCGCGCGTGTGGAACGCGCTGCACCTCGAACGGCGGCGGCCTCAGGAGTGCGCGGCGCCCGCGGTAGCCGGCGCGCCAGGCCGCAGCCGCCGCCAGAAGAACACCCGTGAGAGCGGGTGCGTCGCCAGCGACTTCTGCGCGGACTCCATGTAGAGGTAGAGGACCGGTGTGATGTAGAGGGTCAGGAGCTGGGACACGAGGAGGCCGCCGACGACGGAGAGGCCGAGCGGGCGGCGCGCATCCGCGCCGGCGCCGATTCCGAGGGCGATCGGCAGCGTCCCCAGGAGCGCGGCCATCGTCGTCATCATGATCGGCCGGAAGCGTAGCAGACAGCCCTTGTAGATCGCCTCCGCCGGCGTCAGGCCGGAGCGCTCGGCGTCGATCGCGACGTCGATCATCATGATCGCGTTCTTCTTCACGATGCCCACGAGCATGATCATGCCGACGAAGCCATAGATGTTCAGCTCCGAGCGGAACAGGATCAGCGTCAACAGCGCGCCGACGCCCGCCGACGGCAGCCCCGACAGGATCGTCAACGGATGGATGAAGCTCTCGTAGAGGATCCCCAGGACGAGATAGATGACGAGGACGGTGATGAGCAGCAGCATCCCCTGCCCCTGCAGCGACGACTGGAAGGCCTGCGCCGTCCCCTGGAACGTCGCCGATAGCGTCGCGGGCACCCGCAGCTCCCGCTGCACCCGCTCGACCTGGGCGACGGCGTCGGACAGCGACACGCCCGCTTTCGTGTTGAACGAGATCGTCACCGCGGGGAGCTGGCCGAGGTGCGTCACGGTCAGCGGGCCGATGCCGGGCGTGAGCGTGGCCACTGAGCCCAGCGGGACCAGCGCGCCCCTGGCCGAGCGCACGTAGAGTCGGTTGAGCGCGGTGGCCTCGCGCTGGTACTGCGGGTCGAGCTCGAGGATGACCCAGTACTGGTTCGACGGGGTGTAGATCGTGGAGACCTGCTTCGACCCGTACGCGGCGCCGAGCGCGCTCTCGATCTGATCGGCGCTGACGTCGAGGGCGGCGGCCTTGTTGCGGTCGATCTCGACCGTCACCTGCGGGCTCGAGATCTGCAGATCGGTGTTGACGTCCTGCAGCCCGGGCAGCTGCCGCAGACGCTCGTAGAGCAACGGCGCCCAGTAATAGAGCTCCTGCGTGTCGGTATCTTGGAGCGTGTACTGGTACACCGCCTTGGTCAGCTGACCGCCGACGCGGATCGTGGGCAGGATCTGCGGATACACCTTGATCCCCGGGATGGCGGCGAGCTTGGGGCGCAGGCGCTCGATGATCTTGTCGGCGTGCGGCCGCTGATCCCGCGGCTTGAGCAGGGCGAAGACGCGCCCGTTGTTGAGCACGACGCTCGACCCGCTGGCCCCGATGAACGACATCAGCTGCTGCACGGAGGGATCGGCGCGGACCGTCTCCGCCACCGCGCGCTGCCGCTCCACCATGGCGTCGAACGAGATGTCCTGCGCCGCCTCCGTGAAGGCGAAGATCGTGCCGTTGTCCTCGTTGGGGATGAACCCCTTGGGGATGACCACGAAGAGATAGGCCGTCAGGACGAACGTCCCGAGCAGCGCCACCATCGTCGTCCGACGGTGACGCAGCGTCCACTGCAGCGTGCGGTCGTAGAGGTGCAGCATCCCGTCGAAGAAGCGCTCCGACGCCTGGTACAGGCGGTTGTGCCCGCCGTGGGGTGGCCGGAGGAACCGGCTGCACAGCATCGGCGTGAGCGTCAGCGACACCACGCCGGAGACGATCACGGCCGCGCCGATGACCACGGCGAACTCGTGGAGCAGCCGGCCGACCACGCCGCCCATGAACAGGACGGGGATGAAGACCGCGGCCAGCGACAGCGTCATCGAGAGGATCGTGAAGCCGATCTCGCGCGCGCCCTTGAGGGCCGCCGTCATCCGATCCTCGCCGGCTTCCATGTGGCGGACGATATTCTCGAGCATGACGACCGCGTCGTCGACCACGAACCCAACGCACAGGGTCAGGGCCATGAGCGAGATGATGTCGACCGTGTACCCGAGCCCGTACATCACGGCGAAGGTGCCGACGATCGAGAGCGGCACGGCCAAGCTCGGGATGATGGTCGCGGAGAGGTTGCGCAGGAAGAGAAAGATGACCATCACCACGAGGGCGATGGTGAGGATCAGGGTGAACTGCACGTCGTGCACCGACTCGCGGATGGCCACCGACCGGTCGTAGACGACGTTGAGGTTCACCGACGCGGGCAGCTGCTGGCGGAACACCGGCAGGAGCTTGCGGATCGCGTCGACGACCTCGATCGTGTTCGTCCCCGGCTGGCGCTGTACGGCGAGGACGACCGAGCGCTCGTTGTTGAACCAGCCCGCGACCTTGTCAGTCTGCACGCCGTCGATGACACGTCCGACCTCCTCGAGGCGCACCGGCGAGCCGTTGCGATAGGCCACCACCAGCGGCCGGTACGCCGCGGCGTCCATGAGCTGGCCCGTGGCCTGGACGTTGACCGCCTGGTGCGGGCCGAAGAGCGTCCCCGTCGGCTTGTTCACGTTCGCCCGCGCAACCGCCTGCTCGACCTCGTCGATCCCGATGCCGCGCGCGGCCAGCGCGCGGGGGTCGACCTGCACGCGGACCGCATACTTCTGCGACCCGAAGATGAACACCTGGGCGACGCCGCTGATGGTCGAGATCCGCTGGGCGAGGAACGTCTGCGCGTACTCGTCCACCGTGTAGAGCGGCAACGTCGAAGAGCCGAGCGCCATGTAGAGGACCGGCTGATCGGCGGGATTCACCTTCTGATAGAAGGGCGGCGTGGGCATCCCGGGCGGCAGCAGCGGCGCCGCCTTGGTCAGGGCGGCCTGCACGTCCTGGCCGGCGGCGTCGATGTTGCGGTCGAGCGTGAACTGGATCGTGATCTGCGTCACACCGAGCGCGCTCGTCGAGGTCATGGAGTCGATGCCGGCGATGGTGCTGAACTGCCGCTCGAGCGGCGTCGCCACGGACGACGCCATCGTCTCCGGGCTCGCGCCGGGCAGGTTCGCGATGACCTGGATCGTCGGGAAGTCGACGTTGGGCAGGTCGTTCACGGGCAGTTTCTGGTAGGCCATCACGCCGAAGAGCAGGATGGCGGCCATGCAGAGGGTGGTCAGGACCGGGCGGCGGATGAAGAGGTCGGTCACGACTTGTCCGGCTTGATGTCCACCCGCGCGCCGGGCACCAGGCGCAGCTGGCCGTTCGTCACCACGCGCTCCCCCGCCTTCAGTCCCTGCTCGATGGTCACGTCGCGCGCGAGCCGGCGCCCAATCTTCACGACGCGCGACTCCACCGTGAGGTCCGGCTTCACCACGAACACGAACGTCCCGGCCTGGCTGTTCTGGAGGGCCTGGGTCGGGATGAGGACCGCGTTCTCCGACGTGAGCGTGAGCGCGACGTCGACGAACCGCCCCGGCCACAGGACGTTGTCGGTATTCGCGAACGTGGCCTTCAGCTGAATCGTGCCCGTGGTCGGGTCGACCGTGTTGTTCATGAAGGTGATGGCGCCGACGACGGTCCGCTGCCCACCGTCCAGCTGCACCTCGACCTTCAGCGGGCCCTGCGCCCGATACTTCTTGATCTCGTCGACGTATCGCTCGGGCACCGCGAAGGACACGTAGATGGGACGGACCTGGGCGATGACGACGAGGGGGTTGTCGTCGTTGCCCTTCAGGACGTTGCCGGACTGGACGAGAAGGTTGCCGGTGCGCCCGTCCATCGGGGCCTTGATCGTGGTGTAGGCGAGCTGCAGGCGCGCCGTGTCCACCATCGCCTCGTTGACCTTCACGGCGGCGCGCGCGTTCTCCACCATCGCTTCCGCCGCGCTCGCCGCGGCGCGCGCATTCTCGACGGCCGCGCGGTTGGCCTGGACCGTCGCCTGGGTCGTCGCGAAGCTCGTCCGCATCTGATCGTACTGTTCGCGCGCGATCAGGCCCTTCTCGGACAGGGTCCGGTAACGCTCCTCCTGCACGCGCGCCATGTCGAGGTTCGCGAGGTCGCGATCGAGATTGGCGAGCGCCTGGGTCACCTCCGCCCGGCGCTGGGTGAGGGCCGCCTCCGCCGAGCGGAGTGCCGCCTGGTCCTTGGCGACGTTCGCCTCCCACTGCCGCACGGAGGCCTCCATGGGCCGCGGGTCGATGGTGAAGAGCAGCTGTCCCTGCGTCACCTCCTGGCCCTCGGTGAAGTGCACCTTCACGATCTGGCCGGCGACCTGCGACTTGATGCTCACCGTGGTGTACGCCTGCACGTTGCCCACGGCGGTGACCTGGACGGGAACGGTCTTCTGCTCGACCGCCGCCACGCTGACGGGCACCGCCGGCGCCGCCGCCGGACGTGGCTGGCTGCCGGCGCGGTCGGAGCATGCCGCGAAGACGGCGGGCGCGAGGGCGAGAGCGAGGGCGGCCAGGAGACGCCTCACCGCTTGGCGGCCTCCGTCGCCGCGTCCACCAGCGCCTCCAGACCCTTGATGACCTTCACGCGGTCGTCGGAAGACATGCGCGTGAGGACCACTTCGACACTTCGCTGTTGCATCGTGCGGAGCTCCTGGACGAGGGCCTTGCCCTGGCGTGTCAGCTCGAGGAGGTACACGCGGCGGTCCGCCGGATGATCGCCGCGCAGCAGGAACTGCTTCTGCTCGAGACGGTCGACGATGTGGGTCACGGCCGGCAGCGTCACGCCGAAGGCCTTGGCCACGTCACCCATGTGGCACTCGGGATGATCGCCCACGTAATAGAGCACTTGCGATTGCGCGTACGTCAGGTCGAGCTCGGACGCACGCTGCCAGAGGAGCTGGCGGAACGTGGTACTCCCGAGGGCGTTCAGCAGGTCTAGGAGCCGCTGGGCCTCGGCGGATCGGGTGCGGGCGGGCCGGGAGGAATGCACAACGCCGTGAATAGTAAACCGGATTAATCATTCTGTCCATCCAGACTGCCTTCGGGTAGTGTCTCAGTTCGAACCCTGACTGCCCGTTCGCCGGGCGGGAGAGATGGGTGGGCCTTCGGAAACCCGATCGGACCGGCTAGCCGTCCGCCTGAATGTCGGTCAGCGGTACGCCTGTCACGACGTACGACGACGGGTTTCCGAAGGCCCACCCGTCTCTCCCGCCCTCCCCGCGGCGCTCGGGCCGCGGAGTCGGGCAT
>Ga0137373_10002777_pt1 | contig 19205 bp, 14 predicted proteins | sample SagtaG_5_FD_104912 | JGI IMG/M metagenome (GOLD analysis project Ga0137373, IMG submission 104912) | Vadose zone soil microbial communities from Sagehorn Ranch, Mendocino, California, USA - Sage1_R_80_16 metaG | ecosystem: Environmental > Terrestrial > Soil > Vadose zone | place: USA... | reverse complement strand
GTGGCATTTCAGTCTCTTTCAATTGGGGGTGGGCTGGATGGAACGGCTCCACAGCTTCACCCAACCGGTACCCGTGTTACTCTATCTGTATATGTAAGGGGTCGGGGTGACACCCTTTGACGGCGTATCCCCCTCCCGGTCAGATGGTCGACGTCGGCGGGTATCGTCTCCACATTAACTGCGTTGGCACTGGCAGTCCCACCGTCGTCATAGACGCGGGCTGGGGCGACTGGTCCGGAGGGTGGAGCCGGGTGCAACCGGAGGCCGCGAAGACCACGCGGGTCTGCACCTATGATCGCGCCGGCATGGGCTATAGTGAGGCCGGTCCGCTGCCACGTACTGCCGAGCAATTCGCGAAAGAACTGCACACCTTGCTTCAGCACGCCGCTATTCCAGGCCCGTATGTGCTGGTCGGGCACTCGATGGGCGGCGCGCCGGTGCGAGTGTTCGCGCACACCTATGCGGCAGAAGTCGCGGGCGTGGTGCTGATCGAATCGATGAACCCGGGAGAGGTCGGCACACCCGCGCCCGCCACGACTGCCACGCCTCCGGATCCGGGCGCGGTGTCGATAATCAACAGGCTCCTCACGAATCTGCTCACGCTCCCTGCGCGGGTTGGCCTGGTCCGCTTAGTGACCGGTCCTGTGGCGGGCCTGTCCCCAGACGATGCGAACGCCTATACGGCGCACTCGGTGACCGTGCGCTCGCTTCAGGCGGCGATCGACGAGGGTAGGGGCATGCACGAGAGTCTCGCGCAGGCGCGCCGAGTCACGACCCTGGGCAGCGTACCCCTCATCGTCCTCTCGCGCGGATTGCCGGAGGACGGGGAGCAGAAGTGGCAGCTGGAGCAGACCGAGCTGCTCGAGTTGTCGTCCGATAGCCGTCAGGTGTTCGCCGACCAGAGCCACCACAACATCCAATTCGAGCAGCCGGCGGCCGCTGTTGGGGCCATCGTGCAGATGGTCGAGCAGATTCGCCGACAGTCGATGCCGTAAAGAGCACGCTCAAGATACTGTGTTTTTTGTCAAGCCCCTCTTTCGTCGCGCGGGCGGCGGCGGCCAGTTTACCGCGCCGGTCAAGACCAAGACGAGCGCGCGGCGTCGTGCTGTGGTGTCTTATAGGCACGACACGTCGCCGCGCGGTCTTGACCTGGCGCGGTGGCGCTTCGCCATCCGCCCCACGCTCAAACGGCGCGAGCAGCTTGATGCTCCAGATAGTCCGCGTCAAATGATTGCTTCTTGGTCGCCATTGCCCAAGCGATCCGCAACAGCTTGCGGGCAGCAGCACAGATCGCAACTTTCTTCGCCTTTCCCTTGGCGATCAGACGCTGATAAAATGCCCTGATCAGTGGATTGTGTTGAATGGCACTGAGCGTTGCCATGTAGAGCGCCTCACGGAGACGCGCGTGACCGCTGTGGCCAATGCGCGGACGTCCTCGCACACTGCTTCCCGACTCGCGCAGTTGCGGCACCAATCCGGCATAATTTGCCGCAGCTTCTGGCGTCGCTGTCTGCTTGAAATTGCTTGTGGCGGTGAGCAGCCAGGCAATGGTCAGCGTCCCCAGCCCTTTGATACTGGCAAGATAGGCGGCTGCCTCTGCCCAGGCTGCATCCTGCTCGAGTGCGGTGCTGATCTCCTGCTCGACCTCGGCAATCTGCTCACTCAGGGTTGCAATCAGTTCTTGCAGCCGCGTTTGTACGCTCTCGATGATCACGGGCTGCCGCTCAAGCGCATGGAGTTGGTTGCGGAATTGGGTGCGCGCGTCTACAAGCGCATCGCGATGAACCAGACGCTGCTGCAACTCGTTTTGGACTGGAGGTGGTAGCGTCCAGGGTTGCGGCTGAAGCCGCGCGGCGAATTCGGCCAGGGTTTGCGCGTCAATCGCATCAGTTTTAGAGCGCTTGAGTAAGGCCTTGGCAAAGTCATGGGCCTGCGCTGGATTGACGACCGCAACGGCGATGTGCGCATCACAGAGCGCGAGTGCAAGGCGCATCCAATACGTCCCTGTGGCCTCCATCACGACAAGAATGGCCGTGGGATCAGGCTCCAGCCGCAGGAGCTGACGGTTGAGTTGGTCAAAGTCCACGGAAGTTTGCTCAAGCGTGTGTGCGCGGGAGGGTGTCGTTCCGCTTGGCATTGAGGCAAAGGTAAAGGTGCGGGAGGACACATCAATGCCGACAAAGAGCCGATAGGAACGTGCCTGCTGGAGCATATCACACCTCTACAACAATAAGGACGAAGAGCGGTGGTTCCTGGCACGGCAGTCCGATTTCGTAGCTACGTGGTCAGAGCCACAGGGATACTGTTCTGACTTGAGCGTGCCGCAGGTGGTGGGGGTCAACCCTTGAGAACGCGGTCTGTGCCGCAACAAACGGTCCCGACCTTACCACCACTCCGAACCGACGCCTCTATTATACGAAAACGGTCGTTTTTGAGCGACGAAGAAAGAGCACCAAGACCAGTACAATGACCATTTGACAGTTAGCAAGAGTCACCTCTTATGTCATATGGCTGTTTGAATCTCGAATCGTTGCCGCACCCCCTTCTGACGCGCCTCGCGGGGGAGCGCTACGCGGTACGGCGACCGCGCGAAACAGTCCACACCCACACAGGCCGAGCCTCCAGTGCGATCTGGTCACGCCGTTAGCGGCGTGAGCGCCCTATGCGCGGCTCGGGCGAACGCGATTGTGGCGGGCATATGCTACAGGTGGCCGAATAGCGCCTCGATATGCTGTATCGTTTCCACTCGAACCACCGGGCGCCCGCGCGGGCACGCCCAGGGCTGCTCGCAGCGCGCGAGCTGATCGAGCAGGGCGCGCATCTGCTCGGGCCGGAGCGTCTCCTCGCCGATTGCGCTCGCGTCCGCCAGGGTCGTCAAGAGCGCTTCCTGGACCTCCTCGGGCGTGCGCAGGGCGCGCCCCGACAGGTGATCGGCCACGTCGAGCAGCGCCGCGCCGAGCCGATCCAGGCGAAGGCGCGGTGTGGCCAGCACACGCAGGCTCAGACCGCAATCTTCAAAGCTGAGGCCCAAGCGTGACAGCGGTCCGGCGTGCGCGAGCAGCAGCGCATGCGCCGCGGGCGGCACCACGACGTCGCGAGGGATCTCCAGGACATCGCCTGGAACACCGCCGGCCTGGAGCTGAGCGTGGATCTGCTCATAGCGAATGCGCGCATGAGCCGCCTGCTGATCGATGAGTACGAGGCCGGCACCGGCCTCGGCGATGATATAGCGCTGGTGGAGCTGGCCGATCGGGCGCAGCAGTGTGAGGTCCAGCGTGTCGATCCCGGCCACCCCATCTCGCGGATCATCGTCGCCAGGCGACGCTGGCGCCTGCTCGCTCTCCGGGCGCTCGAACAACCAGGCAGTCTGGCGCGCGGCACCGCTACTCGCCGGAGTTGATGGCCCGCGGCGCTGCCAGCGCGGCCCGGCGACATCCAGCAGCGCGGCGTGGAGCGCGATCCCGATCTGGCGGCCCACGAACGACGGATCGCGGAAGCGCACCCTGGTTTTTGCAGGCTGGCCAGCTACATCAACAGCCCAGGCCGGCGCCGCGATATGCAGCGCAACAATCGGGTAGCGATCGTGCGGCAGCAGCGTCTGGTACGCCTCGCTGAGGATTGCGTTGAGGTGGCGGTCCGGCCGGATCGGGCGCCCGTTGGCCGAGATAAAGATACAGGCGCGCGACTCGCGACTGAGGCCGGGCGGCGAAATAAGACCGGCAATACGCACCCAGTCTGGCTCCTGTGCAGCGTCCGCGTCATCGGCGGGCTGCATGGCATCCGCCGCGACGGTTAGCAGCGCGCGCGCGACATCATCGCCGTAGAGGTCCGTGATTGTGGCGCGCAGCGAGCCCGCGCCGCCAGCAGATACGCGCTTGCGGCCGTCGACGGCAAACGTAAAGTGGACGCCTGGATGCGCGACTGCGTACTGGCCGATTACGGCCGCCAGCTCCGCCGTTTCGGCAAGATCGCTGCGCAGGAAGGCCCGGCGCTCGGGCGTGGTATAGAACAGGTTGCGGACAGTGACCGTCGTGCCATACTCGCGCGCGGCGATGGCTGTCGATTGGACTTCGCCGCCGGCGACGCGCAGCTCCACCGCCTCATCAGCGCCAGCGGCGCGCGTGACACAGATCACCTGCGCGACGGCGGCGATCGCCGCCAGCGCTTCACCGCGGAAGCCGAGTGTGCCTGATCCCGGGTATGCCGCGCCGCCAGCTTTGGTGGTCGTGTAGCGCTCGAACGCCATGGCCACGTCGCCGGCCGCGATTCCGCACCCGTTATCCGCGACCGTCACCTCTCGCAGGCCGCCGCGCGTGATGCTCACGGCGATGCGCGTCGCTCCGGCGTCGAGCGCATTGTCGAGCAGCTCGCGCACGACGCTGGCCGGCCGGTCGGCGATCTCGCCGGCGCGAAGCTGGTCGGCCACACGCTCTTCGAGCCGTTTCATGGTCGGCGAAGTCCTCTCCGGCAGGCGCTGCCGCGCGCTCAGCATGTGACGTGAAGCTGGACAAGCGGCTCGGCCGGGTCGAGCGCGTGCGGCTCCAGCGTTACCGCCAGGCCGAGCGTCTCCAGCACGATCTCCCAGCGCTCGCGCGCGGTGCTGACCATCTGGATCAATTGCTCGTGTCGGCACTCGTTGCCGCACCGCGCCGCGGTGCAGCCGCAGCCAAGTCCGGGGTGAACCAGGTAACAGCGCCGCGCGGTCGACGACGACGCCACATACCAGGCGCCCTGCGGCAGATCCACCGGTGGCCGCCGCATGCCTTTCGGGAGCACAAGCTCCCAGCCCTGCGGCACCTGGTCCATCGGCCGCATCCCGAGGTTAAAGTCGGCCAGCGCGTTCTCGATCGCCCTGGCGCCGCGCATGTCGCCGTGCTCGCGTGCCGCGGCCCGCAGCGCGCGGGCCACTTCCTGCATGTAGCTGGCCGGCGGATCGTTGGGATTTGGCGCCGGAATGGCGCCAAACCGGACGTTCAGCATATACAGCGTCTCGGCGATGCTCAGCGACGACAGGTCGTGCCCGAGCGGCGCATTTGCCGCCAGTAGGCGATCGAGGCGCTGTTGAGCGGTCAGGTGCTCCCACGGACGATCGGAGGGTGGCAGAGGACGCGGGCGCAGCGTCCGGCGGCGATGCGCCGGTCGGGACCGCGCACGGGCTGAGTCGGTAGTCATGATGCAGCTCCGTCCCGAATACAAAACGGTGTTTACAGCGTTGGAATGCGGTAAGTCCACGAAGGACTATATCACGTAATTGTGATTATGTCAAGTCCGGCACGAGCATGGCCTGGCACAACGAAGCCCAGCCGGCGCGTCAAACCCTGCCGGCCGGGCTACCGAACATCTTCGACCAGCGCCTGGGTATAGAGCTGGGTGGTCGTACGGGCAGCATGGCCGAGCAGTTTCTGGACATCGCCCAGCTTCGCGCCGTCGCGGAGCAAATGCGCGGCAAAGGTGGTTCGCAGCATGCGCGGCGTCAGCTCGGCGAGGCCCAGCTCCTGCGCATAGCCTTGCAGGATCAGCCAGATGCCCTGGCGGGACAGGCGCTTGCCGCGATGGTTGAGGAACAGCGCGGGACTGGCCGGTGCATTGTGCGCGAGCTGCGACCGGGCATTGTCGAGATACTCCTCGATCGCAGTGCTCACAGCATGGCCGAGCGGAAGGGTTCGGACGCGGCCGCCGCGCCCGCGGCACGTCACCATGCCTTCCTCCAGGTCAACGTCGGCGCGATTGAGATCGATCAGCTCGCTTACCTGCATACCGGTGGCGTAGAGGAGTTCAAGCATCGCCTTGTCGCGCATCCGCTCCGACGTCGGGTTGCGCAGCGGCAGCTCCAGGAGCGCGTCGACCTGCTCGGGAGTCAGCGCCTGCGGAGGTGGATATGTCACCTTGGGCGTGTCGATCTGCTCGGTGGGGTTGGTCGGAATAACGGCCTGCTCGTGAAGAAACGTAAAAAAAGACCGGGCGGCGGCGGTTCGCCGCGCGATCGTCGAGTCAGCGTAGCCGCGCTCCCGAAGGTGGAGCTGGAACGCGAGCAGGTCGTTGTAGCTGACCGCCGGCCAGGATTGCCGGCCGCGATCACGCAAGAACGCAACAAGCTGTCCCAGGTCGGTCTGATAGGCACTGAACGTATTCTCAGCCGTATCACCGACCTGTTTCAAGTGCTGGAAAAATGTGTCAATGTGCTGTTGCATACAGGTCCTTTGCCGCCCACGAATCGCGCTGGGCGCATAGATCGGCGTGTTGTCGACGCCAGTGTACCACACGAGCGACGGCGGCGGCACAAGCTGCCGTCGAGAAACATTGTTCCACAGCTTTTGACCGCCGGGCCTGCCTGGCTACTGCTCAAGACGCGATTGACAATTGGTGGGGTGTGGTGGGCTTTGAACCCACGGGAGTCGGTTGCGCTGCCGGTCTCCTCATCACGCGTCACGTCCGGCTGAACAGTGCCACTGTGGTCAAGTGCGGACTTGGCATGGCTCGCCGCCGCCGTCCCGCATCACGATACTACTGCCCAACCTCGCGTGCGTGTGTGATGATTCCTCCGACCCGCTCACGTTCTCCACCGCCAAGTGGCGGCGCCAACAAACCCGGTCCACCAAAAGAAAGCGAGCCGGGTGCCACGGGGCTTCAGCCCCAGTGGAGGAGGCGAGCGGCGGTGCGCCACATCTTGGGTTGCGTGAGTGCGCACCGCGTCAGACCTTTCTCTCGCCATAGGCGTACCCATCCGCCCGCTGAACCAGTTTGAGATACTTGGGATGGACATCAAACCCGCCCATCTTGAACATCGGGCGGGATCGCACCGTCACGCGCCCAACGTGCGTGCCGGCGTATTTTCCGCCTGGAATAACCGCCTTAACCAGATCGCCCGTACGGAAACCAAAGTAGCGCTTCTGGCGCCGTTTGTGGCGCATAGGGAAGCCATGCTTATCTGTCCCGCACATCTGACGGCTGCCATGCCCCTTGCTGGCGATCAGCAGCACCGAGCCGACCGCCGCGTCCAGATCGTCGGGCGTGGACTGGCCGACGCACGCCGCATCCGCCCAATGGCTCTTTTGTAGCCCCAGGCGCGTGCGGTTCCATTTGGTGCGCCCGCCCGTGCCGGTCTCCAACGGCAGGCTCGTGGCCGAGAGCGCCCGCCAGAGCGCCCAGCGCGTCGTCATCACCCCCGCCACATCCTTCAGCGGGGCTTTCGCCTGCTCCATCAGGTGCGGATAACCGAACTCGGAGGCAGTTTGGTCGCCCTTTTTCTGGTTGCAGTCGCCGCAGGCAAGCGTCAGATTGCTGACGCGGTTCGAGCCTCCGCGCACCTTGGGGATCAGGTGCTCGACTTGCAGCGGCAGATCGCCTTTTTGGCAGTAGGCACACTTCCGGTTCCACTTGGCAAGCAGGTATTCTCTAATCTCGTAGCCCTTGAGCGTCCCTTGCTGGTACTCCACCCCGCTGATTTCGGCATTCTGCATGCGTTGGGTGTCGAAACGCACCAGCTCCACTGACACAGCCGCGATCGGGCAGGCTTTCCGCAGCCGCCCCACCCAGGTCAGGGTGGTCTGGACACGGTGCGCGAGACTGGGGGCCAGCCAGCCCTCCCTCCGGCGCCGATTGAGGAATCGGGGTTTGCGGTAGCGGGTATGGCGCTGACGCCTTCCTCGTCTGATGGCCCGACGAGCGAGTAAAGCGTCACGAATGGCCTGGCCTCGGTGGGTCAGCTCGCCTGCCCAGACCACTCGATCAGTTCCCTCTTGCACGATTGCCAGCCCGGTCGTTTTGCTGCCGGGGTCGATTTTCAGTCGGTGCTCATGCGTCACTGACTCGGCCGCTGTGCGGTTCTTGAGGATGATAGTGAACGGGTAGCGTTTCCAAACGACCGCCCGCCCCGCACTCAGCAGCTTCCTGGCCCTGGCCGCGTGGCACCCATCGAGCGGCTGATTGTCGGATGAAAGAACGAAAACCATGCATGTTCCTTTGCCCCGTAAGGGACACTCCGCTTTCGCGGGTAACGTGCGCCTCGACGATGCGCGGAAGGCTTGTCGTGCCCGCCTGATGCCTGCCTTGCCCCAGCAGGGCGTTCAGACGAGCGACAGAGCCTGGAACTGGCGCTGTCGCATTCCAGGGTGTCGTGACCTTCCGGGCGTAGGACGGTTGCCCGCCCTGGGTCCTGGTCAGTACGGGCTTGTATCCTGCGACACAAGCCGCCGGGTTTTAACCCGTGCGGTTACTGACCCTCTGAGGGCCTGCCGTTGATACCAGCGCGGAGCCTCGCGCTGGCGACTGCGAGTGACGGAACGTGGCCTCGCTCCGTTCCACCAGCGGCCAGATCCCAGAGCAGCGACTGTCTAGGCTTCACTCCCCGTGATATACCGCGCGCCTGAAGGCGGCGGCTTCCTGTCTCAACGACCTGTGCCAACCGTTACGATTGGGCTTACCGGGTCTCCACAGGCGTTTTGCGTCTCGGCATAGCCTGCCGCGACGATTTGCTCAAACAGGCGCAATCCTTCCCGATCGATGTTGTGCGCGGCGTTCAGGTCGCGATCGTGATGGACGCCACAGGTGCATGTCCAGTCGCGATCGGCAAGGCTGAGATCGGCGTTGACCAATCCGCACGCGCCGCAGGTTTTGGAGGAAGGAAAGAACCGGCCAATCGCGATCAGGTGGCTATCCGCCCGTTCTGCTTTGTACGTGAGCATGGAGCGAAACATGCCCCAGGAAGCGTCCAGAACGCTCTTCGCCAGCTTGGTTTTCGCAAGGCCGTGAACGTTCAAATCTTCAATCGATACGAGGTCGAAGTGACGAATCAGATCAGTACTCAGCTTGTGCAAGAAATCGTTACGCTGGTTACGGGTTTTCTGGTGCAATCGCGCAACTTGGGTACGTGCCTTGCCTCGGTTGCGACTGCCTTTGACTTTGCGCGAAAGCGCCTTTTGTGCGCGCCTGAGCTTGCGTGTTTGGGTGCGATACCAGCGCGGGTTGGCGATTGTTTCGCCCGTCGAAAGTACCGCCAGCGACTTCAAACCCACATCAATGCCGATGTGTGTGCGGGTCGGTCGGTCGGTTCGCGGTGCGATCTGTTGCTCAGTCACCAGGCTGATGTACCAATGCCCACACGCCTCCCGCTTGAACGTCGCGCCTTTGGTTGTACCTTCCAGCGGGCGGTGAACGATGGTCTTGATCAGCCCAATCTTCGGAATCGAGACAAACGCGCCTTGAAGGGCAACCCGTTGCGGGATGCGGAAGCGCGGCGTATCGGTTTTGCGCGACTTGAACTTGGGAAAGCCTTTTTTCTTTTCGCCGTTCCGCACCCGGCGAAAGAAGTGCTGATAGGCGGTTTCGAGATCGCGCAATGCTTGTTGCAACGATTGACTGTCCATCTCGCGCAGCCATGCGGTAGCGGGCTGCTGTTTGAGTCGGGTGAGTTCGGCCGCGAGATCGTTGTACGAAAGCGTCGTGCCGGTTTGCTGGAAGTGTTCGCGCTTCCGATTCAAGGCCCAATTCCAAACGAACCGCCGCGCACCCGCGAACTGATTGAGCAAGCGTTCTTGCTCGGCAGTCGGGTCAAGGCGATAGCGATACGTTGTCTGAATCGTTCGTTGCATGGCGCTAGTATACCAGATCAAACGTTCTATTGCAATACGTTTAGCGCACTAGAAAGCCAAATGTGAAATACAGCAATCGTTCGCGCCGAGCGGCAAGCAGCGTGGTTTCCATCCCTGTGGGCGCTTCAATTCATCCGCGCGGCTAAAGCCGGCGGTTTTCTTGAAGGGTTCTGATAACTTACACCGTCTCGCACGGCGTTCGTCGTGTACGGCGACGTCCGTTGTGGCACGCCTGACGGGGTTTGAACCCGCAGCACCGGCGCCCGTGATTGCCGACTGCGGCGGCATACGCACCCGCTGCTGCATCCACCGCACGGCAGGCGTCGGGGCTCTGAGGCCACACAGCTCCGCCGCTACGTCGAGATGCACCAGGCACGTTGTCGCGACTCCACCGCGCGCGGCCACAGCCGCAGACACGCAGCGCGTCACAATCCTCAATCCGACACGTCCGATGCGCCCGGCGCTCGCGCGCCGGCGCCTTACCGAGAACTCGACCTTAGGCGTATCAGGCCAGATCCACCCAAGCGTTTTAGGCTACAGGCGCATGTCCCGCCGCTCCAGGCTGGCCAGCGCGACGCGGCAGGCGATCGCGTTCCAGAAGGGAAAAATTACCCGGATTATCGCATCCGGCCTGAGCGCCCTGGCCGGCCAGCCGCATGAGCGCGCGGCTGGCTGCGCATCTCCTGGTGAAGAGAGCGCCTGGTTGCTCGCCAAGCTCTGGCGGATGGCAAAAATCTAAGTGGCGAGCTTCTGTTGTGCTAGTTGCACAACGTAAACAAAGCACCCGCTTTTTAGTACGGTTTTGCGCAGGCAGGTGGACTACACCTCCCACACCAAGCGGACAAGGCGAGGCCCCCGGCCCTGTGCAAACCCATCGCGCGCCTGGCGCATGATGTCGTGCAACCGCGGCGATCGCCATCGGCGTCGCTCCTCGTCCTGCCTGGCCACCGCGGCCAGGCGTCGATCATGCTGCCGGCGGGGCGGAACCTCCCCGCCCCGGCGCTTCCCCCGGCTGTCAACTTACCGCGGCGGCTAAAGCCGCGCGGCTTGCGCCTCACGACCGGACGCGCCGGACGTGGACACGATAGGCTGGTTGCGCAGCCCACCGGCACGGTACTTGGCCGCGATGTTGCGCGCGGCATTCAGGTCAGCATTGAGATGATACTCACACTGCCGACAGATGAATGTGCTCTGGGAGCGGCGGTTGTTGCGGGCTATATGCCCACAACAGCTACATCGCTGCGAGGTATGTCGCGGATCAACCGCAACCACCGTACAACCCCGTTCCTCGGCCTTGTACGCGATTTTAGATTTGAGACTGGCGAACGGCCAGCTATGCATCCGGCGCTTCGTTTTGCTGCGCCGTTTCGCTTTCACACGCTTGCGAATGTCTTTCAGGTTCTCCAGCACGATCGTGCTGCCCGGCGCGGCAGCCTGCACGATCTTTTTGCTCAGCACATGATCGGCGTCACGTCGGAAGCGCGCGCGGCGGCGTTTGGCCTTGCGCAGATGCCGTTTGGCCGATTTGGTTCCCTTCTGTTGCAGCGCGCGAGTCAGCCTGAAATAGCGACCTTCAACCGCTTTCCAGCGCCGCTGCCCCAGGAAACGGTTGTTCGATGTGACCGCTGGGCGGTCGATGCCCAAGTCGACACCAACGACCGCATCCGTCGGCTCAACTTCGGGCGCGGGAACCGTCACAACCACATGCAGCCACCAGGCGCCATCACGTTCGATCAGGTCGGCCGTGTCGACCGGATACCCGGCATACTTGGCCGCATACTCCGGCACGTTGAAGCGGATGGTCTGCCGGCCGCCCACGAGCGACAGCCGTACGATCTGGCGCTCCCAATCCACACGGTAGGTATGTACGTTGTAGCGCGGCGGGCAGGCGTCCGAACGAGGCATGCTCACCTTCCGCTCCTGGTTCTTGCGGAGCGTAAAGGCGCTGCGGAGCGATTCCGCGGCCTTTGCACGTGCGGTATTGGTGAGGTTGCTGTTCAACTGCGGCAGCACCTCACGCACCGCGTAGTACGCCAGAAAATGCAGCTTGGTCGCATTTGAGACGCCTTCACGCCATCCCTGTTCGACAAACAGATTGAAGGCCGCGGTAAATTGACGACTGGTTTCCGCGAGCGCGTCAGCTTGAGCGGACGATGGCGCAAGCTGTACGCGAAGAGTTCGCTGCATAAGAATAGCCTCACCCACCACGGCGGCTCACCAGGCAATGATGCCCGGTCACCGCAGACTCCGGCCGAACAGCGCCAGTCGGCGCTGCCGGCAGCATCTCCCCGCGGCCGTTAGCCGCATAACTCCGGGAGCGGAGATTGGGTGCGGCGGGACGAGTCGAACGTCCGACCTCCGGGATGAGCCCCGCGAGCTGCCTCTGCTCCACGCCGCGTCGTTCAGGCGTGCCGGAGTTGCACCGGCGCCCCTCCAGCGGCCGGACACCTGGTCGTCGCCCCGGGAAGGCGCGCCAGCGTGCTGCATCGAAGCACACCGCACCAGAGTAGATCGCCTGGCCTATCGTGCAACAGCGCTTTCTTAAAGCGCCGATGCCCGAGAGTATTTGTGACCGCTGAGACGCGCCTGCCCGGTACAGCTCTGCGTGTGACCTCCGCACGTCCACCGCCCGCATCGCCCGCGCAGGGCTTCTGGTACGGCTTCAGGTCTTGGATCGTTCTTCACAACACAATGCGGCGGAAGCCCACGCGCATTAGTCGTATCAGGAAGCCGCGCTCGTTTTTCTGGTTGCATAGGCATATCCATCGGCCCGCTGCACCATCCGGCAATACCGATGGCTAATGCCCGCTTGGCGACCTTGCTTCGTTGTAAGGTCAAACCAACCGGAGGCGCGACACAACACACGCCCGACGTGAGTGCCCGCCCGCCTCCCAGTAAGCACGACCGCCCGCACCAAGTCACCTGTCTGGAACCCGAAGAACCGTTTCTGCCCTAGTTTGTGGCGAATCGGGAAGCCGCTGGCGTTCGTCCCGCACATCTGCCGAGAGCCGTGCCCTTTGGCGGCGATGAGCAGGACGGACCTGGCCACCACACGCAGATTGTCCGGCGTGCTCACGCCCACCACTGCGGCATCACTCCAATGCGCCTTGGGCAGGTTGAGCCGCGCTCGGTTGGCACGCGTCCGTCCACCCGTGCCGACTTCGCGGGACAGCCCGGTCGCCAGCAGCCGCCCATAGAGCGCCCAACGCACGCTGTTCATCGCGGCGGCGTCCTTGAGCGGTTGCCTGGCCTGCGCCTGGATGTGGGGATAGCCAAACTCGGCGGCTGTTTTGTTCCCTTTCGCTTGGTTGCAGTCCGCGCAGGCCAGGGTGAGGTTCGAGACACGGCTGCTGCCGCCCCGCATGCGCGGGACGATATGCTCGACCTGCAAGGGTACGCCGGTCACGCCGCAGTAGGCACAGCAGCGGCCCCACTTTTCCAGCAAGTAGGCCCGGATTTCGTAACCGAGCAGAGTGCCCTGCTGGTACTCCACTCCACTGATCTCCGGGTTGTCCAACAGTTGAGTGTCAAACCGCGCCAACTCGACTGACAAGGCCGCGATTGGACAGAGCCGTCGCAGACGATTGAGCCAGGTTTCCGTGGTCAGGACTCGGTGCAGCAGGCTCGGCGCAAGCCAACCCGCCGGGCGGCGGCGATTATCGAACCGCGCAGGCCGATACCGGGTGTGGCGGCTGCGGCGACTACGCCGGAGGGCCCGGCGCGCCAGCAGCGCGTCGCGGATGACCTGGCCTCGGTGGCTGAGTTCAGCGGCGAACACTACGCGCCCGGTCCTCTCCTGGACGACGGCGAGGCCAGTGGTCTTGCTACCCGGATCGATTTTCAGCCGATGATCGTGCGTGACGCTTTCAGCCGCCGTGCGGTTCTTCAGCCGGATCGTGAATGGGTAGGTGCGCCAAACCGCCGCGCGGCCCTTCTTCAGCAACTCCCTGGCCCTGGCCTCATGGCAGGGGTCCAGCGGCGCTCCGTCGCTTGAGATCACAAAGACCATTTGCTTCGTTCCTATGCCCCGTTACCGGGGCCTCTCCCCTCGCGGGGGTGATGTGCGCCGCGACCATGTGCAGGAGGCTTGTCTTACCCACCACCTTCGCCGCTTACCCCACGGCTCATGATGACGGGCGACAGAGTCCGGGCCTGGCGCGACGCAGCCCGGAGTGTCATGGCCTCCCGCACGGAGCGGGTTGGCTACCACTTGGTCATGGTCAGGACGGGCCTGCGGTTGCCCCGCAAGCCCACGACATCCAGAGACTGCAGAAAAACTACCCTGGCACCACAATATGTAGGGGTAAGTCTAATCTCACCTACTACAGGTTGTGTACCAAGAGGACTTTTTCAGCAGTCTCATTCAGCCGTGGGTTCCTGACGTTCCTGCACCAGTGCGAAAGGCGCGCCTCACGGCACGATCTGATTTTATCACACAATCATATTTATGTCAATGTGTGAATATGTGAAAAAATCACTATGTAAAGATAGGCGGCCGGCTCGACCGCCTGTTCCACGACAAATGGCAGCAGCTTGAGCTGCGACCACAAACGCCTCATCCTTCTCACGCTCGCCAGGTATGGAGCAACTACTCGGGCGGGTCCACTGGCCCGCGTGCGCGTCTGAACGGGGAACCAAACAAGATTGCGGCGGCAACCCCCAGGCCGATCGCGATTGAGCCGATCGTTGGCGTGAGCGCGCGGAGCAGCGCGATGGTGACCCGCGCGCCCGCTGCGATCTGCGCCAGCTCGCCCGGCATGACCCAGGGCCAGTCCATTTGCCAGGCGCGGCGCGACCAGCCCCAGACAAAGGCGATCGCCGCGGCGGTCACCAGCGTGACGACCGTCAACTCCGGCCACCACTGATCGACCGTGCTCGCCACAAACAATACGCTGATTGCCGCCAGGCCGGCGCGCTTCCGCGTGACCGCATCCAGGCGGCGCCATGGCATAACCACCGTGCGCATACTGCCTCGCTCGCAACTGATTTTTGCTCGGTCTTTATAGTATAGCGCACGTTAAGCAGCGTCTCTGACGCTGCGCGGTGACAGTTCTGTGACACTCTGCTGGGACTGAAGCCCCGCAGCTTCTCGTCATTGCTGACGAGCTACATGCCTCGTGTCGGAGGAACTACGGCGGAAGGCCCGCCGATACTTGACCGAGCGCGGCTGCATATAGCCGAAACGGCCATAGAGCGTCTTGCTCTCCAGATTGACCGCCCCCACCGCATCCCGGTGGCCGATAAACCCACACGTCGAGCAGCGATAGTTCCGCCCATTGGGTTTATTGTGTCTGCCACACTGAGGGCATGTTTTGGACGAATACGCCTCATTCTGCCGTTGGAGGGCGATCCCTTCCGCTGCCAGCTTATACGTGAGGAACGCGATCTGTCGCCCATGCGACCAGCCGCTGATTTTCTGCTGCTCCTTCGTTCTCAGTCGCTTGCCACCCCCGATGTCCCGCAGGTCGCCCACCATCAGAGTCCGCGCGCCTTCCGCCTTCGCGTGGTTCGTAATCGCCCGTGTGATCTTGTGTTCAATATCCCGTCGCTGACGGTTGTTGCGGGACAGCAGATACACCTTGCGCCGTTGCAGCCGCTTCCACCGGCGCGACCGCTTCGTGCAGTTGGACTGGCGGGCTTGCAGGCTGGCGAGGCGCTTGTGGCGGTACTGATTGAGCGCTCGTAGCTCACGCCCCGTGAAGATCACCACCGCCCCTTGCTCGTTCGCGACCGCTGCCGGGTGGATCTCGCCGAGGTCAGCGGCGAGGGTCTGCTTGCCCGGCGCGCCAGGTGGCTGCACGCCATCGTCTACGACCAGATGCCACTGATAGCGCCGGCTGACCCGATCGTAGACCAGGCGCGTCTCGACAAACGCGGCAGGTGACAAGGATACGAGCGTGGGCGGGAGCGAGACAACGACGGGCGCCAGCCCCTTCGCGCGGGCCAGCAGGAGCGAGGTGCCCTTGACGCGGATGCCCGTGTTTTTCCAAACAGTGGTGCGATAGAACTTCCGCTTGTGGGGATACTTCGCCCCCAGTCCTCGGTTTGTCTTCGCTGTCTTGCAGGCTTTGTGGAATGCCTGCTGTGCCGCATCGCGACTGTGCGCGTGGAGGGTAGTTGATGTGAGATAGTCACCCAGGCGCTCAGAAGCACCAGGACTGAGCCAGATACCCTTGCGCCTCTTGATGCGATACTGCCAAATCAGGGTCTGACTGTAGACACGCCCACTCTCACGGTTGAGCGCATCGGCTTCTGCTCGGGGGAGGGAGCAGGGAAATATGTGGGTGCGGATCATAGAGCCTTAATACGAACATGTGTACTATTACAGTATACCGCATCACAACGCGATAATCAAGGGTTGAAACCAATGATAAACCCGCCTGACCGCTAGGGCTCAAGCCCCACGGCTTGCGGCGGGTTCCGAACTGTCAGATCGCGCCCAATTTCAGAGTCCACCGCACGGACCCGGACGCGCCAGGACGCCGCCTTCGCAAGGCCGGCCGGCGATATACCGGCTGAACGCGGCGTAACCATCAACTGAACGCAAAACACCGCCGCTCCGGCTGACGGCACGATTGGTTATCGGGCCAGTCGTGCGACGTGCAGCCTAGCCGTTCTGGGCTTGGGAACGCGCTGCAAGGATGTCACGTTCCATAATGTGCGCTATGATCGATTGGAGGGTGCTTGATAGTCGGTTTCCCTCAATCGGATGTCGAGGATAAGACTGACGGCATCAGCATTCTGGCCGCGGTGGCGGATCAGCTGATACGCACGCTGGCAATCACCGCACTGCGCGGCCTCATTTCCGGCAGTGGCTCCAGTGCGTAGGCGATGGCCTGGGCAATCGGCATCGTGCGCCCTTCGGCCCAGGCGGTCGCGAAGCTAGCTTCATCCAGTTCATCCCGTACCTTGGCCACGATGCGGTCATAGTCGCGACGATCGGTTGTGTCTAGGGTAAGGTGTGTGGCGTCGAGGAGTGCCGTAGCGGCGCCGAGCAAATGTGCCGCACGTCCATGCTGCTGCCGCACACTAGCGACCCCCGCTAGCCCCACCAGGCAGAGGATCATTCCTGGTTGGCGTTCGGCTCGCCGACTGAGCGTCAGGCTCTCCTGGAAGAGCGCTGTCGCGCGATCGGTGCCGCCTTCGTTCAGCGTGATATACCCAAGGTTACTGCAGGTTTCCGCAATCCTATAGTTGTCGTTCAACGCGCGCCCCATCGCCAGACCCTGCTCGTAGTGAAAGCGCGCCAGCCGGTAATCGCCTTGGAGCCGCGCGATTTCCCCCAGCGTGAGCCGCACAAAGGCAATCCCTGAGCTATCCCCCAACTCCTGCACAATCGCCAGGCTCTGTTCGGCCAGAGAGCGGACGGTGGCGTAGTCGCCCTGCTCCGAAGATATCTGTGCCAGACTGTGCGCCAAGCTGTCGAGTGCCCGCCACACTCCCGATTGGTTGCCTAGATTGCGGTGGATCGCTAAACTCTCCTCGATCATGCGGCGCCCAGTCGCGGCACCACCGTGTCGATAGGTTGTCCATCCCACGTCTCGAAGCGCGTCGGCGATGGCTAATTGGTCTCCTAACTCCCCTGCGAGCTTCAGGCGCTCCTCCCAGAGGGCGTGCGCGGCGTCGAGGTTCCCCTGATTCCAGGCCATCACGCCTGCACCGTACAATGCCTTGATGCGGGCCAGCGTGGGCGAGCTACTCTGTGCTTGCGCCAGGAGCGCCGAGAGTTGCGCACGTCCCTCGGTAAGCGTCCCCTGTGCATCCCACAGCTGCCACAATACACTGCTCAGTTGAAGACCCAGCTGGGTTTCTCCATGTGCGCTCGCCCACTCCAATACCGCCCGAAGGTTGGCATGCTCCTGTTCCAGTTGATCAATCCAATGCTTGCGCAGTGGCCCCGACACCCCAGACTCTGCCGCTTGTGCAAACGTGAGGTAGTACCCTGCATGCTGGTGGCGCGTCGCTACCAGCTCGCTACGTGCGACCAACTGTTCCGACGCGTACTCGCGGATGGTCTCCAGCATCACAAAGCGCGGCTCGCTGTCTAGCCCCTCTTCCTGCCGCACCAAACTCTGATCGACGAGCGCCGCCAGCCCATCCAGTACGTCCCATCCCTGCTCACCCTCCGCAGTACAGACAGCCTCAACTGCCTCCAGCGTGCAGCCACCGACGAACACACCTAAGCGGGCGAACAGGCGCCGCTCGCCTGCGTCCAACAGTTGGTAGCTCCAATCGATCGTGGTGCGGAGGGTTCGTTGCCGTGCGGGTAGATCACGTGGCCCGCCTGTTAGCAGCGGCAGCCGGCGTTCGAGACGCCGGCGTAGTGCCTCTGGCGCGAAGAGCTTTATGCGCGCGGCTGCCAGCTCAATTGCGAGCGGCATGCCGTCCAGGCGGTGACAGATCTCGGCAATAGCCGCTGCCGTGGCATCGGTCAAAGCCAAGTCCGCTTTCACGGCCCGCGCTCGCGCAATGAACAATTGCACCGCCGCATATTGCGTCAGGGTTGCTGTGCAAGCACTCGCCTGCGCATCCTTACCCCGTGGAGGCAGTGCAAGCGGCGCGACCATAAACTCCTGCTCGCCGGACAGGTGCAAAGGCCTGCGGCTCGTGGCAAGCACCTTCAGTCTCGGTGCAGTCGCCAACAGCTCACCAACCAACGGGGCCGCGGCTAGGACATGCTCGAAGTTGTCGAGCAGCAGGAGCAGTTGTTTCTTGCGCAGAAAGTCCTTTAGGCAGTCCATTACTGTCTGGCCGGCCTGCTCTTGGATGCCGAGCGCCTGCACCAGCGTGGCGGCGACCAAGTTAGGGTCGCTGACGGGCGCTAAGGCGACGAAGACGACCCGATCGGCGAAAGCATCGTATAGGTCGGCGGCGGCCTGGAGCCCCAAGCGGGTTTTGCCAATACCGGGCGCTCCAGTCAGGCTGAGCAGACGCACGGTCGCTTGCTGGAGCAATGCGCACACCTCGGCAACCTCACGCTCACGGCCAAGCAGCGGCGTTGCGGGGATAGGGAGGGGCGGGAGCGCCAGAGCAGAATCGCGTCCTACACCTGGCTCCTCTGAAACCAGGAGCAAGGGGAGTTGGCGACGTTGTCCCTCCCGGTGTGTAGCACGCGCGGTATCGGCCAATGCCAACAGGCGCTCTGCTGTCGCCGTGTCGCTCGCCTGGATGAGCGCTGGCACAAAGCGCGCCGTCAAGGTCGGGAGATCGGGAACGCACTGGTTCCCCTCAAAACGGCAGATCTGGCCGATACTGTAGCCAGTGGCCAGCGCTAGGTCGCGCTGGGTCATATATGCCTGCCGACGGAGATGCCTAAGCAGGTCTCCGAAGGTCGAGTGCGCCGCATAGGTAGAAGGGGAGTGCTGACTCTCCATACGGTTCTCCTATGTGATTTGACCACCATTATTCCGCTTTCGTGTGTCCGCAGCGGGAAGTCATCACTTGTCCCGCGTGAGACATATCTTACTAGAAGAACGATTCTCGCGGAGGAAATTAGGCTAGGTCGTAGGAAAACGGAGCAATCGAGGCATGTAAAAAAGCGCAACATCACATGCAAAAAAGCGCAACTTTTGTAATAGCGGAACTGCTAGAATAGGTTCAGCAGTAAGGATGGAT
>Ga0137373_10002754_pt1 | contig 19266 bp, 24 predicted proteins | sample SagtaG_5_FD_104912 | JGI IMG/M metagenome (GOLD analysis project Ga0137373, IMG submission 104912) | Vadose zone soil microbial communities from Sagehorn Ranch, Mendocino, California, USA - Sage1_R_80_16 metaG | ecosystem: Environmental > Terrestrial > Soil > Vadose zone | place: USA... | reverse complement strand
TCCACCCACAGCCGCTGCAGTGCCTGCGAGGGCGACTCGCCGACGCTCTGCCAACCGTTCGGCATGCGTCCGGATTCGTAGTCGATGCGTTTGATCAGAAACGGCAGTGTCGCCGCGAGGTGAGCACGAAAAGCCGAGCTCCTGCGTCGCCCGCCGCAGCTCGTCGCGCGCCGCCGCTGGCGCCTGGAGGGGCAGCGCGGCCATGCCCAGGAACCGATCCGGCGAGGCGTGCACGAGCGCCGCCAGGTCGTCGTTCGCCGAGCGCGCCAACTCCACTCCAAACGACGGATCGGCGAACATCTCCACGCCCGGCAATGTTGTGCTCAACAGTTGCACGTCGACTCCGGCCGCGTCCATGTCCCTGAGTCGCACGTCCATGTCAGTCATCGCCGGGCTGACCGGAGTCCGCAGCGCTGGACCGCTGCACAGCCACCATTTGTCCCCGGCGCGTTCCGCGCGAGGGTAGCCGCTGCGATCCACGAGCCGCTCGAGGTACACGCGCGGGACGACGTGCGCCTGGACGTCGATCACCCGCACGCTCGCGCCCCAGGCTCGATCAGACGGGCGCGCCTGCGAGTGCGTGCAGCTTGGTGACGACGTCGTCGGTGGTTGTAACGTAACCGTGGAAGCGCTCGGTGCTGCGCAGCACGGCGCGCGTGGCCTCCATCTCCGTATCAGAGAGTGCATCGCCCGGCACGACGAGGTCGAAATCACGAGCATACGCTTCGCGAATCGTCGAGTCGACGCAGAAGCTGGAGGTCGTGCCGGTCACGATCAGCAAGCGCACGCCATGAATGCGCAGCTTCGCCTCGAGCGTGGTGCTGTAAAAGCAGCTCGCGCGGTGCTTCTCGACAATATTGTCGTCGGGCTGAACATACGGCTGGAGCTCGTCCACAATCTCGGCATCCCACGTCCCGCGGGCGCAGAGCAAACTCCGCCCGGCGCCGCGCGCGAGGTGGCCCGGGATGATGCGCTGCTCGCGCGTGCGGTCGTCCGGATAGTGAATTTGCCGACTCCAGAACACCGGCACGCCGGCCTGCCGTGCCGCCTCGACTAGCTGCTGGATCTTCGGGATGATCGCGCGCGTCATGCCGATGTCGAAGCCCGCTTTGCCGAGCGTGCCTTCGGGCGCGGCGAAGCCGTTCTGCATATCGATGACCAGCAGCGCCGCCTGCTTCGGTTCGAAATCAAAGTCGAGTATCGGCATCCGGGCTCCGTCAGTACGCTACGCCGCCCAGGGTACCGAAACCGGTCTGGCCCGCGGCGCAGTACAGGATGTACGGGTTGTCGAGCTCGAGCGGTCCCTCGGCGCTGACGTACTCGCCGCCCGTTTCCGGGCGCATCCGCAGCGCCTCACCGCCCAGCACGCGCGCCATGCGGGGCAGCGAGAACGTGCGCTGGGTACTGCCGGTGCTGACCAGTGCGTCCGCCTCGGGCACGGAGTCGAGCAGGATGACGTCGGCAGCGTCCTCATCGCCCATTTCGTAGGCGATGGCGGCGGTCTTCAGGCCGAGGCGCTCAATGGCCCGCACGGTCAACATCGCATCCGTGATGCTGTTGCCGCCGCCCTCCCAGGTCAGCGCGACACCCTGTGCGCCCAACAGCCACGCCTGGTGCGCCGCCAGGTTCGCCGAGCGCTCCTTCTCCCAGGCCGAGTAATGGTGGCCGCGCGACAGCACGACGCCGACGAAGTTGTGATCGGTGCCGTGCCCGGCCGCGAGCTGGCGCAAGACCGGATTGTTGACGTGCAGCCAGGTCGGGGTTTTGAAAGCGCCGTAGACATAGTTGCCGCTGACCAGCGCACCCGCTAGCAGCTCGTTCGGATGCACCACCGTGGGCACCATGCCCTCGAGCTCTTTGCCATACAGGAACGTGCGCGCGTACAGCCCCTGCGAGTGGATCTGGTACAGGTACGCGATATTCGGCAGTGCCGGATCGACGTCGTCAAAGGCGTACTCGACTTCAGTCGCTGCTGACGCGGTCGCGGCCACGCGACCCAGGGCATCGGCGACGGCCAGCCCGGCCCGCCGAATGGCCGCTTCATACTCGACATCGGCGTGGTCAGGCGCGAGCGTGATGCGCAACACCACGTTGAACATCGCCCCGAACGGGCTGAGCGCGGCCAGTGGACCGCTCATGTCCAGCGCCGCCTCCCGCGCGATGAGCAGTCCGCCGGCGCCCCACGGCAACTCGGCGCAAGTCAGGATGGCCAGGTTGTCGAACGTGCTTAGTTGGCCGTCGCAGCTTGGTCGAGGTGGCGAGAGGAAGCCCGCAAACGCCGGCCCGTCATCCCGCGCCAGCGCCGGCAGCGCGTCCAGCACGTGCACGATGCGCGCCGACTCACCGGGCTGTGCCAGCTCGAGCGTGATCGTGTCCAGCGCCTCGCCGCCCGCCGCGCGTGCTAGTTTAGCCGGCCCACGCCCGACGCATCGATGCTCAGCACGCCCTCGTCGAGCCAGGTGTCCTTACCCAGCGCCACCTGCCGCGGCAACGTCCGCCGCACCACCAGCCGCCCCGAGCGCATTTGAGCCGCCCATTGTACGGAAGCGCACCGCTGCGCCGTTCGGACCGCCCGGCCCGCCGCACCGACCAACCCGGCCCGCGGCGTTCCCGACGGCCCGACCCGGCCCGCGGACGTTCGGCACGGCGGGACCCGCGCAGGTTTGACGTAAGAACCGTCACGCCGGACGTAACAACCGTCACGCGAAGTGGGATTCGCCAGGTCCGTATAGGGGACGACGTGCTCGGCCCCAGCGCTCAAGGCGGCTGCAGTTGCCTTTGCGGTCACAGGAGCACCGTAGCCCCGCCGACGGTATGCGGGCGGCGTGTAGACCGGGCCTACTCTTGCCACCCCGGCGGCAGGTGCGCTCACCGCAGCAAGCGACACAACTGCGTCTTCGTCCCGCCACAGGTGGACTTGCCCAGCACGGACGCGCCGCTCGGCCAAAGCGTGCCAATCCCAGACCGGCGCGTGAGGTTGTACTTCCTCGTGAAAAGCCCTCCGCGGTCCGGTCCGTTTGGTCCAGCACCATGAGGATTGTCACCGCGGAGTGCTTCTCCACCGCATAATTGGCCGCCTGCGCCTAAACCCTGCGCAGCCTGCCATGGGTCGTGACCGAGCTCAGTGGCCCTGAGCTCAACGGGTGTGTCAAGGAGCATCAGGTCGATGCGGCCGGCGCCCTCCGACACCACGCTTTCGACATCCTGGTCAATCGCCTGCTGGAACTCTTTGAGGCGCCGGTGGAACGGCTTCTCGTCCGTCGCAGCATCGAACCAGCGCCTGCCATTTCGCCGGTGCTGTTCCATGAACCGCGCGAGCGGGTGCAGCACCCCCCAGCACCGAGCCGGCGGCTCGGCACTGGGGGACTGGCGCCGGAGCTCGTCCCGGACCTGCTGGCTGATTGTGTGGGCGACAGCGAGGACCGAGGAGTCCACGCCCAACCGCTCGCCTGTGTGAGCGCGGAGGAGCCTGGACCGCCGCTCCAGAAGGGCGACCAGTGCCGCGCGTAGGCGCGGCTGAAGCTGCCGGACGTCAGGCTCCTGGATCGCTTGGCCGAGCTCCTGCGCATCCCACGGAATTCCCCAAGATGCGAACGCGTCGGCCGCTCGGTTTCCTGATGTTGGCGAGCCATCGGCGGCCAGGCAGGTCCGAGAGGTTCGCGGCTGGGTTCGTAGCTATTTTCTGGTGACCTCGAGATAAAAGGAGCGCATGTCCAGCCATCCGCGAGATGGCTCATGCAGAAGGAGCTCCTCGACCATATCCCAGACCTCGAGCAGTATTTCCCGTGCGGCATGTTCATTTCGACCCAGTCGAGCGAGCTGTGTCACAAACATCCCACCCCAGACAGCCTCGATGCGACGACGAATGCGTGTCGCGAGCAATCTCGGTGGGAGCTTGCGCTCGCTGTCGACCTGCGTACGTGCGAACTCGAGCAGCCCGGGTTCCAGGAGGCTAGCTACGCGCGAGCTTCCGGTAAATGGAGCCAGTATTTCAGCTTCCGACCGCAAGCATGCGGGAATACACAGCGCCTCTGCTTCACGCCTGTTCAAAGAGCCTCTGGTGCAGGCTCGCTGAATGCTCTCCCAAACGAGATGGGAGAACTGTTGCCAGGAGTAGCCACACGTGTCGCGCGACATGGTGGAGATCATCATCCTGCCACCCCGCTTGAGCTCTCGGGCACGAAGTAGCAGGAATTGCTCCCAGTCACTCGCCGCCTGAACCGCCCACGCCGCTCGTTCGTCATCATCTGCCTCATGCATCATGACGTGCGACGACAGCGGCGGCGTATCACTCAAGAAATGTGCGGCCACATACGAGTACGCGAGATCAACAGACTCATCGACGCAAATCTGGTTGTAGAACGAATTCCCGACGCACAGCACGTGCACCGTTCCAGCGAGAGATGTGGTCAGCCTCGGGGCCTCCAGCATCATGACTTGATTCCACGTGTTCGATGGTAGGTCCTGCAGCACACATTCTGCAGGCAATTCGGCAAACGTGCTCCGCAACGTCTGAACCAGCGTTTGCAGCGGATCGTAGGAGTTGCGGCCACCGGAGCACCCGTAATCGACCAGCCTGACGCAGCTTACTCGTTGCGTCGCAAGCTCCGCGGCGTATTGCGAAGCCATGTTCGCGAGGATCGGGTTGCCGACTGTCTGGCAACTGGCCTGCAAGGCGCTGTTGTCGTTATAGCTGTTCAGCATGGCCTCCATCCGCAGCGCTTGCTCGCGCTCCGGGTTTGAGCGCGTAGCGGACCTCTCACCTATCATTGCTTGTCTCTCCAATTTTCTGTGTAGAAGCTGCCGCCAAGCTCCCGGCTAGGCGGCGTGCGGCAAGGCGATGTCCACTTCGGATGTTTCCTCCATGCCCTGCTGCATAGGCCTGATCACGACGTCGTACACCGTGCCCCACGCGCGTCCGACATCAGGCGTGAAAGCGGTCCCGAGGACTTGCTCGAGCGTCCAGAGGAGCGCCGCTCCACCCATCTCGAGGTGCTGTGTGGTTACCCCATAGCCTGCGTGTCGGCGACCCAGAGCTTGCAGCGCGGGAACGATGGCCTCGAGATTGTCTAAGCTGTTGACCGCCACCGCGATCATCTGCATCAACTTGCGACTTTGCTCGCCTATGTCGTTTTGGAAGAGCCCACGCAGGGTTGGGTCCATCTCGAACAATCGGTCGTACAACAGCGCGCCCGCTTCATCGGCGACTGGCGCAAGGCGCGCAAAGCTGTCCCGTACGAGATGCTTCAGTTCGGGAGTCACGTGCTGGAACCTCCAGCCAGCCTCGGGTTGGCCGACTCGCGCCGCACCGCAGCCCACTCCTGGTACACGCCAGCGGCAATTGCGCCGCGGTAGACGGTCAAACGCTTGAGCTCAGTGGGCGTACTCGGATAGATGCCATTGCGCTCGGTCGTAAGCACGGCGCCAGGGCGCCACTGCAATCGACAGTTGAAACAGGACAATTTGTTCGAGAAACCATGCCGCACGGTGCGGTGGATGCCGCATCGCGGGCACAGGTTCTCTTGAATGGTGGTGCCGTACATGGCGCAACTCCGACAGAGTCTTGCGGTGACCTTTCAAAGGTCGCCGTGCACAGCATGTACGTCAGCGGCCACAAGCACATCGGCAAGATGGCGGGATCGCGCCCTAGCCGGTCTAATAGTGCGAGGCTGTCCGTACATCGCCAGCGCAGAGCGGCGCGGCGACCTGAAGGCACAGCTGGAGGGGCGGCGGACGCGTGCCTAAGGCTGCAGGCTTGCGGAGAATGGTCTCTACTGTCAATCTCGCCTGCGCGTATCACGCCGGCAAGTTCCTTCTGCCGCCAACCCGCGCCACTGCGTCTACTTCGCCGAGGACGGCGCGCTCTATTTCCGCCCCGACCAGGCCCGGTACGGTCGGATCCGGCCGCGGGTGAGCTGCCTGGTCAGCGACGGCGCCGATCCGCTGGCCGATCTCGTAGCGTGAAGCTCGCTCGCCGAGCGCAGCCCGAGCCCGCGCCACGTCCCGCTCGTCGCCGAACCGCATCGGCCGAGAGCCGGGCCGCCTGCTCGTGCTCGCCGTCTTGCCTGCGCACAGCGGCGAGGTGGTGTGTGGCAAAAGGCACTGCCCCAAACGTCGCGCTCGAATTGCGCGAGGCCCTGTTGGTACAGCTCCCCCGCCCGGCCAGGTTCACCGAACTGGAACACGATCTCCCCGAGATTGATCAGCGCATGGCCGAGCATCATTGGATGCCTGGCCGCGCGGGCATCGGCCAGGGCCCGCTCGAAGAGGGGCAGCGCCTGTTGCACATGCGCACAGCGGAACTCCTCCACCGCCGCAAGCGTGGCCCCCCGCGCCGATTTCTGCGACGTCCCCCACTCGCTCCGCCAGGGCCATTAGCTCCGCTGCCGGAGCGGCGGCTTCTTGGCTGCGGCCTAATGAACCGAGCAGCATGGCGGTGGCGCGGAGCCCGGCCATCCGTGCTCGATCCGAGGCATCGGTGAATTCGAGTAGCCGATCGAGCCATTGCAGGCCCTCCCGCAAATGGCCGCGCAGCCAGAGATACCACCACAAGGCGCCCGTGAGACGCAGGACCTATCGGCATCGGAGCGGGCCTGGCCTGTCCGGACCCGCCAGGCGCACGTTGTCCAGGTCGCGGTCCAGGCGCCTCAACCACGCCGCCTGCTCGGCGCGATGCCGCTCGGGCCCGACCGGCTCGGCAAACGCGACGTGGTAGGCGCGCGGAGAGACCCGCCGTTGTTAGCAGCAGCGGCGGGTTGGGGGAAGGCCGTGGTGAACGCCGGCGACCTCCCGGACGAGATCGTGGCAGTCAGCAGCCGGCGTACACTCGATCCAGTGCCGCGGAGGTGCTCGACAACATGATCGCGAGCGAGCCCGAGGTCCACGAGCAAGGCATGGTCAACGCGCCAGCGTTCCCATGGAAGCTGTGGATTTACACCAACTACGATTGCAACCTGCGCTGTCGGTATTGCGTGGCCAAATCGAGCCCGAACGCCCCGCGCCGCGCAATCGGCCTTGCGAACGTGCAGCGCTTGATTGACGAGTCGACGCAGCTTGGTTTCGTGCACGCGTTTTTTACGGGGGGCGAGCCGTTCTTGCTCCCCGACATCTACGATATGCTTGCCTACTCTTCGGCACGGATGCAGACGACGGTGCTCACCAATGCCATGCTGCTGCACGGGTCGCGGCTGGAGAACCTGGTCGCGCTCGCCAACGACCGCTTGATCGTCCAGGTCAGCCTCGACGGCGGCCAATCTGAGGACCATGATGCATACCGTGGCGCCGGCTCGTGGGCACGCGCCGTGGACGGCATTCGGCGACTCCAGGGTCATGGCTTTCGCGTCCGACTCGGCACCACCGAGACACCGGCCAACTCTGCCAACCTGAAGCAGCTGTGCGAGTTTCATCGCTCCCTCGGTATTCCCGACGAAGACCATTTCGTGCGGCCGCTCGCACGCCGTGGCAACTCCAGGGAGGGACTGGTGTTGAGCATGGCGAACCTGGTACCCGAAGTGACCGTGAACCTGGACGGCGTCTTCTGGCACCCGCTCTCCACCGACTCGGACATGCAGGTCAGCAAGAAGATGTTCCCGCTGGCGCCTGCTGTGCAACGCATCCAGCACCAGCTCCAGGAGATGGCACGCACCGGGAGCGTGCCGTTGATGGAATTCAAATGAGGGTGAGCGACCCGACTCCCGTGAGGAGTCGTCAGCAAGAGAGGATGGTGGCATGGTTACGGCGTACGTGCTGATTTCGGCAGAACCCAGCCGTGTGCAGGAGCTCGTTGGAGAGCTACGCGGCATGCAGCTTGATAACTCGGTGATCACTCAGGTACACGCGGTGACCGGCCGTTTTGATCTCGTCGCGTTCGTAGAGAGTCCGGACCTACAGTCGCTCGGCAATTGAATCACCACCGGGATTGCCGGCGCCGTGGGCGTTCGTCAAACGGAAACCTGCCTGGTCATCTGGTAGCCTCGGCCAGGGTCGAGGACTGAGCGTGGCGCGCCGCGTCGTGGGGATCATGGCCAAAGCGCCTGTGGCGGGCCAGGCCAAGACCAGGTTGATCCCAGCCCTCGGGACCGATGCCGCGGCCCGACTTCAGCGGCAAATGTTGCTGGACACGATCGAGCTGACGATCGCCGCCCTGGAAGGAGATGGCTCCATCAGGATCGTGTGTCCCAAGGCGGCCGATCGTGCCGCACTCAAGGGCCTCGTGCCCGCCGAAGTCGAGATCATCGCCCACGAGCGCGGGGACCTGATGAGCGGGCTTGACTATGCCCTGACGCATCATCTCGATCAGGGCTACGAACAAGTCGTTCTCCTGGACGCGGACAGCCCCACCTTACCGGCGCACTACGTCCGATCAGCTCTCGACCAGCTTACGGGCGATGCCGTCGTGCTCGGGCCCACGCTCGACGGTGGCTACTATCTCATCGGGGCCTGCCGGCCACAGCCCGCCCTGTTCAATTGGAAACAGATGGACAGTGCCACGATCTGCCGCCAGACGCATCAACGAGCAGAGGCGCTGGGCGTCCGTGTCGCGCTGCTTCCGCCCTGGTACGACGTCGACACCGCGGAGGATCTGGAGCAACTGATCGAGGAGCTGCGGAGCTACCCGACCCGTGCTCCCCACACATTCAGCTTCCTCGAGCGAGATGGGCGGCGATGACGAAGGCGCGCTTCTGCTCCGCGTGCGGTGCACCGGTGGTCGAACGCGACATCGATCATTACATGCGCAGTGTTTGCACCAGCTGTGGCAAGATCCTGTACCGCAATCCCGTCCCCGCGACCGGCTGTATCGTCGAGAAACAGGGTGCAGTGTTGCTGGCCCGGCGCAAATTCGAACCGTGGAAAGGGCGCTGGTACATCCCTAGCGGCTTTGTCGAGTATGGCGACGACGTCGAGGAGACGGCGCGGCGCGAGGTGCGCGAGGAAACTGGTCTGGTGGTCGAGCTTGGTCCGCTGTTTGGCGTCTACAGCTACTTCGACGACCCGAGGCAGGATGGGATCATCATTTTGTATCGCGCTGCCGTGGTTGGCGGTGCGCTCGAGGCAGGCGATGACGCCGCGGAGGTCGCCTTTTTTGCCGCCGACGGGCTTCCACCGTCCGACCAGATCGGATTCGCATCGCACCGCCAGGCCCTGTGCGAATGGCGCGACGAGATCCTATACGGGCTCCTGGCGCGGCGGGCGCAGGTATTTTCTAGATGAGGCTGTCCGTCATCGTACCGGCTCACAATGAAGAGGCCACCATCGGCCAGACACTTGCGCATACGTGCGAGTTGGTGCAGCCGAGCGAGCTATTCGTGGCCAATGTCTGCAGCACAGACCGGACGGGAGAGATTGCAAGTCGCTATGCCCAGGTCCTCACGCTGGAGTCCACGCGCGGCGCCGCGTTGAACCAGGCCGCCGCCCTGGCCACAGGCGACGTTTTGCTGTTCCTGCACGCGGACACGCTGCTGCCGCCGGAGGCCGCGACCCTGATCGAGGCGGCGCTGGTGGACTGGAACATCGTGGGCGGCGCGTTTCGTCTCCAGCTGGACGATCCGGGGTGGCTTGCGCGGCTCGTGGCTCGCGGAGTGAACGCGCGTTCGGCGCTGCTCGGCACCTATTTTGGCGACCAGGGGTTGTTCGTGCGCGGCGAGACGTTTGCCCAGATTGGCGGCTACCGCGACTGGAGCGTTATGGAAGATCTCGAGATCCTCTCCCGCTTGCGGCGACAGGGTCGCCTGGCCCTGCTGCAGGCAGAGGTCGTCACCTCGGCCCGGCGGCATCGGCGCGGTGGCTGGGTCAAGACACTGGCGACGGTCTGGGCGATCTGTCTGCTCTTCCGGATGGGCGTACCAAGCCAGGCCATGCTGCGCCTGTACCAGCCCCGACGCTGACTGACTAGCTGACTACGCGCCAATTATCCACCGCACCGCGTGCACGATGATGCCGGATCCATCCGAGAACGCTCGCGGTTTCGGCGCGAGTCGACGGTCGAGACTAAGCTCGCGGTTCGAGGGCGTCAAGACGACTGCCAGGTTAGCGGCGAGCAGCCCCAGGTAGAGCCAGGGTCCTTCTTCAGTCGCGCCCTGCGCGATCAACAGATTTACTGACTGCAGCGTTCCCAGCACCCCACCCGCCCTGGTCAACAGACCGAGGACCAGCGACAGTCCGATCACCGTCTCTGTCACGAACACCAGCCAGCCGAAGACATAGAAGTTCGGAACGACCACATCCTGAAGGAAAGTCCGGTACAGGCCGAGCGTGGGGTGGTCGATGCTCGACTGAAACGAGAACATCAGGCCTCGCGCGTCGTGGACGCCAAATTCCGGCGGCAGCTTCCAGTGCTGCTCCCACAGCCAGTAGGCGCCCAGCGCGATTCGACCAATGGCCAGCGCCCGGCTGCGCCAGCTGGGTGTGAGCGGGCTCTGCAGTACCGCTTCGGAACGGGTCAATCGAGTACCCATCGCTTCTCCTCGTCGGCGTCGTCCCGGCCCGCAGTGGGCTGCTCGTCGAGGGCCGCCCGAGCATACGGACGGCCGAGGCCGCGGACCCAGCGCAGGGCGCCCAGTCCCACCAGCAGCGGCGTCCAGAAGGTGAATCCGCGGTACGCCAGCACCACGATGGCAGCGCGCCCCATTGGTACGCCAACCATCGTGAAGGCACCGAGCAGTGTGACCTCGACCATACCCAGCCCCTGGGGTGTCACAGCGACGACGCTGAAGAGCACCCCGAGCGTGAACACGACGATAAGCGTCACCGGGCTGATGGGCGCTCCATCGCCGGGAAACGCCCGCAGCATCGCATAGAGCACGCCGAGCTGCAGCGCATCGAACAGCATGACATGAACCCATGGCCGAGGCAGACGCCGGCGACCGGTCCACAACGCAGACGCCGCCTGGCCGAACTGCATACCGAAACGCCGCGCACGGTCTTCGGCAAACAGATCGCGTCGCAGCAGAGCGCCGCGCAAGCGGTCGAGCAGGGCGCCGACCCAGCCCAGCAGCTGGCCGAGGAGGTCAGGCCGTAGAGCCGCCAGCACGAGCCCGCTAATCACCAGCGCCCCCGCGGCGAGCAGCACCGACGCGGCAACGAGATACTCGACCACGAGCTGCATGCGAACGACAAGCACAGTGAGAGTAAAGATCAGCAGCACGGCGAACCAGATGAGATTGAGAACCAGACGGACGACGCTAGCCAGCGCAACTCTGCTCGGGTCGAGTCCTCGCTGCCGCGCATCGTCGAGGAACAGCGCGACCGCTCCGAGGCTTGCCGATGGCGTCACAAAGTTGAGGAAGTTGCTGGCCAGGACAGTCGGCAGCAGCCGCGCCGTGCGCGCCGGGAGCCCCAGCAAGTGGTAGATAGACTGGTACAGGACTGCCTGATTCAAGAACCAGAGGAGTTGCAGCACGAGGGCGACGACAATCCAGCCGGGTTGACCGCGCTGTAGGACTCCGGCTACGTCGGCGAGATCGTTGAAGTGGCTGCCGAACGTAAGCCCGAACGCGCCGAGTAGTGCGACGAGCGCGATGACCCGCCACGGCATGGCCCTACTGTACCGCCGCATGCTCGCCTGATCCCTGGTAGCCGCTCGGCAAGCCGCCGTCGCTCGCGCTCTGGCAAGGCCGCCAGGGCTTGCTCACTTGCTGCGTTTGGGGTCCACCGCGAACCAGTGTCGCAGCGGCCCCCCTACGGGCAGGCTGGATCATGTTGCGGGCGCGCTCCATGACTCGCAGCCAAATCGGCATCCTTTCACGCCTGGCGTCAGAGTCGACCGTCTCCATCGTTAACGTCGGCAGCCTGGAGATCCAACTCGTGGGCGACGCCGCTGCGCCCTGCTGGTGTTGCTCGTGGCCACGACGCCGCCGCCGGTATACAAGCCGCGGGGGATGATCCCGCGGAGGCGCGCCGGGGCCTGAAACCCAGAACGCACTGTCGCCCACAGTCTGTGCGCCAGCCAGAAAGCGACGTGCATTCACGCGCCCGGCCGACACTTCGTGTCAGTGCGCCTCGGCGTGCTCGTCCTTCAGGCCCGGTTCCATGGGAGCCGGCTGTCCGGCACAAACCATCGTGGTCGTCCACCAGCGTGTGGCCGTTCATGCCGTAGGAGGCTTAGAGTTCCGCCGTCGACAGCATCTACGCGATTCAGCTACGGCCAACACAACACGAGCAGAGTCAATCAGCGAGCTGGCGCGGATCACCTTGCGCGCCGATCAAATGCGGTGGGCGCCCGTGTATCCGCGGGTTGCGCGTCCGCGTCAAAGACATCCTCGACCTCCTCGCAGCGGGTGCCACGCGCGAGGAAATCCTCGAGGATTATCTAAAGGCGCGGCTGCACCGCCGCCGCGCACAGCGCGCACGCTGGCGGCAGCGGAGTCACGCCCGCGGCAACGGCCCGTTTACGGCGTGATCGTTGCCCCCAGCTTGCCAATCGAGCTTGCATCGGCTTCATCGATCAACCGCTGCGCATCCTCCTGGAGCATGAATCCATCCGCAACGGCCTTGTTCGCCGACGCTGTCACGCGCGCGACGTACGCCTCGTGCGTCGGATACAGCTTCGCCAGCGTGGCCGCATCAAAAGGCACGTACCAGCCAGAGAGAAAGCCCAGGAAGGCGGGATTGCACGTGTTCGTTCCGTAATACGCGCCCACCGGTGCATCAATCGCCGGCGTGCGGAGACCGCCCAGCGCGTTGCCCATCTCGTCGCGCGCGATCAGCGCATTTGTGTCACCCGGTGGAATGGGCGCGATTGTGGGTGTGTGCGTGAGCTGAATGAGTGGCGCGCTCGGCGGCGGAGTCCCCTCACTGATCCAGTTTCTCAGGTGGTCCCACGCGGCGTTGGCGACCGGCCATGACGGAAATGGACTGGCCTGGCACGCGGGGTTGCCAGGCCCAGCGGCGAATCCCGTATCACGCGCCCGCACTCCGGCCGATATCGCGAGGTCAAGCGGCGCCCCTCGACCGACGTGCGCCGCGCCCGCCAACTCCCACGTGCGAACCATGTCGGTATCTGGCTGACGCGCGGGGGCATAGTCCATCGCCATGAGGTCGCCCTCAGTCTGGAAGACGAGCGTTGGCACGTCGGCGCTGATCGGATCTGCCTCCTGATCGGAGAACACGCCGACACCCTGGATCGGTGGCATTCCACGTCCGCGACTGTGCACAAAGTATCCGTCGTAGGCATGTGCCAGCGGGTGCAACGCGTTGATGTACGGCACGAGCCGCATCGCGCTCTGCGACACGCCCGTGCCAATGATCTGCTGAATTTGAAGGTCGCCGAGAATGCGGGACCCGGGCTGACGCAGCGCTTGCGCGGCCTGGGTGAAGATGTCGTACGACTGACCGTCATCGACGATATTCAGATCACCATACCGCTGCGGGTCCCACTTCTTCAGCGCTTCGACGCCGGCCGCCTGTGCGCTCACGCCGACCCAGGCGTACCCCGAGCGGAGGAAGTACTGCGCTGCGGTGCCCCACACGGGATCGATGTCATAGCCGCTCGTCACATTCAGCCATTCGACAACGACGGTCCCGTTGAACGCGGCGGGGTCGGACGGGCGCCGCACGAGCATCCGCGTCGCGTACGGCTGCATGTCCTGCAGCGTGAGGTCCCAGGGCGGCGGTGGCGCGGAGGTGTACGCGTAGATGCCAGCCATACCCCTGAATCGGAACTCTTGCTCCACATAGCCGTTCGATAGTGGCGCCCACGCAATCCACGGGTGCGACGTGGCAGTGGTTGGCAGGACAGTCACCGTAGGCGCGGTTTGCACCTGCGCGAAGCGCGTGCTTGCCGCGAGTGCGGCGCCGCCGTTGCTGGCAGCAACCAGCATCACCATCACTAGAGTCACGAGTGTGAGCCGATGCATACGTGTGTCTCCTCTCTTCGTGGACTATGCGTTGTGGGGGTCGCGGTGCATGGACGGAGCGGCGGCGTCAACGCCCAGCGGGCCGAGCACAAACCAGGTGGCGTGAATGGGCTTGCTGCCGACGTTGTACAGACGGTGTGGGTTGGACGATTCGAGTGACACGGAGTCGCCGGAATTGAGCTCGTAGTCATCAAATCCAATCGCGACATGCAGAAATTCCGCCCCGATTTCTGAACGTGTGGTGAGTCGCTCTCCCATACGACTCCCGAAGCGAGGCGGATCTTTTTTGCGACCGGCGGCGCGTTGGACCGGCCCTCCGGGTACGGACGCGGGCGCCGCGGTGGCTCGCCAACCTTGCAAGCCGTTCACCGCACCACGACGGCGGTAGATGAACAGCAGATCGTCCAGGAGACGTTCAGCTCGACGGCAATCGAATAGAGCGTGTTCACAGCTGGCTGCGCGCCCCGTCTCGATTTGCGAGATCAAGCTCGGCGAGACCTCGAGTCGCTTGGCAAGCTCGCGTAGGGTGCGCCGACGCCCAGGACGCGCCGCGCGCAATTGAGCACCGCTGTCGGGGTACTCGCGCGCAGCGGCTCGCGGAGGCCTCGTGCTCATCGACCTGATCCCGCCCCGCGACTATCGCCTACGGTCCTTTGCGGCGCAACCCGCCTCATGACCGAGCCGAGGCCAGCACCTTCACCTGGCCCCGGCCGGTCGATCAGCCGATCGAAGCCGTCGGTGACGACGTTCTCCAACGGCAACTGGGCTGTGACGATCCGCTCGATGCGGTACCGACCGCCAGCGATCAGGCGGATCACGCGCGGCAAGTGGGAAAGGGAATAGCAACCAGGCTGACGAGCCCGGCGACGGCACCCGAGAGCCGGCAGGGGAGTTCCTGGGTTACGCCAGCGCGATTGGCCTCGAGGTGCTCGACGACGGCGGCGACCGCATCGGCTACGTCCAGGACGTCCGTCTCGACCCCGATAGTCTGACTGTCGACGCGTATGAGCTGAGGGGTCGCATATGGCGTCGCTGGCTCAGGCTGAGAAGCGACGTCCACCCCGACGAGGTCAGCGCCGCCAGCCGCGAGCTCATGCTGGTCAGGGCAGGACATGCACCAGGTCCCACGCCTGGTGCCGCTAATCTGGTCCACTCCAGTAGCGAACGGACCGATGCTTGACACCGGCGGGCTGGCGCCGCGCGGGACAAGCATTCGGTGATTGTCAGGAGTAGGCCGTAGACAGATCTTTGTTAAAGGCCGCCTTCGGCTTTGGAGGATGGGCTTGGAAAGGGGCACGGTTGAGGTATGGAACAGCACTGAAAGGCAGACGCATCGCGGCCCTAATCGAGAACACGAAATAGGCGTCGGTCGGGTCGGCGGCTTGGAGCAGCGTGAAACCGTGGTGGCCGCCGTCCTCGATGTCCGCCCTCGCGTCCCGCAACGTCCGCAGTGCCGGCAGGTCCTCCATCTCGACGCCGTGATGCGCCGGACTCGCTGGTATGATGGTCGCGCTGGCCGCAATACCACGCGGTCCACCTGATGGGGTGCAACTGTCGGCAACTAGTCCTCGAACGCACGCGAACATCGGCCCTTGCCGCCTGGATAGCCTGGGCCTTGTCGTCGCAGCGAGCCTGTTGTTGGCCGTCGTCGCGGTCAACATCGCAGCCAGTCCGATTTGGAAGACCGGCATCCCCCCGCACGCACCGTACTGTGAGGTGGGCATAGCCCCAAGCTTCCAGTTCGGCTTCGCCGAGTTGTCTCGCCAACTCGGCCCCGTGATGGGCGAGCCGATCGAGTGCGAGCACGGCGAGGAGTGGACGGTCGATACGCGTCAACTCACCACCACCGGTGTCGCCGTGTACCACTGGTGCACCAATACACCCACCTTCTCCACGGGTCCAGAGGGCTGGATGCTCACCGCTAGCGGCTTGCAACGCTGGACAGATGGATACGATCCGCCCACCCAGCCGATCGTCCGAGTGCCCGACTTCCGCCGTCCATGCCAGCCGTGACCGTCGAATCGCCCGAGCTCCGGCCGGTCCCTGGGCAGATCGCGACCGATGCCTTGCGCCTGCCGGCCGCCCGCGGCGCCGCATGGCTGGCGAGCCTGTCGGACATCGCCGAGGTCACGGCGATCGCCTGCCTGCTGGCCCTCCTCGGCGCTGAGCTCCTGCTCATCCGCATCGGCCTCGATGTCCAGGACGAGGGCTACTTTGTCGAGCAAGCGAATCGCGTCCTCCACGGCGAGCTGCCCTTCCGCGACTTCGACTCGCTGTACACACCCGCGTTGCTGTACATCCACGCGCTCCTGTTCGGCGCGGTCGGCGATGCTCAGGTGCTCGCGGTTCGCGCGGTCGGCCTGCTGTCCAGAGCGCTGCTGGCGGGCAGCCTGTACTTCGTCTGCAGGTCGCTGGTGCGCCCGTGGTTCGCGATCATCCCGGCGGTCTACGTGCTGGTCGGCTTGGATCGGGTGCCGCAAACGTGGGAGCCGCACCCGGGCTGGCCAAGCGCGGCGCTCACGGCGTTCACCGTCTGGGCCTTCGCCCGCCTGCCCGAGCGGTCCGGGCGCCAGCGCATCGCCTGGCTCGTCGCCATCGGCGCAACTACCGCGGCCGTCTTTGCCTTCAAGCAGAACGCGGGCGTGTTCCTGGCCCTGGCGCTGGTCGCTTTCAGCGCCTGGCAAGGCATCCACCACCTGTCCTTGCGCGTGACACACACACTGCGCCTGGTGCAACTCCTGTTGCTGGTGGCGATCCCGGCGATGATGGCCTGGCTTATCCGACCCCACGCCGACCTGGCGACCGCAGCCTACTTTCTGGTGCCGCTTGTCGCGGCGGTCATCGCCGGGATCAGACCCGCCTGCGTCTCGGTCGCCGGCCGAGGGCTCGGGTCGTGGTTCGCCGTGCTCGGCCTGCTTGGCCTGGGCGCGTGCCTGGTCACGCTGCCGTGGCTCACCGCGCTGATCGCCGCGCTCGATGGACGAGTCGACCTGCTCAGGGGCTTTGTCGGGGCGGTCAACCAGGACATCCTGTGGCGGCCGCTGCCGGCCCCAAAGAACGCGGCCTGGGGCAGCGTGCTGGGCATCGCCATTGCCACGGCCGCGGCTGTCCGTTGGCGGCGACGCCCACTCTATGCGGCCCTCGCGGGCTGTGGTGCGGTGCTGTTCGCGGTGAGTGCGGTCGTGCTCACCGCCGGACCTGGCGACACGATCCGCCAGGCTATCCTCCGCGCCCCCGGTCGCGCCGCCGATGGTATGGCGCTGTTGCTGCCGGTCGGGTGCATCGTGGCTGGGGCGTGGCAATCGTTCTATGCGCCGCCGACGCGGGCGGGATGGCGCCTGCGGTGGCTGACTGTCGCCGGCGCTCTCGCTTTCTTGACCGAGTATCCGCGAGTTGACGAGATGCACCTGGCCTGGTCGGCTGGTCTACCACTGGCGGTGGGCGCGGTGGTGCTCGGGCGGATGTCGCGGAATCTGGGCGCCTACTGGCGCGTCGGAGGGGTTTCCCAGCTGGCACTGGGCGCGGCGCTGCTGGCGGTGCCGGTGGCGACGGTGGTGCCAAATCTCGTGGTGAGGAGCGAAGGGTTCGTCCAGGTCTCCTCCGCGCGCGGGGTTGAGTTTGCGCCCGTCGTTCGCGTTCCGCGCATGCCGGGCCTCAGAGGGCTGATCGTGACCGAAAAGCAGAGTGAGACGGTACTCACCGCGGCTCGCTACGTCGAGGACAATGCCACGCCGGGCGAGCCGATCTTTGTCTATCCATCTTCGCCGATGGTCTACGTCATGCTTGACCGACCGAACCCGACGCGCTTTGCGCACCTCTACCCTGGCGCCGCTTCGCCTGCCGAACTGGAGGAGGTCATTACGGCGCTCGAGAGCACGCCAGTACGGTTCGTCGTCGTCTCCGACGCTGCGTTGATGTTCTGGGGTCTGCCGAAGGCGAACGCGCCCCTCGAGACCTATCTAGGTCTGGCGTACCGCGACGTCGCGCGTTTCGGCGAGTACCGAGTCCTCGAGCGCACCCCGGAAGCCGCTCGCGCCCCATGACCGCGAGCCACGCAGCGCAAGGGGAGCGCGGCGCTCGCGGCCGCCGTGGCGCGACCGGTCCCCCGAATGTGAGGCCAGAGGCTCACCCGGTGCGAGGCCAGGCTGGCGCGATCGAGTTGGCCACCCATCGCGATCACGCCGCGGGCGAGGGACTGACAAGTTGGGGTGCCGCGGAGCATAGGATCGGGCGGTGTCTTGGTCTGCCGGACCCGCGTCGTGGTTCAGAGGCTACCGTTTCCCGCCCGAGATTATTAGCCACGCCGTCTGGCTATATCACCGCTTCTCGCTGAGCCACCGCGATGTCGAAGAGCTGCTCGCCGGAGCGTGGCGGTCCAGGTCAGCTACGAAGCCATCCGTCTGTAGTGCCGCAAGTTCGGCCCGCTGCTGCCAAGTGAGCTTCGTCGGCGCCACCCACGACGTGGCGACAAGTGGTTTCTGGACGAGGTGGCGCTCACGATGAACAAACGTCGGTACTGGCTGTGGCGCGCCGTCCACCAGGATGGGACCGTGCTTGACATCCTGGTTCAGAGTCGACGCGACCAGCATGCCGCAGAGCGCTTCCTGCATGGCGTGCTGGATGCGGAGCACGGCGTCGAGCCACGGGTGATCGTCACCAACTGTCCCCTCGCCGAGCGTTTCCCTTCGCAGCCCATTTCCTGCTGCCCGATGAGCAGACGTGGTGGACCAGTGAGAGCCGACTCACAATGGAGCCGCCGGCGGCAACGGTGGCGCGACTGCTAACCGACTCCCCGACGCAAGTCTATGATCTGCAGCCTGGCGACTGGGTCGACGATGAAGCGGTGCACACCGCACCCGACGTACGGGCCGTAGACCCAGCGCAGGCCCGCCGCGAGGTGTTGGCCCGGTACTCGCGTGCGTCCGTTGGGGCCGTTGCAAGTCCGGCCGACTTCGCTGAGCTCGAGGACGAGGTGCGTGCTCGCGCCGAGCAGGCAACCACGCGAGCTCCGATCGAGCCGTTCGATGCCGTCCTCGTGCTCTGGGACTACCCCGGCGCGGCCATCCACGTGCAGGTCGAGGACGGACGTGCTCAGGTCGAAACGATCGGCGCTGACGCCATCGGCCGACTCGATCCGCAGGTGGTGTTCGAAACGCGTTCCGACCTGGTGCGTAGCACGATGCGCTCGGTTTTTGGACAGGACCTCATCACCATCGGCTACGCGGCGCAGGTCACGCTGCGCTCACGGACGGCGATGCGCGATAACCCGCATGAACGCCTGCTGAACCTGCTATCTCGGCAGCAGCCACGCTGGCGCGAACGGCTGCGCCACGACCCGGCGCGTACTCTCGGTTTCGTGGTCGGTGATCCGAGCATTCGTTACGAATTCAAGTCCAGGCTGGGGCTGTCCACG
>Ga0137373_10002744_pt1 | contig 19291 bp, 17 predicted proteins | sample SagtaG_5_FD_104912 | JGI IMG/M metagenome (GOLD analysis project Ga0137373, IMG submission 104912) | Vadose zone soil microbial communities from Sagehorn Ranch, Mendocino, California, USA - Sage1_R_80_16 metaG | ecosystem: Environmental > Terrestrial > Soil > Vadose zone | place: USA... | reverse complement strand
GTTCGCCCCTTCCGAACAAGCTTCGGCCAGGAGACGGAGAAGGAATGCATCCTCGCCAGGGTGGAGACCGATGACGCCGAGGGGTGGGGCGAATGCGTCGCCGGCCCCGGCCCCGGCTTCTCCGAGGAGTTCAACGAGGGAGCTTGGCTCCTCCTCCGGGACTTCCTGGCTCCGGCGCTCTTTCAGGCCGGCGAAGCCCGGGCCGAGGACCTCGAGCGCGTCTTCGCCTTCGTCCGGGGGAACCCGATGGCCAAGGCCACGCTGTCGAACGCGGTCCTGGACGCGGAGCTCAGGGCTCGCGGCGAGTCCCTCGCCGCATACCTCGGCGCCAACAAGGACCGTGTGGCGTGCGGCGTTTCGGTCGGCATCCCGCCGAGCACCGAGCAGCTCCTGGAACACGTGGCCGGGTACCTGGCCGATGGATATCGCCGGGTCAAGTTGAAGATCCAGCCGGGTCTCGACATCGAGCGTGTCGCCGCGGTGCGGGAGGCGAACCCGGGGGCCACGCTCTCGGTCGATGCGAACGCGGCCTATTCGCTCGACGACATCGAGACCTTCCGGACGCTCGACAGGTTCGACCTGCTGATGGTGGAGCAACCGCTCCATCAGGACGACTTGGTGGAGCACTCGAAGCTCCAGCGCGAGATCCGAACCGACATCTGCTTGGACGAGTCGATTCGATCTGCGGCCGATGCCGAGGCGGCGATCGAGCTCGGGTCGTGCCGCATCGTCAACGTCAAGCAGGGCAGGGTGGGCGGTCTGCGGGAGGCGAAGCAGATCCACGACGTCCTGCTTCCTCGCGGGGTCCCCTTGTGGTGCGGGGGGATGCTCGAGACCGGGATCGGCAGGGCCACCAACCTGGCGCTCGCCGCCCTCCCCGGCTTCGTGCTCCCCGGTGACACCAGCGCGAGCGGGCGGTACTTCCTCGAGGACATCACGGAACCGTTCCTCATGGATCCCGACGGGACGATGGCGGTCCCGGGAGCCCCGGGCATCGGGGTGGACCCCCGACCCGACCGGCTGGCCCAGAGCACCTTGCGAGCGGAAGTCCTGAAGAAAAGAGTGACAAGAAGGGGGACCCCGGCTTGACCGAGGAGCCCGGCGCCCCCTACAGTTCAGCACGAGAGGCCGCTGGGACCTTCGGGTTCTGGCGGCTTCTCGCTTTCCCGTCCCGGTACCCCGGCCTCCCTTTCGATGTGCTTGACCGCTGGCGGTACGCGGGTACTTTGCGATAGGTCGCCGGTCGCGCCATGCTAGTAACGAGCACGGGTGGCTGGCAGCGAGGGGCAGAACCATGAAGAAACGCGTCGTACGCACGGGCGAGATCGAGGTCGAGGATTCTCAAGGGCGGGTGCGGGCCCGGCTCGGGGTGACGAACGACGACTCGCCGTTCGTTGCGTTCTACGGCCCGGACGAGCGGCTGCGGGCCCGGTTCGGGGTTCAGCTCGACGGCTCAGCCGGCCTGGCCATCGCAGACGACGAGGGCAAGGTCCGAGCCACCTTCGGCCTGTTCTCCGACGGCTCGGCCAGCATGGCCATGGTGGACCACAACGGGAAGGTCCGCGCGAAGTTCGGACTGTCGACCGAGGGCTCGCCGACGCTCGCGCTCCGGAACAAGGACGGACAGCTCGGCTTCGTGTACAGCCTGGCGCAGCAGGGATCTCCCACCATCTCGCTCCAGGACGAGGACGGGAAGGTGCGGGCCAGGCTGGGCCTGGCAGCCGAAGGCTCGCCCATCCTGCGCCTGTTGAACAAGGACGGCGAACTCCGGGCCGTCATGGGACTCACGGCGGAGGGCACGCCGGTGATCCAGTTCATGGACAAGAAGGGGGAGCCGACCTGGATGGCTCCGGAAAAGCTCCCCTTCGTGGATCTGACCGAGGTCGAGTCCGTCCCCGCGCAGGGGGAGGCCTAGCGCTCGTGCCGGGGTGGTGGATGGCAGCCTTCGCCGTCCAATGGTTCCTGCTCATCGCCCTCTGCGTCGTGGTCGTGGCCCTGGCCCGCCAGATCGGCGTGCTGCACCTTCGGCTCGGCCCCCTCGGTGCCCTGGAGATCGACGACGAGGGGCCGCCACTCGACCAGACGCCGCCTCTTCTTCGCGCCAGGGCGGCGGACGGCTCGACCGTCGACCTGGGAGGCCCAGGACGTGGCCGCATGGTCGTGTTCGAGTCCTCGACCTGTCCGGTGTGCGAGCAGGTTCGCCCGTCGATCCCTGCGGCGGCGGCGGCGGCGGGGCTGGTCCCGCAGGCCGTGTCCGATCCGCACGCCGAGCGGGCCTGGGCGGTCCCGGGCGTTCCGTTCGTCGTGATCCTCGACCCGTCCGGGGTCGTCAGGGCAAAGGGCACGGTGAACGACCTGGAACAGTTGGAGGGGCTGGTCGACACGGCGGCCCGCCGGATGACCTCTGAGCTCCAGGAGGCCCGGGCGGGCTGATGCGCCCCGAGCTCGCCCGCATGCCCGTCGAGCTTGCCCGCAGGACGAGCAGGCGCTCGTTCTTGGGCAAGGTTGGAAGGGCCGTGGTCGCCCTGGCGGGCGGATCCTTCGTCGCCGTCGCGCTCGCACCCGAGCGGGCGGAGGCGCACCACATCTGCGGCCACCTGTACACCACGGGGTCGTGTCCGCACCCGTTCGCCCCGCTCACCCGGGTGGACGCGTTCGGCTACCCGGTGCATCCGGTGGATGGCTATCCGGTGGACGACGACGGCCGCATCTACACAGACCGCCGCCAAAGACGACGGAAGATCTGCCAGACCCGGGTCCCCGACGAGTATCCGGGGGTGAGGAATCCCCGGTACGGCGGTGGCTGGAGCCGATGCTGCGGCGGGCGCGTGCGCCACATCCAGGACTGCTGCTCGAGCTCGAGGATCCGGATCAATGGGGACGCCTCGGTCCGGGGATACTGCCCGGACGCCCTCCGGGTGTTCTGCATCGCATACCGGGAGCTCAACGTGGCATGTTGAGCGAGCCCGTGACGATCGCCGTGATCGTCGCGTCGATCGTTGCCGGGGTCTCCACGCTCTTCGGTCCCTGAGGGCTATCGATGGTGGAGACCATCACCCCCGTGGTCCACGGGGGACGAGCCGGAAGATGGGCCGGAAGCGTGGTGCTCCACGTGACGGGCGCTGTAGCGTCCGCGGCGGCGTTCGGCGCGACCCTCGGCGCCGCGGGGTCCCTGCTCGGCGCTCCGTGGAGGGGAGGTGGGGCCCTCCTCATCGCCCTCGTGGCCGTGCTGTATCTGGTGGGAGAGGCGACCGTCGTGCCGGTCCCGGTGCCGCAGCTCCGCCGGCAGGTCCCGCAGTGGTGGCGGACGTTCTTCTCCGTTCCGGTGGCGGCCTTCCTGTACGGGGCGGGGCTGGGCGTCGGGTTCCTCACCTATCTCGCCCACGGGACCTTGGTGGTGGTGGCGGTGGCCGCGGCCGCCTCGGGAACCCCGCTCATGGGGGCGGCCCTGGTAGCACCGTTCGGGCTGGCCCGCGGCATGTCGGTGTTGGTAACGGCCCGGGCCCGAGAGCCCCAGGAGGGCTCGGCGTTGGTTGGCCGGCTGGCGCGCAGCGCTTCCTCGTCGGGGTGGCGAGCGGCCCATGTTGCAGTGTTGCTCGCCGTGGGAGCGGCCGCGGCGGCCATGCTCCCGACGAGCGACGTGCCCGCTGCGCCCCTGGCTGCGGCGGTGCTCGGTGCCGCGTTCGCCTGGTCGGCCGGGACCAAGATCGCTCGCCCGGTTTCCTGGCGGCGAGTGCTGGCCGCCTATGGGTTGCGGCGATGGGTGAACCGGGCGTCCGTGATCGGGGTGCCGGTCGCCGAGGTGGCGATCCTTGGCTTGGTGGTGATCGGGATGCACCGGACCGCCGGGATCGCCGCCCTGGTGATCCTCGCCGCCTTCTCGGCGGCGATTCTCCGGGCTCGCCGGCGGTTCGGGGACGTGGTGGCTTGCGGATGCTTCGGGACGAGCGGTGCGCGGGACTATCGGATCCTGCTCCTCCGAAACGCCCTCCTAGCCGGTGGCGCGTCGATCGCAGCCCTCGGCGGCGTCGACGCGCCCCGCATCAGCGTGCCGGGCCTCCCAACGGCCAGCGACGCCCTGCCCGCGGCCCTCGCTGTCACCGGCATCGCTGTGGCCGCCTGGATGCTGGCCTCCTCCCTCCGCTCGGTCCGCGTCAGAAGGATCGCGTGAGGCGGAGCCTTCGCCTGGTCTGGCTCGCCGGGCCCGTGCTCGGGGGACTCGTGGTGACGAGCCTTTCGATGGCGCTCGCGGCGCCCGTGGACTACGCGGACGGGAACGACACCTTTGGCCGCCTCGACGTGATGACAGTGGAATTCACGGCCGACCCCAACCCACCCACATGGACCATCCACACATTCGCCTCCTGGACCGCGAGAGACATCAAGGACAGCGGATTCCTCGTCGTGCTTCTCGACACGCGTGGAGATGCCGAGGAGGACTACATCGCAGTGGCTCGATCGAACGGTCGCGACCTCGTGGGGAGGTTGTTCCGCCGCCGCCCACGTGGTCCGGACACGATCGTCGGGCGCATCACGGTCCGAAAGAAGGGCCCCGAAGGGGCGACCATGTCCGTGGGCCTAGGCAAGCTCCTGATCGGGCTCCACAGGACGTCGTACTCCTGGTGGTTGGTGACCCAGTTCACCGGGCCGTCGTGTCCTCGAACATGCCTCGATCTCGTCCCGGACGACGGTCCGGTCGAGCAGGGGCTCCTACCACCTTCGCCCTCCCCGTCGCCTTCGCCCTCGCCCTCGCCGAGCCCCAGCCTCACGCCGACGCCCTCCCCGACCGCCTCGCCGACGTCGTAACTGGGACCGCTAGGCGGTGCCGCGGCGCCGCCTCGCGGCGAGCCCGATGGCGATCCCGAGGAGCGCGAGAGCTGCCGCGAGCGCGACGGTGATCGCCAGGCCCGCCCCGAACGACCCGCCGGATCCACCGTCTGCCGCGACGGCCTGCGTCGTCGGGCGTTCGTCGCCGGTTCCGTCCTCTCCGGTGCTCGCGGGCAATCCCTTGTTGACGAGCAGCGTGAGGAGCTCGTCCGCGGCCGGCCAGTACCCGGGCATCGACCGACCGAAGCACTGCGCGGCCCCGGGAGGGGTAAGGACCTGCAGCCCACCCGGAGCCTCCGGGTACAGCGTCTGGATGTACCGGACCGCCTTGCCGTTCCAGCAACGCATCCGCACCGTCGCCCGGTACGCCGTGCCGAGCTCCGCATCGGGCGTCAGGTTGCCCCCGAGGTTCGGCACATCCCATTTGGGCTGGAACGCCCCGGATCGTTGGACGAAGACGAACGCGTCCTCGCCGCTCAGGCGGATGGGCTCGGCGAGCCCGGGACCCCGGATCGCCACCCGGGCGTGCTCCTCGAGCCCCTTCGACTGGGCGGGCCACGGGAGCAGGTAGAGGGCCGCCGTGGCAATCGCTGTCACGAGCAGAATCCGTCGCATGAGGATCTCTTTCTCCAGGAGGGTGCTCCCACTACACCGTGGGTTGGGGAAGGGTTCCCTCACTCCCAGGACCATTAGAAAGCGTCCCCTCTTGACCGTAGCCATGAGGCCTATCCGTGGCCGGTGCCTCAGCAGATAGCCAAACGTTCTTTCGGGACGGAAACGGGACTGGGAGTCGCGGCCGGGGCTAGCTCCAACTCCGCCTGGCGGGAACGCGTTGACCTGTAGCTTCGTCCTCTTCGTCGAGCTCGATCAGGTCGAGCGAACGTTCGGTTGCAGGCTCGCGGGTGGCCTCGTCTGGGAGTGTGGCAAGCTCGGCCAAGGCCGCCAACCGGTCACCCAGCGCGGCGATGGCCTGGGTGAGGGGTTCGACGGCCTCGTCCACCCGGTCGCCGATCCCAACCGCCCGCTCCTTTGCGTCCTGGATTGTCGACTGGACCACGCCGACGAGGGGAGACAGGCGGTCCCGCCATGCCGCAAGCCGCTCGATCTCCGCCAGGGTCTCGCGGCGGGCTCGCTCAGCCTCCCGGAGCTCCGCCGCCGCACGGGTCCGCGCACCGTCCATGATCCGGGCCATGGTCCGTCCCGCTGCCTCCAGGACAGCGGCCGGCTCCTCCGCTCCGGCCACCGGCACGGGGCGTGCCGCGGCTTCCTCCACGGCCGCGTGCGCGGCCTCGAGTTCGGCTGTGGCGGCGCTGAGCCCCTCATCGAGGTCGGCGCGCACCGTCCGGAGTTCGGCTTCCAGCTCCTGGATCCGAGACTCGGCGCTCCTGGCTCGATGACTCTGGATCAGGAAGTACCGGCGCGCCAGGCCGAGCTCCTGCCGGAGGACCGTGATCTCGCCACTCCGCTTTCCGCTCAGCTCCTCCGCCGCTCGGCGCCGCTCGTCCTGGCGTTCAAGTTCGTCTCGGGCGGTCTCGATCTCGTGTCGGGTGGTCTTCAGGTCGTACCGGATGGTGTCCAGTTCGCGTCTGGTGGTGTTCAGCTCGAGCCCCAAGCGCGCCGCGTCCGCCACCGCCGCCTCGAGATCCCCACGAGTGGCGTCTCGGTCGGCCCTGAGGTCGGCCGCCTCGGCCCCTAGTTCGCGGAGCCTCTCGGCCTGTTCGGCGCGCTGCGTCCTCAAGATCTCGGCTCCGGAGCGCAACCCGAGCACCACACCTTCGGCTGCCCTGGCTTGTTCCGTGGTCCTCGCGTCGCGATCGGCCAGAATCAGACGAACGCTCTTGGGCGTGTAGCCGAACAGGCCTCGCTTGAGCTGGGGTGCTTGCACGGGAGTCCCCCTTTGGCGCTTCGGGAGCTGCGCCGCGATTCTGTCGCCCTCGGCGAGGCAGTTCAATCACCCGGACGGACCTGGCGACAGGAGGGACCAGCGGATGCTTCACGTCATCAGGGTCAAAGACAAGTCGGGTGCGGTTCAGATGCCCTCGAGCTGAATGGGCTGCGGGTTAGTCGCCGCGAAACGCGCCTGTCGCCACCCTTCCTTGAAATCATCGGATCTGTTCTGAGGCGGAGGACCAGGATCCTCACCCCGTGACTTGAACTTGTCTCTGTACGCCTGGTGCCCCTTGATCAGCTCGTCCATACGCATGTCCTCGTCACCTCCAAGCACGTCCCGCACCATGCCGAAGAACTCCGGGTACTCGAACCCCCCCGGATCCCAGTGGTCGTCGCCAGGGAGCTCGATATGGCCGTACACACCAGGGACGTCGGGCCAGAGGCCCGCCGTTCGCCGGTAATAGTCGAACACGGCGGCCGGCAGGTGGTCCACGGCGATGGGCCAGTCGTCGGTCGGCCTCGACAGTCCCGTCTTGATGAGCCTGCGTTGATGGAGGAACGCAACCAGCGCGACGAGCGGCTGCAGGGCGGGACGGAAGGGGAGCCAGGGGGCGATGTTCGAGAACCCCGTGATCTCGATCTGCATCGCCCGGGCGTCCTGCGCCTTGGAGGCCTTCCCCTAGGCCCAGACCGGGAAGAGCTGAACGATCCGGTGATCCCCCACGCCGAACTGCGGCGGAAAGTCCCACGTTTTGTATCGCTCCTTCAGGTCCGGGGCCTGCGTGGTGTGCAGGACGAGGTTCGGTCTGAGGACGGCGAGGCGGACGAGGGACAAGTCATTGCGTGGCTCCAGCTCGACTTGGTACGCTCGCCCGTCAGGCCCGGGGAACTCCCCGTGGATCCAGCCGTCTCGAATCCGAGCCGTCACTGGTTTCCACCCACTGCCCTGGCGCCCGCCATCGTTGGAGAAGACCAGGATAGTTCCGTCCGTCGCGTCCGCTCTGTTGATAAGGCGGCGGCCGTGGAGGCACTATCTGTGCCAAACTCGCAGTCGGATGTTTCCGCAGGTAGACATGGGGACGTAGCTCAGTCGGTAGAGCACCTGCTTTGCAAGCAGGGGGTCGGCGGTTCGAGTCCGCTCGTCTCCACTTTCCCAGGTCAGAGATCCTTTTCCGCGATCCCGGTCGACGTTCCGGTAGCACGACGTATAGCCAGCCACTAACCGACGGCAGGGGGGAACGGATAGACACGCGCACCGCGGCGGAGGTCGGGACGATCCGGCGCCTCGCCGAGTCGTTCGAGATCGCGCTCCGCGCCCGGAACCTCTCGGACCGGACGGTGGAGGGCTCCTCGACGCGGTCGGCCTCTTCGCCCGCTTCCTCGAGGACGCCGGGATGCCGACGCGGGTCGACGCGATCCACCGGGAACAATCTCGCGAGGCTGATCAAGGCCTGCGACGGGACGGCGTTCGAGGATCGCCGGGACCTCGCGATCGTCCGGCTCTTCTCGACAGCGGTATCCGCCGACAGGAACTCACGGACCTTCACGTCGACGATCTCGACCTCCGGCTCCGGCAGGCGACCCATGATGCTCCTCGGCTGGCGTTCGCGTTCGATGCTGTCGCGGTACGGATCGTCGGCCGCGGCCGAGCGAGCACTCGAAGACGCGCACCGGCGGACGGCTCCGGGGGATCGGCTGTGACCCGCCCCTCGCTTGCGGATCGTCTGCGCGGAGCGCGACCGCGTCATCGGGAAGGTCGTGGACACTGACGAGAGTCCGGCGTACGGCACCCGCGAGCAGGTGAGCCCGCTGATGAGAATCACCTTCGGAGCCGCCATCGACTTCGCGCACTACCGCTCCTCCTATCCGAGCCCCCACCACCGATCAGGTCAGACCACCGCCGTTGCGAGGACCTGGATCGAGAACTCGCTCGAGGCCAGGCACGCCGGGAACGACGCCGTCGTGTTCAGCGTCAGCGTCGTCTCTCTGCCCGCCGTTCGCGGCGGCGGGATGGGCTGCTCGGGCTCCGGGGTCACGGCCTCGGGTTCAGTCGTCCTGTTTGAGGCGGACCATCGATCCCGCACCCGCGTGAGCGGGTCGAGACGTCGAGGTCCATGGGCACGTAAAGCAGATGTTGCCTGTTTAGACATCGGTGCCGAGACCGGTGAGCGCGCGTGTCGCGTGTCTCTGATCTTGAGGTGCAACAGCTTTGGATTTTTACGATCAACGCCGTATTGACTCCGCTTAGGAGGGAGGGAAGCCTCAGCCCAACTGACTCGAGGGGCCTAACCTCGACTGGTCGAGAGGGAGGAAGACATTGACACGTAGACGATCTGTCTCACTCGTGTCGGTCATCGCGGTGGCAGTCGGTGCGCTCCTTGGGACATCCGGCATCGTCGGCGCATCGGCCGCACCACCCGCCACGGCAGACGCAACCGCAGTGATGCAGTGGAACCTCATAGCGGTCAGCACGCTCACCGGCTTTCCCGGGCCAGGGCTTCCAGGCCCAGCGGGCGGAGCACCACCAGCATCTGCAATCCACATGGGGATGGTTCAGGGGGCTGTCTATGACGCGGTCAACGCGATCACGCCGAAGCCTCACCGGCCGTACCTACTGAACAGACGGTTCGCCAACACCGCGTCCGATGAAGCGGCCGTTGCAACGGCCGCGTATCTGGTTCTGAAGAACATCGTCGAGACCGTCCCTCAGAGCATCACGTTCCCCAACAGGGCGACCCTGCTCGCGACGCTCGCGTCGCAGTACGAAGCTGCGGTGAACGCGATACCCGACTCGCCGTTCAAGGATCAGGGGATCGCTGCCGGCACCGCGGCAGCGCAGGCGATGATCGACGCGAGGAAGGACGATGGACGGTTCGGGCCGTCCCAGTTCGTGCCGAACCCGAACCCGGGGTTCTTTGATCCGGTGGCGCCGAACGGCACGACGGTGCTAGACCCCACTCCGTGGGTCGGCGCCGTCAAGCCGTTCCTGATGCAGAGCTCGTCGCAATTCCGTTCCGCCGGTCCACTTGCGCTCAACAGCCCCGCGTATGCGGCGGACGTCAACGAGGTCAAAGCGCTTGGCGGCGACGGCGTGGGGACGCCCTCGGCCCGAACGGCAACCCAGACGTATATCGCCAAGTGGTGGCAGAGCAACCCCGTCGCGAGCTGGAACGACGTCGCCCGCCAGCTCATCGCACGAAACCATCTCGACGCTGCTGAGAGCGCACGTGTCCTCGCGATGCAGAACCTGGCAACGGCCGACGCAGCGATCAACACTTGGAACGACAAGTACCACTTCAGCTTCTGGCGGCCGTTTCAGGCGATCCGCAGGGCGGCGGACGACGGCAACCCCGCGACCTCGCCTGATCTAACGTGGACGCCGCTGCTCGCGGCGCCCTACCCCGAACACCCGTCGGGACATCTCGGGCAAGACAGTTCGTACACCACCGTGCTGCGGGCGTTCTTCGGCAACGCACCTGCGGGCGGCTACCAGATCACGAGCTTCGCCGTCAATCCCGGCGGCGATGCTACGCGTTCGTTCAGCAGCTTCTCGCAGGCGGTCGACGAGATCGTCGAAGCCCGCATCTGGGCGGGGCTCCATTTCCGCACCGCGGACGTGCAGGCCGTAGAGCTCGGAACGAACGTCGCCAATTTCGCGATGGAGAACTACTTCCAGCCGCTGGGCTGACATCGAGAGCGTTACGGGGCCGCTTCGCGCGGCCCCGTGACGCGCCTCACGCGTCGGCCGAGCAGCCGACTGCATGGGAGGCCCCGACCGTGGCAAAAAGCCCGGCCGACGTTCCCAGAGCCGATCTCGATCGGGCGTAAGGTCTTCCCGGTGGCGAGCACGGCCGGAAGCGACGACCAGGGCGGCGTCAAAGGCTCGCACATGTCCGCGGGGAGGCGCGTGCTGTTGGCGTTCGCGGCGGGCGTCCTGTCCTTCGGCATCGCGAGCCTCCTCATGCCGTGGCAGGTGGCCACACTGATCGGGTGGAGCGTTTCGGCCGCCGCGTTCGTGGCCTCGGTCTGGTTGAGCGTTCGGCGAATGGACGGCGCGGCCACCGCAGAGTTCGCCACGATCGAGGACGACTCCAGGGCCGCCGCGGACCTGGTCCTGATCACAGCCAGTTCGGCGAGCCTCCTCGGTGTCGCGCTGACGCTCCTGAAGGCATCAGGCGAGAGCGGGGCTGCTCGGGCCTTCATCACGGGCGTCGCGACCGTGAGCGTCATCCTGTCCTGGGCGGCCGTCCACACGGTCTTCATGTTGCGGTATGCGAGGCTCTATTTCGCGAACGGCGGCGGGATCGACTTCAACGACGAGCAGACCCCGAACTACCTGGACTTCGCCTACATCGCCTTCACCATCGGGATGACCTACCAGGTGTCCGACACGGCCGTCACCGTCAAGGACATCCGCACGACGGCCCTTCGCCACGCGCTCCTGTCGTACGTGTTCGGTACGGGGGTGGTGGCCATGCTCATCAACGTGGTGGCCGGCCTCCTGAAGGGCTAGATAGGCGTTCGCCCGGGCGGCGAACGCCGTTCGGTCACCTTTCCCGACCTGAGGTTCAAGGAGCCTCCCGTCCCGGCCGAAGCTCAATCAGGGCTCGGCTCGCCGTGCCGACCGCCAAGCCCCGGGGATGGGGTGCCCATGGGATCGGTCCGAAAGCTGACGAGCTCCCGCATGAGCCTGGTCATATGGGCCCTGGCCATCGTTGCTCTGGCCGGCGCGATGGCCCTCTCGTTCGTGTTCGCTTACAGCTCGGTGGGGGACCAGCAGCGGGCGGCCCAGGCACGGGCAGTGGCCGACACCACGAGGAAGCCCCTCTCGGACCTCACCGCGACGCAGGTGTCGAAGCCGATCCAGGAAGACTCCTACAGGGCGCTCCTGAAGGACGTCAAGGACCACGTCATGAAGGACGATCGGGTCCTCCGCGTCCGTATCTTCAACCTCAACGGCACCCTAGTGTTCTCCACCGACGCCGGCGACAAGATCGGCGTGGCCAAGATCGGGACCCCGCAGTTTCAGACGGGGTCCTCGGGCGGCGTCGCGAGCATCATCACCGAACCCGAGGCGGCAGTGCCGAGCGGGTTGGCCGGGTCGAGCGAGCGTCTGTACGTGACATTCGCGGCGCTTCGCCTGCAGAGCCAGCCCAAGGCCGCTGCGGTGGTGGAGGTGGACCAGCAGTACGCGGCCATCAAGGCCGCCGCCTACCAGCTGTGGAGGCCGATCCAACTGGGCATCGGCGTGCTCATCCTCTTCGCGCTCATCATGCTGGTCGCCTCGGTCCTGGCCTGGCGCGCGGCGCGGCGATTCAAGGTCGAACCCCAGGTCGGGGCCCAAGTCGCACCGGGGTTCGCCCAGGGCGGGTCCACCCGAGCGCAGAAGGAGTTGGAGAAGAGGCTGGAGGCGGTGGAGGAGACGCTCCGCACGGCCGAACAGCGGGCGGCCGCCTCGGAGCGGGAGAAGCGACAGATCGCGGAGCGGCTGGTCTCGGCCCACGAGCAACTGGAGCTCATGACGGCAGCGGCGAAATCCCCGAAGCCGACCAAGGGGGGCGACGAGGCGATGGCCCGTCGCCTGGCCGCGCTGGAGGCCGAGCGGGACCGGATGGCCGCCGACGTGACGCGCCTGGGGCGCGAGCTCGAGGAGCGAGGGTCCGCACCGGCGGGCGAAGGCGGCGGCGCTCTGTCGAGTGCCGACGAGAACGTCCAGGGGCGGGTGGCCGAGCTCGAGGCGGCGCTGGCGGACGCCAACGCCAAGGCGGCATCGCTCGAATCGGCGGCTCGGCAGTTCGAGGAGGAGCGCGAGGTGACCTCCGCGGAGTTGGACCGGGCGAAGGAGGAGATCGCGGCTCAGAAGGGCCGGAAAGCCTCGAAGTCGAAGGACGCGGGATCGCTCACCGAGGCCACCGCGCAGTTGGCCAAGGCCGAGGACAAGGGGCGCCAGGCCGAGGAGCGGGCTCGCCAGGCCGAGGAGCTGACCCGCCGGGCCGAGGAGCGGGCTCGCCAGGCCGAGGACAAGGCCCGGGAGGCTGACGAAAAGGTCGCGCAGGCTCTCGAGCGCGACGGCCAGGCGGAGGAGCAGGCCAAGCAGTGGGAAGAGCAGGTCAGGCAGGCCCAGGAGCGGGCGAGCGAATCCGAACAACGGGCCGACCAGGCGACCGAGCAGCTGGTGCAGGCGAACGCTCGGATAGATCAGCTGGAGGCGGGCAGCGTGGAGGTCGAACATCGGGCCGTTGCGGCCGAGCAACGGGTTGGCCAGCTGGAGGCGGTGACGAAGCAGGCAGAGGAGCGCATGACGCAGCTCGAAGGGGGTCAGCGGCAGGCCGAACAGCAAGCCGCACAAGCCGACGTCCGCCTCCAGGAGATCGAACAGGAACGATCAAGGCTCTCGGCCGAGCTCGACCGAGTACTGGCGGCCGGCTCACCCGAGGCTGCTGGAACAGACGATGAGGCACGTGCGGCCCAACTCGCCGCCAGGGTGGAGGAGCTGGAGACCCAGCGACGTCAGGATGTCTCGGAGCTGCAACGGGTTCAAGAGGCGTTGGCCAACACCCAGCTCGAGCTGGTGGCCGCGACCAAGCGGGCCACGCAGGTCGAATCGAGCGCGCGCACGTTGCAGGCCGTGGAGGACATCGCGGAAGCCCCAGCGGAGGAAGGTCTGGATGCCTCGCTCGCCTTCGACGAGGAGTCGATCGCCACCCGGCTGTCCCGGGCCAAGGGAAGGAAGCGCGGGGTCGACTCGGAGGAGACCGAGGTGCCCGAAGAGCCCGCCGCCGCCCCCTCCGGGGGACTCTCACTCAGGGAGCGACTGGCCCGCGCGGCCGCGGCGCGGCATCGCGTCTCCGGCAGCGGGGACGAGGCCCAGGAGCGCTAGACCCGCAACAGGTCCACGGCGTACGTGGATAGAAGCGCGACTTCGACCTCGGTCGCCCCTGCGAATCGCCGTGACGGATAACCGTACCGACATGACAACTGAACATGCTCGTCGCACAGCGGGACCAGTCGGCCGCCGCGGAGCCTCACCACCTCGCGCGCCGCGGATCGGCTAGGGCCCCATAGCCAGAAGCAGAGGTGGCAAACGAGCATCAGGCGTTGCGGGTACGCCAACTCGCCACGGTAGCCGAACTCGTGCTCGACGACCCGGCCCCACAGCGCCACGGTGCCGACGACCGCCGGGTTCCTGGCCCGGTGTAGCAGGCCGGGATCCCGGGTGGCGTGGAGCCCGCAGGTGCAGGTCGGCTCTGGGCCCCGATGGCGACGCCGGCGTGTGCAGCCGGCGCGTGCCGGCTCCAGGGGCGGCCACGGCGGGGCGTTCCCGGCGATGGGATGCATCCGAAGCTCCGTATGGCGACGATTGGAATGAAGCGTCCAGACCCGCCAGCCCGTGATGGCTTCGGAGAGGGCCTGGCTCTCGGGCCGGATGCCGGCCTCGAGAAGCGTCTGACTCACGGCGAGGGAGCGGCGGGCTCGGCGGCGGGGTGGGGCTCGGGTGTGGGGACGGGCTCAGCCTGGGGCACAGGCTCGGCCTCGGGCTCCGGCAGGACCTCGGGCACCGGGACCGAGACCGGCTCCACCTCGAAGACCCGTTTGGGCCGTCCGATGTTCATGCGTCCGCTCTCATCCGGGGAAACCGGCCCGGATGCTCCATTCACTCAGGGTACCGCCGGCCGCGGCGAGGGGGAAGGGCCCTGAGGCTCGTGGCGGTCAGAACCGCACGAGCTTGAAAATCCCGCCGGAGTCGCTGAAGTACAGGACCCCGTTCGGCCCGACCTCCATCGACAGGACGCCGGACGGATGCGTGTACGCGATCCGTTGCCCGGTCACACCGGTTCGTCTTGGGTTCAGCGTGACGGCCCTGATCGCACCGGTGTTGTAGGCGCCGAAGAACAACTTGCCACTGTTCCGCGAGCCGAGGCCGCAGGCCTGGCAGAACGCGATGCCGGTCGGGGCGATCGTGGGGGTGTACCACCGCTTCGGCATGACCGGGTTCGGGCCGTCCTGGTTCGTATTGCTCGGCGACGAGCCGCTGCACGTCTCGTTTGGCCCCCATCCGTAGTTGGCGCCCTTTCGGATCCGGTTGAGCTCGTCGTTGCACGAGGGGCCGTTCTCCGTCTCCCACAGCCGGCCCTTCTGGGGGTCGAACGCGAAGCCGAAGGAGTTGCGGATGCCGTAGGCGAAGATCCAGCTGTTGGCGATGGGGTTGTCCGAGGGGACCCCGCCCGACGGCGTCATCCGGAGGATCTTCCCCCGGTTGTTCTGACTGGTGTCCTGGGCGTTGCCGGGATCGTGTCCTTCGCCCACGATCGCGTAGAGCATCCCGTCGGGCCCGAACAGGATCCTGCCCCCGTTGTGGTAGGGGCTGGAAGAGGCCGGCGCGCTGAAGATCACGGTCGGGTTGGTTCCCGTCCCGTTGGAATCGGTTAGCCGCAGGATCTGGTTTTCGAGGGCCCCGGAAACCGAGCGGGTGGCGTAGACGTAGACATAGGGGTCGGTCGGGTACCCGGGGTCGAGCGCAATCCCAAGCATCCCCCGCTCGCCGTCCGCGTTCACGCCGGGCACTGTGTCGAAGAGCGAGTCGGACCCGGTCCCGAGGTCGTGGACCCGGACCTGGCCGGTGGCCTTCTCCACGTACCAGATCCGGTTCCCCGGCCCGAACGTGAACGCGGTCGGCACGTTCAGGTTCCCCACCACGAGCTTGGCCCGGATGGCCGGCGCTCCCAGGGCGGGTGCTGCCGGGGACCAGGCGAGCGCCGCGGACAGCGCCGCAGCTCCGGCGATCTCGACCCACGCCCCCACGTTCGTCCGTCGTCTCATCGTCCGCCTCCTCTAGCATGGGCCGGCATGTCCACTTCTATCTTCGGCAGCGTCGTCCTCCGCACCGAAGACCCCCGGTTCATTCGCGGCCGGGGCCGGTACACGGACAACGTGGATGCCGAGGGTGCGCTCGACGCCTCGTTCGTCCGGTCGATGATGGCCCATGCCCGGGTGGTGCGGGTGGATGTGTCGGCTTCGGCCCACATGCCGGGGGTCGCCGCGGTCTTTACCGCCGCCGACTTGGACCTCGCGCCCCAGCCCCCGTCGGGCAGCGTGAGCGGCCCGTTCGAGCGGCAGGTGCTGGTTCGGGACACGGTTCGGTTCGTTGGTGAGGCCATCGCGGTGGTCCTGGCCGAGTCGCTGGGACAGGCCCAGGACGCCGCGGAGAGCGTCCAGGTCGAGTACGAGCCGTTGCCTGCGGTGGTGGGATCCGAGGCGGCCCTGGCCGCCGGTGCGCCGCTCCTGTTCCCCGAAGCAGGATCGAACCTCGCCGACGGGTTCGACACCGAGTGGGAAGTCGACGTGCTTGCCGGGGCCGACGTCGTGGTCCGGGCCCGCTTCGAGAACCAGCGGGTCGCGCCGGTCCCCATGGAGGCGAACGCCATCCTCGTCGTGCCCGAGGACGACGGCCGGCTGACCGTCTGGGTTTCTACCCAGGCGCCGTTCGACATCCGAAGCGACCTGGCCGAGTGGCTTGGCCTCGCGAAGCACCGGATCCGCGTCATCGCACCCGACGTCGGTGGCGGTTTCGGGGCCAAGCTGGCCGTGTATCCCGAGTACCTGGTCTGCGCGGCCGCCGCGGTTCGCATCGGCCGGCCGGTGCGATGGAAGGAGACCCGCTCGGAGAGCATGGTGAACATGACGCACGGCCGAGCGCAGGTCCACGACGTCGAGCTCGGTGCGAAACGCGACGGGACGATCGTCGGCCTGCGCGTGGACCTCCTGGCCGACATGGGGGCCTACCCCACGGCTACCTATCTCCCCCCGACGACCCAGATGATGCTGTCGGGCGTGTACCGGATCCCCCGGATCGCGTGCCGGGGACGGTCGGTGGTGACGAACACGACGCCCGTAGGGCCCTACCGGGGAGCCGGCCGCCCCGAAGCCACGGCCCTTCTCGAACGGAGCATGAACATGCTGGCCTCCGAGCTCGGGCTCGATCCCGCGGAGATCCGGCGCCGCAACCTCATCCAGCCCGAAGCGTTTCCCTACGACACCGCCGTGGGGACCAGGTACGACGTCGGCGACTATGGGCGAGCGCTCGACGGCGTCCTCCAGTTGAGTGGGTACGAGCGATTGCGCGAGGAGCAGGCCGAGCGGCGAGACCGCGAGGACATGATCCAGCTGGGGATCGGCCTCAGCATGTATGTCGAGATCACCGGGTTCGCCCGGGAGTTCGGCTCGGTCGAGGTGCATCGGGACGGCTCGGCCACCGTGCTCACCGGCACCTCCCCCCACGGGCAGGGCCACGAGACCTCGTTTGCCCAGATCGCCTCGGGCGTCCTGGGCATCCCGATGGACCGCATCCGGGTGGTGCATTCCGACACGGGGGTGGTGCCGAGCGGTGAGGGCACATACGGGTCACGGTCGCTCCAGATCGGGGGATCGGCCGTATGGAACGCGAGCCAGGCTGTCATGGACAAGGCCGCCCGCGTGGCCGCACACCTCCTCGAAGTGGCGAAGGAAGACATCGTCCGGCACGAGGATGGACGGATCGGCGTGGCTGGGGCACCCGACCGGGCGCTCACCTGGGGTGAACTGGCCGTGGCCGCCGCCGAGCCCCACCGCCTCCCCGACGGCCTGGATCCGGGGCTCTCCGCGTCGGGGAAGTTCAAGCAGCGAGGGTCCACGTTCCCCTTCGGGGCCCATGTCGCGGTGGTGGAGGTGGACCTGGAGACGGGCGGCGTCCGACCGCTGCGTCACGTGGCCGTCGACGACTGTGGCCGCATCTTGAACCCGCTGCTCGTGGAGGGACAGGTCCACGGCGGCCTGGCTCAGGGGATCGCCCAGGCCATGTACGAGTCCGTGGAGTTCGACGAGCTGGGGACCCCGCTCACCTCCAACCTCACGTCCTATCTGGTGCCGAGCGCCGCGGAGCTTCCGGGGTTCGTCTGCTCTCACACCGAGACCCCAACCCCGCTGAACCCGCTGGGGGCCAAGGGCATCGGCGAAGCCGCGACGGTCGGCTCCGCCCCCGCCGTCCAGAACGCGGTGGTGGACGCCCTGTCACATCTCGGCATTCGTCACATCGACATGCCCTGTTCGCCCGAACGGGTGTGGAGAGCCATCCGGGGGGCGTCCGGCGGGGTCCGCTAGCCATCACTGTCGAGGCGCCACTCCAGAAGTCCGGTGCTTTCAGCCGAAAACCATTGCAGATGTTCAAGCACGCCAACAGCGGAGCCCTCCCCGCCATGCTCGTGCTGGGGGTGCTCATCGGCGCCAGCCTGGCGGTGGCCAGTCCCTCACGGCCGAACGGGGCCGTCCCTTCGGCAAGCCCATCAGTGGTGGCCGGCCCTGGAGTACCGAGCGACGACGGCGGGGGGAGGGAGAACCCACATGCTTCCCCCCTCGTGAATGCGCTCAACAACGGGCCGGGCAGCGGAGGGAAGCTTGGCCGCGAATCGGCGCATCCGGGTGTGGCAGCCGAATCTGGCGGGTCGGACTGGACCAGCTCCGGCGTGTCGGGTGGGTCCGACGGGTCGGGCGGGTCCGGCGGTTCTGGCTCGACCGGCGGCGGCAAGGACAACAACGGCAAGGCCAAGGGACACCACGACGGGAAGGGCAACAACGGCTGAAGGCAGTCCTAGCCCGCCGTGATCCGTTCGCCCGTCCGGGCCAGACGCTCGATCAGATCCGCCGCCCTGACGGTTCCCGGGTTGCTCCGAAGCCTGGCCGACAGGCGGGACAGCTCCGAAGCCAGCCACTCGTTCGCCAGCAACCGATCGATAGCGCCCGAAAGCTCCTCGTCCTGGAAATCGTAGGTCGACAGCCGCACTCCCAGTCCCAGCTCGTCGACCCGCTGAGCGTTGTCGTATTGATCCCAGAACAAGGGGAGGACGACCATCGGCTTCCCGAAGTACCAGCACTCGGTGACGGTGTTGTTCCCCCCGTGGGTGATGACCAGGTCGACTTGCGGCAGGATGGCCGGCTGAGGGAGGAACTCGGCCCCGACCATGTTGTCCGCGAGGGTGATCAGCTCATGTTGCGGCCCTTTGCTCACGATGTACCGATGCGGCGTCTTGGCCAGTACATCGACCAGCCGCTGCATCAGGTCGACGTCGGCGGACCCGAGCGATCCGAGCGACAGGTAGACGAGGCCGCCCCGGCGACCCAGCTGCTCGTGCTCCCGGTACGTCTCGTCGCTCGCCCGCACCGAGGCGTCGAGGCGATGGACGGTCGGCGGGAGCGGCCGCGCCCTGCGGTAGTCGGCCTCCTCCGGGTAGATGTACAGGTTGAGGTAGGGGGACTCCCACAGGTAATCGCGAGGGCCGGGGAGCGCGGGGGCGCCACGGTCCCGGAGCCACGCATCGAACTCGGCCACCTGGGGCCCGAGGACCCGGTTGTACTCGGACCAGAACGGGTCCCACCCGCCCGCGTCCTCCGCCGGATGGCCGGAGAACACGGGCGGGATACCGGGGTCCTTCAACTCGAGGGGGTTGCACGAGGTGATGCGGACCCACGGCCGGCCCGAGGAGGGGATGGCGGCGAACGCCACCACGTTGTCCTCGACGATGGCGTCGGGCCGAAGCTCGTC
>Ga0137373_10002743_pt1 | contig 19296 bp, 22 predicted proteins | sample SagtaG_5_FD_104912 | JGI IMG/M metagenome (GOLD analysis project Ga0137373, IMG submission 104912) | Vadose zone soil microbial communities from Sagehorn Ranch, Mendocino, California, USA - Sage1_R_80_16 metaG | ecosystem: Environmental > Terrestrial > Soil > Vadose zone | place: USA... | reverse complement strand
TCCGCGGCTCTTGAGTCTGCTCTGGAACAGGTTGCACAGACTGGGCGTGCGCCTTGTCACTCGTCACCCGGAACTGGACGAGCGATGGCGGAAGTGGATCTGGAGCCTCGATGGAAGGCGGCGGCCGCGGAGATAGCTCCGGAGCTCGAGGGGAGTGAAGATCTTCGAAACCTCCCTGACAAAGGGAGGAAGCTCCTGAATGAAAAGCGGGTCCGCGTCGGCAAGTCGCGCAAACGCGAAGAGCTTCTCCCCGACCAGATAGTCGAGGGCGTGGAGGACGCCAAAGTTGTCGCGGATTCTGCGGGCGGCATGGCACTGCTCACGCCATCGCTTGAGAGTGTGGGACATGGATTGATGACTCCAACGTAGTCTGCGAGGCGGCACCAGTCAATGATGATGGCATCCACACTCCGTCCCGTAGCTTCAAGAAGGTTCGGAGCGACCGACTGATAGAGCTGCGGTGAGGTTCGATTCTATGTCTTGGTCGAGTCATCGCTCAATAGGGCCGGCGAAAGTGGGCGTTGTCTTCTACCAACTAGGTTGATCCACTGTGCTTGCCTCACGCGGCAAATCTCCCCGTCTTTGCATCTCTCGGTTGTTGTGGTCTCGTACGATCAAGTGTGGCGGTTAGCTCAAATTCAACAGCCGCATTGTGCCCATGGAGCGCTGGTTCTCGTGCCCCCCGGGAAATGCCAAAATACGGCTTAGATAAAGCCTACTGAAGTTCACGCTATGCAGCTCTCCCCTAGGAACGGGAGGGCTGTTCGCTTTCTGTCGGCCCGCTATCCGGATCGTTGCCCGTCATCGGGGGAAGTAGCATCTCGAGCGCCTGGAGGAGCTTCTCCACGGCGTCTGGATCCTTTTCATATTCCCAGATCACGGTCTTGATCTTAGTGATAGCGGCGGGTGGACGACCCCGCCGCTTCTTCCTGACTTTCATACGCCAGGGGTTGAAGCATGCACGGTGGGCGACGTCTACGGATATTCTCGATCTTGCAGGTCAGGCGCGGAAGACAGGGAAATTTGCCGAAGACGGCAAGGTTTGGAGATCTCTGTGGAGAACTATTGAAGACCTCGGAAAAAAGGCGCACAATTTCGACACTACAACATGAAGAAGCTCCTCTTCGGAGCTTTGATCGCCCTTTTCGTCCTCGGCCTCACTGCTCCTATCGCTGACGCACATCGGTCGGGGTGCCATCGCTGGCACTCCTGCCCTTCAGACACCGGATCCTACACCTGTGGTGATCTTGGCTATTGCTCGCAGTGCTCGGATAACGCCTTCTGCCGGAGCCGCGTCTACTCGCCCGGCTGGCAGCAGAAGGCAGCAGATACCACGCCTGCTCCCAAGAGCGAGAGTCAGGCCTTCGTCGGTGCCCCGAGGACGATCGCGGAGCTCTACAAATGCGCGGTAGTGGGCAACTACAACAGCATGATCTATCACCTGAAAGGCAGCAGCTACATTCCGAAGATGACGACGCCGAGCAAAGAATGCTTCGCGACCGAGGCTGATGCGCTTAGAAGGGGATTTAGGAAGGCGCGGGCAAGGTAGCAGTCATGGAACCATCGAACGACTCTTCTCAAGATCAGCTCTTCTCAGCCGACCGCCCGATTCTCAACCGATCGGATGACAAGCTTGGACGCCGACATTTTGCGGAGGCTGTGGCTTCCGCAATCGAAGGCTGGAGAGGGCGCGACAGTCTCGTCATTGCATTGTATGGGCCGTGGGGCACGGGTAAATCGTCGCTCAAGAACATGGCCATTGAGGCGTTGCGTGAAAGGAAGGATCGGGATGTTGTTGTGGCTGAGTTCAATCCATGGCAGTTCGCAAATCGTGACCAGCTGACGGAGGCCTTCTTCGACCAAATCGGTGTTGCCCTGGGCCGGGGAGAGCTTGCGTCCCGAAAGGACCGCAAGGCACTCCTGAATCAATGGCGCCGCTACGCCGCCTACCTCAAAGCAGGCAATAACCTGATCGACACTGTTCGGAAACCCATCATCTGGGTTTTTGGCGTGGCGGGCGTGCTACTCGCTGGGTCCGCTGCCCTAAACGTCCAACGGGTTTCGTTTTGGTTCGGACTAGCCTTGGTTGGCGGTGCTGCACTACTCAGTGTTTCCGCTCGCGCTGCTCAGACGCTTGCTGATTTCTTCGAGGTGGGTGTAAATGTCGGGCGACGGAGCCTCGAGGAGGTAAAGGCGGAGCTCGCGGAACGTCTGCGGAAGCTTCAGGCGCCCGTGGTAGTTGTTGTCGACGACGTAGATCGATTGACTCCACAAGAAGTTCAAGAACTGTTCCAACTGATCAAAGCCAATGCCGATTTTCCCAATTTGGTCTATCTCGTTCTTTTCGAGCGCGTTGTCGTGGAAAAGAACATCGAAAGAATGCTCGAGGTCTCCGGCCGCGACTACCTTGAGAAGATCGTTCAGGTTGGCTTCGATATTCCCGTAATAGAACAACCCCGTCTCCACAGGATTCTCTTTGAGGGCTTGGACAAGGCCGTGAATGACCCCGTGGTTGCGAAACACTTTGATAAGCGAAGATGGGGCAATCTCTTCTTCGGCGGACTTCAGGCATATTTCGGGACACTGCGGAATGTGAATCGGTTTTTGTCCACTGTCGCCTTTCACGTGTCCCTATTTCGGGGCGCAGGTTCATTTGAGGTGAATCCGATTGATCTGATCTGCCTCGAGGTGTTGCGGATGTTCGAACCGGAGGTCTATCGGGCGCTTCCTAGCAACAAAGAGCTCCTCACCAGACTCCGAGATCGGCATGGTCGCGAGGATGATGCGCGGCACACCATCGAGGCGATTATCGACAATGCCCCCGAGACCCGGCGGGAGCGTGTCCGCGAGGTCATTAAGCAGCTCTTCCCCGCCGCTGAATGGGCACTGGGCGGAAGCCATTATGCTCATGGGTTTGAGGACGAATGGACCCGAACTCTGCGAATCGCTTCCGCCGATATCTTCGACCGCTATTTTAATTTTGTAATTCCCGAAGGTGACGTGGCCCAAGCCACGATTGATCGAATCTTGGGGGTCGTCGGAGACCGCGAAGAGCTGCGACGAGAATTCCGCAGTCTGAAGGATAAGGGCTTGCTTGCTGTCGTATTGGAGCGCTTAGAGGTCTACAAGCAAACACTGCCGCTCGAACACGCCGAAGCCTTCGTAACTGCGGTCTTCGATGTGGGTGACGACCTGCCGGGGGAAGGTAGCGGGATGTTTGAGATCTCGCCGGCGATGCACGCGACAAGGATCGTGTATTGGTATCTCCGCCAGGAGCCTGACCTTGAGCGACGCCGGTCTATTCTCCGCGAAGCGATTCGCAGCACGGAAGGCATCTCGCTGCCAGTCGACTTTGTGGCGCTCGAAGAGCAAGCAGCGGCTCCCGAGCGACAAGGACGAGAGCGATTGCTGAGTGATGAAGGACTCGGTGAGCTACGGCAACTCTGCCTTGAGAAGATCGAAGCGGCGGCACAGAGTCAGAAGCTTCAGAATGCCTCTCAGTTCTTGTCCATTTTGTATCGATGGAAACACTGGGCAGGAATACACCGACCGCGTGAAGTCTGTATACGTCTGGGCGAGACCCGTGAGGGGGTGATCCTGTTGCTTAAGACATTCTTGCTTCGATCGACGTCTCACGGATTGGGCGACTATGTTGGACGGGAGCATTGGTACATCAAGCTCGGAGACCTTGAGGAGTTCGTCCCACGGGAACAGGTGGAGGATCGGCTAGATGGCTTTGAGCCTGAGAGTCTGCCCGAGCAGGAGAAGCGAGCCCTCAGTGCGTTTAGAAAGGCCGTAGATCGACGGCGGCGGGGCCGACCTGACTATGAAGGATTCAGGTCTGTCGACGAGGACGAGGAATAGTCGAACGTATGACCCGGCACGAGATCCTTGCCCTGTTCGATCAGTATGTGAAGGGATTCATTTTCACCGACGTCGAGCGTTCACTTCGTGCGCGAACGAACTTTCTCACCGCCCTGGGTCTGATGTTCTACACGGAGTTCATCGGCGGTTTGATTTCGGGTAATGCCGGACAGCGTGGTCACGCGGAGAAAAACTTCTATGAGGCCTACAACCGGCTTGGCCCAGCCTATATCCGCTTTGACAGGGCTGTCAGTGGCAGATTCCATGGCCGGAAAAAGAAACCACGCAATGTTTATGATGTCGTGCGCTGTGGTCTAGTGCATGAGTATTTCATTAAAAAGAACTTTGTGATTGCCCGGCGCAATCAGCACCCAAAAGCTCCCGGGGTTGGATGGTCGGGGAAGCAACTCGTCGTCGCGAACCGCAACTACTTCAACGATTTCAGGAGAATGTGCTTGGCATATCGCGAAGAGTTGGTTCGAGATAAGGGCGCCCGAGGACGCTTTCAAGCAGCGTTTAGGCGAAAAACGTATCTGCGTCCCTAATAAATATCAGCTCATCCACAACACTTGCCTCATGCGGCAAATCTCCCCGTCTTTTCATCTCGCGGCCGCTGTGGTCTCGTGCGATCAAGTGTCGCAGTTAGCTCAAATTCGACGACCGCATTGTGCCCATGGAGCGCTAATTCGGTGGGCGCAATTCGACACGACACCGAGCTGAGACTCGCCGGCGTTTCCGTTAGAGAGCGTCGCTGAGGTTTGTCCTCAACCGGCGCGTCGGTACAATTTGACGGAGGCTCGGGCGCGGAGCTGTCGTTGTACGGAATGCGACCGGCAATCTTGATTCTCTGGCCCTCGAACGTTACCTGGCGAATCAGTAATTGCAAGAAACGTTGACGTTCCGGTTGCGTCAGCGTCGGCAGCCGCAAAGCCGCTGCCTGTAGGAACTCTGCGACGGACTCTGGCAGCGCCTCAGACAGGTGCTCGTGAGTTGAAGGTGTGTTGACTCGACGAGCCTCTAGTCCCGAACGACGCGCCGCAATCTTCTCTAGTTCGTGACCGAGAGCGGCGGCCGGAAGGATGCCAGTGCGATACGCATCAATCAGCCGTGTTTCTTCGCGGACCAAGTCTTGGAAGTCGCGGTCCGGTTCACGGCCGCTGGTTGCCGATTCGCGACTCCGGGTACGTCGCCGCTCCAGGACCGTCGCAAGCTTGCTGGTGATGACATTAGGGTTGAGGACGACCGCGATGACGGCTCGCCAAACAGCTTCATTGAGGACTTCTTCGAGAACGGTCGGATAACCGCGACAGCGACGCCAGCAGCGATAGTAGAAGCGGCCGTGGACGGGATCGCCGACATAGGTCGATGAGCAGCCTCCGCATCTGACGAGGCCGCGCAGGAGATAGTTGTGCTTGGAATGTCGCGGTGAGAATGCGATGTTCCGGTCAAGCTGTCGCTGGACGCGTTCCCATTGTGCGCGGTCGATGATGTGGAGGTGTTGAGGTAGACGAACGGGCAGCCATTCGGAGCGACCGCGGAGACGGGTAGTGCGGCGAGGGCGCGTGGCGGCCATCGATGTGTCGCCATAAGATCCGCGAGTTTCAAGCTTGCCGTAGTACCAGACACCGGCGTAGGTCTCGCTCCGGAGGATTCGCAGAGCGGACGACCGTTGCCACGGACCATGCCCTTTGCGCGGTGGGATCTTCTGGTCGTTTAGCTGGGCAACGACTTGGCGAGCTGAGAGGCCGTTCTGATCGACCCAGCGGTACATGTCCTTCACAACGCGGGCTTCTCCGGGAACGATCTGAAGCTCCCCTTCACCAGACACGCTGTGTTGTCGTGGAACGTAACGAAAGCCGTATGCGGCGAGACAACCAAGAAACTGCTGTCGAGTCTCAATCTTGTGACGACGACCACGTCGAGTTCGGTCCGCGATGAGTTCACGTTCGAACTCGGCGAAGCTTCCGAGGATGTTCACCAACAGATTGTTCGTCGGACTGTTGTCGCTGGGAAGCTTGCGAAAGATGAGTGATACCCCGTGATGAGCGAGGTCGCGTTTGATCACACCGAGGTGCGTCACGTCGCGGGCAAGTCGATCGACATCATTGACAAGCACGACGTCCAAAAGACCTCTGGAAGCGTCATCTCGAAGACGGTCGAGTGCGGGTCGCCCTAAAATGCTTCCGCTCCATCCTTCGTCCTTGTAGAGACTGACGAGACGCCAGCTCTTCTGGTCGACGAATCGCCGGAGTTCTTCGATCTGTGAGTCGATTGTCTGTCCCTGACGTTGCTCGTCGGTAGAGACACGTGCATAGAGCGCGGTGCGGAGACTTGGTGAAGTAGTGGACTGCATAAGATGCGCGGAGTTAGTCTCGTCCTTTATTAGCCGTAGGCTCGGATTCGTCAAGCTCGCCGAGCTCAGGTCCGGAGAATGATGGGAGCAGCATCTCGAGCGCTTGTAGTAGCGCTTCCTGGTCGCCGGCGTCAGATGAAGACTCCCACACGATCGAGATGTGCTCAGGTGATCGAGGGCGTCCCCGCGGATGGGGAGCGCTCATGATATCGATATTCCGCGTAGTACTTACCGTCCTTAGTCGCAATTCGCCCTTGTAGGAATCATCCGGGCAAGTGATGTGCATGCCGCCAGCGTAGGCGGTTTTTTCGATCCTTGTAGCGGGGGAAACTTGCCGGCCTCGGCAAGTCTTGAGCATTGCTGTGGAAAACGCGATGACGAGAGGTTGCCTCCAACAGGTTACTCACACAAAGGCACACAAACTTGCCGTACCTGGCAAATGTCCCCGTCTCCCGCAACCCTGCTCTGTTCGCTACCGTAGAGGCATATGCGAAGAACAATCAGGTCGAAACATGTAGTGAAGTTTCCAAACCGGCTCTGGCGATATCGTCGGCGCATGGGATTCAGCCAAGCGCAAGTTGGCGAACTGGCCGGTTATCAGTCCGGCGCGGACATCTCGCGCCTCGAACGCGGCGAGCGGCTCCCAAGCCTGATCCTTGCGCTGAAGCTCGAAGCCATCTATCGAGTGCCGGTGGCATTCCTCTATCACGACCTTTATCTCCGTCTGCGAGAGGCGATCCATGCGAAGGAGGAACGACGCGCAGCGCGGAAATGTCGGCGAGCAGAGATTTGACGGAATCCTATGAGCGAACCGCGTACCGATTGGTGGGCGCCGATTTGGCCTGGCCTGATCGTCGATCCGGAGGGAAAGCACATCCGGCGACTTGGCATGGCGATCTGGCTCCTGCTCTATCTGATTGCCCACGCCCGTCGGGCGACGGGCATTGTGACACAGCGGCAGAGGACCATCGCTGCGAGGATGCGGATGCCGCTACGGACGATTCAGCGATGGCTCCTACGTTTGGAACAGCGCGAGTACATCGAGATCCTGGTGAAGTCTCAAGTCTTGACGATACGGATCAAGCGCTGGAAGTCCCTCTACCGGCGCCAGAAGTGACGTGGCTCGCGTCAGATCCGGCGCGACGCGCGCCATGAATGGCGCGCACAACGACTCGAGAAAATCGAGCAATGCGAGTGGTAGAGCGGCAAAATCACGATCGGCGCGCGCGGGTACAAGAGGTTATTTACAAAATGATTATTACTACATCCGAACAACTTGTGGAAAAGTCGCCGAGTCGCCGTCCATATCCGTGGCGGCCGACGCCGCGCTCTTTGAACGGTAAAACGCCGCGAGTCCTTGGCATCGATCCAGGGACGCGCCTCATGGGAATAGCAGTTCTTGAAGGCGACGATGTCATTTACTACGCCGTCAAGGAACTCCGCCGTATGCGTCCCGGATTCCAGCTCGTCCGGGCAACGCGCGACGCGGTCAACGATGTGATCGAGCGATTTTCTCCCGGCGTCGTTGCTTACGAGACTAGCTACTACATCCAGCAGACAACTTCTCCGCTGCTAGGAGAACAGGAACGCGAAATTCGCCGGCTTGGAAAAGCGGCGGGGTTGAAGGTCGTCGCATATTCGCCGTTGTATGTCCGGCAGCAGCTCTGTGCCGATGCCTACGTCACCAAGCACATGGTGGCACAAGTTCTCGTGGAGCGTTTTCCGGAGCTAGCCGGATATCGCATGAATCAGACGCCGCGAAGCGAGCGGTACTGGCTCAACATGTTCGACGCGCTAGCCGTCGCCGTAGTGGCGACGCGAGAGTTTAGGCACGGCGCGAACGCGAGCGGCGATGAGCCGACCGCTCGAGCCGCATGATGCGTGCATCGTGATCGTGAAGCAGTTCCTCATGCGTGGCCACGTGGTCGGCGACGACTTCCAGACGCGCTACAAGGTCATTAAGCCGGCGTGCGAGATTTCGCCCCTGGCCAACGGCAGCACGAGAGTGCCTCTTATGTCCTTTAGGCATATCCTTCATTCGTAGCGAGTGTCAGAACGGCTGTCAATCTCGTTACTTATTTGGTCAGGACCACCTGCGGGAGGGAACCAGGCCCTAGAAGATGCGGGATGTACGCCGTATAGTGGGAATGTAATCTTTACCTTGCAGCGCCTACCGTGCTAGAAATCTCCTGTGAGTTCGAGTCTGACTAGGCCCTCGCCGGTTCCAAGATGATAAGCAACAGAATCTAGAAGGAATATGGCGCCAACCCAACCGGAAGCCTTTTCGCGAATCCTCATCGACAAGGCCTTGGAGTTCAGCGGCTGGAACCTTCTGAACCCCCAGCAAGTTCAATTCGAGTTCCACACCAAGAGCGGTCGAGCCGACTACCTCCTCAAAGACAGTCTTGGCCGCGTCCTGTGTGTAGTTGAGGCGAAGCGAGAAGACCTCGACCCGTACGACGCTAAAGAGCAGGCTCGCGGCTACGCCGAAAACCTGACAGCCCCCTTCGTCATTCTGTCTAACGGCCGCGAGCACTGGTTCTGGAACTACGAGCGTGCCGACCAACGTGATGCCTACCGCATAGAGCGCCTACCCTCCCGAGAGGATCTTGAACGCCTGCGACTGAAAAATCTCCAGCCTCCTCGCCCCCTCACAAGTGAAATGATCAGGCCGGAGTATCTCCGCCATCTGAAGCATGACCTTATCCTAAGGCACTACCAAATCGGGGCAATGGATGAAATTGCCCGCTTGTTCGACTCCACAGGGCGCCGCAAGTTCCTCCTTGAGATGGCGACAGGAACCGGCAAAACCCTCCTTTGCGCAGCCCTCATCCGACGCTTTCTCCTCACTCGAAATGCGGAGCGCGTTCTCTTTATTGTGGATCGCATCGAGCTCGCCAAGCAGACCATGGAGGACTTCGCAGTCGTCTTGCCGGAGTTCAAGCCGGTCATCTTTAAGACGGCCCGGCGGTCTGGCGAACTCCTCGGCGCCTCGGTGGTTGTCGCGACGATCCAATCGCTCATGACCGACCGTCGCTACCGCGAGGAGTTTACGCCGTTCTATTTCGACCTCGTCATCAATGACGAAGCCCACCGCTCAATCTATGGCGATGCGCGTGAGGTCGTTCAGTTCTTCCAGGCCACTCGAATCGGCCTCACCGCCACACCGAAGGCCTATCTGAAAAACATCAATATTGAGAAACTCGCCGAAGAGAATCCGAAAGCACTTGAGGCCCGCCAGCTCCGAGACACATATAACTATTTTGGTTGCGAGCCTGGTTTCCCGACATTTCGCTATGACATCATCGACGCGGTGAAAGACCCGGAAGGACCTTTCTTGTGCCTGCCGAAGATTTTTGACCTCCGCTCCGACATCACAACCCAAGCCCTTGCCGATTCCGGATGGGCTGTTCTTGTAAACGAGCAGGAAGAGAACTTCAAGATCCAGGATCTTGAGAAGAAGATTCTCACGCCGGCCCGGAACCGTCTCATGTGTGAAGCCTTTCTCCGGGAAGCTCAGAAGGATCCAGCGGGAGTCATCGGCAAGTCGATCGTCTTTGCTGTCAATCAGACTCATGCGACCCGCCTGACAAAGATCCTCAACGAACTGCAACCCGGCATTGCCATGACCATCACATCACGGATCCCGGAAGCATCGTCACTTGCGAAAGAGTTTCGCGATAACAAGCGCAGGGAGCGCATCGCGGTGTCCGTGGACATGCTCTCAACCGGCTACAACTGTCGGGACCTCCTCAACATCGGTCTCATGCGTCCTGTATTTTCGCCAACCGAATACATTCAGATCAAGGGCCGGGGTACCCGTCGCTACACGTTCACGATTGGCCACACTGCCTACGAAAAACAGCATTTCTTCGTGCTCGATTTCTGCGCCGTGGCGGACTACTTCGAAGAGAAGTACGATTATTCCCTACCGCTCGAGGTCCCGGTCCCCAAGAAGAAACCAGGGCTGACTACGCCCCGGCCTTCCGGCGGTATTAAACCGGGGGTGCCCGGTGGAGAGCAGCCGGAACCACCAACCACGCCGCCTCCGCCGCAAGAGATCCCCATCTGGCAAGGCGTTGATACTCTTGTGAGCCAGGAGATCCGCATCGTCGGTCCCAATGGTGAAAAGGTAGATGTCATGACCTTCCGGGGTAGCTACGAGCGAGACATTAAGAAGTTCGTCGAAACCACGCCCGAACTCACAACCGCTGTCGAGGCCGAGGACGACGACGCGATCGAGACGATCGTGAACGAGCACTTCTACCACCGCCCGGAGATGTTCTATTCACCAGACAAGCTGATTCTCTCCTACGGGGTACCGGCGACCACACCCGCCTTTGTGTACAACGCCCTTGGCCGCCGTCCCCTGCCCACACGTGAGGAGATTGTCACTGACACCGTTGACTCCATCGCCGCGCGCTTCAACCTTCGGTACAATGAACAAAAGTGGTTGGACGCAACAGCTCAGCTTCTCGTTGATGATTCCGCGGCACTCCGCCGCTTCATGACGGGCGACGCGACGCTCTTCACTGCCAGCCAATTCAATCAACTTGGTGGACTCTCTGCGCTCAGGAGTTTTGATAGCCGCGATCAAGTGTTCGACGCTTTGCGCGACTCAACACTCGTTCGCCAATCGCTGCTAGCGCCAGCAACGTCATGACAGGCTAAGACACAACACAATGCGCGCCTCCCCCAAACAAACAGATTCCGTCTCTGCCCAAACGCTTGCCAGCGCGTCAAACTTTTTTTCCTCCGGCCTGCGGCAAAAGGTTGATCACCTCATGGACATCCTTTACGCCGGAGGCGTCAACAATCCGATGGATTCCATCGAGCAGATTTCTTATTTGTTCTTCTTGCGCCTGCTAACGGAAAAGGATGAACTTCTCGCCAGTCTCGACAGGAAGTACAGTCGCATCTTCTCCGGCAAGTGGAGCCGCTTCGCATGGGGCAACTTCGTCACGCTCACCGGAGACCAGCTCTTCAACGCCGTCCGAGACGCCATTGAGAAGCTTCACGAACTTCCCGGCCTGACCGAAACCGGCAGGCTTCTCTTCAGCCGCGCCACCCTGAAAATCTACGAGCGCCCCACCCTCCGGGCCGTGGTCCAGGGCATCCAGGGCATGGATCTTGCCGCGCACAACGGTCACGATCTCAAGGGGGATATGTACGAGTACCTCTTGAGCAAGCTCTCGGCTTCGGGCACCAACGGACAGTTCCGCACGCCGCGCCACATCATCGATCTGATTGTCGCTCTTGTGAACCCGCAGCCGGGCCAGCGGATCTGCGACCCCGCCTGCGGGACGGCGGGCTTCCTTATTTCTTCCTTCACGCACATTCTCCGCCAGCACACCAAGCCCGCTGACCTCAAACGCAGCCTCCTGGACGGTGGCCTCCTAAAGGCTGCGCAATGGAAGTTCCTCGAAGAGCATACGTTCACCGGTTTCGACAATGACGCCAACATGGTGAAGATCGCAATTCTGAATCTATACCTCCACCAGTTAGAAAAGGCGCACATTGAGATGTTGAATCCGCTCACCACTGGCTTTGGTGGCGCCTACCCGGGGAAGCAGTTTGATGTGATCCTCGCCAATCCGCCCTTTGCGGGCAAAGTTCAGGACGAAAGTATATTGGCTGACCTCAATTACAAGCTGAACACCCGCGCGACGGAGCTGCTCTTCCTCAAATGGTTCATCGACCATCTCACGCCGAATGGTCGCGCCGGCGTCATTGTGCCGAACGGCGTGCTTTTTGGCTCAGCCAACGCGGCGACGTCCTTGCGCCAACTGCTTTTGACCGAATGTGATCTTCAGGCTGTCATCAATCTACCAAGCGGCGTCTTCAAGCCCTATTCCGGTGTCGGCACAGCTGCTCTGATCTTCGAGAAGGGCAGACCAACGCAAAGCGTCTGGTTCTACGATCTCACCGCCGATGGCTTCAGCCTCGACGACAAGCGCACGCCAATTGATGCCAACGATATTCCCGATGTGCTGGCGAAATGGCCCAGCCGCGAGGAAGGCCCGAACAGCTACCGGGCGCTGCTGGAAAAGATTCGGGAAAACGATTGGAGTCTCGCCGCTGGCCGCTACAAGCCCGTAACCAACGAAGTTGCGAGCCACGACTCGCCGAAAGAAATTCTAGGCGACGTGCTCAAGGTTGAAAATGAAATCGTCAGCCGGGGCAACGCGCTGCTCGCACGACTCGACGGAAAGACATGACACGCTGGGCTACCAAAACGTTGGCTGATGTCTGCGAGAGGATAACAGACGGTTCTCACCGCACACCACCATTTACGGAGAGAGGATATCCATTTGCAACCGTGGTGCACGTAGATGACGATGGAATGATCGATTTCGCCTCCTGCAGTCGAATTTCTCAGAAAGAGTTTGAGGAGCTTAAACGAAACGACTGTCGTCCTCTTCGCGGAGATGTGCTCTTTTCCAAAGACGGAACGGTTGGCAAGGTGGCAGTTATCGACTTTGATGCCGATTTCGTTGTTCTGTCGTCGTTGGCAATTCTTCGACCCAAGCAAGCGGTATTGGATCAACGCTTCCTCGCTTATGCTCTTCGCTCTGAGTCTGTACTCAGACAAGCCATCAACCGGAAATCTGGCTCGGCTATTCGCAGAATCGTCTTGCGCGACCTTCGCCACGTGTCAATTCCCGTGCCGCCGCTGGCGGAGCAGGGGCGGATAGTTAAGCTGCTGGACGAAGCCGACGAGTTGCGGAAGCTGCGCGCCCAGGCCGACGGCCGGACCGCCGCCCTCGTCCCCGCCCTCTTCCACAAGATGTTTGGCAACCACGCGTCATTGCTGCGCGCTGGGAGTATCGTCAATGTTCGCGACATCTGCGAGGTAAAGGGCGGAAAGCGCCTTCCCAAAGGTGATGACTACTCAGAAGAGCCAACTCCCTACCGATACATCCGCGTCAGTGACATTCACGAAGGTTGGGTTGATGAAACTCAGTTGCGCTTCCTCAAACCTGAAACGCAAAAGGAAATCGCTCGTTATACCGTGAAGGAAGGCGACCTGATCATAACCATCGCTGGCACGATTGGCATGATTGCACCAGTTAGAGCTTCCCTAGACGGGGCGAATCTGACTGAGAACGCGGCCAAATTGGTGCCTCGCTTCAAGGGAAAGTACGATGTCAGTTTTCTCTCCGAGGTCATGCAGACGCCGTTTGTTCAGAACCAAATAGGACTTAGAACAGGACAAGTGACCATCGGCAAGCTGGCATTATTCCGTATCGAACAGCTCTCGCTGCCACTTCCGCCGCTTGCACTGCAAAAGAAGTTCGCCGAGCGGGTGGCGGAAATCCGCGCGATGGAAACTGAGCAAGCCAACAGCCGCGGGCGTCTGGACAATCTGTTCCAATCTCTCCTCCACCGCGCTTTCGAGGGAGAGCTTTAGGGTTCAAGTCACAGAGTTGCTTCCGATGAGTCCCGACCAACCCTGAAATCAGATTTCGATTGACACGTTTCGATCGCAAGAGCGAGTATCGTCCCCGAGCAGGGGCAGACCCGCCGGATACACGGCGGCTCCCCCGAGCTCGGCCCTGCCTGGACTCGGTCCTGCGGACAAGAGTGGGGTGAGGGCAGAGGTTGACCCTGAGTCGGCCCTCCGGCAGCGGAGGGTGGCCATGGGCCAGCTCGTCGGGCTAGCGGAGGTTGCGGAGTATCTCGGGCTTGTCTCCCGCGGGAAGCGGCCGGGGAACCGGCTGTGGGAGCTGCTGAGGGCCGGAAGGCTCAAAGGGTTTCCCCACACTCGGATCGGTCGGACGTACCGCTTCAACATGGCCGACGTCGAGGTCTGGGCGAGGCGGCAGGCGGGGGTAATGGACGGGGCTCAACGATTTCGCTAGGGCAACCCGGGCCGGAGGCGACAAACCTCCGGCCCGACCCGTCTCTGGCGGTCGCTGGCGAAGCTGAAATTGATGGTGTATCGGATTTGAGACGTTGACACAACTCGAAGGCAGGGAAGAGGATCGTCGCTGGCGATGAACATCCGGAAGCGGACGTGGCAGTGGAAGGGCGCGAAGGCCGTGGCCTGGCAGCTCGACTGGAACGACGAGGGCAAGCGCCGCCAGAAGCAGTTTCGGACGCGCCAGGAAGCCGACCTCTACCGCGACAAGCTCATCCGCGGGCGCTACGCGCGCGAATACGACGTCCTTCTGCAGGTGAGCTTCCCCGACTTTCTCAAGATCTATGAATCAAAGAAGCCGTGGCGGACGGCGAGCTATCGCGGACGTGTGATGAGTGCCCTATCCTTGATGCCCTTTGAACAGTTCCCCACCGCCGAGGCGATCGAGCGGTACCGGGATGACCGCTTGAAGAAGTCCGCGCCGTCCACGGTGCGGCAGGACCTCGCCGCGCTCTCGGACTGTCTAAAATGGGCGGTCAAGTTGAAATACCTGCGGACGAACCCGGCGAAGGAAGTCGAGCGGCCGTCAATGCCCGTCAAGCAGGATGACCCGGCAGCGTACCTGACGCCGCAGCAGTTCGGCGACCTCATCGCGGTCGCGAAGCAAGACAGCCCCCTCTACAAGTTCGCCGTATGGACCGGACTTCGAATTACCGAGTTACTGATTCTTGAGTGGGGCGACATTCGCGATGGCGTCGTCGTGGTGCGGCGGGGCAAGGGGCGCAAGCAGCGCGTCATTCCTCTGCTCCCGCCGGCGCTCGAGGCTCTGAAGGAGATTCCGCGCCGTCTGAACGTCCCGCTGATCTTCTGGTGGATGCGGGACCGGCACACGACCCTCCGGAGGTACCAGCGCCGGCTCACCTGGGCGGAACTGCCGCCGTTTCGCTTCCACGATCTCCGACACACCTTCGGGGCGTATGCCGCCCAGGCGGGTGTGGATCTCGAGGTGATCGCGGCGGCGATGGGGCACACTTCGACGACGGTGACCAAGCTCTATGCGCACCTGTCGCCGCGGTACAAGCGGAACGAGTTGATGAAGATGGCGACAGTCGTGACAAGGATGCAACAACGGTCGCGCAAGCATGCGAATCGAAAGGGAGCGTAACTGGACTGAAAATCCTGGTGTCGGCGGTTCAATCCCGTCCCTGCCCACCACTCTTTTCAGCTAGTTGCCCGTCACGGATTTTTCTCCGGCGTGAGTTTGTGACCAGATTTGTGACCAACTCGGGCACCTTCCAGCGCATTCCAGCACATCAATGGGCGGGGTATGACGGATTCGAAGGAAACAGAGGCAACGCCTCTGCAAAGCTACGGATCGCTGAAGCTGTCTTGATTCGCAGTTGCGACGTGTATCGGGAACTGGGGATCTCTCTCCCCGACTGGGTGCATCGGACGGAAGGGTTCACACGGGATGTCATAGTGTACGAACAGGCACGTGACACGGCATACGCCAGGATGTTGAGCCTGCTCGAGGAACACGTGACTGCCGGCTCCGGGTTCATGGGCCTCTGTGACCAGGCAGGTCCCGAGAGAGGACCCTCGGGCGAGGTGGGCCATGACTGAGCACCGATCTTATGTTATCTACGCTTTCAAGAGCCGCTGGGGGGTTCACGCCATGCTAAGACATCATTCCTGCGTCGGAGTGCCGGAGCCCATCACCTGGATCTTGCTCTGCACGGGCTTCATGGCCTTGGTTGTGCGAAGCCGTCGGTTGATACGAATGGACCGAGGTCAGGAGGTGTGGAAGCTCAGCATGCTTGCGACTGTGTTGACGATTGCACTGGTGGGGTTTTCCGCTCCCGTATCAGACGCGACTCCGCTAATGTTTATCATTCAGTTCGATGATGTTTCAATTCCTGGTCCAGTGAACTGGACGGGCTCTTACACGATTGACTCCAACATTGGACTCCTCACAACGTTTGAGGCTACGATCTGCCGCGCTGCCGCTCTGCTCGATTGCGTTTTTAACAATCTGTTTAGTGTGTCACTTCCCGCCGTCGATGACCCTGATGACAACGACAATGTTGAGACTGATGTTCTAACGCCGACCAATTCTGCAGTCTTGGCTCTCCGCGACGGCGTCACGAACGAATGGCAGATCCTCGACCCCTTTGGGAGCCTAGCCCACGGCGTTTACGCAACACGAAGAGTTCCGGTGCCGGAATCCTTGTTCCTCTGCCTTTTCGGACTGGCGCTCTTGTGTGGTATTCGGTGGCGCAGCATCCGAGAGCAGTGTGGCAATAGCAGACCTAGATGCTCGAGCGAAAGGACGGGCCGTGGAGGCTTTCCTTGGCGACGAACTCAACGCGGCACATCTACTCTAGAGATCACAGAGCGGGATCCGTACTTGTAGGCGCCGATCTTGCTTCCCACCGTCGAGCTCGCCAAGGCATTCGGGCTGCGATTCCGCAGGTCACTGCGGCGCGGGCGGATGAGGTGATCGAGTAGGACGGACGACGTGATATCCGTCGAGTTCGAGACAGCGGACAAAGATCGGCCCAGCGTTCGTCGTACCGATACTTTCGAGAGATGCGATACCGAAGGTCGCCCTGCGTGCGTATGATCTCCTCGAGAACGCTTCGCAGCTCCTGGTCGGGCATGTCAAAGACGACAGAGCGTAGAGCTTAAAGTGGATTACTCAAATGAGTGAGGGTGCGGTGTGGAAGCGCGACTTCGTGCTTCTCGAAGAGCAGCGATAGTGAGGCTTTGTCCTGTAGAGCAAGGTACTGGCATAGTCTATCGGGCTTCCCTTTTTGCCCCCATAGGATAGCCCGGCGGTATCTAGATCAATTGGAGAGCAGACCTCGCGCAGGTGTGAACTATCCAACCACGAAACTTGCTCTAAGCTCTCCGCGATCCATGCCCTTCTCGCACGTTACCACGATCGGCCAGCGGCCTGGGGTGGTTTTGGAACCCACGCGCCACGTCCAACTCACGCGACCCGAGCTGCTGGCCACCTTCGGTATTAGACCCTTGGCCCGCGACGGACCAGACTTGTAATGTACGACGATCGAGCAGTTCGCCCCAGGAGCGGTGCTGGCAGTCAGGGTGGCATCGGTGAACGGGCAGCCGGCGACGTAACGGAGATGAGGGTGATAAGCAGGTCGGCCGCCTGGGCCGGACCAAGTTGGTGGCCGATCAAGCTGAGGATGAGACTGAGCGAAAGAAGCCGGGCGACGAGGAAGAGGAAAGAGCAAGAGAGTCGTCCGTAGCGGTGGAGAGAGGGCCCGACTGGCTCCATGCCATACTTATGGTAGCTGAAGCAGGACATGAACAGTACGAACCCTCGTTGACAGGTCCTACGGAGGATCAATTACTATCCCCCAGAATGGCTAAGGGTTATCGGTTTCTAGTAGATCGCAGCGCTGCCAAGATGGCCAAGTTGCTCCCGAAGAAGCGCGTTCTGAGCATGGCCAAGGCGCGCCTGCCGAAAGACGCTTCATTGTGCAGAAGGCCTGGGAACGTGAGGCCATCATTGCCACGGCTTTCCTCGTCACAAGGGCGACGGTGGATTGGTAGTCCCGAGAGTCTCGGCCACCTTGACGACCGTCTCAGAGGCGGCTAGCTTTTATCGGTAGACCCGTTGAACTGAGAACGCCGCTTCAGCGGTACACAGGAGCAACTCTTGGATACTGTTTCGATACTCCTCTTGGTGGCGGCGAGCATCGTCGGGTTGCTCGTGGTATACAACCTTTTTCATTACGTCCTTTTTCTCCTCGTTACGCACCCGAAGGATGCAAGCAAGATCGGCCACCGGCTGAATAAATTCGAGCAGCGCCAGCTGGCCGAGTGGACACCGCGGGCGGACGACTTTCTCAAGCACGACGACGAGAATCGCACATATGATGACGTGTTCGGCGCATATCGCGACGAGCAGGCGAATTACAGCACATGCGTTTTTCCCCGGGCGGCATTCACGTATCCTTATGAAGCCGAATGCGTTCTTCTGAAGCCGAGGGACGGGATGCGGCTGTTGGAGCTCGGGTGCGGATCGGGCGCGGCAGCCTTCTACCTCGCCAGCCGGTGCAATATCGAAATCGTGTGCGTGACCAATTCCTCCGCGCAAGGGGACATCTGCCGGCGGAAATGTGCGAAGTTTGGCGAGCGTGTGCGCGTGATCGTCACCGACTTCGACATTCTCGATCTCCCGAGCGAAAGTTTTGACGCCATTTATGCGCTCGAATCGATCGGCTATACCAAGGACTTGGACGCTTGGCTGGCGCGGTGCTGGCGGATGCTCAAGCCGGGAGGACGCCTGATGATCCGCTCACCAGGATCGCTGGATTATTGTCGCCGTGAGGAGGACTACCGGAGCGTCACCGCCTTCTTCGACAATTGGCGCTACAATTTTCTCGGCGCCAATCTTCTCGTCTACAAGACGCGCCGACTCGGCTTCAACCCGATCCGTTATCGGCGACTGCCGTTCTGGGCCTGGGGCCTCACTTGGAACTTCATTCAACACATGCTGTTGTGGCGGTACCGGCTCAAGATGCGGACATTCGTGGAATTGGAATGGATCATTTGGCGGACATCGAAGGGGTTCGTCTTCGGCAACGCGTACAACACGGTGCTTGCCACCAAGCCCGCGGCTGCATCTCGGATTGCACTTGGGTACCCCTCCGGCCGCCAGCGCGCGTCCGTGGCCGGTACGCTGAGATAGAGCAACAGGTCGATCTCGCGCCGCCGCCGTGTCTTTTGACTGCCGCGTTATGGCACGGTATGGCCGATGAAAAGACCTGGCATCTAGCGCGATTCTCGCGTCCTGGTGGGAGCAGAGCGTGGTTGCCGGTCGCACACGATGTCAACTCCTCACCCATTTAGATCGACTGAGCTGAGTTCGATCTCATAAGTTAGTCGGTTCGATTCCGGCAGACGGAGGGTCTCGGCGAAATCGATGACATGGGATGACCCTCGCCGTTCCGTGCAGCTTGTCTCCGATCTGCTAGACTCTCAGAATTCGTTCATGCGTCACGGGGGCTCAATGCGCATCTGTTCGCTCTTGCCCAGCGGTACCGAGATTGTCTTCGCCCTCGACTTAGCCCCAATCCGAAAATAAGTTTGGAGTGAGGAATCGTTGATCGACGAGAAACAGAAAGGCCCCCTGTGCGCTCTTAAGGGAGGACATCCCCATGTCACTCCCCTCACACAGGAGGCCCCT
>Ga0137373_10002734_pt1 | contig 19359 bp, 19 predicted proteins | sample SagtaG_5_FD_104912 | JGI IMG/M metagenome (GOLD analysis project Ga0137373, IMG submission 104912) | Vadose zone soil microbial communities from Sagehorn Ranch, Mendocino, California, USA - Sage1_R_80_16 metaG | ecosystem: Environmental > Terrestrial > Soil > Vadose zone | place: USA... | reverse complement strand
CGGCGGAGATGCTGTTCCTCGTGATCCCGTGGTCGCTCGGGCTCACGGCGGGGACGGACCCGCTGCTCACGCGCACGCTGTTCTGGTTCACCGGGCATCCGATCGTGTACTTCTGGCTGCTGCCCGCCTACATTTCCTGGGAAACGCTCGTTCCCCGGCAGGCCGGGGGGCGCCTCTTCAGCGATCCGCTCGCCCGGACGTCGTTCGTCCTGTTCCTGGTCCTCTCCACACCGCTCGGCTTCCACCATCAGTACACCGACCCGGGCATCCACCAGGGCTGGAAGATGGTGCACGCATTCCTGACGTTCGCCGTGTTCTTTCCAAGCCTGCTCACGTTCTTCACCGTGGTGGCGTCGCTCGAGAGCGCGGGGCGCGCGCGGGGCGGCAAGGGCTGGATCGCCTGGTTCGGGAAGCTCCCGTGGGGCGACCCCTCGGTCGCCGCGCAGGTGCTGGCGATGATCCTCTTCGCCGGCGGCGGGATCGGAGGCCTCATCAACGCCTCGTTCAACATGAACCTCGTCGTCCACAACACCGCGTACATCGTCGGGCATCTCCACCTCACGGTCGGCACGGCGGTGACGCTCACGTTCATGGGCATCACCTACTGGCTGGTGCCATCCCTGGTCGGCCGTGCGCTGTGGAGCCGGCGTGTGGCGCTCGCGCAGGTGTGGCTCTGGTTCGTCGGCATGGCGATCTTCTCCCCGACCCTCCACGAGCTCGGGCTCCGGGGCATGCCGCGGCGGAGCGCGATCGGTCATGCCGCCTATCTGCAGCCCGACTGGAAAGTGCTCCTGCCACTCGTCGGCATCGGCGGGGCGCTCCTGTTCATCTCTTCGATGCTCTATTTCCTGAACCTGGTCCTCACGGCTACGGTGGGGCGGGCGCCGGCACCGGCAGTGCCCGCGTTCGCCGAGGCGATATCCGGGCCCGAGTACGCGCCGGCCTTTCTCGACCGCTGGCGCCCCTGGATCGTCCTCACGGTGGCGCTGATCGTCGTGGCCTACGCGCCCACGCTGTTCAGGCTCGCCACGACGACGCCGCTCTCGTCGCCGGGGATGCGGGTGTGGTGACCGCGCCCGCCGCCGGGCGGCCAGGGGCGCGCCAGCGCCAGACCCTAGCGCTTCGTCTGTTCGAGGAGCAGGGACGAGGAGGACGAGCGGCGGGAGCCAGCGAATCCCGTTGGCTACGCGCAGCGAGTAGTGCCATCGGCTGAACGGCCTGGGGCGAATGCACCCCACCGTTCGCTCGGTGCCCCATCCAGCGCCTTCAATCCCGTCCGTGACCCGACGAAACGTCCTGGGTAATCGTGCACTTCGACATGTCGGGGCTTTGGCAGTCCCCTTGCTTCCGACAAGAGCGTGAACTTGCGAACCAGAGGCCGTGATGGGCGAGAACGCGCGGCCTTGACGACACCAGGATTCCGGGTGTGGTGACCGCGCCCATGATCACACCGCGGAGGAAACGATGACCGAGATCGCTCCGAACGTCAGACGCCGCCTGTTCGCCCCCGACACGGGGCTCGGCTCTCTGGAGCACGCGCTCAGCCACGCCGGCGACGGTGTCTGCGCGGTCGGGCCCGACGGGCGCATCCTCCTCTGGAACCGCGCGGCGGAGAAGGTGCTCGGCTACGCGGGGCGCGACGTCATCGGCCGTCCCTGCTGCGATGTCTTCGTCGGTCACGACGATGACGGGAACCGTCTCTGCTACCAGGGCTGTCACGTCATGACGCTCATCGAGATGGGCGAAGCGATCCAGAGCTTCGACATGAAGACGCGGACGAAGGCGGGCCAGCCTGTCTGGCTCAACGTCAGCATCCTCGTAGCGCCCACGAACGGTGAAACCGGCGGGAGCCTGACCGTACACCTGTTCCGTGACGTGACGGCGACGAAGGCGCTGCTGGCCCTGGTCCAGGAGCGCCAGACGGCGAGGGCCGAGCGGGAGGCCGGCGTCGACCCCGGCAGTGTGCTAAGCCGCCGGGAGCTCGAGGTGCTCCGTTTGCTCGCGATCGGTCTCAACACCAGGACGGCGGCAGAGCGCCTGCACGTGAGCCCCGCCACGATCCGCAACCACATCCAGAACCTCTTCGCCAAGCTCGACGTCCACAGCCGTCTCGAAGCGGTCGCCTACGCCTCGCGCCACCGTCTCCTCTGAACTTTCGCCCAGGTCGAGCGGCTGGAACTCCTCGGCCAAGCGCGGAACGTTGCGCAACGCCGCGACGATCTCGCCACTGGCGATGATTCCCCCGGCGGTGCCTGCTTGAGCAGGCGGGCAGCGATGTTCACGCTGGGACCGATGAGTGCGCTCATGCGGGCGGCGATCCCGGGTCCATCTCCGCACGCGACGTCACACCGACCTTCGGCGAGCCTCCGCCGAATCAGCGCGGCCTGACCGCGTTCTTCACCGCCGCGAAATAGAGAAGCGCACCGTCGCCCTCGTAGTCCTTGACCGTGCCGGCATAGGCGGAGGCGATCGTGGCCGCTCCTCCCTCACCTCATGTGGCCACGCCGACGCTCGTACGGGGGGTTCGCGTCGACCCGCGTCGGAATCGACACCGAGGGGGCGTCGTGGATGTCGTCGTCGGAGAGGGCGAGGCATCGGCGGTCGCAGCCGTAGCGCTCGGGCCAGAGGGAACAGCCCCGGATCCGCCGCAAGGACCGGAGGCCCAGCGCCTCGGCTAGGCCCGCACGCCCGACGAGGATCGCCGTCGGGCGATAGGCGGTCGGACAGCCGACGATCTTCCAGCGCCGGTAGCGGGCGGACATGGCGAGACCGACCGGCAGCGCCACGTAGACGACGGCGATGAGCACGATCCCGACGACGACGATCCAGGGATTCATGAGGGCCTCCCGCTCCACGGGTGCTCGCCGGTCACGAGATCGGACAGCGCCCGGTATCGCTCGGCGTAATCGATGCCGTACCCCGCGACGAATCCGCGGACATCCGTGAATCCAACGTAGTCGGCGCGCACGTCCCGCGCCGGCACAAGTCGCTGAGGAGCGCCGCCAGTGTCTCGCCCGTATCGAGCAGATCCTCGATGACGAGGACGTCCCGGTCTTCGATGGGCACGGACAGTGCCCTCGTCAGCTCGACGGGACCCCTCGATTCCATGCCGCCGCCGTAGCTCGACAGGCCGACGAAGTCGATCGTGACGGGGAGCGCGAGGGCGCGGACGAGATCCGCGACGAAGACGAAGGCGCCCTTGAGGCACCCGCCGCCGGATCTCCCGACGCGGGTAGAGCGGGAGCAGGCGCTCGCCTGGTGCGGTCTCGAGCGGGATCGACGCCAGCGTCACGCGCGCCGATAAAGCAAGATGCGCGCCGCAGGCGAACGACGCGTTACGCCTGCAGTTGCTCGCCCGGACACGCGCGCCGCCGCGGGCGCCGGCACCCCACTGGGGCGGCCTCGTCCCGGCGAGCATCGCGGTCGCCCACCGAACGCATCATCGCGGTAGGTCACTCGGCTCAATCGCCGCGTGGCGGCCGTGGCATTCGCCCTGCACCGGGGCTTCATCGGAGGGCCGGGACGATGAGCGAGTTCTGGGACGAGATCGACGACGAACTGCTCGCCAGTCTCGCCGCGCGGGGATCCATGACGCCCGCGGAGATCGGCCGCCGCATGGCGCTCTCGGAGGACGCCGTCGTCTCGCTCGTCGCCATGCTCGCGCGCGAGGGCAAGGTACGGATCGGCGTCGTCGAGAGTGTCGAGCGCCGGGCGCTGGCGGCCTGACGCCGTCCGGCGATCGAGGAGCCATCACCATGATCATCTTTGCCATCACCGCCGTGCTCGTCGCGCTCGTCTTCGTCGCCATCGCCCTGCGCGAGAGCCTGCGGTCCGTCGCCTTTTGCCCAAAACGGGAGGCCATCGTCGATATCGTCGAGGGCCGCTGCGCGCTCCGGGGAGGCGACGTCTGCGCCAACGCCCCGCTGGGGTGCGAGCACGAGTGCATCCTGGTGAGCGATCTCGCCGCCCGGATCTCCTGATCGGCGCCCGCCTGGTCAAACGCCTCATGAAAATGATGCGGTCGCCGGATTCCACCCACCCGCCCGAACGACGTACCGTGCGCTCGACGGAACGAGCGTTCGGTCGGAGGTCCGGTGTGATGATCGAGACGCGGTACCCGCAGATCCTGACGGTGGCGGCCGGGATGTTCGCGCGGCGGGGCTTCCACCAGGCGTCCACGCGCGAGATCGCCCGCGCGGCGGGGCTGTCGCTCGCCGGCCTCTATCATTACGTCGGCGGCAAGGACGAGCTGCTCTTCCTCGTGCTCGATCGCGCGCTCGACATGCTGCTCGCGCGACTCGACGAGGCGCTGGCGGCGGTGCGCACCCCCGAGGGCAGGCTCCTCGCGCTGATCCGCACCCATCTCGACTTCGCCTTCCACCACCCCGACGAGCTCAGGATCATCAACCGCGACTACGAGCTGCTCGGCGAGCCGAAGCGCGCGGAGATCGCGGCCAAGCGCCAGGGGTACGTGCAGCGCGGCTTGGTCACTCTGCGGCGGCTCGATCCACACGACCGTCCGGGCGATGAGCTGCTCTCGGCGACGAACCTCCTTCTGGGGATGCTCAACGGCATCGGCCGGCGCCCGTTCATCCAGTCGAGCCAGGACGTGCATGCCCTCGCCTGCCAGGTCGGGGCGCTCTTTCTCTACGGCTTCCTGGAGCGCTCCGACATCGGGACGGCGCCCGCAGAGTCACTCGGAGACGAGCATGGCGATTGACACCATCGTCACGGAATGTCGAGACCTCGTGGCGCGACCGCTGGGCGCGGTGGCGGACGCGTGGAAGCTGGCCCACCCCGGCGGCCGCGCGGTCGCGTCGTACCCCGTCTGGGCGCCCGCCGAGATCATCCACGCGGCCGGGATGTTGCCGCTGGCCCTGCTGGGCGGCGGCACGTCCGTGGAGCTCACGCACGCGGACGCGCGGTTCCAGTCCTTCGTCTGCTCCATCGCCAAGTCGACGCTCGAGCTGGGGTTCCAGGGCCTCGTGGCCGGGGTCGACGGCTTCGTGTTCTCCAACATCTGCGACGTGGCCCGGAACCTCGGCTCGATCTACAAGCGCAACTTCCCGGAGGCCTTCGTCGAGTACCTGCATCTGCCCCAGAACTCCACGTCGTCCGCCGTCGCGGCCTACACGGCCAGCGAGCTCCGTCGACTGGCCGCGGCGATCGAAGACCAATTCGGCCTGGCGGTGACGGAGACGGCGCTGGCGAAGTCGATCGAGACGTACAACGGGCTGCGCGCGCGGCTGCGTGCCCTCTACGCCTTCCGCATCGCCGAGCCCGAGAAGCTCTCCACCACAGAGCTGTACCTCGTTCTCCGCGCGGCCGCCTTGGCGCCGCCGGAAGAGACGATCGTCCGGCTCGACGCCCTGCTGGCCGCGCTGCCCGCCCGGGGCGGGCGCCGCCAGGACCGAATGCGCGTGGTCCTCGAGGGCCTCTTCTGCGAGCAGCCGCCCCTCGGCCTGCTCGAGGTGCTCGAGGAGGCCGGCTGCTACGTCGTCGAGGACGATCTCCTGCTCGGCTGGCGCTGGTTCGTCGACGACGTCCCCGGCGACGGCGACCCCTTCGCGCGCCTGGGCGCCGCCTACGTCGACCGCGCGGTCCCGTCCTCCACGCGGCACGAGGGACGGCAGCACCGCGCCGACGGCCTCGTCGAGAAGGTCCGCCGGGCCGGGGCCGATGCCGTCATCTTCGCCCCCGCGAAGTTCTGCGAGCCCGCGCTCTTCGACTACGTGCTCATGAAGCAGGGGCTCGAGCGCGCAGGCATCCCGCACATGCTGGTCGAGTTCGAGGAAAAGATGTGGACGTTCGAGCGCACGCGCAACGAGATCGAGACCTTCGTCGAATCCATGTTGTTCGAATAGCGCGAGGTAGGTCATGGCGACAGCGGTGACGGAACGGGCGTACCAGGGGAGGGTGCACGAGCAGTCGCGCCGGCTCATGGCGGCGTGGATGGGCGAGCTCGGACGCGCGGAAGTGGAGGGCGTGCCCACGGGCGCCCTGATGATCTCCGGCAACTGCGTCGAGCTCCTGCGCGCGTGCCACGTGCTGCCCATGTTTCCCGAGGTGACGGCGCTCCAGAACGCCATCCGCCACAAGTCGCTGCCCCTCATCCTCAAGGCCGAGCAGGCCGGCTACTCCAGCGACAACTGCGCCTACGTGAAGGCCGACATCGGGCTCTTCCTCGACGGCGGCATGGGGCCGGGTACGCCCATCCCCTTCCCCACGATCACGGTCTGCAACTACGTCGGCTGCAACGTGTACGTGAAGTGGTTCGAGCACCTCGCCGACATCTCCGGCTCGAAGCTCTTCATGCTGGACGTGCCGTTCGCCCGCACGCCGGAGCCCAGCGGGGCCGACGTGCAGTACGTCGTCGCGCAGCTCCGCGAGCTGATCGCGCTGTGCGAGTCGGTCACCGGCCGGAAGTTCGACATCGACGAGCTGCGCGAGATCCTGGCCCACGCCGCGCGGGCCGAGGAAGGCTACGCGCGGTGCAAGCATCTGACCAAGCACCATCCCGCCCCCTTCGACGCGTACTTCGATTCCATCAACATGATGGGCCCCATCAACGTGCTCCGCGGCACGCCCGGCGCCGCCGAGTTCTTCGACGACGCAGTGGTCGAGTTCGAGGGACTCGTGGCGCAGGGGGTGGGGCCGCTCTCCCAGGAGCGCTTCCGCACCGTGATCGAGGGCCCGCCGCCGTATCCGTACTACAAGAACTTCCGCAACCTCTTCACCAAGTGGGGCGCCGTCGCCGTGCAGTCGACGTACTCCACCGTCGGCGGCATCTGGGAGTGGGGCTTCCGTCACGATCCGAAGCGGCCACTCGAGTCGATCGCCGAGCAGATGCTCCGCGAGAACCTCACCAACCGCTCCATCGTCGACCGCTATCAGCAGATCCGGCGCTACGTCGAGGAGTGGCAGGCCGACGCGCTCGTCATCCACTCGATCAAGTCCTGTCGTCTGTTCTCGGCCGGCCAGGGCGACATGCGCGACTACTTCACCCGCGAGCTCGGCGTCTCCACCTTGCTCGTGGAGTCCGACCTCGAAGACCCGCGCTACTACGCCGAGGCCCAGATCAAGAACCGGATCGACGCGTTCTTCGAGGCGCTCGAGCACAAGAAGCTCGTCGCCAAAGCCGCGGCCGCGCACTGAGATGCCGACCCTGGGCACCGTCGAGAAAGTCCCCGTGTACTGCTACCAGTGTGTCGCGGGTCCCGATCTGCTGAAGGTGCTCGTCGAGGACGGCGTGGCCGTCGGCGTCGAGCCCAACGCTGATCTCGCCCACGTACATCCGGCGTGCGGCAAGGTCTGTGTCCGAGCCTACGGCCTGATCCAGAAGCTCTACAACCCCGCACGTGTCAAGAGCCCGATGCGGCGGACCAACCCCCGCAAGGGCCGGCACGAAGATCCGGGCTGGACGCCCGTGTCGTGGGACGAGGCGCTCGACGTGCTCGCGGATCGGCTCATGGCCATCCGGGCCAAGGGGCTCACCGACGAGTCGGGATATCCGCGGCTGGCGGCCACGTTCGGCTCCGGCGGCATCGCGCCCGCCTACCTCGGGACCTTCGCGGCGTTCCTCGCCGCCTGGGGAGCCGTGGATCAGGGGATCGGCAGCGGTCAGGGCGTGAAGTGCTACCACTCCGAGCATCTCTACGGCGAGTTCTGGCACCGCGCCTTCACCGTCGCCGCGGACACCCCGCGATGCGATTTCGTGCTGTCCTTCGGCTACAACGGCGACGCCTCCGGCGGCGTCACCGGCGTTCACCGCCACGCCGAGGCCCGGGCCCGGGGCATCACGTGGGTGCAGCTCGAGCCCCACCTGTCGGTGACCGGCGCGGGCGCCGCCGAGTGGGTACCGGTACGGCCGAAGACCGACGCCGCCGTGCTCTTCGCCTTGCTGCACACGATCCTGCTCGAGCACAACTGGCTCGCGGTCTGTGACGTCCCGTTCCTCTCGCGGATGACCAGCTCGCCCTATCTCGTCGGCCCGGGCGGCTACTACCTGCGCGATCCCGAGACGCGCAAGCCGCTCGTCTGGGATCTCGACCGCGGCCGCGCCGTCCCCTTCGACGACCCGGGCTGCATCCGCCCGGCGATGGAGGGCGGGTACATCGCGGCCGGGGTGGAGATCGGCGCCGACGGCGCGACCCGCACGGTGGCCGACCGGGTCCGCCCCGCGTTCGCTCACCTGCTCGAGCACGTGCAGCCCTTCACACCCGAGTGGGCGTCCGAGATCTCGGACGTGCCGGCCGACACGATCCGCCGGCTCGCCGGCGAGTACCTGGCCCACGCCACCGTCGGCGCCACGGTGGACATCGAGGGCCAGACGTACCCGCTGCGCCCCGTGGCGGTGCTGCTCGGCAAGACCGTGACCAACGGCTGGGGCGGCTACGAGTGCTGCTGGGCGCGAACCGTCATGGCGGCACTCGTGGGCGCGCTGGAGGTTCCCGGCGGCATCCTCGGCACGACGGTGCGGCTGAACCGACCGGCCCAGAACCGGCTCGACTCGGTGCGGCCGGGAGCCGACGGGTTCATGGAGCAGCCGCTCAACGCGACGACCAAGGACCACTGGCAGGCGGCACCCCATATCCGCAACGCGTACCGGACACTCGTCCCCCTCGCCGACAACTCGCCGTGGTCGGCCGCGCTCGGGCCCGCCCATCTCCCCTGGCTCTTCATGGAGCATCCGCCGGAGCACTGGCCCGCGCCGACGCTGCCGGAGGTGTGGATCGTCTACCGCACGAACCCGGCAATCTCGAACTGGGAGACCAGCCGTATCGAGCACGAGCTCGAGCGCTTTCCCTTCGTCGCGGCGTTCGCGTACACGCAGGACGAGACCAACTGGTACGCCGACCTGCTGCTCCCGGAGGGCACGGATCTCGAGTCGCTCCAGCTCTACCGCATCGGCGGCACCAAGTACATCGAGCAGTACTGGCGATACACGGGCTGGGCCATCCGCCAGCCGGTCACCACCCCGCCCTGCGACACGCGCGATCTCACTGACATCGCGACCGAGCTCGCCGCGCGCACCGGATTGCTCGACCGCTACCTCGCCGCCCTGAACCGCGGCGCCGGCACGACGGTGCCGCTCCAGGGCGAGGGCTACGACCTCACGTTCGCCGCCGGCGAGCGGCCTGACGCAGCGGCGATATGGGATCGCGTCTGTCGCGCGGCGAGCCGTTCGCTCAGCGGCGGCGAGGTCGAGCACGATCTGGACTGGTTCCGGCGCCACGGCGCGTTCGTCGTGCCGTTTCCCACCACGCGCTACTACCTGCACGGCGCGATGGCCGCCCGCGGCCTGCGCTACGAGCTACCCTATCAGGAACGGATCAAGCGCATGGGCGCGGAGCTCGGCGCCCGGCTCCACGAGCGCGACATCACCTGGTGGGACGCTCAGCTCGACGAGTACCAGCCGCTGCCGCCCTGGAAGGATTTCGCGGACATCTGGCGGGCGACGGCGACCCGGCACGGCCGCCGCCCCGAGGAGTTTCCGTTCTGGCTCCTCACCAGCCGCAGCATGCAGTATTCCTGGGGCTCGAACGTGTCGCTGCCGATCCTCGCCGACGTCGCGCGCCACGTGCGCGGCCATTTCGGGGTGATGCTGAACCGCGGCGCGGCGCGAGGGCTCGGGATCGCCGACGGCGATCTCGTCGAGATCGAGTCTCCGACGGGCACGACCCGGGGCCGCGCCATCCTCCGCGAAGGCGTCCGTCCGGACGTCGCGGTCGTGCTCCAGCAGTTCGGTCACTGGGCCACGCCGTTCGCCCGCGACCTCGGCATGCCCAGTCTCAACGAGGTCGCCAGCATGGACCTCGCCCTCACCGATGCCACGGGCAGCGGCAGCGACCTCGTCCCGGTGGGGATCCGGAGGATCGCGTGATGCGCTGGGGCATGGTCATCGACGTCCGTCGCTGCGTCGGCTGCCAGACCTGTACGATCGCGTGCAAGCAGGAGCACGCGCTGCCGCCCGGTATCGCCTGGCGCTTCGTCGCAGACTGCGAGGTGGGCCAGTACCCCGACGTACGTCGACTCTTCCTGCCCATGCAGTGCATGCACTGCGCGTCCGCGCCGTGTGTCCCCGTCTGCCCCACCGGCGCCTCCCGCCAGCGTGACGACGGCATCGTGTGGATCGAGTACGCCGCGTGTGTCGGCTGCGGCTACTGCGCGATGGCGTGCCCGTACCTGGCGCGCCACCTCGTCGACGAGGCGTCGGGGTACTTCGAGCACGCCACGCCCGCGGAGCGCCACGACGCGCAACCGCATCGCCGCGGCGTCATGACGAAGTGCACGTTCTGCAAGGAGCGCGTCGACGCCGGCAGGGCGCGAGGCCTGACGCCGGGAGTGGATGCCGACGCGACGCCGATGTGCGCGGTCGCGTGCATCGCGGGCGCCATCGTCTTCGGCGATCTGGACGACGAGCAGAGCGCCGTCGGGCGGATGGTGCGCGAAGGGCACTCGAGCCCCCTCATGCCCGAGTGCGGGACCGAGCCCCGCGTGTACTACCGAACGGAGTGACGGAATGGTGGACCTGATTCCCGCTCGTCACCAAACGCTCTGGGGCGTGCCGGCCGTCGTCAATTTCGCGCTCGGCGGGACGGGCGCCGGTCTCTACGTCGCGGTGGCGATCGCGATCAGGCTCGGTTCCTCTCCGAGCCTCACGATCGCCTCGTGGCTGGGGCCCGCGCTCGTGCTCGCCGGCTTCGTCGCCGTCTCCACGGAAGCGGGCCGCCCGTGGCGCGGCGCGCGCGTGCTGGCGCGCGTGGCCACGTCCTGGATGTCACGCGAGCTCTGGCTGGGGGGGCTCTTCACGATCCTCGCCGCCGCCGAGTTCATCGTGCCAAGCGAGGTCCAGCGGCTGGCGGCCACGGTCGCCGCCGTCCTGTTCGTCCTCGCGCAGGGCTTCATCCTTCGCCAGGCGCGGGGCGTCACGGCGTGGAGCGTGTCGCCGATGCCGCTGGTCTTCCTTCAATCCGCGCTCGTCGGGGGCGCGGGCCTGATGGTGGTCCTCGACGTCGCCCTCCGGGTGCCGCTCGACGGCGCGGTGATCGCCCCCATCGTCGCGCTGCTCCCCGCTGCGGTGATCGTATGGCTTGCCTTCGTCACGTGGGCAGACGGAGCCTTCGCGGACGCGACCCGTCCGCTTCGGGAGGGGGGCCTCGCGCTGGCGATCTTCGGCGCCGGCTACGTGGCGCCCTTCGCGCTCTTCGCCCTCGCCCTGGCGCTCGGAGACCACACGGTGGCACCGGCCCTGGGCGGCCTGTTGATGGTCATCGCTCAGGCGTACGCGAAGGCGATGCTGATCCTCCGCTGCGGCCAGCTCCGTCCCATCACGGTGCCATACCTCCGACTCGAGAGGAGACCCTCATGACATTCGGGGCCGGGGTCGACGTCGGTTCGACCCAGACGAAGGCCGTCATCGTGGATGCAACGCGCCGCATCGTCGGGCGCTCGCTGATCGCCACCGGCGCCAACGTCACGCGCGCGGGAGAAAACGCCTTCCGCCAGGCCTGCGCCGACGCCGGCCTGCCGCGGGAGGCGGTGGGCTACGTCGTGGGCACGGGCTACGGGCGTTACAAGGTCACCTTCGGCGACGCGCAGATCACCGAGATCACCTGCCATGCACGCGGCGCCCATTCGCTCTTCCCCGCGACGCGCACGGTCATCGACATGGGCGGGCAGGACACCAAGGCGATCAAGGTCGGGCCCGACGGCTCCGTGATCGACTTCTCCATGAACGACAAGTGCGCGGCCGGCACCGGCCGCTTTCTGTCGGCGGCCGCGGACGTGACGGGGCTCGGCCTCGAGGAGATCGGCCCGCGCGCCCTCGAGGCGAAGACCCCCGTGCGGCTGACCTCCGTGTGCACGGTGTTCGTCGAGTCCGACATCATGTCCTACCTGGCCCAGCGCAAGACCGTGGAGGACATCCTCGGCGGCGTCCACAAGGCGATCGCCACCCGCACGATGTCCCTGATCCGCCGGGTCGGCGTCGAGGACGAGGTCACCTTCACGGGTGGCGTCTCCCGCAACGTCGCCATGGTCAAGGGCCTCGAGGCCGTGCTCGGACGGCCCATCAACGTGAGCGACGAGGGGCATTTCATGGGCGCCCTCGGCGCCGCCCTGTTCGCCCTCGAGCGCGCCGAAGTCGTCGTGCCCCAGGAGGTCTAGGCACATGATGCTCATCGCCGGGATCGACATCGGCTCGGGGACGACCAAATGCGTGCTCGTCGACGACGCGGGCCGGGTCCGCGGACGTGGCGAGATCCGGACGAAGGCGGACTTCGAGCAGGTGGCGCGCGAAGTCCTCGACGCCGCGCGAGGCGAGGCCGGCCCGGACGAGGAGATCGCCTACCTCGCCACCACCGGGCTCGGCCGCTACGCCGTCGCCGCGCGCGACGTCCAGATCACCGACCTCACGTGCGGCGCCCGCGGCGCGGCCACGCTCTTCCCGGCGACACGGTACGTGCTCGACATCGGCGCCCAGTGCTCCCGCGCCATCAAGCTCCGCGACGTCGGCAAGGTGAAGGAATTCCACATGAACGAGAAGTGCGCGGCGGGGTCCGGGGGATTCCTCGAGCGAGCCGCGAAGTATCTCGAGGTCAGCCTGCCCGACATCGGGCCGCTGTCGCTCGGCGCGGCCAAGCCCCAGGCGATCTCCAGCGTATGTGCCGTGCTGGCGGAGTCGGAGATCATCAATCACGTCTCCGAGGGCGTGCCCGTCGAGGACATCCTGCGCGGCATCCACAACTCGCTCGCCGATCGCGCGCTGAACTTGCTCAAGCGCGTCGGTCTCGACGGCGAGGTGACGTTCATCGGCGGCGTGGCCCGTCAGGAGGGCATGATCCAGTCCCTGCGCGACAAGCTCGGCGTGCCCGTCAACGTTCCCCCCCAACCGCAGTACACGACGGCGCTGGGGGCGGCGCTGCTGGGGCTGCAGCGGTTCCGCAAGCTCGCGACGCCCCGGGCCGCGTGAGGAGGCCACCATGCCGGCGCCCGCGATCGCCATCCGACCTCTCGAGGCCCCCGATCTCGATACCGTCGTCGCGATCGACGAGAAGCTCTCCGGCCAGACGCGCAAGGCGTACTGGCGCACCCGTCTCGACATCGCCGCTCTGCGGCCGCCCTGGATGGCGCTCGCCGCCGAGATGGACGGCCGCCTGGTCGGCTTCCTCTTCGGGTGGGTCGGCGAATCGGAGTTCGGGATCGCCGAGCGCACGGCCTGGATCGACCTCATCGGCGTCGATCCCGCGTACCGGGGTCGCGGCGTGGGTCAGGCGCTCGTCGCGCGCTTCGTCGCCAGCGGCCAGGAGCTGCGCGCCATCGGCAAGGTCGCCACGCTGATCGACCTCGCGCAGGCCGACATTCGCGAGTTCTTCACGAGCCTCGGCTTCCGCCACGGCCCGATGGTCCACCTGGAGAAGTCGGCGTGATGCTCGAGCTCAGGATCCACGGTCGCGGCGGACAGGGCGCCCAGGTCGCCTGCCAGATCCTGGCCGACGCGTTCTTCCGCGGGGGCGCGTGGGTACAGGCCTTCGCGGCGTACGGAGGCGAGCGCCGCGGCGCGCCCGTGACCGCCTCCCTGCGGGTCGACGCGGCGCCGATCCGGCTCCGCTGCGACGTCGAGCGCCCTCGTCACCTCATCGTCCTCGATCCGACGCTGCTCGCCGAGTTGCCACCGGGCTCCCTCGACGTCGAGGGTCGCATCCTCATCAACAGCTCGACAGCGCCCTGCGGCCGCCTGGCGGGAGCCGCGGCGTACGCCGTCGTCGACGCCGATACCATCGCCGGCCGTGTCGGCCTCGGCTCCATCGTCGCCACCGCGATGGCGGGGGCCTTCGCGGGCGCGACGGGACTGCTCTCGCTCGAGCATCTCCTCGCGGCGGTGGAAGCGGGGAGCCCGGCGAAGAAGCACGAGAACGTCGAGGCCGCGACCATCGCCTATCGCAAGGCCGCCGCCGCGGCGGCGATGGAGGTCGCCCGGTGACGCTCACGCTCGGCCCCGCCACGCCGCTCGCCTGGTCGGAGCCGGGCCGCACGACGCTCGAGATCCACACCGGCGCCTGGCGCGGCCGTCGCCCCGTCTACGTCGAGGCGGAGGCGCCGTGCCGGCTCGCCTGCCCGGCCGGCGAGTCCATCGCGCGCTGGATCGAGCTCGCCCGACAGGGCAACTACGCTGCCGCCTGGGCGTTGATCCGCGAGGACAATCCCCTCCCCGCGGTCACGGGACGCGTGTGCGCTCATCCGTGCGAGCACGCATGCCATCGCTCCGCCCACGACGGCGCCGTCGCCGTCAACGCGCTCGAGCGCTTCGTCGGCGACTGGGGTCTGGAGCATGGCGTCGTCGCGCCGCCGCGGACGCCCCGACCGGGTCGCGTCGCGATCGTGGGCGGCGGTCCCGCCGGGCTCGCCTGCGCCGCGCAGCTCGGCACCGCCGGGTACGCCGTCACGATCTTCGAGGCCGAGCGGAGGCTCGGCGGACTCTTGCGTCACGGCATTCCCGAGTATCGCCTGCCCCGCGCGGTGCTCGATCGCGAGATCGAGCTGATCCTGGGCCTCGGCATCAAGGTGCTGACCGGCGCGCGCCTGGGAACGACGCTGACGTGGAACGATCTCGGCCGATACGACGCGGCGTTCCTCGGATGCGGCGCGGGCCATTCGATCGCCCTCGACGTCCCCGCCGCCGCCGCGCCCGGCATCGCCAACGGCCTCGGATTTCTGCGCGCCGTGAGCGCGGGGCAACGGCCTGACGTCGGCGCGCGCGTGGTCGTGATCGGGGGTGGGAGCACGGCGATGGACGTGGCTCGCACCGCGCGCCGACTCGGCGCGCCGACCGTCACTGTGCTCGCGCTCGAAGAGCGCGGCGCGATGCCGGCGGATCCCGACGAGATCAGCCAGGCGTTGGCCGAGGGCGTGACGATCGTCAACCGCGTCGGCGCGCGTCGCTTCGTCGGATCGAACGGCGTTCTGTCGGGCGTGGAAGTCGGGCCGGCGACGCTCGAGCAAGCCGACAACGGCTCGATCGTCGCGCGATTCGATTCGGGCGCCTCGCGCCTGATCGTCGCCGACACGGCGCTCCTCGCCCTCGGTCAGCGCGTCGACCTCGCGCCGATCGAGGCGCACGTGCCGGTGGCGCACGGCCTCGTGGCGGTCGACGCGCACGGGCGGGTCGCGCCGGGGCTGTTCGCCGGTGGCGACGTCGCGTCCCGTCGCCGGACGGTCGCCGACGCGATCGGAGCGGGCACGCGGGCGGCGCGCGGCATCGCGGCGGCCCTCGCGGGCGGCGGCGAGGGCGTGTCGGCATCGCGGCCGTGGGCGGTGTCCCGACCCGATCTCGTCGTCGGCGACGCGGAGATCAACCACGCCCACTTCCCGCGCGCCCGTCGCCTCCACCGGTGGGAACGGTTGCCCGCCGACCGCGTGCGCTCGTTCGCGGAGGTGCAGATGCCCTTCGGCGAGCGCGCCGCGCGCGCGGAGAGCGCCCGCTGCTTCACGTGCGGGCGCTGCACGTCCTGCGACACGTGTCTGGCGGCCTGCCCCGACGTGGCGATCGTCCGCAACGGCCACGGGTACCGTGTGGCGACGGAGTACTGCAAGGGATGCGGTCTCTGCGCCGCCGAATGCCCGCGCGGCGCCCTCCGCATGGTGACCGATCGATGACCCGCGGTCGCGAGAGGGAGCGCGTGGTGCTGCTGACCGGCGATCATGCCGTCGCCCACGCGGCCGCGCTGGCCGCGCCGCACGTGCTTCCCGTCTATCCGATCACGCCGCAGACGCCGGTGTTGGAGAAGCTCGTGGCGCTGAGCGTCCAGGGCCAGCTGTCTGGCGACCTGATGACGGTGGAGAGCGAGCACTCGGCGATGGCCGCGTGCATCGCCGCGTCGCTGGCGGGGGCGCGTGTCTTCACGGCGACGGCCTCGCAGGGCCTGGCCCTCATGCACGAGATGCTCCATTACGCGGCAGGCGCGCGCGCGCCGGTCGTCATGGCCAACGTCAACCGCACGCTGGCCGCGCCCTGGGGATTCTGGGCCGATCACACCGACAGCCTCGCCCAGCGCGACACGGGCTGGATCCAGCTCTATTGCGAGTCGGCGCAGGAGGCCCTCGACACGGTGCTCCTCGCCTACCGCGTCGCCGAAGCGGTGCTGCTGCCCGCGATGGTCGTCATCGAGGCGCTCTACGTCTCCCACACGCTCGAGCCGGTCGCCGTGCCCGACGCCGACGTCGTCGCCCGCTTCCTGCCGGCCTACGATCCATCGCTCCGGCTGGATCCCGCCGCGCCCCGGAGCTTCGGAGGCACCGCCACGCCCGCCCAGTGGCGCGCCAATCGCCTCGCGATGCAGGCGGCGATGACCCGCGTCCCCGCCGTGCTCGCGGAGGCGGAGCGACTGTGGGCCTCGCTCACGGGGCGCGCCTATGGCGTGATCGAGCGCTACCGCACCGACGACGCCGAGCTGATCCTCGTGACCGCCGGCGGCGTGGCCGGCACCGCGCGCTGCGCCGTGGACCGGCTGCGCGACGAGGGGCTGGCCGTCGGGCTGGCGCGGCTCCGGCTGGTCCGGCCCTTCCCCGCGCGCGAGCTGGCGGAGATCGTCGCGGGCACCGACCGCGTCGGCGTCATCGATCGCAGCTACTCGATCGGCAGCGGCGGGATCCTGGCCCAGGAGGTGCGCGCGGCGCTGCACGCCGAGGGTGAGCTGGACGCCCGCGTCTACGGCTACGTGGCCGGGCTCGGCGGCGTCAACATCTCGCCCGAGCGGATCGTTGCGATCGCGCGGCACATGCACGCCCATGCCACGCCGCCGCGGGAGCCGGTCCTGGAGGAAGCGCTGTGAGAGACCGCTTGCTGCCCGGCCATGCCTCCTGCGGCGGCTGCGCGGTCGCGCTCAGCGTGCGCCATGTGCTGCGCGGCTTGCCCGACGACACCGTGCTCGTCGTGCCGCCCTCGTGCATCGCCGTGATGATGGGCCCGCTGCCGCTCGCCTCCACGACGCTCGCGGTCTTCCAGACGGCCTTCGAGACGACGGCGGCGGCCGCGTCGGGCCTGGCGCGCGCCTACCGCGCCCGGGGCGAGGACGCGACGATCGTCTGCCTCGCGGGCGACGGCGGCACCTACGACATCGGGTTCGGCGCGCTGTCGGGTGCCGTCGAGCGGGGCGAGGACTTCCTCTACGTGTGCTTCGACAACGAGGCCTACCAGAATACCGGCAACCAGAAGTCCTCGGCGACGCCGTGGGGCGCGCGCACCACGTCGACGCCGGGGGGAAAGACGACGCGGAAGAAGGATCTCATGGAGATTCTCGCGGCCCACGCCATCCCGTATGCCGCCACCGCGTCCGTGGCCCACCCGGACGATCTCGCCGCGAAGCTCGCGCGCGCGCTCGCCCGGCGCGGCCCGCGCTTCCTGAACCTCACGTGTCCTTGCGTGCCGGGCTGGGGCATTGCTGACGACGCGTCGCTCCGGTTGCTCAGGCTCGGCGTCGAATCCCGGGTGATCCCGCTCTACGAGATCGAGGAGGGCACCAACTATCGCATCACGCACTGGCCCGCCGGCATCCCCGCGATCGACTATCTGCGGGCACAGGGCCGCTACGTTCATCTGGACGATGCCGGCGTGGCCGCGATCCAGGCCGAGGTCGACCGCCGCTGGGCGGTGCTCGTCGGCCGGGCCACCCAGAGCCGCGCCACGCGAGAGCCGGCGGGCCCCGTCGCCGCGCTTCACGCCACCTGACAGGAGGCCGTCATGCATGCACTCATCGCCGCGATCGTGCTCGCGCTCGTTCCCGTGCTCGCGCTCACCACCGGGGCCGGCGCCCAGGCGCCCGAGCCCTATCGGGTGGGCGCGATCTTCTCCATCACGGGACCGGGCTCGTCGCTCGGCGTGCCCGAGCGCGACACCGCGCTGATGCTCGAGGCCGAGGTCAACGCCAAGGGCGGCGTCAAGGGGCCGGACGGGCGCCTGCACCCGCTCAAGCTCGTGATCTACGACGACGCGAGCGACGAGACCAAGGCCGTGCTCGCGGCCAAGAAGCTGATCGACGAGGACCGCGTGGCCGCCATCGTCGGCACCACGCTGTCCGGCACGTCGCTGGCGATCGTGGACACCGTGCAGAAGGCGGAGGTCCCGATGGTGTCCTGCGCGGCCGCGGCCAAGATCGTGGAGCCGGCGGCCGAGCGCAAGTGGATCTTCAAGACGCCGCAGAGCGATGCGCTCATCGTCGGTGCGCTCGCCGAGCACCTCAAGGCGAAGGGTCTCACGCGCGTCGGCTGGCTCAACGTCGACTACGCCTTCGGGCAGCTCGGCTGGATCGAGTTCGAGAAGGCCGCCCAGAAGGCCGGCCTCACCGTCGTCGCCAACGAGAAGTTCGGTCAGAAGGACGTCGACATGACGGCGCAGCTCACGCGCGTGCGCACGGCGACGCCGCAGGCCGTGGTCGTGTGGTCGATCCCGCCGTCGGCGTCGATCGCGACCAAGAACTACGCCGATCTCGGGCTCAAGCCGCCGCTCTTCCAGAGCCACGGCATCGGCAACAAGCGGTACATCGAGCTGGCCGGGCCCGCCGCCAACGGCGTCGTGTTCCCCGCCGGCAAGCTGCTGGTGGCCGAGCAGCTCGCGGACAACGATCCCCAGCGCGGCGTGCTCCTCGCCTACGCCCGCGACTTCGAGGCTCGCTATGGCCCGCGCAACACGTTCGGCGGGCACGCCTGGGACGCCGTGAAGCTCGTCGTCGGCGCCATGGAAAAGGCCGGGACGGACCGCGCCAAGCTCCGGGCGGCCATCGAGAGCACCCGCAACTTCGTCGGCATCACCGGCGTCTTCGACTTCTCGGCGAGCGACCACAACGGGCTCGACCGCCGCGCGGTCGTCATGACCGAGATCGCCGACGGCCAGTGGCGGCTGGCCAGGTGACGGGCTAGCCATGGACGCCGTCGACCGTGCGCCGCGAGGACGCTGACCGTGCCGGGGCTTGCCGAGCTCGCCCAGTACGTCGCCTCCGGGCTCGTCGTCGGCGGCGTCTATGCCCTGATCGGGCTCGGGTTCGTCATCGTCTATGGCGTCACCCGTATCATCAACTTCGCCCAGGGCGAGTTCGTGATGCTGGGCGCGCTGTGCACCGTCAGCCTGGCCGCGCGCGGCCTGCCGCTCGCCGTGGCGGTGCCAGTGGCGGTGATCGGGGTGGGAGCGCTCGGGGCCGCGCTCGAGCGGTTGGCGATCCGACCGCTCCGGCGCGCCCCTGCGCTGGTCGTGCTCATCGTGACCATCGGCGCCTCGATCGCGCTGCGTGGCGGGGCGCTCATCATCTGGGGCACCGACCCCTTCGCGCTCCAGCCCTTCTCGGCGGGCCCTCCCCTGTCGATCCT
>Ga0137373_10002731_pt1 | contig 19368 bp, 20 predicted proteins | sample SagtaG_5_FD_104912 | JGI IMG/M metagenome (GOLD analysis project Ga0137373, IMG submission 104912) | Vadose zone soil microbial communities from Sagehorn Ranch, Mendocino, California, USA - Sage1_R_80_16 metaG | ecosystem: Environmental > Terrestrial > Soil > Vadose zone | place: USA... | reverse complement strand
GCGACCGCGCCATCTACCAGCCAGGGACGCCCGTCCAGCTACCCGCACCGCGAGCAGAGCCCGCCCAGTAACCTGCCGAACCGGCGCCCGCGCGCAGTTCGGGTTGCGGCGCTGGCGCCACTTGCCTCGATGCGGCTAGTACACCGTCGGCGAAGCTGGCGAGCTCGGAAACCAGGCGCTCGTGACGCTCGAACACCGCCATGTGGCCGGCGGGCTCCAGTCGGACGAGTTGCGCGTGCGGCAGCTGCTTGGACATGAAGCGCGCAGTCTCGGGCACGATCAAGCGATCCAGGCCGAACGACGCCTCTTACCCACGACCCGCTGACATGTCACGATCGCGCATGTTCATAATTGCACATATTTGCTATGTGACGGCACGCAGCGAACCCCGCGTGGCATTGCTCGTGCTTTTCGGCGCGCAGCGGTTGGCGGCATCTACATGACTGATACCATCGCGCAAGACGTCGGCGACGGTGACTTCGCCCTCACCGCGTGAGCGACGACACTCCACACGAACCCCCTGCTCATCGGTCGACGACGAACCCGGGATTTCATCAGCGGTCGAGCGGAGTCGCTCTCGGAAGGGGGTGTCAGCGTTGCCGGCCTGAGCCATGCCCGAGCGCCATGTGTTACAGCCATGTGTTACACTTAGATACGCATCGGTTCCGGCGCTCAGCGCCCGTCACACGCGGAGGTCGAGAGATGAGCGAAAAACTCGAAAGGTGCATCTGATGGTCACCGCTGTCCGCCCACTTCTTCCCAATACCGACGCCTCGGCCCCGCCCGCCGACGCACAGAGCTACTACAGCATCTCCCAGGCCGCAGGCTTGCTCGGCGTCAGCCGGATGAGCATCTGGCGCTGGGTGCGCGCCGGCCGGCTGCCCGTCGCCCGTTTCGGACATCGCACCGCACGGATCAGGCGCGAGGACCTGGACCGGCTCGTACTCGAGTCCCGTCCGCGGATCGTGCCGGACCGCATGACCGAGGACGCCAGGGATGCCGTCCATGCGCCGCGGTCGACCTGGCGAGAGATGGGGCCCTCAGAGCACCTGATGCAGTTCTATGAGGCCGATGCGGTCCTCGTGGAGACGGTGGTCGAGTACGTCGGCGCAGGACTGCGCGCGGGGGATGTCGTGATCGCCATTATCACTGAGGCACACCGTGCTGAGGTCGAGGACGGATTACGGTCGTCCGGACTGGACCTGGACGCCGCATGTGCTGGCGGGCAGTACATCGCCCTGGACGCGGCCGAGACACTCGCCCTGATCATGGCCGCTGGGAACCCTGCGCCTGCGCGGTTCGAGGAGGTCATCGGGACCATTGTCGCGCGCGCGGCAGAGGGTGGCCGTCCGATACGGGCGTTTGGCGAGATGGTCGCGCTTCTGGCGGCTGAGGGAAATCACGCCGCTGCCGTCCGGTTGGAGGGGCTGTGGAACGCTCTGCGGCGGGTACACACGTTCTCGCTCCTCTGTACCTACCCGGTCAACGTCCTGAGCGGGACAGCATTCGAAGCGGTGTTCGGAGACGTCTGCGCCGAGCACACTCTCGTCATCCCGACTGAGAGTTACTCCGCACTGAAGACCCCTGATGCGCACCTGCGCGAGATTGCGCGACTCCAGCAGCGCGCGGCGTCGCTCGAAGCCGAGGTTGACGAGCGCGAACGCGTCGAGATGGCCGCGCTCCGATTGGCAGCGATCGTCGAATCGTCCGACGACGCGATCATCGGCAAGAGCCTCGAGGGCATCATCATGGATTGGAACGGCGGGGCCGAACGACTCTATGGCTACACGGCTGCTGAGGTCATCGGCCGCCCGATCTCGCTGCTTATTCCTGACGATCGGCCCGACGAGTTGCCGTCGATCATGGAGCAGCTGAAGCGCGGCCAACGCATCGACCACTATGAGACCGAGCGAGTCACCAAGGACGGTAAGCGGATCAGCGTCTCGGTCACGATCTCGCCGATCCGGAACGCCGCCGGCCGACTGGTCGGCGCATCGGCCATTGCACGCGACATCTCCGAGCGCAGACAGCTCGAGCGGCAGCGAGAGGAGCTGCTGGCACGCGAGCAGCAGGCCCGCGCGGCGAGTGACGCGGCAGTGCGCGCACGCGACGAGTTCCTGTCGATCGCCTCCCACGAGCTGCGCAGTCCGCTCGCGACCGTCAAGGGTCACGCTCAGATGGTGCTACGCAGGCTCGGCCACGACGGGCAGCTTGACGCAACGCGGGCCGCCGAGGCACTACGGGCGATCGCACGTGAATCGGACAAGCTTCATCGGCTCATAGATCAGCTTCTTGATATCCCGCGACTGGAGATGGGCAAGCTGCAACTGGAGCGCCAGACGATTGACGTCGTGGCGATCGTCCAGCAGGTCGTTTCTAACGCCCGTGCGCGCGGTGACGGCCAGGTTATCTCGCTCTCTGCCCCACAGTCCGTTGAGGCCGAGGTGGATCCGCTGCGTCTCGAGCAGGTGCTGACGAACCTGCTCGACAACGCCATCAAGTACAGCCCAGAGGGCGGCGCAATCGAGGTCGGAGTGTCACGATTGACCGATGGCGCGCTCGAAATAGCGGTCCGAGATCATGGGCCCGGTGTACCGCCAGAAACACGGTCGTTAATCTTCGAGCGCTTCTACCAGGCGCACGGCGATGGCCACAAGAGTGGGCTCGGCCTGGGGCTGTACGTCAGCCGTCAGATCGTCGAGCTGCACGGAGGACACATCACCGCCGAGTTTCCATCGGACGGAGGCAGCCGCTTCGTCGTGGGGCTGCCGCTCACGCCTACGTACGTAGTCACCTGAGCCCGTGCCTGCGGCTGGTCGGTCAGACTGATGACGTCCAGCTGGCAAACGGCTGGCTGACGCTGCCGAATGTCGAAAGGCGTGGTGGCGAAGCGCGTGACAGAGCCTTCAGCGCCGTAACCACCCGCAAGACCAAGCCAGCGTTTTCCGAGGCGACGTGCAGAGTGCTGTTGACAGCAAGGACTGAGGCGCGTCAGGGTGGCTGACATGACGATGTCCTGGCGACGGGCGGAGCACCCTTGGGTCGCGGAGCAGCAGTACCGAGTGCGCTTCGGAATCGCGACCCATCCGCGCGCCGACTGGCCCACGCTGCGCCGCTTCGTGAACACCATCGAGGCGGCCGGCTTCGACTCAGTCTGGTTCCCCGACCACCCGGTGACAAGTCCGGACTGCTTTGCGACCCTGGCAGCGGTCGCAGTCGCGACCGAGCGAGTCCGCCTCGGTACCTCGGTCGCCTGCGTCTACTACCGCGACGCCCTTGTGATCGCGCGGGCCGCCGCCGGCGGCGCGGATCTCGCGGGCCGCGGCCTCGCTGCGAGCGCGGTCGCGGCCGGTGATTGCGAGGTGCGCACCCATTGTGGCCAGGCCCAGGGCGGTCGCCTTGCCAATGCCCGACGAGCCGCTGGTGACCAGCACTATTTGTCGGCCATCCGCCGGGCGTCGGTGCTTTCCATGGATCAGGCCGGCGCGCTGCCCACGGCGGGTGCAGGCACGATACGTGTCGTTCGGGACGTGGCCCGCTCCGAAGGAACGGGCGAAGCACTGAATCCCCTCACGATCAGCCACACTCCGATGAACAGCTCCCACAGGCCACCCGGAATCGTGTGCATCGAATTCAGATTGAAGCCCAGCACTTCCGCGACGGAGCCGCCAAGAATGAGCGCGTACCCAACGAGCCCCCAGACTCCCAGAAGCCGCGGAACCAGCTGTGTCTTGTAGAACAGGTAGCACAGCATCAAACCCGCGAACCCAACGGTAAGCATGCCGAAGTGGTAGGCATACAGTTGCGCCTGGTTGAGCACAGTGCTCACGGCTTGGAGCGAATCGGATGCGCCTGCTTTCAGGTACTCGTTGGCTAGCGGAATCTGAAAGAGGATCAAGAGAGCCATGACGGCAACAAAGACGGCATCCATGATTCTGGCACCAAAGTAACCGAAGGCGATCCGCTCGCTGAATCGCTTTAGCACCGGCAACATCAGGATTCCGTGCGCGGCGTCGCCGGCGACGGCTAGCAACCAGAGGATCGCGCCGATCGCCAGCAGCATCTTGTTCGCTACAATCGCGGCAAGAGAATCCGACGCGCCAAGAATGGACAGGATGAGGATATTTCCACCTATACCCACCACCATTCCCGCCAGGTAAATCACTCCGATAATTATTGCGGTTTTTCGGTATGAAGCAGGGCCGACTCGACTGTGCGAGGCAACGTGCGTCTGAGCCCCTTGGCTCTCCTCTACGCCCGTTTGAGTCGGTGGGCTTTCCCGTGTTGTCGTTATCATGTCATTCTCTCCTTAGAGTTGATGGGGGCCGGGGTACTTGTCAGCGAGTCAATACCGCTGTGCGCGCGGTGTGCGCCAGCGCTGAAGGCGTCTGGCAGCCGACGATCGCCGGAGCCTCGTGGACCAGGTCGTCGTTTTCGATTGCCGCCACCATGAACAGGGCGAAATCTACGCGGCGGGTGCTGTTGCTCTCGAGAATGGGATCGCCCACGTGACGGCTCCACACCGGCAGCCCCTGGCTCTACGATGCAGACTTTCACTGTTTTTCACTCCTTGACTTCATCTTTCATGCCTCCTCTCTTGAGTCGGTTCGAGGGGACTGACCGAAACCAGTGGCATTCCTAGATCACGCACCTTCCTGATCAATCCGTGCAGCGCGGCCTGATCGATTACCGCGCCGATCAATAGCGTGTCGCCGCTGTCTACCTGGGTGATGGCGAGGCCGCCGAACCACTCCGTCCAGTGACGAGCCAGATGGCCGCGGATCCTGATCTGATAGACGACTGGCTGACCTGGATCGGTGTCTGAGCTGATGTCGTGCGACATGATCCCTTCCTGCTGTGGCCGGTCAGAGCCGTCTGTGCCACTTGCTTGATCCACCAGAGGATCGCCGCGGAAGGGGGTTCACATGGAGACACGAAAGTGTTGTTCGTGGTGTTGTTGTGGGCGTTCCTGAGAAGGTGGAGGGTGCTCAGGTTAGTGCCGTCGCCCGAGCTCGGGGGGCTGCTGAGCCCGTGAACCTAGGTCAGACCTAGTTCGCGAGCCCGCGCGGCAGCTTCCGTGCGGCTCTGGACCTGAAGTTTGCTGAAGATCTTGCGATTGTGTCCCTTCACCGTGTCCAGGGCGAGGAATAGCTGCTCGCCAATATCGTGATTGGTGAGTCCTCGAGCAATGAGGCGGAGCACTTCCAACTCACGGGGGCTCAATGGCTCGATGAGCGGCTGGCCACGACGCGAGTCCAGTGGTTTTCCGCTCTGTTGCTGATGAGGTTCGAATGCCCCCAGCAACGTCCCGATGTACTCCGCCATCCCTCCGCGAGCGGCGGCCGCGGACAACAACCGGGCCATCGGCATGCCCTCGTCGACAAAGCTCCGCACGAATCCGCCCGGCTGAGCAATCGCTAACGACTCAGAGAGCAACTGCAGCGCAGTGCCGCGGTCGCCGTGCGCCTCCAAAGCGACGACCTGGAGAAGCATCGCCTTGAGCCGTTCATCCGCCCAGCCTTTTGCCTCCACGTGCCGTCGCCGGGCGTCCAGCACCGCCAGTGCCTCGGAGGTGTCCCCCCGCGCGAGGTGGACCCTGGCCTGGGCGTTGGGGATTTCATGCGCCTCAGCCAGATGAGCCGCCGCCGCGACATCGCCCTGGCGAAGCGAGGTGAGCACTTTTGCGGCCGCAACGTCACCCATCCGAAGCTGGAAATTATGCTGGCGCAGGAACTCTTCGGCCTCATCCAGAATGGCGACCGCGCCGGAAACATCTCCCTGAGCGAGTCTCAGGTGCGCGACAAACACCGCATACGAAGCGAAGGTGTCGATACCTTCCACCTGCCTCGTCAGTCGGAGGCACTGCTCCGCGTGCTCGCGCGCGGCATCCAGGTCGTTCCATTCGTAGTAGATACGCGCCAGGCCAAGATATGCCTCGGACGCAATCGTCCGTGGCGGATCACCTGCCAGTTCCAAAACGCGCTCGTAGGTCCGTGTCGCCAGAACCAGCTGGTTGTCCGCTTCGCGCACCTGGCCCAAGCTGAGCGTCGCGGCAACGGTGTAGATGGAATCCGCAAACGACGCGCTAGCAGATATCACTTCAGAAAAGGCCCGCTCGGCTGAGGCACGGTCTCCCTGGAGTTGATAGGCATTGCCCAGCGTATAGAGGGCAGCGGTGCGAATTGGCAGGTTGTCAGAGGCCAGATACTCCAGGGCGCGGCGCGACTGTGCAATGATCGTTTCAACGTCGCGCTGAATAATTGCCAGCGTCGCCCGTATGGAGGCAATGCGTCCCGTCAGGTCGTTGGACCTGTCATCCGGTCCGCTGATTCGCAGGGCTGTTTCAGCAGCTTGTAGTTTCTGTTCGACGGCCGTATGGCGGCCGACAAAGAATAGTGCCGTGGCATACGTCACCCACAATGATGGCCTGGCATCCAGTACCGCCGTTGGCAGCGACTCCAGCCATCTGAGTACCGGAGCACCTGCGCCTCGAAACTGCAGGGGCACGCCTTTTCCCTCGATGAGGCGCTCGGCGCGTTCAACATCATTGACAGCCGCGGCATGGTCAAAGGCTTCGGTATCCAGGCCATGGTCTTCGTACCACTGGCTAGCACGTCTGTGTAATTCGGCCACATCTAGTGTGGAAGAGGTGCTGTTCTGGTGCAGTCGCTGGCGCAGTAAGTCGGCGAACAGGTGATGGTAGCGGTACCAACGTCGCTCGTTGTCCAGGGGTACGAGGAACAGGTTGGCGTGTTCGAGATATTCCAGGGCTGCTTGCCCGGCACCAGTGGGATCGCGCAGAACTGCATCACAGAGCGATCCACACAGTCGGTCGAGGATCGACGTACGCAGTAAGAACGTCTGCACACTGTCAGGCTGCCGTTGCAGGACCTCCTCGAGCAGATAGTCCAGCACGAAGCGGTGGCTGCCGCTGAAGGACTGCACGAAGCTGGTCGCGTCCGGATGTCCGTGCAGTGACAACGCCGCGAGCTGGAGGCCCGCAATCCATCCTTCGGTGCGGCTCTCCAGTGTGTTGATGTCTTGTTCCGAGAGGTTCAGACCCATTGCCTGATTGAGAAATCCAGCTGCTTCGGACAGTGTGAAGCGCAAGTCCGTGACGCGTAGCTCGGACAATTGGCCCCCGCCACGTAGGCGTGCGAGGGGTAGCTGTGGATCCTCACGGCTGGCGAGGACGAGGCGCATTTGTGGTGGCAAGTGCTCGAGTAAGAAGCTGAGTGCGGCGTCGACAGGTTGCGCATCGATAACGTGGTAGTCGTCGATGACGAGGACAAAATTGTCCGGGACCGTAGAAACTTCGTTGAGCAGAGCGGTCAGACTCGATTCCGTCGGCGGAGGCTGCGGGGATTGGAGCGCGCCTAAGACCCCTTCTCCGATCGTCGGCGCAATAGTCCTTACGGCCGCGACGAGATAGATGAGAAAGCGTGTGGCGTCGTTATCGCTTTCGTCCAGAGAGAGCCAGGCCACCTGCCAGTCGCAACGAGCCACCCATGCGCTGAGCAGGGTGGTTTTACCGAATCCGGCTGGAGCAGAGATGAGAGTCAGTTTGCGGTGTAAACCCTCGTTTAGACGGTCCACCAGACGCGGACGGAGTACGACGTTGGGCGGAGGCTGGGGGATGTACAGCTTGGTGGCTAAAATCTGCAACTAACTCCACCAGATAAAACGGCGAGAACCGCTGGGGTCACGTGGCTCGCGGTCACGCGGCCACAGCAGCGCCATCCGCCACGACGGGAGCCGCATCGCCCGGCAGGTAGACCGTGGCCGTCACACTACCAGGGCCGCTGCTGGCGCAGGCGCGAGCGCTGGGGCGTTTCGCCGCAGCAGGTAAGCCAGGATCAGGCCCGTGACGAGCTGGAAGGTCAATGCGCCGCTCGCGCCGAACACGGCCCATTTACGAGGCAGATCAATCCCGGCCGCCGCCGTCACTGTCCAGCCGAGCGCCCAAGCCACCGTCACAACCGTTGCCCAGACCAACGGGGTTGGGAGCACGCCGCGCAGCAGCGCAGCCTGGGTCGCGCCGATGGCTGCTCCGGCGACCAATCCCCGCACGAGTAGCGGGACAGTGGTCGTGTCATCGCCCAGCAGGGCATGACCGAGCGCAAGGCCGATGGCCATGCTGCCAGCGGTTGCCGGCACCCAGAGCGCCGAGAGCGGCAGACGCCGGCGTAGGACCATCCACTGGGCGACGCCAATCGCGCTGCCAGCAATTGCGCCCGCGATCGCCGCCGTGCCAACTGTCTCGATCGGGCCGAGCAGCAAGAAGGCCGCGCCTCCACCGATTGGAAAGCCGAGGAAGGCCGCGCCCCAGGCCGGCCAGAACCATCTTTCACCGCGCGGACTCACATTAGTGTTGTTTCGCATCATGGTCATGGACCCTCCTCGCGTTCTACGAACGCGCAGTCGCGTGTGCCGCTGGGACGGCCTCGAGTGTTTGATCGCGCTGGCTGCGTGCCCAGGCAAACTCGCCTGATCAGCTAGTTGACTGACTCTGTGGGCAGAGTGAGGGTGCTCCGCGCAGCGGGTGAGCCCAGGCGTAGGCCAGGAGACCCACTCATAACGACAGTGTGAAGGATGCGTAACGTCCAGTCATGAAGTTCGGTCATGCTCACGCCACGGCTGCACAATGAGTGACAAACGGACAACCACGCCGGTCAGTCAACAATCGCTTTGACGATCAGCGACTCGAGCGCGGCGCGCTTGTCAATCGAACACGTACTGCGGATGGGGAGCCGTTCCTCGGCCGGGGAGTCGGCTCGAGGGCGCGGTCCAGAGACGCCGCGAATATCGAGCCGAGGCGCGATACGATGTTGCTAGGTGCCTATGACCGATGCTGATGGACTGGCCGAACAGCTGCGCGCCATAGTGGGGCTTTCGGCGGCGACCAACGTCGTTGCCGCGCCTATCGCTCGATCGCCCTTGCTCGAGATGATCATCAAGACGGCGGCGCAAGTGATCCGGGCGCGGTCCGGCTCCCTGATGCTCGTCAACGAGGCATCTCAGGAGCTGGTGTTCGAGGTGGCCACCTCAGACGAGGTCAGCGACCTGAAGCATGTCCGCGTGCCCCTGGGCGAGGGCATCGCCGGCCTGGTGGCTTTGACCGGGCAGCCGATCGCAGTCTCAGACGCGCAAAGCGACCCGCGCCATGCGCACAAGATCGCCCAGCAGACCGGTTATCTTCCCCACAGCCTGGTCTGCGTCCCGCTGCAGCACGATGACCGCATCATCGGTGTGATAGAGCTGCTAGACAAGCAAGGCGCGGCTGTATTCGACGCAAACGACGTGCATGCATTGAGCTTGTTCGCGCGGCAGGCGGCAGTCGCCATCGAGCAATCCCAGGCCCAAAACAATCTGGCCAGTTTGCTACGCGAGCTGCTCGGGTCGTTGGTTGACGCGCGTTCGACTGAAGAACCGCCCTGGCTCCAGCGCCTCGGGGCCTTCGCCGACGAACTCGAAAACGACCCTGGCTTCCTACGCTCCCTGGAGTTGGCGCGTCTGGTCCATGACGTAGCCCAGCACGGCGAGGACGAGTCGCAAGCGTGTCTTGCGATCCTGCGTGGCTTTCTGGACTACCTGCGCGCACGCCAGCGACATACAGGGCTGATCGCGGATCGTTGATGGAGCTCCGGCCGGCGTACTCCGCGCCGTTTGCGCCGGACGCCCTGGAAAGCATCCCTAGTATCCGCCCGCTGGAAGACATCACTCCCGAATGGGCCTGGGGAGGCAGTACCGCGCGCGGCGTGAAAGTCGCCGTGATCGACAGTGGCATCGATGCCGATCATTCCGCGATTGGCGGCACTCTGGCAGGCTACGTCAATGTCATCAACAGCGCGCAGGGCGTCGAATTCGATGCTGCGCCGCACACTGATGACTTCGGCCACGGGACGGCCTGCGGGGGCATCATTCGCTCGATCGCACCCGACGCCGAACTGTACAGCATCAAAGTGTTGCATGAGCGGACTCCTAGCAGCGGACATGTATTCAGCGCTGGGCTGAAGTGGGCGATCGACAACAACATGCAGGTGTGCAACCTCAGCCTGGGAACCACGAAACGCGACTATTACGCGGTCTTGCACGAGCTCGCCGACGAGGCCTATTTTCGTAACGTGATGCTGATCACGGCGGCGAACAACATGGCCGAACCAAGCTATCCATCCGTTTACGCCTCGGTGATCGCGGTGGGTGCGCACGCTGTCCAGAACCCCGAGCTGCTGTACTACAACCCGCGGCCACCGGTCGAGTTCGGCGCACTGGGGATCGGTGTGCGTGTGGCGTGGCGGCACGGCGGCTGGCTAACGGCGACTGGCAACAGCTTTGCTGCGCCGCACGTCGCGGGGTTGGTGGCCCGTATCCTGGGCAAGCATCCGCGCTTGACGGTGTTTCAGATCAAGATGGTTTTGCGTGCGCTGGCCGGCAATCTCACGCGCGACTGATCACGCACTCGAGCGACTGGTTGAGATTCAAAAATCGGCTATTGACGGGGTAATCAACCAAGCGTATGTTGGGTGCACTTGCCCGTCCCGCGCGGGGAGACGCAAAGCGGGCCGGGCGAGAACTTTTTCTCCCTGGGAGGACCGCCAATGGCTGCGGGTAACGCGGAACAGCGGCTGCAGGCTGCTGGATGGCCCGTCGACAAGATGCCCGATGCGCAGCGACAGGTTCTCAACGAGTTGTCATCGGATGAAGTAGATACGATGATCCACGTTCGCCAGCGCCTGATGGGCGCCGGAGGCGAAGTCGAGCCGTACGCCATGTCCGACAACGGGATCTTCTACTACTGAGCGCTGGGGCTCTCTAGTTGTCCCTCGCGGACCAATCGAATGGTCCGCGGGGGATATATTCTGGCGGGGCCAGGGCTGGCCCCACCGCCGAAGTGATCCATGCATCTTGTAGATATTCTGGCGCTACGCCAGGTGCCCGCGGCTGGCCTGTATCTTTCGCTAACGCGGCGTTGCCCGCTGAGTTGTGCCCACTGCTCGACCAGTTCATCGGTGAACAGCGAAGAATATGCGGCCTCGCCATTCGTGCGCCTGGTCGACAGCTTTACCGCGACGTGTCGCCCCGAGGTGCTCGTCCTTACCGGTGGCGAGCCGCTTGTGCGAGCCAAGCTGGTGCGCGACCTCACCGAGCGAGCGCACGCGGTTGGCACGCGCGTCGTGCTCGCGTCGGGCATGTTCTTTGCGCGGCAGCCGGTCGTGCCGCGCCTGCTCGACGAGACGATTCGAGCGGTTGATCATCTGACCGCCAGCCTCGACATTTATCACGAGCAGCAGGTCGCACGCGCGGACGTGTTCCGCGTCCTGCACGCGGTGCTCGACCGCGGCCAGGACGCCAGCTTCTGCGTGGTCGGTTTGAACGAGCAGGATCCATATCTGCTTGACCTGACCGACGCAATTCGGCGTGAGTTCGATGATCGCATACCGATCCTGGTGAACCTGGTCGGCGCCGTTGGCAGGGCGCGTGAGTGGCTCGAATCGACCACCAGCGTATCCAGCCCCGCGGCTGCCGAAGCAGTTCCATGTGATATGGCAGCGTGGCCAGTAGTCAGCTACAACGGAACCGTCGTGGCCTGCTGCAACCAGGACGCAATCGACGGCCCAACACCTGCCCACCTGCGGGTGGGTCACGCTGCCAGCGACGACTGGGCGACGTTACGCCAACGGTACGCTGCGTCGTCTCCGCTGCGCGCCATCCGTGCTTTCGGTCCGATGTACATCGCCGATCGTTACGCCGAGGGAGCCGTGGCGTGCGACGGCTATTGTTCCACCTGTCTCCGCTTGTCTGACGCGCCGCGGCTTGCCGAGCGCCTCGACCCCGTCATGAATCGCGCAGCCATGCGCATGTTTGAGGACGAGGTGACGCGGCTTCAGCAGGATCGCTTTGTCGATCGTCATGCTCCGCCTGCCTTCGTCCATCTGGCTCGGCTTGGCGCGGACAAGGTTGTCGCGTGAGCGAGCCGTCGCCGCGGCTTACTAACAGCCAGCGCCTGCGGGTGAAGCTCAAGTTTGCGCTGCCTGAGCTGGGATTGGCCGGTGGGGCGATCCGGACCCATCCGCATATGGCCGAGATCGTGCCGGACTACCTGTACACGACCCATTGCATGATCCGGGCGAGCGTGCCACTGATGCACGCCGCCGCCGAACGCAGCCAGGCTCTCGCCGATTCAGACGCTGTTGCCGCAGCACTCGCGTCATACTTCGCCAAGCACATTCGTGAGGAGATGCACCACGATGAGTGGCTGCTCGAAGACCTGGCCGTTCTGGGATTCGAGCGAGCCGAGCTGCTCGAGCGGCCGCCGAGTCCAACCGTGGCGGCGATGGTCGGCTCACAGTATTACTGGATTCACCACTACCACCCGGTTGCGCTCCTGGGGTACATCGCGGTAATGGAGGGATACCCACCTACGGTCGAACAGGTGGATGAGTTAGTTCAAAGCACCGGTTTTCCGCGTGAGGCGTTTCGGACGATGCTGCGCCACGCGCAGCTCGACCCCTTCCACCGCGACGATCTGGATCAACTGATCGATGCACTCCCATTGACGCCTGCGCAGGTGGGCGTACTCGGCGTCAGCGGTCTGCAGACCGTGCATCTGGGTAGCCAGGCGGTGCGCGAGATCGTCCAGCGCTTCGACGAGCGCTACGCCGCTTCGACTCCCCCGCACGGAGCGCCGGCTGTCGGATCGCTCAGGCGTTAGAGGCTATCTCCTGCGCCCTGCAATACTGGCGCCGCTACGCCACCGACCTTACCGCCTGTTGTGGTCTGGTCAGGTCGTCTCCGATCTGGGCGATTGGCTGGATTTCCTGGCGCTGATCGCGCTGATTGTCTATCGCTGGGAACTCGGAGCGACAGCTCTGGCGGCTCTGTCGGTGGCGGTTGCGCTCCCACGTATAGTCGTCGGGCCAATCGCCGGTGTCTGGGTCGACCGTTGGCCCAGGCGCACGGTCATGGTGGCGGCCGACATTGCGCGGGCGGCAATCGTGCTTGGGCTTGTGTTTGCGTCCGACTTGATCATCGTGCTGGTACTTGTCTTTGCGAAGGGCGTCTTCAGCGCGGCGTTTGGGCCGGCGCGGCAGGCCAGTGTCCGCGCGACCGTTCCCGAAGAGGATCTCCTGGCGGCAAGCTCGCTCGGGCAGCTTTCGGTGCAAGTAGGCAAAGTCTTCGGTCCGGTGATTGGTGGCTTGCTGGTCGCCGTCGCCGGGCCGCGCGCGGCGTTCGCGGTCGACGCTGCGACGTTTCTCGTTTCCGCCGCGTTTTTGATCCAACTGCCACGCGTGTCAGGGCGGGCAGCGGCTCGCGGCGCGGAAGAGGCCGCGGCGACTCCGAACTTCTGGACCGAGTTGCGCGAAGGCGTGCGGTTTGTGCTGCATCGCGCGAGCCTGACAATCGCCATAGGAAGCATGTCCGCCGCGCTGTTCATGATCTTCATCATCGACAGCATTGGCGTGCTGGCGCTGAAGGAGCTCGGGGTTAATGAAGCCCTGTTTGGTATTGCCGTGGGCGCCATCGGGTTAGGAACCGCGGTTGGCGCTGTGGCCATCGGCCAGTGGGGTCGACGTTTCTCACCCTTCCGGATTATGGGTGTAGGTCAGGTGGTGAGCGGCGCTGCCATAGCTGGGCTCGGGGGCGCGGTCATGCTCAGCGTGCGCGGAACCGGCGTCGAGTGGGTGCTCATCTATCTCATCACGGGCATATCCGCGGCGGCGGTCATGGTGTCGTATGGCTACATCCTGCAGGTCGAGACGCCGCGCGAGCTCATGGGTCGTGTATTCGCCAGCGCCGAAGCCGTGCAAACGGTCTTTCAGCTTGCCGCGCCACCGCTCGCCGCGGTGCTGGTGCAGATCTACGGCGTGGGCTCCGTTTTCGCCGCCGCCGGCGTGGCGTTAGCGGTCGTCGGATTGCTCGTCGTGCTCACCTCGGCGCGTGTGCGAGTGAGCACTGGTGCCGCGGAGGCCGTCGCCTGACAGCCAGCAGTCACACGCCCACGCCGCTGTGGCGCCTCGCGTGCCAGGCGGTTGAGGTTCCGCGCTACCGCTTTGGCACGCAGCGCGCAGCGAGCCCGATGCAGACGCTGCGCCGTATTGCACCAATGCTCACTCGGGCTGGCATCACCCGCCTGGCAGATGTGACCGGTCTCGACTGGATCGGGCTGCCCGTTTATCAGGCTATTCGGCCCAATTCGCGCAACATCTCCGTGTCGCAAGGCAAGGGACTGACGCGCGTGCAGGCCAAAGTGTCCGCGTTGATGGAATCGCTCGAATCCTTTCATGCGGAGGAGATTGCCCAACCGGCTGTCGGCGCCACGCTCGGCTCGATGCGTCGCCAGATCGACTACGATCCGTACTCGCTGGCGGTACTCGCGGCGCCATCACTGGACCTGCCGCGGGATCTGGAAGACGATCCGTACGCGCCGCGTGTCGGCCACCCGTCGCTGCTCAGGGACGACACCCCGGTCGAGTGGATCGAGGCCACCGATCTTTCTACGGGCGAAGCGACGTGGGTCCCGCGACAGCTCTGTGAGTTGAACTTCACCGTGCATGAGCGGCTGTACCCGCCACTGTTTCGCGCCACCTCGAATGGACTGTCGAGTGGCAATACCGTCGCCGAAGCGCTCGTGCACGGGCTATGTGAAGTGATCGAGCGCGACTCACTCTGGCATCTCGGGCAGCAGCGCGCGCGAATGGTAGACCAGCCCACTATCCAGACCGTGCTGGCGCGCCGCCTCTTGCAGCGATTCGCACGGGTAGGCATGCGCACGGAGGTCGTCGACCTGACGGGGCCCACCGGCGTGCCAACATTTGCAGCGTTCCTGTCGCATGCCGAGTCCCCAGGGCGTTATTACGGCGCCGGCTGCCACCCGCGCCGCTCCACCGCGCTTGTCCGCGCACTGACTGAGGCCGCCCAATCTCGTCTCGGCCATATCGCCGGCAGTCGCGACGACATGTTTCGTCGGAGCTATCTCGGGAGGAGTGAGCAGCACGCGCGACCCAGGCCGATCTCCGAGCACACCGGTTTTGGCGACGTGCCCGATGTGCGACAGAGTTCGTGGTTTGATGCCGTCCGCGACCTGACGCACCGCATCCGCGCGCAGACCGGTATGGCTCCGCTCGCAGTCGACCTGGCTCGCGCCGAATTTGGACTGCCGGTTGTGATGGTCATCGCGCCTGGACTGCGGCTCATACCGCCCAGACGAGCATGAACCGTCCGCGCGTCTGTGTGTTCGTGGGACCCTCGTTGTCGCGCGCCGAAGTCACTACTCGATGTGCCGACATCGCAGCCGACGTTGTGGTTTTAGGACCGGTGCAGCAGGGCGATCTGCTGCGCATCGCCGAGCTCGAGCCGACCCACGTGTGCATTATCGACGGCGCCTTTTTTCAGGTCCCGTCCGTCACGCACAAGGAGATCCTGCTGACCTTGCAGCATGGCGTGCACGTGCTTGGGGCCGCGAGTCTCGGCGCATTGCGCGCTGCCGAGCTCGACGTGTTCGGCATGGAGGGTGTTGGCGCCATCTACCGGCTGTACAAGACGTGCAAGATCGATGGCGATGACGAGGTGGCCGTGCTGCACGCCGACGCGGCCGACGGATACGTCGCCCTCTCCGAGCCGCTGGTCAACATTCGATACAACCTGCGCCGCGCTCGCGCGCAACGCGTCATATCGCGCACAACCGTGGCCACCGTCCTGGCAAGCGCCAAGGCACTGCATTTCACCCGCCGAACGTATGCCGCGGCGCTCGCCGAAGCGGCTTCGAACGTTCCACCGAACGAGCTCACGACCTTACGACGCTTCCTGCAGCACCAGGCGATAGATCTGAAACGCAACGATGCGCGTGCAGCGCTCCATCTGCTGCGGCGACGTTTCGGGGGTCACGAACCGTGGCCCATAGCGCGGCCAGTACATGCCCACAAGACCGTATACGCGCACCTCTTCGGGCGCGAGTACGAAGGTCGCTCGTGCGACGGACAGTACATCACCGATGCTTTTGTTTTGTCGCTGTACAAGCTGCTGGCACCCACCGCGCTGCGCGCCCGACGTCGGGTTGCCTTGCGATCGATCGCAGCCGACGAGGCCCGCCGCCAGGGTTTCCAGCCGCGCGAACCATCGGACGAGCTGGCGTGCTCGCTGCAGGACCGCTACCTCTCCGCGGACGAGGTGCGGAAGGCTCTGTGCGAGCGAGACCTGGAGCAGGGCATTGTGGGGTCGTCGCGGCCTGGGCCCGTGTACCGGCGCCTGGTCGCCGCCGCGGCCGAGCGCACGGGCATGTCACCGCGCCTGCTGCTGGCAGGTCCGCGGATGCAACCGGGCATCCCATGGGATGGTCCGTTGCTGCGCGAGGTCAAGATGAATGGCGCGTTTCGTTCGATGTTCGGCTACGCCCGCCAGGTTCAGGCGTTCGCGGCTGAGACCGCGCAACGGCTGCCTGGCCTGGCGGAATCACTCGCATGCGAGCGACTCGAAGCGTGGGCTGCGGCCAGGTGGGGCATCAGCCAGGCCGCCCTGGGCCGGACGCTGGTCCTCCGCGGCTTCACCAGCTATCGCGAGTTCGTCGAGGTGGCGAGGCTGGCGTACCTGTACGAATGGCTCGGCTCGGCGAGCAAAGTCTCAGACGATGCCGCTCTCACGAAGCAGTAGTTCTTTGACGCGGTGGTACGCCGGACTGGCTTGACGCTCAAACTCCGCAAGCTCGGCGGTATGCGGCATGAAATTACCATTCGGATAGATCGCCAGGACTTCGCCGTCGCCCGCGGCGGGCTGCGGCTCGGATGTTTCATCGAGCCAGGCGGTGATGTCCGCGAGCCGGGCGGACTGACCTTTCACTCGCTGCGCGCGGTGATACTCCGCCAGAGCCGCGCGACCGAAGAATGACTGCACATCGCGCAGCGGCGTCGAATAGTACTCCGTCTGGACAATCGGGTCTGTCGACAGAGCATCGCGCTGGTCGGCTGGCACGAGCGCGCGGCCGTAGCGCGCGAAGTACAGGATGCTATGCGCGCTGTCGATGCCGCCGACGAACGGGCGGTCGTCGACGAAATTGATGACGCGCTCGGCCAGCGGCTGAACGGTTGCGTCGTGTCCACCTCCGTCGAAATGAGCGCGACCCTCGCTGTCGATCCAGTACAGCGTTCGGACAATATCATCACCCTCGAACGGGTCAATGCTCCGGATACCGAAGTCCTGAAAACGCCTGGCGACGATGGCGCCCGGTGTGAGGATGAAATCACCAATGCCCGCGAGGGTCCACAGGTCGCGGTGGTCGAGCAGGAACTCGAATGTTCTGCGCGCCTCCTCCGGTGTCTCGGTCGGGAAACCGATGAAGCCCATCATCTGCGCTGCGATGCCCAACCTGGCGAGCTCCGATAGCAGCTCCGGTACCTGCTCGATCCGCACGCCCTTGTCGATCAGGTCCAGGATGCGTTGCGTCCCTGACTCGTACCCAAACGAGATGGCGACACAGCCCGAGTCTCGCAACTCCTGGGCCATGCCCTTGAGCAGGGACTTCTCCAGCCGCAGCTCCGCACTCCAGTGGATGTTCAGTCCATTGGCGACGATTGCCTGCGCCAGGCGACGCAGGTGGGCGGGCGCGATTGCATCCACCGAGAAGTAGAAGGTGCGCGCGTAGCGACTCGCTCTCCGTAGCTCGTCGACCACCGAGTCGACGGGCCGATTTCTCGATGGCGAGGTTGGCAGGTCCGTATTCAGCCCGTAGTCGCAGAATGTGCACTTATTCCAGTAGCAACCGCGGCTTGGCGAGTACAGCAGGACCGGCTCGGGTGACCAGTACCGGCCCAGGTCGAACGTGTCGTAGCGGGGTGCAGGCAGTTCCGCGACGTTTTCATAGCTGACCGATAGACCATTCAGAACTGGCACGCTGTCGCGCAGAAGCAGGCCTGGCTGCTTGCTCGGCAGTGGACGTTCCCTGGCGATGGCTTGCAAAACGCTGACCAGCGCCGATTCACCCTCACCCCCCACGACCGCATCGCACTCGCGCAGCAGCCTCCAGATATCCGCCGGGTTACGCAAGCACTTGATGATATCGCTGATTTCCGTTCCACCCACACACAAGACAGTATTCGGCAGGCGCTGTCGAATCTGCCGGGCAATGGCAAGACCAAATGGGAGCTGACTGACGTAGTTGATGGACAGGCCGACAAAATTCCACGTCTGCTCGCCGAGCAACTGGTTGAAGGTCGTCTCGAAATACGGCGCAAGTGGCGCGGTTATGCGTTCGATAAATGCGGGATTGGTCAGGTCATCGAGGCTGGAGAGATTGCCGACGTTATTGATACGCAGCGTGAAATCTCCGAACTGACCGGGGAATCCGCGAATCGACAACACGTCGAGCCAGCGCCTGAGCACGAGCGTTGCCTGACGATACGCGCCATAGTCGTAGAACGCCTCCGGATCGCGCAAAATGCCGATTGCGCGCTGCACCGAGTCGCAGCGTAATCCGACGCCGCGCAGTGCGTAGCGATACAGAAGCTGGTCACCGCGACTGAGCTGCACCTTGCGCTCGAGGTCCGCTCGGACTCGATCCGCTTGATTCAGCACGTCCTGAACCTGCTCGGGTGTGGCCAGGTAGTTGAGCGCTTCGATGTTGGCGTCAAGACAGCGCCAGCCACCAAAGCCCGCCGCCGCGGTTGCGCCAACCAGATACGGAATGGAGTGATACGACGCGGTTGGATCGGTCAGCGGGACGTTGATCAACAGGTAGCGGACATCGTCGCGATGCATGGCCAGCCGAAACTTCCCACAGCCAGGGCCGCGCGTCAAGCCTACAGCACGCCCAGTCCCAGCGCGAGGATCGCCGCTCGCAGACTGCCATCCCCGGCCACGCCCGCGGCCGATGGATAGCTGACGTGCGTTGGCTTCGCGGCTTGCTCGCCCGCACCCACACCTGCGGCCGATCGATCGATGACGTGCGTTGGCTTCGCGGCCTGGTCGCCCGCACCCACACCCGAATGGTTCCGGATGCGTCGCGAGCGGCGCTGAAACGTGTTCACCCAGACTTGCTCACCCGCGCCATAGTTGCGGCTGAACGTTCCGCCGTGGCCGTTGTCCACACTCAAGGAGAATGCGGTGTTCGCAGTGAACTCCGAGCCGCCGAGACCAGGGAGGACGATCACGGGCGCGCGACCGCTTGCGGCGCGGCCGTGTGCCGGGGTCACGAGCACGACCAGCAGGGGACCCATCACCAGTCCGAGCAGCGTCGGGAGACCGACTCACTATCCATCGCATGTAAAGCCTCCGTTCAGTGCCTCGCCGGGACTCTTGGTCCACAAGGCATGGCGTATGCCATCAGGTCAGGCTGCGCATTAGCCAGATTTCGCTGCCGGCTCCGACCGCCGAGGCGTG
>Ga0137373_10002724_pt1 | contig 19391 bp, 19 predicted proteins | sample SagtaG_5_FD_104912 | JGI IMG/M metagenome (GOLD analysis project Ga0137373, IMG submission 104912) | Vadose zone soil microbial communities from Sagehorn Ranch, Mendocino, California, USA - Sage1_R_80_16 metaG | ecosystem: Environmental > Terrestrial > Soil > Vadose zone | place: USA... | reverse complement strand
TCCCCGGCGGTCACCGACACGCTGGCACCGCGCAGCGCCGGGGTCTGGCCGGATACTGGCGTTTGCCAGCGAACCGGCCGTGGCACGATCGGGTGATGGCTCCCGATCGTGACATCGCGGCTTTTGAGCGGCGCGCCCCCGGCTACGAAAGAGGCTGGCTCGGCAAGCTGCACCACGACATCGCCAACCGGGCCGCGGACCTCGCCGTGGACTGCTCGCCCCAGCGGCCAGGACGCAGCGGCAGCCACTGGTCACGAGACGGGCGGCGGGTAGCCGACTATCTCCGCCCCCGCCGTGTGCGGCGGCTTGTACCACGTCTCCCCGCAGCCTTGCTCCCCGCAATGCACCCGCAGGTGCCCGTCACCGCCAGCACACCGGCACGGCGTCCAGCCGACCGATACCCGGCCGGGTCCCCACGGGTGCCCCTTGCGGCACGCGACCGGATAACACCACCAGCCTGGCCGCTCGACGTCGTTCATCGACCAAGTAGAACACATGGTCGATGAACATAAACTACCAGCTTATTCACAAGATGAGACAATCGCTAATAGCGGCTATCTCAGCCGCCCGCTGCAGGCCGCCGCGCAGGCCAGCCCGCGTACCGGGCCGGGCCGTCCCCGCCGGATGGCTGGCTGGACCTGGTGCTCGCCAGGATCAGGGTCGGCCGACTGCGCTCGCCAGGCCAGCCAGGAGCCGGCCCGGTAGCGACTGCCCGAAGTCCGCCAACTCTCGCGCTGGCGGGCCGGCCGGCTTTACACTCGCGCGGAGGGTGATTCCATGGATGACGTCGCCACGCAGTTCCTCGACTTGATTCAGGGCCTCGAAGAGGTCAGGGACGCGGTCACTCCTGAGCGCGCCCATAGTGAGTTCGATGAGACCACCCTGCAGGTCTTCTGGAAGAAGTGGCCCGGCCTCTCGGCATGGGCAGGCTCGCTGTGGCGGATGCTGTCGGAGGAACTGGCCGGGCCCGGCAGCCCGCATCGCGACGCCGAGGTGGATGAGGTGGGCGGCAGTGGCTGAGAGCCTGCGATCCCCCGGTCCGCCAGCGGTGACGGTGCTCAGGGATCTCATGAATACCCGCGTGGTGGCGGTCACGGCGGACACGCCGGTGGCAGCGGCGGCCGCGGACATGGTGGAAAGGAGCGTGGGGTCCGCCGTCGTCATGCAGGGACCGTTCCTGCTCGGGATTCTCACCGAGCGCGATGTGCTGCGCGCGGCAGCATCCGGCGAGGATCTCTCGGCGTCCGCGGTGTCGGCGTGGATGACCCCCGACCCCCAGTCGGCCAGCCCGGACACTTCGGTGGAGGCCGCCGCCCAGATCATGCTCCTGAACGGGTTCCGGCACCTCCCGGTGGTGGACGGCCGCACAGTGTGCGGCGTGGTGAGCCTCCGCGACCTCTTCGCGGCCAGGATCCGCCGCCCGCTGCCGCGCTGAGCGCGCTGGCCAGATAAAACAGCAGATCAATCGTCGCCGCCTACGTCAAGGCGCACTAGCGAGACGGGCGTGCAACCCGGCACGTCAGTCGCGGCCTTCCGTCCGCTGTACCGCAGGGCCTTCAACACCAATACGACGGTATCGTCGCTCACGTGCGCACCGCTGAAAGCCCGCACGGCTTGCTGGATGGCGTCAGCCATCTGCGGCGCGGGCATATCGCCTAGGCCGGCGATGAAGTCCCGGAGCCGGTCGTCGCCGTAAAGTTCCCGGTCGCTCTGGCTGCGCGCCTCGGTTACGCCGTCGGTGAAGAGGATCAGGCTGTCGCCGGCTTGCAGCGTGCCACGAGAGTCGTGCAGCTCGGGAGCGGGGAAGAGCCCGAACAGGCTCCCCGGCCGCCCGAATGCCTGCACGAGCCCGTCCGCGCGGTGCACCAATGCAAGAGGGTGACCGGCGGAGCTGATAGAAACGGCGAGCCTACACTCGCCTTCGCAGAAAGCCAGCCTGTGGTCAATATCACCGCCGATAAGAAGAATACGGTCTTATTTTGTTCAAACCATCCTTATTCATTACACGTACCATGGCATGACATTCTTGCCTTGCCACAGATAGACCGGGCAGCGGTCAGGCCGGGCGGCGGCGCAGCGACGGCGTCGTCAGGGCCGGCGGGTCGTAACCCCGGTCGGAGTGGTTGAGGTTGCTGCCCGGCGGGACGATCTCGTCGATGCGGTCGAGAACGGCCGTGTCGAGGATGACATCCGCGGCGCCGAGCTGGCCCTCCAGGTGCTCCATCGTCCGCGGGCCGATGATCGCCGCGGTGACCGCCGGGTGCCTGATCACGAACGCGAGCGCCAGGTGGATCAGCGACAGGCCGGCTTCCTCGGCCAGGACCGCCAGCTGCTCGGCGGCCTCAAGCTTGGCCTGGTTTCCCGGCAGGCTGAGGTCGAATCGCTGCGGCAGGCGCCGGGCCCGGTTGCTGACCGGCAGGTCCGCGCCCTTGCGGTAGCGGCCAGTCAGCCAGCCGCCGGCCAGCGGGCTCCACGGGATGACGCCCATGCCGTACTGCTGGCAGACCGGCAGCGTCTCGGCCTCGACGCCGCGCACCATGATCGAGTACGGCGGCTGCTCGCAGACGAACCGCTCCCGGCCGCGGCGCTGCGCGACCCACTGCGCCTCGACGATCTGCGACGGCGGGAATGTCGAGCTGCCCGCGTAGCGGATCTTGCCCGCCCGGATCAGGTCGGTGAGCGCGCTCAGGGTCTCGTCGATGTCAGCCGACGGGTCCGGCCGGTGGATCTGGTACAGGTCGATGTAGTCGGTGCCCAGGCGGCGCAGGCTGTTCTCGCACTCGCGGATGAGCCAGCGGCGCGAGTTGCCGCCCATGTTCGCGTCCTCGCCCATCGAGGCGTGCGCCTTGGTGGCGAGGACGATCCCGTCACGGTCGATCCCGGCCAGCGCCTTCCCGACGATCTCCTCCGACTCGCCGACCGAGTACACGTCGGCGGTGTCGATGAAGTTGATCCCGCCGTCCAGTGCCCGGCGGATGATCCGCATCGATTCGTCATGATCGGGATTGCCCCAGGCGCCGAACATCATCGCCCCCAGGCACAGCGGGCTGACCCGGACGCCGGTAGTACCCAATACGCGCATATTCATAGAATCACCCTAGATGATCAAGAGGCTCCCCGGGACGGCTGGCCCCGGGGACCCTTGACCGGCAGCGGGACGCGGCTGACGATGGTCGCGTGGCCGACATACCGCAGTGGGCCCACGACGCGCTCAGCGACGTCTACGACCCGTGCTGCCGCGAGAAGGGCATATCGGTCGTGGAGATGGGGCTGGTGCGTTCCGTGCGCGCGGCCGGCGGCCAGGTCCGCGTCGAGTTGCTGCTGACATCCGGCTGGTGCCCCTTCGCCTCGCGGGTCCTCACCGAGATCCAGGACAGGATCGAGGCGCAGCCCGGTGTCACCGCCGCCGACGTAGAGATCGTCTGGGACGAGGCGTGGACCACCGACCGGCTGTCCGAGCGAGCCGCCCGCGGATGTTCGCCGAGATCATCGGGAAGCTGCTGTTCTGGTGCGGCGAAGACAAGATCATCTACGGCTCCGAGGCGCCGATCTTCCACCCGCAGTGGGCGCTGCGGGCCTTCATGGACTTCCAGATTCCCGAAGACCTCTGCGCCGGCTACGGGTACCCCCAGCTGACCGGCCAGGCGAAGCGGAAGATCCTCGGCGAGAACCTGCTCCGCCTGCACGGCATGGACGTCGAGGACACGAGGGCAAGGCTCGGCCGGCATCCGTCGTAGCCGCCCCCTCATCACGCCGGCGGTCGGTATCCGCGTGACACGACGTGGCAGCGTGCCCGGTTCACGTTGCCCGCGGGCGGTCGCGTCGCGCTACGATTCACGCATGAGCCCTGACTTCCGCCCCGGCGACGTGCCGGCCAAGCCCACGCTTGACGGCATCGAGGAGAAGTGGTCGCGCCGGTGGGAAGAGGCTCGTGTAGTACAAGTTTGACCGCACCAGGAGCCGCGATGGCGTCTACGCCATCGACACTCCCCCGATGACGGTCAGCGGGTCGCTGCACATCGGGCACGTCTTCTCGTACACCCACACGGACGCCGTCGCCCGGTTCCAGCGGATGCGCGGCCAGGACGTCTTCTACCCGGTCGGGTGGGACGACAACGGGCTGGCGACCGAGCGCCGCGTGCAGAACTACTTCGGCGTCCGGTGCGACCCGGCACTGCCGTATGACCCGGCCTTCCAGCCGCCCGCCCCGTCTTCTGCGCCCGCCCAGGGCAGGGCCCGTGCCCCGGCCAGCCGGCGTGCCCAGCAGATCCCGGTCTCCCGGCGCAACTTCGTGGCGCTGTGCCAGCAGCTGACCGAGCTGGACGAGCAGTCCTACGAGGAGGCCTGGCGGCGGCTCGGCCTGTCGTTCGACTGGTCCACGAAGTACCGCACGATCGACGAGCGGTCCCGGGCCGTGGCCCAGCGCGGCTTCCTCCGCAACCTCGCCCGGCACGAGGCTTACCTGGCCGAGGCCCCGTCCCTGTGGGATGTCACCTTCGGCACCGCGGTCGCGCAGGCCGAGATCGAGGACCGGCCGGTCACGGCCGCGTATTACCGGCTGGCCTTTCCCGTCGCCAGCGGCACGGCTGATCAAGGCGACCCGGGCCAGCGCCGCGGCGAGGTGCTGGTCGCCACCACCCGGCCCGAGCTGCTGCCCGGCTGCGTGGCGCTGGTCGCGCATCCCGACGACCAGCGGTATGCCGGCCTGATCGGCGGCACCGTCCGCACGCCGGTGTTCGGCACGGCGGTGCCGGTGCTCGCACACCGGCTGGCCGAGCCGGATAAGGGCACCGGCATCGCGATGGTGTGCACGTTCGGCGACACCACCGACGTGATCTGGTGGCGGGAGCTGCGGCTGCCGACCCGGCCGGTGATCGGCCGCGACGGCCGGCTGCTGGCCGATCCGCCGCCCGGCATTGGCAGCGCGGCGGGGCGCGCGGCCTACGCGGAACTGGCCGGCGCGACGGCGAAGCAGGCCAGGCAGCGGATGGCCGGCCTGCTGGCCGACGCGGGCCAGTTGCGCGGCGATCCCGAGCCGGCCGAGCACGCGGTGAAGTTCTACGAGCAGGGCGAGGTGCCGCTGGAGATCGTGACCTCCCGGCAGTGGTACATCGGCAACGGCAGCCGGGACCCCGGCCTGCGCGCCGCGCTGCTCGGCCGCGGGCGGGAACTTGCCTGGCACCCGGCGCACATGCGCACACGGTACGAGAACTGGGTCAACGGCCTGGCGGGCGACTGGCTGATCAGCAGGCAGCGGTACTTCGGGGTGCCGATCCCGGTCTGGTACCCGCTGGACGAGGCCGGCCAGCCGCGCTACGACGCCCCGATCCTGCCCGCCGATGCCGCGCTGCCCGTCGACCCCGCCGCCGACCCGCCGCCCGGGTACGCGGCGGAGCAGCGCGGCCAGCCCGGCGGGTTCGCCGGCGACCCGGACGTGATGGACACCTGGGCGACGTCCTCGCTGACCCCGCAGATCGCCGGCGGCTGGAGCACCGACGAGGACCTGTTCCGCCGGGTGTTCCCGATGGACCTGCGGCCGCAGGCCCACGAGATCATCCGGACCTGGCTGTTCTACACGGTGCTCAGGTCGCACGCCGAGCACGGCACGCTGCCCTGGCGGCACGCCGCGATCTCGGGCTGGATACTCGACCCGGACCGCAAGAAGATGTCCAAGTCCAAGGGCAACGTGGTCACCCCGATGGCCATCCTGCGCGAGTACGGCTCGGACGCGGTGCGCTACTGGGCGGGCAGCGCGCGGCTCGGCACCGACACGGCCTTCGACCCCGGGCAGCTCAAGATCGGCCGCCGTCTGGCGATCAAGATCCTCAACGTCAGCCGGTTCGTGCTGGCCGCGCTGCCCCAGCAGGAGGCGGCCGGCTCCGCTGGTGCCGGCCCCGCCGGATCCGGCCCGCCGGCAGACAGAACATCACGACCAGCGATAACGGATCCGCTGGACCTGGCCATGCTCGGCAGGCTCGCGGCGGTGGCCGGGCAGTGCACCGCGGCGTTCGAGGCTTACGAGCACGCGCGGGCGCTTGACCTCACCGAGCAGTTCTTCTGGTTCTTCTGCAATGACTACGTCGAGCTGGTCAAGCCCCGGGCCTACGGCGCGCACGGCGCCGATGCCGCCGCATCGGCGGCCGGGGCGCTGCGGCTGGCGCTGTCCGCGCTGCTGCGGCTGTTCGCGCCCTTCCTGCCGTTCGTCACCGAGGAGGCGTGGTCGTGGTGGCAGCCCGGCTCGGTGCACCGCGCCCCGTGGCCGGACCCGGCCGAGTTCCCCGCGGCGCCCGGCGACTCCCTGGAGCGGATGCTGGCCGGCGCCTCCGGGGCCATCGCGGCTGTCCGGGCGGCCAAGTCGGCTGCCCGGCAGTCGATGCGCGCCCCGGTCAGCGAGCTGGTGGTCACCGCCGCGGCCGCCGACCTGGCAGCGCTGGCCGCCGTGCAGCGCGACGTGCAGGCGGCCGGCCAGGTGGCAAGGGTCGAGCTGCGGGCGGCGCCGGTGCCGGAGCCGGAATACGAGGTGACCATCGGACCAGGGAATCCCGAACCGGGCTGAGCCCCGGACCGGGCTCGGCCCGGGCACGCGGCCGCCGCCAGGTGCCGCCGCCCGGGTAATCTCGCTGGTATGGAGAATGTCCGGCTGACAGACGAGGAATGGCGGGAGCGGCTGACCCCCGAGGAGTACCGCGTGCTGCGGCAGGCCGGCACCGAGGCGCCGTTCGCCGGGGAGTACACCGACACGAAGACCGAGGGCGTCTACCGCTGCCGTGCCTGCGGCGCCGAGCTGTTCAGGTCAGCAGCGAAGTTCGATTCGCACTGCGGCTGGCCGAGCTTCTACCAGCCGACCGAGGACGACGCGGTGGTGCTGCTGGAAGACCGCTCGCTCGGCTCGGTCCGCACCGAGGTGCGCTGCGCCAACTGCGGCTCGCACCTGGGCCATGTCTTCGAGGGCGAGGGGTACCAGGTGCCGACGGATCAGCGCTGGTGCATCAACTCGGTCTCGCTGACGCTGGAGCCGGTCGCCGGCGGCGCCGAATCGGCCGGGAGCTGATGCGCGGCCCGGCCGGCGGGGCCGGCCCGGCCGCGCTGCGGCTGATCAGGGCCGGCCACCTTTCCGGCGCGACCGCGCAGACCAGCGGGATGATCCGGGCCGCCGCGATCTCCGGCGACCTGGTCGGCGCCCGGTCGCTCTGGATGGGCCGGACCGTGCTGCCGCCCGGCGCGTCCTCCGGTGATCATCACCACGGCGAGTCCGAAACCGGGATCTTCGTGGTATCCGGCCGCCCGGCCTTCGTCTTCCGGGATCCGGCCTCCGGCGAGATCGTCCGGCTCGAGCCCGAGCCCGGCGATTACGTCTGGGTGCCGCCGCATGTCCCGCACCGGGAAGAGAACCGCTCGCCGGACGCCGAGGCGGTGGTGGTGATCGCCCGGTCCACCCAGGAAGCCATCGTCGTCAACCTCAGCGGGCTCTAGGCATTTCCGGTAACCGGCGGATCACCGCGGCCAGGCGGTCCGGCCGGCCGGGGCATCCGGGGCGGGTCATCGCCGGGGCCGGGAACGCCGTCGGCTGCCGCCACACGATCGTCGTAACCACCCGGGCCGGTGCCGTCCGGGCCCCCGGCACCCTCCTCGCCGCGGGGACGGGTCAGGCCGGGGCTGATCCAGCGAGTCCGCAGCCAGCGGCGCTGCCTGCCGCGCGCAGGTCCGGCCAGTAGCGCGCCGGCCACTCCCGCGAAGATCAGGACGACGCCCGCCGCGTGCACGTCCCGCCCGTCAGGAAAGCCCGCCGTCAGGGCGAACCGCAAGACTAAGCCGACCATGATGAGCACGCTGCCCACGGCGATCGTCGCGGACCGCCGGCGATGCAGCAGCGGCCGCCTGCCCGGATCAGTGAACCTGCTCATCGGCGTGCTTCCTCCGGCCATGCCGTCATCGCCGGAAGGCTTCCGATGCAACGGGGAAGGGGAATTCCGGCATTTACTGTGCGGCCGCGGCCTTTCCGCATCTGCATACGCCAGGTCCGGAGCAACAGCCCGACTCTACGCCCCGGCGAACTCAGGGCATAGGCCCGCCGCTGGGCAGGGGACCGTGCCATTCCGTGGCGCGCTCTCGGTCATCGGCCGGCTGCCGCGGGCTCGTTGCACATCCGGGACAGCGGCCGGGGCGAGGCAGCCCGCGTGAGGCCCACCGGCCCCCCCAACGAATTCACGCCCTGCGTACATACCCCGCAGCGCGAACTCATTGGTCCATGCCATCGCAGGTAAGCGATGGCCTGACCCGGCCACTTGCGCGGGCGGCCTCCCCCGGTGCGGTACTGCCTCGCCCCGGCCAGGCAAAGCCAACCGCAGACAAGCCAGCCGGGCTATCCCCGAACTCAGGGATGCGCGCGGCAGCGGGGCGGGCCTAGACTCCGCGCTACCGTGTCCACATGGCCCGGCCGGCGGCCGGGCAGACGGCGGCACGGCGGCGGCGGACAGGACCGGTAACGGGCGGGACGGGCAGATTCGGCGATGGCGATCGACTCGAACCCGGCGGCAGCGCACGTCACCACCCCGTCCGGACGCGTGATCGGCATCGCGGCGGGCAGCCGGCTGGTGTTCGGCCGGGGGGCCGGCGCGGACCTGGTGATCCCCGCGGGACGCGGGCTGTCCAGGCGGGCCGGCGTCATCAGCGCGGTAGCCGCCGGCGCCTGGGTAGCCAACATCAGCAGCACGCACGCGCTGTACGCCGAGGGCGACGGGTACCGGATACGGCTACCCCGGATGGACGCCGCGGGCGAGCCGTCAGCGGGGTGGTTCGTCCGCCAGGGCACCGCGCTGGTCGGCTCGCGCGCGATGCTCGACGAAGGCCAGCCGCTGCGCCTGGTCGTCACCGCGGCCGGTGCCGCGCCCGGCGACGAGGCCGGTGGCGCGGGCATCCGGGCGGACGGCGACCCGACCCTGCTGCCGCTCTACCTCGACCCGAACACCAAGCTCTTCCTCGTCGCACTGATGTGGTGCCGGCCGTGGCTGGTCGACCCGGCCCGCGGAACCCCGCTGCCCCGGACGCCGGAGATCGCCCGCGCCGCGCTGGAGGCCACCGACGCCCATCATGAGATCGAGCGCTTCGACACCGACCCGGCCTTCCGCGACCGGCTGTCCGCGCGGGTCGGCGAGCACCTCAAGGTGCTGCGCCGCAAGATCATCGAGCGCGGCCTGGTGCGTCCGGGCATCCGGCTGTCCGACGAGGTCGCGGTCGGCGTGCTGATCGAGAACGGGACCATCGCTGCCGCCGACCTGGCTCGCCTCAGCGACCCCGCCTGGTGCTCCCGGCAGGAGGATCTCTGGTGGACGCAGGCGACGTGACGGCCTGGCGACCTGGCAGGCGGCTTCGCCCGGTGAGCGCGCGTTAGCCCGGTGAATCCTGGGCTACCCGCCGTTCACCAGGAAGCCGGTGACCGCCCTGGCGCCGCCGGGATCCGTGACCACGACGCGGTACGTCCCCGGTGGCGGCCCGGCACGGAAGAACACGTGGTCCTGGTTGATCGCGTAGCTGAAGTTGCCCGCTCTGTCCGTGATCACGTGCACGGCCGGGGCGTGCAATCCGGCCAGCGCTATCGTCACGGGACCAGCAGGCGGCCATCCCTGGCCCATGACCACGAACCCCGTGCGGCTGTCGCCGAAGGGCAGGTTCATGGCGATCGCCGGCTTTCCCGGGAGCGCGGTCGATAGCGCCGAGGGCGGGGGCTGCTGAGGGGGCACTGGCGGGGGCAGGAAGACGGTGCGCTGCGGCTGCGGGCTGCTCCCGGTGATCGATGCGCCGATGAGCGCACCCGATGTCATCACGACGGCCGCCGCCGCCACGGCCGCCGCGCCGATCAGCAAAGTCCGCTGCCAGCGAGGCATCCCCGGCCTGGTCGCCAGGCCGGCCGCGTGGACGCCACCAGCGCCGCCGTGACGCGATCCGGCCCGGCCAGGCAGCGCCGCCGCCTGGGCCCGGCGGCCGGCCAGGGCCGTGGCCGGTGCGCCCGGGACGGGCTGCGACCCGAACGTCGCGTCCTCGCCGGCCGCGACGCCGTCGCCCGCGCCCGCCCCGGCTGGCATCGCCCCGGCGGGCATCGCCCCGGCTGGCATCGCCCCGGCTGGCGGTCGTGGGTCCTGGCGGTATTCGGCGATCAGGGCCAGCGCGGCGGCGGGCAGCGACGTGCCGCCGTCGGCATGGCCGCCGTCAGCGTAGCCGCCGTCAGCGTGGCCGTCGGCGGCGCGGCTGCCAGCTTCCAGGCTGATGAACGGCGCGAGCCGGGCGAGCACGGCTGCCGAGTTCGGGCGCTTGCGGGGGTCCCGTTCCAGGCAGGCGATCACGATCTCGGCCAGGTCCGCTGGCAGCCCGCTCAGGTCCGGCGGTTCGGTCGCGAGCCGTACCAGCACGTCCATGACCGTCTCGCCCTGGTAAGGGGCGTGCCCGGTGGCGGCGAAGAGCATCGTGCCGCCGAGCGAGAAGACATCGCTGGCCATCGTGGCCTGCCGGGTGTCCCGCGCCTGCTCGGGCGCCATATAAGCCGGGGTGCCGACGGCACCGCGGGTCACCGTGAGCTGGATCCGCTCGGCGGCCCTGGCCACGCCGAAGTCGATGACCCGCGGGCCGTCCAGCGAGACAAGCACGTTGGACGGCTTGAGGTCGCGGTGCACGAGCCCGGCGGCGTGGATCGACTCCAGCGCCTCGGCACAGCCGGCCGCCAGCCAGCGGACCGCCGGTACGGGCAGCGGGCCGCAGGCCCGCACCAGCGTGCTCAGTGACGGCGCGGGCACGTACGCGGTGGCCAGCCAGGGCACGTCGGCCTCCGGGTCAGCGGCGACGACCGCGGCGGTGAACGCCCCGCTGACCCGCCGGGCGGCGGCGACCTCCTGGCCGAAGCGCGTGCGGAAGTCCGGCTCCTCGGCAAGCTCGACCTTGATCGTCTTGACCGCGACGAGGCGGCCGGCGGCCGACCGGCCGAGATAGACCCGTCCCATCGCCCCCGCGCCCAGCCGCCCGACCAGGACGTAGCCGCCGACCTGCTCCGGATCCCACCGGCGCAGCGGCTCCACTAACGCTGGCTGCGGCAAAGTACGGTCCCTCCGGGTACGCGCGGATCTGACCCTATGATGCCGGGTCCCGGGCACGCCGGGAACATGCGTGCCCGGTCTGGGTAGGCGCCACGGGCGCGCCGTCCTGGCGTGGCTGCGCAGTTCTTCGTTAGGCGACCTCCGCAGCCTTAGGCGGCTGGCGGGCGGCCCCGGCGCTGGCTGCTCAGGCGGCCGGGCTCACAGGTCGTCTTCCATGCGCCCTGGTGCGTCCGGGCGGACGAATGGGCCGTCATCTTGCATCTTTGCCGCATCCGCCGCGGCGGCCCGCCTGGTCTCCTCCAGGCCGGCGCCGGAGTCCGCGGCCTCGAAGCCGTCCATCCCGGCCGGGCTGACCCAGCGGCTCCGCAGCCGACTGGACGCCAGCAGGCCGGCCGCCAGTACGGACACCAGCGCGATCACTCCGGCGGCTATCACGATGATGCCCACGATCTGCCAGCGGGTGGCCGTCGACGCGACGAGCGAAACAGCGCCGACAGCGACGAGGACAATGCCCAGGCCAACGCCTATCATGCGGCTTCTGGCCGACGGCTTGCCTCGCTCAGTAGACCCGTTCACCGTCGCACCAGCCTGTTCCCGGCACCCGCCGGGCAGCGCGGCGGGCGGCGGGCGGCGTTTCTCGCGGCCGGATCCCGGCACCGCCGGGACCCGGAGTACACCTCGACGGTACGCCGGGATGGCTGCTGCGGATAGGCCGAGCCCGGGGGGCCAGATGCTGAACCCTGAGCGATGGCGCCGCATCACGGGCGCCAGCCAGCAAGAGACTCCCCGCTCAGGACGCCTGCCCGGGCCGGACGAGCGACTGCGGGCCCAGCTCGGCAAGGCCCGCGTACCCGGACAGCCGCATCGTGAGCTCGAATTCGTTGCGCAGCGCACGCAGCACGTGCCGGACGCCGTCCTCGCCGCCCATGCCGAGACCGAACGCGTACGGCCGCCCGATCAGGACCGCCCTGGCGCCGAGCGCCAGCGCCTTGAGCATGTCCGAGCCGCCGCGGATGCCGCTGTCGAACAAGACCGTGAGCCTGCCCCCGACGGCCGCCGCGATGCCCGGCAGCGCGTCAAGCGCGGCGACGGCCCCGTCGACCTGCCGGCCACCGTGATTGGACACGATGATCCCGTCCATCCCCGCGCTCGCCGCGCGCTCGGCGTCGGCCACCGACATGATGCCCTTGAGCACGATCGGGCCATCCCAGTGATCCCGCGCGAACGGCAGGTCGTCCCAGGTCAGCGAGGGGTCGCCGAAGATCCTCAGGCACTGGAGAATGGCCTCGCCCCGGTCCGCGGAGCCCGGCCCGGCCAGCAGCGCCTGCACCGCCGGGTCGGTCAGGTAGTTCTGCAACCCGATGCCGCGCAGGAACGGCAGGTGCGCCTGGTCGAGGTCGCGCGGGCGCCAGGCCAGCATCCGGGTGTCCAGCGTGATCACCAGCGTGGTGAAGCCGGCCGCCTTCGCCCGGGCCAGGAAACTCGCCGCCACCGACCGGTCCTTCGGCCAGTACAGCTGATACCAGCGCTGGCCGTCCCCGCTGGCGGCCGCGACCTCCTCCATCGGCGTCGAGGACGCGGTGCTCAGCACCATCGGCACGCCGTGCGCGGCCGCTGCCCTGGCCACGGCGACCTCGCCGTCCGGATGAGCGATGCCGAGCACGCCGACCGGGGCGAGCAGGAACGGCACGGCGAGCTCGGCGCCGAGCACGGTACTCGCGTACGACGGGCTGCTCACGTCGGTGAGCATCCGCGGCACGATCCGCCAGCGCCGGAACGCCTCCCGGTTCTCCCGTGCCGTATCGCCCGAGCCTGCGCCGCCCGCGATGTACGCGTGCGCCTGCGGCGTGAGGCGGCCAGCCGCGGCCCGCTCAAGCTCGTTCAGGTCGGTCGGCAGATCAGGCGTGACGGAGCCGAGCCCGCCACGGTAGATCTCGTCCTGGTAGGTCTCCAGGGGCTGGTCCACGCCGCGCCGCCCTGGCGCTCAGCCGAACAGGTCGGGGTCGGAGGCGATGATCTGGTCCCACAGCGGCCGGAACTGGAACCAGCCGGCCAGATGATGCCCGATCTGCTCGCGCACTTGCAGCGCCGTGCCGGCGTCGATGTGCTTCGGCGTGCCGGCCGCCATCGCGAGCAGCTGCGCCTGGCAGGAGCGTTCCATGGTGACGAACCACCAGGCCGCCTCCCCCACCGACTCACCGACGGTCAGCAGGCCGTGGTTCTGCAGGATGCATGCCTTGGCGCCGCCGAGCGCGACGCCGATCCGGCGCCCTTCCTCGACGTCATAGGCCACGCCCCGGTAGTCGTCATAGAGGCCGTGATCCTCGAAGAACGCGCAGGCGTCCTGCGTCAGCGGATCCAGCCGGATCCCGAGGCTGGAGAACGCCTTGCCGTGCAGCGAGTGCGCGTGCGCCGCGGCGACCGCGTCCGGCCGGGCCTTGTGCACCTCGGAGTGAATGCAGAAGGCGGCCCGGTTCACCGGGCGGTCGCCCTCGACGACCTCGCCGTCGTGGTTGACCAGGATCAGGTCGGAGACCTTGATCTGGCTGAAGCTCATGCCGAACGGGTTGACCCAGAACCGGTCCGGGTACTCCGGGTCGCGGGCGGTGATGTGCCCGGCCACCCCCTCGGAGAAGCCGAAGCGGCCGAATACGCGGAACGCGGCAGCCAGTTCCTGCTTGCGGTGCAGCCGCTCCTCCGCCACCGACGCGAAGACCGGCCGCCCGGCCGCGCCAAGCTCCCTGCTGGTGATGAGTCCGTCAACCGTGGTCATGGCCAGCTCCTTCGTGCGGCGGATCGTGATGGGGCCGACATCGTCCGGACGGCCGGCTCGTCCGCGCCGCCCGGGATGCTCGCCCGGCCAGCATCCCCCTGCATCGTCAAAGGTGCCGGACGGACATGTCAAGTGACGCCCGCACCGCGCATTATGCTCCCCCATGACGGACGAGCGGAACGCCGCGGAGTACGCGGCGGCCATTGCCGAGGCTCGGCAGCGGCTGATCAGGTTCGCCGAAGGCTGCTCCGACGACGACTGGAGCGCCTCGCCGCCTGACGCTGATGTTCGCGCTGGCCCCGGCCAGCCGGTGGGGGTACTTCGTCTACCCGGCCGGGCTGCTGGGCTGGCTCTGGCTGTCCGGCCAAGGCCAGGGCCAGGCCGACGGTCCGCTGATGACCGGTCAGCGGGATCCCGTCCCGGCCCTCACCGCCAGCCAGCCGTAGCCCCAGCCAGCTGTAGCCCAGCCCAGGCCCCAGCCACAGCGCCCTGCAGAGCCGGGCAGAATGGTCCCGGTGAGCCGGGTCAACGATGAGATCGCCGCGCTGCTGGGCGAGTACGCCGCCCTGCTGCATATCACCGGCGGCGACGCGTTCCGGGCCCGCAACTACGAGAAGGCGGCCAGGGCCGTCGCCGGCTACTCCGGCGACCTGGCCGGGCTCGACGCCGCCGGGCTCCGGCAGATCCCGGGCGTCGGCGCCTCGATCGCCGGCAAGATCGGCGAATATCAGCGCACCGGCACGATCAAGGCCGTCGAGGAATTGCGGGCAAGGATCCCCGCGGGAGTGCTGCAGCTGACCAGGATTCCCGCCCTCGGCCCGAAACGCGCCCTCCAGCTCTACCAGGAGCTTGGCATCAGCTCCGTCGGCGAGCTCGAAGACGCCATCAGGGCCGGCCAGCTCGCTGGCCTCAGGGGATTCGGTGCCAGAAGCGAGGAGAAGCTGCTGCGCGGCATCGAGCTGCTGCGCAGCGGCAGCGGCCGGGTGCTGCTCAGCGTCGCCACGGACACCGCAGCAGCCATCGTCGCAGCGGTCAGCGCGGTCCCCGGCTGCCTCCGCTGCACCTGGGCTGGCTCGCTGCGCCGGATGCGCGAGACCATCGGTGACATCGACATTCTCGCCGCTGCCGCGGACAGCGCACCGCTGATGGCGGCCTTCGCCGGGCTGCCCGAGGCCGCCGAGGTCATCGTGGCGGGCCCGGCCAAGACATCGATCCGCACGACGGCCGGCCTGCAGGTCGACCTGCGCGTGGTGCAGCCGATTGCTGGGGCGCGGCGCTGCAGTACTTCACCGGCTCCAAGGAGCACAACGTCAGGATCCGCGAGATCGCGGTCAGGAAGAAGCTCCGGCTGTCCGAGTACGGCCTGTTCGACGTCGAGTCCGGCGCGCTGATCGTGTCCAGCACCGAGGACGAGATCTACCGGCGGCTCGGCATGGACTGGATCCCGCTACGAGTACTACGCGGTCACCGACCACGCGCCGGACCTGTTCCTGCAGCGGATGACCACCGAGAAGATGCTTGCCCAGCGCGACCAGGTACGCGACCTGGCCGCCCGGCTGGCCGCGACGGCGCCCGCGGCAGCGCGGCGCGGGCCGATGGAGTTGCTGCACGGGACCGAGCTGAACATCGCCCCGGATGGCACGGTGGACTGGCCGGCGGACTTCCTCGACGGCTTCGACATCTGCGTGGCCTCGGTGCACTCGCATTTCGGCCACCGGCGCCCCGGAGATGACCTCCATGACGGCGTGATAGCGCTGCTCCATGACGCTCAACTCCACGAGCATGGCCCGGCCACCCCCTGCCGCGATCAACATCACGGTGGGGCATGCCCGGGCGGGCGGTGTCAAGCATCAGGTGAAGCCGTGTCAAGCATCAAGCGGGACAGCACAAATATGCGCTCCATATGCGCTCCATAGCCTGTGACAAATTTCTCTACGGCTTCAAGGGCGGAATCGCGAAGTCACGAGGGCAGCGTGTGAGCTGAGCGCGACGAACCGCCAGAGCCAGAGCGGGCCACGGCAGGGGGACGCGCCTGCTCCGGGGCGGCACCTGCCGCGACCTGCGGGCGGTAGCCCTCCAGTCGCGGCGCGCCGCCGGTCGGCACCCCCGCACCCGCAGGCAGGCGGTTCCGCGCCCAACGAGCCCGTGACCGCGCCGCACGAAATGGCCGGGGCCGTCCTCCACCCACCGGGCATCGTCTCGCCGGGCAAGACCTCGGCACCTATCAGGAGGACGGGCAGGAGTCGCAGCACCTGTTGTCGGCGTTCCTTCTGGCGGCTGCCCGTTCCTGCGTGCACATTCAAATCTCCTTAGCTCCAGCAAGGGACAATGCGTGCTCGCGGTGCGAAAGGTTCTCAGGACTGCTGGGGGAAAGAGCGGACTAGCTCTCTGATCGAGGGCTTGATCAAAGTCAGGCCGCGGGAGCTGATCCACCCGTTGTGTGTGACGTCATCGACGTGCTGCAGGAAGTCACCGACCTTCTGGTCGGCGTCACTCAACTTGCCTTCGCTGATGAACTGTGAGATGTCGGTGAGCTGGGCCAGCAGGTCTGTCGCGCCCTGGGCCTGGATCGCGCCGCTGTTCTCAGCGCTGGCAATTGAGTCCCTGACGGCCTGGACTGCGCCGGCGGGAGTACCCGGCTTGAGGTGGTGGCGGCCGAGATGAGGGGCGCGCGGAGTTGAGGCTGGCTGGGAGCTAACCGCCTTAGACGACGCAGAAGCGCCAGCCTTGGGCGGGTGTGAGCCCCCGGCATGGGTCAGTGCCAGGCCTGCCAGCAAGGCAGCGATCACGACACCTCCAGCTACCGCCAGCGGCCAGCGTCGCCGCGAGGTGGGGCGGCCGTGCGGCACGGGTCCTTCTGGCCCGCCGACCTGGAGTTGCATAGTCATGCCCGGGGTGCCGGGACCCGCAGCCGGGCGGACCCGCGCCAGCCACGCCTGGACGGTGGCCGCATCAGGCGGGCGGTCCTCCGGGTTCTTGGCCAGCAAGGCCGCCAGGAGCTGGTCGACGACCGGCGGAACATCGGGCCGGTGCTCACGCACGGCCGGCACCGGCGCGTTCAGGTGCTGATGAACAGTGGCCATTGGGTGATCGCCGGAGAATGGCGGCTGGCCAGCAAGCATCTCGTAGAGGACGCAGCCCAGCGAGTACAGGTCGCTGCGAGGCTCGGCCGGACGGCCCGCGGCCTGCTCCGGGGACAGGTACGCCGGGGTGGCGAAGGTGACCCCGGCGGCTGTCACTGCCGAGGCCGAGGCCTGCCTGGCGATACCGAAGTCAACGACCTTCAGGGTGCCATCGCCGTCCAGGACCAGGTTGGCTGGCTTGATGTCGCGGTGCACCACGCCAGCGGCATGCGCGGCCGCGAGTCCCGAGGCTGCCTGCCCGGCGTAATCCAGCGCCAGATCGACAGGGAGCCGGCCCCGCATGGCTAGCAGCCCGTCCAGCCCCGGCCCGGCCAGCAACTCCATCACCACATAGGGCACGCCCTGATCAGCCCCGGCGTCGAAGACGGCTACCACGTTCGGATGGCGCAGCCCGGCCAGAGTCCGTGCTTCACGGTCGAACCGGGCCAGCAGGTCTGACTGGTCAGCGGGGCTGGTCAGCAATTTGACCGCCACCATCCTGCCCAGCGCGGTGTCCTCGCCCCGCCACACCTCACTGAACCCACCGCTGCCTAGCAGCGTCACCAGCCGATATCGTCCTGCCAGTACCTGCACATGTGTCACCCGGACATACTGTCCCGCCGCGGGCACCCCTACAGCCAGAACGACACCGCTGGGCAGGCGGCTGCCCAACGATGACAGACCAAGCAGATCAGAGATCAAAAGGTCGTGCCAGTTGCATGCCCGACGGGTCAGGCATGCGCGGGATTCACGATCAGTGGTGGCACATCGAAGGTGCACGCTGACCTGCGGCAGGCACAGCCAGGCCTGCGTTGTCGCCCTCATTCCCAGGTTGATAACGCAGAGGCGGTCAGAGCGAGCAGCCCAACCGAGCACATGAGTAACCAAGTGAGTAACAATCGGTGCCGCTAACGAAGGACACCAGCGGATGCTCATGGACGCTTCACGCCTGGTCGGAAACACATCTCCCGTGTAATCGCGCTTTGCTAACTGGCTTCGGGACGAAGAGGCCGCGAGGCAGGCGGCGGGCTTGATGTGTGCTGGCCTGATTTTGGCCTTACGGTGACGCCAAGCGCCGACAACTGCTGCGCACTGTTGAGCAAGGTCCTGACAGGTCAGCGCTTGGCTTGCTGGCCGCAAGAGCGGCCGTAGATCTCTACGGATCAGATGATCCTGTCTAGATGATCCGCACTGCCGAGTAGAGCCACACTGACAAGGCGGTGCCCCTACGCGGCACCGCTGGCGCGCCCGCCATCGTGCTCAGGCATGAGGAGCCCCACCCGGCACGAGCGCGCCGCCGTCACCGGAGGATGGTCAGCCACTGGGTTCGGATGTGGCCTGGCTAGCTGGGGCAACGAACGGTGAAGGAGGCTGACGTGATCCGGGTGACCCGGCTATCTGGCCCGACCGCTCGCGTTGCCGAGGAGCAGGTGGCTGAGTACGTCGAGGAGGAAGTCGCACGATACGACGGGCGTAACCTTGGTGTGCGGACACGCCGAGACGGCAGTAGCGGTCTCCGAGTCGACTTCACTTACGACATCGCAACGCCTCCGGTCGCCATGGAGATCACGGCCTTGGTCGAACCTGACGTCAGGGCGCTCGGCGCTGAGCTGCTCAAGTTGGAGACCAAGTTGCGGGAGATTGTCTCCTCCGAGGAGCTGGGAGCGTGGCTGCTGGGCATTCGGGTGGGTGCGAATATGCGCTGTCTCAGGCAACCTCTGGTTGACCTGCTCCGCCGCCATCGGGGTCGAAATGGTGTGGCGATCTTCGCTGCTGACGAGGCGCCGGAAGATATGACCGATGGCGATCACCGGCTGCTCGCCGAACTTTTCGACCTTGGCCTGGTTAGCGCCATGCGTAGCGACGAAGGAAACGAACTCTCCATCTTCCCGCCGATCGGCAACGCACAGGAGGGTGACGACGGCTTCGGCACCCTCCTGCGAACCGCCATGGCGGCGAACGTGGACAAGCTCCGTGAGGCCAGGCCCCGGGAGACGCACCTCGTCGTGACGCTCGACCGCTCCGACTTGAGCCCGGACCCTGTCCGTACGCCCGCACCCGAACTGCCCGATGGCATTGACGTGCTGTGGGTCTTGCTTGGCTACTTCAACGCGAAGTGGACGTACCGCCTGTGGCGAACGACGGCAAGCGACCGTCGATGGCATCTTCTGCGACACCCTCTCGGCAAGCCGCCCGCGGTCTACCCGCCACATGCGCCTCATGATTAACACCTCTTGAAAGAGGGGCCGGACTGAACCGAGCTGACCTTTGACGGTTTCGTCGCAGGTCTGTAAACCGCCGCTCCCGGTCCGGCCTGAGACAGGGCCCTCGGCCCCGGCCACCCCGACACCCTGGCCACCCGTCACACCATCGCGGCCTGGACCAGCGACAGCGGGGACGCAGCAGAAGCGC
>Ga0137373_10002703_pt1 | contig 19457 bp, 32 predicted proteins | sample SagtaG_5_FD_104912 | JGI IMG/M metagenome (GOLD analysis project Ga0137373, IMG submission 104912) | Vadose zone soil microbial communities from Sagehorn Ranch, Mendocino, California, USA - Sage1_R_80_16 metaG | ecosystem: Environmental > Terrestrial > Soil > Vadose zone | place: USA... | reverse complement strand
TCGCCGAGACATACCCCCTGCCGCGCTCGACCGTGAGCTCCATCTCCAGCTTGCCCTTGCCATTGAGGGTCGCGAGGTGCAACTCGGGGTTGTGCACCTCGACCCCAGCGGGCGGCGCGATGTCCGCGGCGGTCACCTCGCCCGGCCCTTGCTTACGCAGGTACATCACCACGGGCTCGTCGTGCTCGGAGGAGACGACAAGCTCCTTCAGGTTGAGGATGACGTCGGTCACATCCTCCTTGACCCCGGGAACGGTGGAGAACTCGTGCAGCACTCCCTCGATCCGGATACTGGTGACGGCTGCGCCAGGGATTGACGAGAGCAGGGTTCTGCGCAGCGAGTTGCCGATCGTGTAGCCGAAGCCGGGCTCAAGCGGCTCGATAACGAACCGCGAGCGGAACTCGTCTACCTGTTCTTCTGTGAGAGCCGGACGCTGGGCGATGAGCATTGCTTCTTCCTTTCCGCGACGCCCGCTATTTGACAGTCGCGATCACGCGGTGGCAGCGCGCTGCCACCCTCCTACTTGGAGTAAAGCTCAACGATGAGCTGTTCGGAAACCTGAGTGTCGATCTGCGCCCGCGCGGGAAGCGTGTGGACAAGGATTCGCATCTTGTCCGGCACCACGTCGAGCCAGGCTGGGACACCCCGCTCACCCGCCTCCGCGTGTGCGATGACGAACGGCGTCAGCTCACGGGACTTGCCGCGCACATCGATGATGTCGTTCTCGGAGACCCGGTACGACGGTATGTCCACCTTCTTGCCGTTGACCAGGAAGTGGCCGTGCCGCACCAGCTGGCGTGCCATATCACGGCTCTTGCCGAACCCGGCGCGGTAGACCACGTTGTCGAACCGGCTTTCCAGAATCTGCAGCAGGTTCTCGCCCGTCTTGCCGCGCCTGCGCGACGCCTCCTTGTAGTAGCCGCGGAACTGACGCTCGAGCACGCCGTAGATGCGGCGGGCCTTTTGCTTCTCCCGTATCTGCACAAGGTACTCGCTCTCCTTGGGCCGTCCGCGGCCGTGCTCGCCGGGCGGATACGGGCGGATCTCAATCGGGCACTTCGGCGAATCGCACTTGGCGCCCTTCAAGAAGAGCTTCATCTTCTCGCGGCGGCAGAGCTTGCAGTCCGCGCCGGTGTAGCGAGCCATCGGTCAAAAACTCCCGTCGGGAATCAAACGCTGCGGTCAGACCCGGCGCCGCTTCGGCGGGCGGCATCCGTTGTGCGGGACCGGGGTCACGTCCTGGATGGAGCCGACTTCCAGTCCAGTCGCCTGCAGCGACCGGATCGCTGTCTCACGGCCCGAGCCCGGGCCCTTGACATAGACGTCGACCTTGCGCATGCCGTGCTCCATGGCGCGGCGCGCGGCGGCCTCTGCCGCCATCTGGGCGGCAAACGGCGTCGACTTGCGCGAGCCCTTGAAGCCGACCTGACCAGACGATGCCCACGAGATGACGTTGCCGATCGGATCGGTGATGGAGACGATGGTGTTGTTGAACGTGCTCTTGATGTGCGCGTGCCCGTGAGCGACGTTCTTGCGTTCCTTGCGGCGTACCTTCTTGGTGCCGGAACGGCTGCTCTTCGGAGGCATCTGCTCTCTTACTCCCAGAGGTCATCGGTCCGCCGCCGCGGCCGCGGCGGCGGACTACTTACTTCTTGCCGACCTTCTTCTTGCCGGCCACGGTCTTCTTCTTGCCCTTGCGGGTCCGGGCGTTGGTCTGCGTGCGCTGGCCGTGTACGGGCAGCCCGCGCCGGTGCCGGATGCCTTGGTAGCACCCGATCTCTACTTTGCGGCGGATGTCTGCCTGCACCTCTCGGCGCAGATCACCTTCCACCTTGTAGTTGGCCTCTATCCAGTCGCGCAACCGGACAAGCTCGTTGTCGCCGAGCTGGTGTACCCGCATATCAGGGCTCACGCCGGTGGCGTCGAGCGTCGCCACGGCGCGGGTGTGCCCGATGCCGTAAATGTAGGTGAGGGCGACCTCCAGCCGCTTGTCGCGCGGAAGGTCGACGCCAACGAGGCGTGCCATCTGGGCAGATCTCCTTTTGTCACGAAGGTCGTGCGCGCCGCCTCCCTGCCACTGCCCGGGCAGGGCCCCGGCCTTCGAACCGGGGGTCGCGTCCGGCCGAGCGGGCCGGCGCCGCGGAACGCGTATTCTGTTGGGCCGCCTGCCGCAGGCAAGCGGGGCCTGGCATTGGCTGCGCGGCGGTGACACCGAGCGGCAGCCGTGACTAACCATTATCCCTAACGGCTGCGCGATGCGTGCCACCATTGCCTGGCGGCACGCGCACGCTGTCCCCCGAGCGGGCCGCCTTAGCCCTGGCGCTGCTTGTGCCGCGGGTCCACGCAGATGACCCGAACCCGGCCGTGCCGGCGGATGATCCGGCACTTGCTGCAGATCTTCTTGACGCTCGGCTTGACCTTCATCGTGTCTCCCTGGGTTACCGGCCGACGCCGGCGCCCGCGGCTCCTTTTTACTTGTAGCGGTACACGATCCGTCCGCGCGACAGGTCGTATGGGCTCAGCTCAACGACAACGCGGTCGTCGGGCAAAATCCGAATGTAATGCATCCGCATCTTGCCGCTGATGTGGGCGAGAACCTTGTGCCCATTTTCGAGTTCAACCCGGAAAAACGCATTCGGGAGAGACTCGACAACCGTGCCCTCGACCTCGATGGCACCGTCCTTCTTGGGCATAAGCTCCGCGTTTCGCTAGTCGGTTGTGTCCGGCATGGTCGTCGTGATGGTTTGGTGACCCAGTGCGTGGCACCGTGCTTGGCGCTATAGCCCAGCGGCGTCCATCGGGCACGCCACGGCTCCCGTCCCAAAGCACCGAGTGCAGAGTTTACGCGACAAGCGGCGCTGAGGCGAATCCAGGCACGGCAACGTTACCGAAACGCTTCAGACGGCCGCGTCATTCCCGGGCTCTCGGCCCGGCCCTCCCGTGGACGCGCCCATGCGGCGCGGTCCCGAAGATCCAGCGCACAGCCATCACCGCGCCCCAAGGTCCCGCGACCCAAAGGAACCACGGAGACCCCATCCCGGCGAGCAGCCAGACCACGAAGCAGACCATGCTAACTGTGGCCCAGCCCGCCCATGCGGTCTTCCACATCGGCGACAGCCTGCCGTGCTGGCCAGCGGCCGGTACGGACAGCGCGCCTGGACGCTGCGCCGCAGGTATGGGTAGCTGGTACAGGTCGATGGCCGGCAGATCACTCACGAGCTCGTCAAGATCGCCGAGGGTTTTTGCCGCGTAGGCACGGTCCAGCCGGTCCTGAAACTCTTCCAAGGTCAGCCGCCCCGTCGCATGATGCTCACGCAACGCCTCGGCGACACGGTCACGGTCCGCGTCGGAGGCGCGGATCCGGGGATCAGGCGCCATCTCCCCTCACCCCGGCAAGGTGGCTGCCGTGGTCGGCGTGCCATGGCCAGCACACCGGGCAGCGCCGCCGTCGGTCGCGGTCAGCACCCATGGCCCGGCCGCGGTGATCGCCACCGTGTGCTCGAAATGCGCGGACCATGATCCGTCCTCGGTCACCACGGTCCAGCCGTCGGCGAGCAATTGAGTGGCGTTGCTGGCCGCGGTCACCATGGGCTCCACCGCGAGCGCCATCCCGGCCTCAAGCTGGTGGCCACGGCCCGGCGGGCCGTAGTTCGGGACTGACGGCGGCATGTGCATTTGCGTCCCGATCCCGTGCCCCACGTACTCTTCGACGATCCCGTAGTCCCCGTGCGAGCGGATGCTGCTCTCTATGGCGTGGGAGATGTCGGTGAGCCTGCCTCCGGGCCGCGCCCGCGCGAGGCCCTGCCACAGCGCCTCCTCGCACACCTCGAGCATGCGCGCCATCTCGGCGGAGATCCGGCCGACGCCGACGGTGAGCGCCGCGTCGGCGTGCCAGCCGTCCACGATGGCGCCACAGTCGATGGAGATCACGTCGCCCTCGCGCAGGCGTTGAGCGTGCCCGGGGATGCCGTGCACGATCTGCTCGTTCACCGAAGCGCAGATGGTCGCGGGGAACCCCTGGTAACCCTTGAACGAAGGGACCGCGCCCGCGGCGTGGATTCGCCGCTCGGCCAGCTCGTCAAGCTCCGCTGTCGTGACGCCGGGCAGGGCTGCCGCGGCGAGCGCCTGCAGCGCGTCAGCGACCACCAGCCCCGCCTCGCGCATCTTCGCGAATTGCGCTGGGGTCTTGAGCTGGATCGCTGGCCTATGGCTTCTCCACACGGATCCCCCTCTGTCGAATTAGTCGAACTAGAGATTACCTGCCCATATCGACCGCTCTTGCAGGCGCGGCCGGCGCTGGGTCGATCGTCGGGTTTTCCGGTCGTCCAAAGAGCCGTCGGTCATCTCAGATACGGGCGCAACGCGCCGATTCCCCGCGCGGTGACCTCCTCGACCGGGCCGGTGGCGTCGATGCCGAGAAGGATCCCCTCGTCCGCGTAAAACGCGATCAGAGGCCAGGTCTGCTCCTGATAGACCTCGAGCCGGTGCCGGATCGTCTCTTCACGGTCGTCGTCGCGCTGGAAGAGCTCACCGCCGCAGTCGTCACACACATCCAGCCTGGCCGGAGGGTCGAATAGCGCGTGCCAGACGCGCCCACACCGATGGCAGGTGCGCCTGCCCGAGAGCCTGCGGACAACCTCGTCATCGTCCACCACAAGCTCAAGCACCAGGTCAAGCCGGGTGTCCCACTCGGTCAGCATCTTCTTCAGCGTCTCGGCTTGCGGAACGTTCCTCGGGAATCCGTCGAGCAGGAAGCCCTCCTGCGTGTCGTCTTCTGTCAGCCGGTCCCGCACCATCGCGATGGTGATCTCGTCGGGCACAAGGTCGCCGAGGTCCATGTACGACTTCGCCTTACGGCCGAGCGCCGTGCGGTTGCTCACGTTGTACCGAAAAATGTCGCCTGTCGAGATCTTCGGGATCGCCAGGTGCGATGAGATGAACTGGGCCTGTGTCCCCTTGCCCGCACCGGGGGGCCCGACGAGGACGATGCGCACTACCGCAGAAAACCCTCATAGTTACGCTGTTGCAGCTGACTTTCGATCTGCTTAACGGTGTCGAGGCCGACTCCCACGGTGATCAGAATGCTCGTTCCGCCGAACGGGAACTGAGTGCTCGCGCCGACCATCGCCAGCGCCACCATCGGTATCAGGGCGATGAAGCCCAGGTACGCAGAGCCCGGCGCGGTGATGCGGGTCAGAACATAGTTCAGGAACTCAGCGGTCGGCCTGCCAGGCCTGATGCCCGGAATGAAGCCGCCGACCTTCTTCATGTTGTCGGCGACCTCGACCGGGTTGAAGGTGATGGCCACATAGAAATAGGTGAAGAAGAGGATCAGCAAAAAGAACGTGAGCATGTAGATCGGGCGATCGCTCTTGACCAGGTTGTTGTTGACCCACACCACCCAGGCTGACGGATGCGCGCTGGTCGGGTCGCCGAGCAGCGACGACGCGAGCTGCGGTATATACAACAGCGACGAGGCGAAGATGACAGGGATCACGCCTGCCTGGTTGACCTTGAGCGGAATGTAGGTTGACGTGCCGCCATACATGCGGCGGCCCACCATGCGTTTGGCGTATTGCACCGGAATCCGGCGCTGCGCCTGCTCGACGAAGACGACTCCGCCGACGATCGCGATGCCGATGACGAGGACCATGCCCAGAACGAACGGGCCCTTGACCCGGCCGATATTGACCATCTCACCGGGAATGACCGCGATCACCTGCGTGAAAATCAGGATGGACATGCCGTTGCCGACGCCGCGGTCGGTGATCAGCTCACCCAGCCACATGATCACCGCGGTGCCGGCGGTCATGCAGATGACGATCGTGGCCTGGGTGAATATCCCGGAGTTGGCAAGCAGTTGCTTGTCGCAGCCGGTGAACAGCTTGCCGCTCCTGGCGAGCGCGACGATTCCCGTCGACTGCAGAATCGCAAGGCCCACGGTCAGGTACCGGGTGTACTGGGTGATCTTCGCCTGACCGGACTGGCCCTCGTCCTTCAGCGCCTCTAGCCGTGGAATCACCACGGTGAGCAGCTGCAGGATAATGCTCGCCGTGATGTAGGGCATGATGCCAAGCGCGAACACCGACAGCCGCAGCAGCGCGCCGCCGCTGAACAGGTTCACCAACTGGTACACCCCGGCCGCGTTGCTGCCTTGCTCGAGCCCGATGCACGCGCGGATGGACTTCTCGGAGACACCCGGCGCGGGCAGCGCCGAGCCAAGCCGGAACACGGCGATGATGAAGAGCGTAAACAGCAGCTTCCTGCGCAGGTCAGGCGTACGGAACGCCCTTAGGAACGCGGTAAGCATGCGCCGTCCTCTTATTTGTTTGGGTCTACGTGTTCGGCCGCGCTCGCGGCGTGGTGTGTTCGCTGCACTCTAACAGGACCGGGACAGAAGTCCGATAGCGCGCAGGCCAGCGGCCGGACTCACAGCTCGGTGACGGTGCCGCCGACCGCCGTGATCTTCTCCTTTGCCGAGGCCGAGAACGCGTGCGCGCTCACCCGGAGCCGGACGGCGGTGGGGAGATCGCCGGTGCCAAGGATCTTGACGAGTTCGCCCTTGCGCACCGCGCCCTTGGCCACCAGATCCTCCGGCGTGACGTCGCCGCCTTGCGGGTACAGCTCGGCGAGCCGAGCTGTATTGACGACTTGATAGGTCGTCTTGAACCTCAGGTTGGAAAAGCCCTTCAGCTTCGGCACCCGGCGGTGCAGCGGCATCTGCCCGCCCTCGAACCTGGGCGCCACCGCGTCGCGGGCCTTGGTGCCCTTGGTGCCACGGCCGGCCGTCTTGCCCTTGGACGCCTCACCGCGGCCGACCCTCGTCTTGGCCTTGCGCGCGCCAGGAGCGGGCCGCAGGTGGTGCAGCTTGAGACCGGCGTGGCCGGTCGACTGGGCGACCGTGGGGTGCTCATCGGCCTTGCGCCGCGCCGCGGGCTTCGCGGTTGCCTTCGCCTTCGGCTCTGGCTCGGCCTCGGCCTTCGGCTCTGGCTCGGCCTCGGCCTTCGGCTCTGGCTCGGCCTCGGCCTTCGGCTCTGGCTCGGCCTTGGACTCTGCCTCGAGCTCAGCCTTGACCTCTGGCTCAGCCTTGACCTCTGGCTCGGCCCTGGCCTTCGGCTCGGGCTCGGCCTTCGGCTCGGGCTCGGCCTTCGGCTCGGGCTCGGCCTTCGGCTCGGCCTTGGCCTTCGGCTCGGCCTCTGACTCGGGCTGCGCGCTATCGGCGTCGGGGCGCTGCCGCTCGTCCACGGGGCTTGGCTGTGGCTTGGCCACTGCGACCTCCGAGCGCTCACGCTCATCGGGCTGCGGGTCCGTGGACGGCGCGGCCTTGTCCGCATCTGCCATATCAGTCGACCTCCTCGACGGCGACCAGGTGGCGCACCACCTGGATCATGCCGCGAATCTCGGGCCTGTCCTCCTTGACCACCATGTCGCCGATCCGCTTCAGTCCGAGCGAGCGCAGCGAGTTGCGCTGGCCCTTCGTACCGCCGATCTTCGAGCGGGTCTGGGTGACCTTCAATCGTGCCATTCGTCGGCTCCCGTTCAGCTACTCGCCGCCGCGGCGCGGGCGCGGAGCATGGCCGCGGGAGCGACCTCCTCCAGCGAAAGCCCACGCTTCGCGGCGATCTCCTCGGGGCGGCTGAGGCCCTTCAGCGCGGCCACGGTGGCATGTACGACGTTGATCGGATTCGACGATCCAAGCGACCGCGAGAGCACGTCGTGAATTCCAGCGCACTCGAGGACGGCGCGGACCGGGCCACCGGCGATCACCCCGGTTCCAGGGCTGGCCGGCTTCAGCAAGACGACGCCGGCCGCCTCTTCGCCCTGGACCGTGTGCGGGATCGTGCCGGCGATGCGGGGCACCTTGAAGAAGTGCTTCTTGGCCTCCTCGACGCCCTTGGCGATCGCCGCAGGGACCTCTTTCGCCTTGCCGTACCCGACGCCGACCATGCCGTTACCGTCGCCGACAACGACAAGAGCGGTGAAGCTGAAGCGCCGACCGCCCTTGACGACCTTGGCCACCCGGTTGATGGTCACCACCCGCTCGAGGTAAGCGGCCTGCTTGTCGGCTGCGCCGCCGCGGCGATCGTCGCGGCGGTCTCGCCGCTCGCCACCTGCGCCGCGCCGCGGAGTTGCTGCCATTACTGATTCCTCATCTCATCGTTGCGTGTAGCTTTAGGCGTTTCACAGCGCCAGGCCGCCGCTGCGCGCGCCGTCTGCGAGCGCCGCGACACGACCGTGATACTGGTAGCCGCCCCGGTCGAAAACAGCGGCGGTGATGCCGGCGCCGACGGCGCGGCGGGCAAGTAGCTCGCCGACCTGCCGCGCCTTGGCCGTCTTGTCGCCATCCGCGCCGCGGATGGCCTCGTCCAGCGTGGAGGCCGACACCAGGGTGCGGCCCGCGGTGTCGTCGACAAGCTGCGCGACCATATGCCGGGCCGAACGGCTCACGACCAGGCGTGGCCGCCCGGGGCCGCCATTGACCTGCTTGCGCACCCGCACGTGCCGCCGTATGCGGGCCGCGGTCCGCGCCGACGCGCGCTTGCCAGCGCCGGGCTTATGCGAAATGCCGCCAGACATGCCTTATTTCCCAGCCTTTCCGACCTTGCGGCGGATCTGCTCGCCTTGGTACCGCACGCCCTTGCCTTTGTATGGATCGGGCTTGCGTAGCTTGCGTATGTTGGCGGCGACCTCGCCGACCTGCTGCTTGTCGATGCCCTCGACGATGAACCTGGTAGGTGTTTGGACCGTGAACGTGATGCCATCCGGCGGCTCGACGGTGACCGGGTGGCTGTACCCGAGAGAAAACTCAAGGTTGGCCCCCCTGGCCAGGACACGGTAGCCCACGCCGACGATCTCCAGGGTCTTGCGGTACCCCTCGGTCACACCCGCGACCATGTTCGCGATCAGCGACCTGGACAGACCGTGCAGGGCGCGGTTGACGCCCTCGTCATCGGGCCGCGTCACGGTGACGGCGGCGCCGTCGCGCGCCACCTCGATGGGCGCGGCGACGGTGTGGTGGAGCGTGCCCTTCGGCCCGGTGACCGTGACCGTCCGGCCCTCGATTGTGACTTCAACGCCACTCGGCACCTGAACAGGCATCCGCCCAATACGTGACATCGCAGCCTCCCCTCACCAGACGTAGGCGAGTACTTCCCCGCCCACTCCGCGCTTTTTGGCCTGCCGGTCGGTCATGAGCCCTCCCGACGTCGAGATGATGGCGATGCCGAGGCCGCCAAGCACGCGGGGCAGGCCATCCTTCTTCGCGTATACGCGCAGGCCCGGCTTGGAGATACGCTTCAGCCCGGCGATCGACCGCTCGCGAGACGGTCCGAATTTGAGCGCGAGCACGAGGTTCTTGCCGACGGTGGCTTCCTCGACGCGCCAGGAGGCGATGTAGCCCTCCTGCTGGAGGATCTGCGCGATGTGCACCTTGATCCTTGAGTGGGGCATGATCACGCTGTCGTGATACGCCGCATTGGCATTGCGCAGACGCGCCAGCATGTCTGCGATGGGGTCGGTCATGGTCATGGCCTGGTGGCCCTCCTCACCGCGGTTTCCCAGCTTGGCCACCCGGGGGGTCGCCCCCGGGCAAGCACGGGACCTTCGGCGTGGTCGGTGGGTGCGGCAGCACCCAGGTGGTCGTCGAATCCGCGGTCTGTCTTGTCTGTCGTCTCGTCTTGTCTGTCGTCTCGTCTGTCGTGCGTTGTCGTGACTGGCGTCGGCGCCGATGTCTGGTCGGCGACGGTTACCAGCTGGACTTGGTGATGCCGGGCAGCTCGCCGCGGTGTGCCATCTCGCGGAAGCACACACGGCACAGCCCGAACCTGCGGTACACGGCACGGGGGCGCCCACAGCGGGAGCACCTGGTGTACCCACGCACCTTGAACTTGGGCGTCCGCTTCGCCTTCGCGATCAGCGACTTCTTCGCCACGGTCAGCTCTCCTTGAACGGGAATCCGAGCCGCCTGAGCAGCGAGCGGCCTTCGTCGTCGGTGGCGGCGGTGGTCACGACGGTGATGTCCATACCGCGCTGCCTGTCCACCCGGTCGGGGTTGATCTCATGGAACATGAGCTGCTCATTCAGGCCGAACGTGTAGTTGCCCCGGCCGTCGAACTGCCGATCGGACAAACCACGGAAGTCACGGATCCGTGGCAGCGCGATCGTGAGCAGCCGGTCGAGGAACTCCCACATGCGGTCGCCGCGCAGCGTCGCGTGTGCCCCGATGGGCATGCCCGCCCGCAGCTTGAACTGCGCGATCGACTTCTTAGCCCGGGCGATCGCGGGCTTTTGGCCGGTGATCACCGTGAGATCCCGCACCGCGCCCTCGATCAGCTTGGCGTCTCGTGCCGCCTCGCCCACGCCCATATTGACGACGATCTTGACCAGGCCCGGCACCTGCATCACGTTGCGGTAGCCGAACTCCTTGCGCAGCGCTGCCGCGATCTCGTCGGCGTATCTGGCCTTCAGCCGGGGGGCCGGTGCGGCCGGCGCGTCAGGGCTGGCCGCCTGCTTTGTCGGTGCTGCCATCAGATGTCCTTACCACCAGGACGGGTAACGCGGACCTTGTTACCGTTCTCGTCGGTTCTGTAGCCGATGCGAGCGGGCTGCTTGGTGTCTGGATCGACGACCTGAACGTTGCTCACATGCAGCGGCGCCTCCTGGGTCACGATGCCGCCCTGCTTGGATCCGCGTGGGCCCTGATGCGTCACCTTCGTGTTCTTCCTGATCATGTTGACGCCCTGCACAACGACCTTTTGCCGCGTCGGGTAGGCCGCGATGACCTGGCCTTCGCGGCCCCGGTCCTTGCCCGCGACGACGATCACGTGGTCGCCCTTCTTGATCCTCATCCTGGGCGTCCCAGCCTGCTTGCCGTTCCTGGCCATCACAGCACCTCCGGTGCGAGCGAGATGATCCGCATGAACCGCTTCTCCCGCAGCTCGCGGCCAACGGGACCGAAAATGCGCGTGCCGCGCGGGTCGCCGCCATCCCTGATCAACACGGCTGCGTTCTCGTCGAAGCGAATGTAGGAGCCGTCGCTGCGGCGGCGCTCCTTGCGGGTTCGCACCACCACCGCCTTGACAACATCACCCTTCTTCACACCTGCACCAGGCAGGGCGTCCTTGACGGTCGCCACGATGACGTCGCCGATGCCCGCGTAGCGCCGACCCGAGCCACCGAGCACCCGGATGCACAGAATCTCCTTGGCACCCGTATTGTCGGCGACCCTGAGTCGCGACTCCTGCTGGATCACGTCAACTCCTGCTTCATAACGCCGACCGCGCCCCGGCCTGGCGGTCTTCCGATCTACTTGGCTTTCTCGAGGATCTCCGCGACACGCCACCGCTTGGTCGCAGAGAGCGGCCGGCACTCCATCAGCACCACCCGATCGCCGACACCGCAGGCGTTGGCCTCGTCGTGCGCTCGGTACTTCTTGGTGCGGCGGATGACCTTGCCGTATTTGGGGTGCTTCACCCTGTCTTCGACGACAACGACGACGGTCTTGTCCATCTTGTCGCTGACCACATAACCCTCGCGTAGCTTGCGGTAGCCGCGCGCCAGGCCTTGGGAGGCCAGGCCTTGGGAGGCCGGGCCTTGGGAGGCCGGGCTTTGGGACGCCGGGCCGCCAGGGGTGGTCTGCTCTTGCTCACTCATCGCCGCTTGGCTCCTCAGCTGTGCTTTCGTCCGGGCTTTCCTCCGGCTCTTCCACTGAGCTTTCGTCCGGCACCTCGACCATCGTGATGATGCCAAGCTCGCGCTCTCGCATCACCGTGTAGATGCGCGCGATCTCTTTGCGCACACCGTGCAGCCGGCCGTGGCTTTCCAGCTGGCCCGTTGCGGCCTGGAAACGGAGGTTGAACAGCTCCTCTTTCGCTTCACGCAGCTTGGTCGCCAGCTCATCCTCGGTCGATGACCGCAGCTCCGCGGCGGTCAGGCCCTTCGCCATCACGCGTCACCGACCTCTCGCTTGACGGACTTGCAGGCCGGCGAGCAGAGCACGGGAAGCTTGTGCCGCTCCGACATCACGCCTCACCGACCTCTCGCTTGACGAACTTGCACTTCATGGGCAGCTTGTGCATGGCGCGCCGCAGCGCTTCCCTGGCGATGGGCTCCGGCACTCCGGACAGCTCGAACATCACCCGTCCGGGCTTGACGTTGGCGATCCACCACTCCGGCGATCCCTTGCCCGAACCCATCCGGGTCTCCGCGGGTTTCTTGGTCAGCGGTCGGTCCGGGTAGATGTTGATCCACACCTTGCCGCCTCGCCTGATGTGCCGGGTCATGGCGATACGGGCGGCCTCGATCTGGCGGTTGGTCACATACGAGTGCTCGGTCGCCTGGATGCCGTACTCGCCAAAGGTCACCCGCGTGCCGCCCTTGGCCATGCCCGACCGGTCCGGCCGGTGCTGCTTGCGGTGCTTGATCTTGCGCGGGATCAGCATTGCTCAGCCCTCCTCCGGGTTCCTCGCGCCGCCCGGCCCGGCCTGGCTGGGCTCGCTTGAGCCCGCGGTAACCCGTTCTGGCTGCTCGCCTGCGCCATGCTGGGCACGCCCCTCGGCCCGGTCGGCGGGACCACGGTCAGCCGGGCCCCGGTCAGCCGGGCCCCGGTCAGCCGGGCCCCGGTCGGCGCCGCGTTCCCCGCCTGCGGCCGCCCCTGGCGGCCTGCGCCGCCGCTGCGGGCGCTCTCTGCGCTGGCCGGCCCGCTGCGCGACCTGCGCCGCCTCCCTTTCTGCCCGGCTCTGCGCAGCCTCGCCGCGATAGATCCACACCTTCACACCGATCCGGCCGAAGGTGGTGCGGGCCTCATGGAAGCCGTAGTCGATATCGGCGCGAAGCGTGTGCAGCGGAACGCGGCCCTCGCGGTAGAACTCCGATCGCGACATCTCCGCGCCGCCGAGGCGGCCCGAGCACTGCACCCGGATTCCCTTGGCGCCGCCCTTCATCGAGGTTTGGATCGCCTTGCGCATGGCACGACGGAACGACACCCGGCTCGACAGCTGCTCGGCCACGCCGAGCGCGACGAGCTGCGCGTCCGTCTCGGGATTCTTGACCTCGAGAATGTTCAGCTGGATCTGCTTGCCGGTCAGCTTCTCCAGGTCACCGCGGATGCGGTCGGCCTCGGCGCCCCGCCGGCCGATGACGATTCCTGGCCGGGCGGTGTAGATGTCCACCCGCACTCGGTCGCGGGTACGCTCGATCTCCACCTTGGAGATACCTGCACGCTCCATTCCGCGCTGCAGCATCCGGCGGATCGCCACGTCCTCGGCGACGTACTCCTTGTAGAGCTTGTCCGCATACCACCGGCTCTTGAAGTCGGTCGTGATGCCAAGCCGGAACCCGTGCGGGTTCACTTTCTGCCCCACTAGCGGGTCCTTCCCTTCGGGGTGGTCGCTGGCTTGCCAGCGTCGGGCGGTTTGCTTTCCTGCGCGCTGCCGCCGTCGGTCGAGTCGCCCTGCGCCGCGCCAGCGTCCGCCTCGCCCTCGGCCGGTGCGCTGGCGATCTGCGCGCCTTCGTCGGCCTGCGTCACGGCGCTCTCGGCGACGGCGTCCTCGGTAGGAGCGCCATGCGGCAGCCGTTCAGGATCAATCTGCCCGGCGGCTGAGTCGGGCGCGGCGCTGTCCGCCGTCGTGGCGTCGGCCGGCGCGGTCTGCGTTGCGGTCTGTTCGCTCGACCGGCGCCGCCGTGTCGTCCGTGGCGGCCGTTGCGGCGCCTGGTTGCGCTCCGGCTGCGCGGCGGCGCGGCGGGCCGTCGTTGTGGTCGCGGCGGGCGCTTGTTGTTCGGCGATGACCACCGTGATGTGGCTGGTGCGCTTGTTGATTCGGTAGGCACGGCCCTGCGCGCGTGGCCGGAACCGCTTCAGGGTCGGGCCCTCGTCAGCCCACGCCCGGCTCACCACGAGCGCCGCGCGGTCGAGGCCGCCCGTCGTCTCCGCGTTTGCGATCGCGCTCGCGAGCACCTTGCCGACCGGCTCGCTCGCCGCCTGTGGCGCGAAGGCGAGCACCGCCTGCGCCTGGGCGGCAGGCAGCCCGCGAATGAGGTCCAGCACGCGGCGGGCCTTCCGGGGCGTGACGCGGACGTACCGCGCCTGAGCCCTGGCTTCCATCGCTTCCCTCACTTACTTCGTTACAGCGGAATGTGGGTCTCGGCTGAGCACGCAACCGCGGCGCTCAGCGCCGGCTGCGGCGATCGTCCCTGACATGGCTGCGGAAAGTCCGCGTCGGCGCGAACTCACCAAGCTTGTGGCCGACCATCGACTCGGTGATGAACACCGGAACGTGCTTGCGGCCGTCGTGAACGGCGATCGTGTGGCCGAGCATCTCCGGAACGATCATGGATCTGCGCGACCACGTTTTGATCACGTTCTTGCCGCCCCTGTCGTTCTGGAGGTTCACCTTTTTCATCAGGTGGTCGTCGACGAAAGGGCCCTTTTTCAGGCTACGAGGCATGGCTGGCTGCTCCTACCGCTTCTTCTTTGCCGCGTCATGCTGCCGCGCTATGAGCCGGTCGAAAAGTCGCATGATCGCCTACCGCTTCTTCTTGCCGCGCCGACGCGTTATGAGCCGGTCGCTTGGCTTGTGGGCCTTACGGGTGCGTCCCTCGGGCCGACCCCAAGGGCTAACCGGATGGCGACCACCCGAACTCTTGCCCTCGCCGCCGCCGAGCGGGTGGTCAACCGGGTTCATCGCCACCCCGCGGACCGAGGGCCGCCGGCCCTTCCACCGGTTGCGGCCGGCCTTGCCGAGCTTGATGTTGCCCTGCTCGGCGTTTCCCACCCCGCCGACCGTGGCGCGGCAACGGAGGTCGACCAGCCGGATCTCGCCCGATGGCATCCGCAGATGGGCGTAGCTGCCTTCCTTGGCCAGCAACTGGACGCCGGCGCCGGCCGAGCGCGCAATCTTCGCGCCGCCGCCCGGCCGCAGCTCGATGGCATGCACCACGGTGCCCGTCGGCACGTTGCGCAGCGGCAGGCAGTTGCCCGGCTTGATGTCGGCGGAAGGCCCGTTCTCCACCTGGTCGCCCTGGCCGAGACCCTGCGGGCACAGGATGTAGCGTTTCTCGCCGTCGGCGTAATGCAGGAGCGCGATGCGGGCCGTGCGGTTCGGGTCGTACTCGACCTGCGCGACCTTGGCTGGCACGCCGTCCTTGTCGTCGCGGCGAAAGTCGATGAGCCGGTAGGCGCGCTTGTGGCCGCCACCCTGGTGCCGCACCGTGATCCGGCCGTGCACGTTCCTGCCGCCCTTGGCGCTGCGCGGACGGACCAGTGACTTCTCCGGCTCGTCCCGTGTGACGTCGACGAAGTCAGCGCCGCTCGCGCCGCGCCGCGCCGCGGTTGTCGGCTTGTACTTGCGGATGCCCATGAGTCTTCTCGCTCCCGTGGATCGGCCGCCGTCTAGCCGGCCGGGCCGAAGATGTCGATCCGGTCGCCCTCGGCCAGGCTGACGATTGCCCGCTTGGTGTCCGGCCGCTTGCCCCAGCCGTGCCGGGTCCGCTTGCGCTTGCCCGGCCGGTTCACCATGTTGACCTGCGTCACCTTTACGCCGAACACGGCCTCGATCGCTTGCCTGACCTGGGTCCTGTTAGCCTGCGGCGCCACGATGAAGGTGTATTTGCCGAGGTCGGACAGGCCGTAGCTCTTCTCGGACACCACCGGGCGCAGCAGGACATCCCGTGGGTCGCTGATCCTGCTCACGGTCGCGCCTCCTTCTGCCTTGACCGGGCGCCGCCCGCCCGCGCGGTGAACTCGGCGAGAGCCTCCCGCGTGAACACCACGTCGTCGCTCAGCACGACGTCGTAGGTGTTGAGCTGGCCCGCTTCGAGCACGCGCACGCCGGGCACGTTGCGCAGGCTCCTCCAGGTGAGATCGTCCTCGGCGCCGACCACGACAAGCGCGCGCGCCGTCGCGGTGATGCTTCGCAGCACCGCCACCGCGTCCTTGGTCCTTGGCACATCGCCCTCGACGAACCGGCTGACGACGTGGACCCGGCCGCCACGTGCGCGGTCGGACAGCGCCCCGCGCAGCGCCGCGGCCTTCATCTTCTTGGGTGTGCGCTGGCTGTACGAGCGGGGCGTCGGCCCGTGCACGATGCCACCGCCCGCATACTGCGGCGAGCGCAGCGAGCCCTGCCGCGCTCGCCCGGTTCCCTTCTGCCGGTAGGGCTTTCGCCCACCGCCGCGAACCTCTCCCCGGGTCTTGGTGTCGTGCGTGCCTTGCCGCGCCGCGGCCTGCTGCGCGACGACGACCTGATGAATGAGCGGCACGTTCACGGTGGCGCCGAAGATCTCCTCCGGCAGCTCGGCGGTCTCGCCAGTCTCGCCGTCTGGTGATACGACGCTAACGACCGTGCTCATCTGCTACCTCGCCTTCCGGACTGCCCGGCCACGAGCGAGGACTCCGCCGGCGTCTTCGCGGCGCTGCGGACAAGCACGAGCGCGCCCTTCGGGCCGGGCACCGCGCCCTTGATGAGCAGCAGCCCGCGGTCGGCGTCCACCGCGTGTACGAGCAGGTTCTGCATGGTGGTGCGGGCATTGCCCATCCGGCCCGCCATGCGCATGCCCTTGAACACCCGGCCCGGCGTGGCGCAGCCGCCTATCGACCCGGGCGCGCGGTGTTTGCGCTGGGTGCCATGGGACGCGCCGAGCCCGCGGAAACCGTGCCTCTTCATGACGCCCGCCGTGCCCTTGCCCTTGCTTTTGCCGGTCACATCGACTCGTTGGCCAGGCTCGAACACCTCGGCTGTCACGTGCTGGCCGAGGGTGTACTCGGACGCGTCGGTGGTGCGCAGTTCCACCAGGTAGCGGCGCGGCGTGACGCCCGCCTTGCGGAAGTGCCCGGCACGCGGGCTGTTCACCTTGGCTGGATTGATCTCGCCATAACCGAGCTGAACGGCTGAGTAGCCGTCGGTCTGCGGCGTCCGCACCGCGGTCACCACGCACGGACCGGCCTTGACGACGGTGACGGGGACGATCCGCCCCTCGTCGTCAAAGACCTGGCTCATGCCGAGCTTCTCGCCGAGCACACCCTTGATCTGCCTTGCTGCCATGTCAGTCCTGCCAGCCCTTAGAGCTTGATCTCGATGTCGACACCGGCGGGCAGGTCGAGGCGCATCAGCGAGTCGACCGTCTTCGGCGTCGGGTCGATGATGTCGATCAGGCGCTTGTGCGTGCGCATCTCAAAGTGCTCGCGCGAGTCCTTGTACTTATGCGGCGAGCGGATGACGCAGTACACGTTCTTCTCGGTGGGCAGCGGCACCGGCCCGGCGACCCGCGCGCCGGTGCGCGTCACCGTCTCGACGATCTTCCGCGCCGAGCTGTCGATGACCTCGTGGTCGTATGCCTTGAGCCGGATGCGGATCTTCTGTCCCGCCATGTGGCCTCGGTGTCCTTCGCTTTGTGTGAGTGCCGCTGTCTAACCGTGGATGGCACTTTGTGGTGCGGCGGCCGGTCCGCCAGTCACGGGCGGCCCGGCCGCCGCACCAACGGCCGTCATTTGATGATCTTTATGACCCGGCCCGCGCCGACGGTCCGGCCGCCCTCGCGAATCGCGAAGCGGAGGCCTTCCTCCATCGCGATCGGCTGGATCAACTCGACCCGCATCTCGGTGTTGTCGCCGGGCATGACCATCTCGGTGCCCTCGGGCAGGTGGACAACGCCCGTGACATCGGTGGTGCGGAAGTAGAACTGCGGACGGTAGTTGTTAAAGAACGGCGTGTGCCGGCCTCCCTCGTCCTTGGACAGCACGTAGACCTGCGCCTCGAAGTCCGTGTGCGGGGTGTTGGTGCCCGGCCTGATGACCACCTGGCCGCGCTCGACCTCCTCGCGCTTGATCCCGCGGAGCAGCAGCCCGACATTGTCGCCGGCCTGGCCCTCGTCGAGGATCTTGCGGAACATCTCGACGCCGGTGATCGTGGTCTTCTGTGGCTTCTCCTTGATGCCGATGATCTCGACTTCCTGACTGGTCTTGATCATGCCGCGCTCGATCCGGCCGGTGACCACGGTGCCGCGGCCGGTGATGGAGAAGACGTCCTCGATCGGCATCAGGAACGGCTTTTCGATCTCGCGCACCGGCTCAGGGATGTTCTCGTCGCAGGCGGCAAGCAGTTCGACGATCTTCTCGCTCCATTCCGCGTCGCCCTCGAGCGCCTTCAGCGCGGACACGCGGATCACCGGGAGGTCGTCGCCGGGGAACTCGTATTCGGTGAGCAGCTCGCGGACCTCGAGTTCGACAAGCTCGAGGATCTCCTCGTCGTCGACCATGTCCGCCTTGTTGAGCGCCACCACGATGTAGGGCACGCCAACCTGGCGCGCGAGCAGCACATGCTCGCGGGTCTGCGGCATCGGGCCGTCGGTGGCCGCAACCACGAGGATCGCGCCGTCCATCTGGGCCGCGCCCGTGATCATGTTCTTGATGTAGTCAGCGTGACCCGGACAGTCGACGTGCGCGTAATGACGCCTCTCGGTCTGGTACTCGACGTGCGCGATCGAGATCGTGATGCCCCGCTCCTTCTCCTACGGCGCCTTGTCGATCTGGTCGAACGGCGTGAACGGGTTGAGGTCGGGGTACTTCTCATGCAGCACCCGGGTGATCGCCGCGGTCAGCGTGGTCTTGCCGTGGTCAATATGCCCGATGGTGCCGATGTTGACGTGCGGCTTGGTCCGCTCGAACTTTGCCTTCGCCACTGGTGTCTCCTACAGATTCTCAAGCCGTGAGGCGTACGTTCTTCACTGATCTTGCGTCACTTGGCGACGTCGGTCTTGATTCGATGTCACTCACCTCGTGCCTTCGCGACGATTTCCTTGGCGATGTTTGACGGGACCTCGGCATAAGAGTGGAACTGCATGGTGTAGTCCGCCCTCCCCTGCGTCCGGCTGCGCAGATCACCCACATAGCCGAACATCTCCGACAGCGGCACGAGCGCCTTGACCACCCTGGCGCCGGAGATGTCCTCCATCGCCTGGATCTGGCCCCGGCGGCCGTTCAGGTCGCCGATGACGTCGCCCATGTAGTCGTCTGGCGTCCTGACCTCGACCGCGACAACAGGCTCGAGCAGCACGGGATCGGCCTGCGCGGCCGCCTTCTTGAACGCCATGGAACCAGCGATCTTGAATGCGAGCTCGGAGGAGTCGACCTCGTGATAGGCGCCGTCGGTGAGGGTCACCTTGACGTCCACCATCGGGTACCCAGCAAGCACGCCGAACTCGGCGGCCTCCTGGCACCCGGCGTCCACGGAGGGGATGAACTCACGCGGGATCCGACCTCCCGTGATCTTGTTCTCGAACTCGTACCCGCCGCCGTCCCCGCCGGTCGGCGCCAGGTCGATCACCACTCGCCCGTACTGGCCGGCGCCGCCGGTCTGCTTGCGGTGGGTGTACTCGACGTGCTTGACCGCCTTGCGGATGGTCTCGCGGTAGGCGACCTGCGGCCGGCCGATGTTCGCTTCGACCCTGAACTCGCGCTTCAT
>Ga0137373_10002696_pt1 | contig 19478 bp, 20 predicted proteins | sample SagtaG_5_FD_104912 | JGI IMG/M metagenome (GOLD analysis project Ga0137373, IMG submission 104912) | Vadose zone soil microbial communities from Sagehorn Ranch, Mendocino, California, USA - Sage1_R_80_16 metaG | ecosystem: Environmental > Terrestrial > Soil > Vadose zone | place: USA... | reverse complement strand
GCTGGTATAGCTCGCTGGACAATCTCAAGGCCATCCGCGCTCACGGCTGGCAGTGGTTGACGCGCCTGAAAGCCAACCGCCAAGTCAATCCGGATGGAACTGGCAATCGGGCGCTCGGTGATTGCGGCATTCGCGAGGCTGGGACGCGTGTACATCTGAAAGGGTATGGCTTTATCCTGGTGTTTCGGATTGACACCACCGACGGTGACACGGAATACTGGGCGACAAGCGACCTGACGCTGACGATGGACGAGCGCGCGGAGCTGGCCGATCAGATTTGGACGATTGAAAGCTATCATCGCGGGCTGAAGCAGCACACGGGAGCCGAGCGCTGTGCGGCGCGCAGTGCACGGGCGCAACGCAACCACATTGGCTGGGCGATACGGGCGTTTTTGCGTCTCGAACATCATCGGCTCACCACGGGAACGAGCTGGTTTGAGACCAAACTCGCGATCATTCGTCCAGCCCTCCAGCAGTTTCTGGCCGGACCCAAGGCGCTGTTGGTTGGGTTTGAGCAAGCCACGTTGGCGCACAAGCGCGCAACTGCGTAAGTCCTATGAGGGTGAACATTACGGCATAGCGCCGTGGCGCATTGGGAAGAAAGGCGCACCAAAACAGACCGGCACGCTGATAGGGTGCTGGCATGGCTCCTCCGGGTACAGGAACCAGACCCGGAAGGGCTTGCTAATCGGCAGGCGGGATGCTATACTCAGAGGTACCACCCAACTGAGATCGTTGATCTCGCCTGCCGCTGACCCTTCTCCGGGTCGGCGGTTCGGTTTTTATCGACTTGTAACGGGCAGGCCCCTGGCCTGCAATGGATCGCTCATCCGATGAGTCATGACCCTCGCTGCGGTCTTGCTCGCCATGCTACAGAACAGATCCTGGATTGGCTAGATGTGTTTTCACACGGATCTGCTTCCAGCAAACAGCGCGAGCGCTGATAATCCCCTCGTGTACATTCGCAGTTGGTTGGTTGATCCTAGCGATTTTGCGCGCCATGTGCAAGTACTTTTGATGCCAGTTTTGGCTTTGGACTGCGCCATGTTTTGCGAAAACCGCGCCAAAAAGTGGCGCGGTTGGCGTTGTTCTTAACGGACGTACAACGAACAATAAACCGCGCCACTTTTTGGCGCGGTTGGCACAGTTGTGAATAACTTGGCATGGTTGTTGATCAATGGCAGCAGGTCATGTCCCGTTGGGGTCATTCAAGCGGTAGCGTAGCGCCCGGCCCTCGCCGACCGGATAGATCAGCTTGGCTTCGACCAGCCCCTTGATGTCTCGCTGGATGGATCGCTTGGCCCGAGCGTCGAGGAGCGCCAGAATGTCGCGCGGCGCGATGTCGGTTCGGGTCCGAATGATCGCCAGGATCTTGCGTTGGCTGTCGTTCAGCCGCGCGTAGACGCCCTCGCCGGAGAACACCTCGAGTGGGCGACCGAATATGGTGACGATGAATGACGCGCCGGTGTCGTGGAAGCGCGGCGGGGTCATATCCTCCTGCCCGAGCACCGCGACCACGGTGTCAAGGCCCTGGCCAAAGGCCTCCACATAGCCGGCCTCATACAGGATTGATAGAATCTGCGGGTTGCGTGCGGCCTGCTCGGACAGAATGTTGTCGACCGTCACGCCTGGTGGGAGGCCACCAGGGCTGATCCACTCGATACGATTGCGAAAGAGTTGCACCCGCGCGGCCGAGCGGAAGTTAGTATAGTCCCGGTGGGCAAGCACGTTCACACACAGCTCGCGGATGACCGCCCGCGGATATTCATGGATCTCGACCCGCTGGAAGCTGGTCTCGCTGAGGGTCATGCCGTGGTGTGTATTGGTCCACAGGTAGGATTCGACGCGCGCAAGTTGGTCGAAGATCGTGCCGCTGATATCCTTTTCGAGATGGAACACCTCGAACGAGACCGGCTCAACGCCGCGGTAGTGTCCAATGTCAATCACCGAGCGCGGGAAGATTGCCTGTGGATCCCGTCCGAAGCACATCAGACCAGCCAGCGTTACATAGGTGGCGTCCTCTACTTCGACGATGCACTGCTTGCGAAGTAAGTACTCCTTTGCCGTCGCAGGCCCCGTGTAGCGGCCACGCTCGACGGCGCGATCAATGTGGGTTGTAACCTTGTCCATGTCAAGCAGTTCAAGCGAGGTCCCACGGATAGGCGAGCTATCCATACTCCGCAGGGAGGGTGGGTCAATGAAGGAAAGGTTGCTCATAAGGTCTGTCCTTGGTTGTCGAAGGGCGTCTCCCAGCCATCCAGCACGGGAGGCACGGGATCTGATTGCCCTTCCAGCATATGTACGGCCGCCTGTTCCACATCCAGAAGGATCGATCTGCGCGATGATCGAGATGGTTTCATCAGATGTCATGAACCGCGCGGGTTAAAACCCGGCGGCTTGTGGCCCAGAGGGCACCCCGGCTAGACAGCCCTGCTGTCTCCGAGACGTGCGGCTGTATGACGGCAGCCCTGCCAAGAACACGAATGTTCCCGGCAGCGATCGTATCGGCATGACCAGCGCAGCCACACAATACGCAGCGGAAGGTTGCTTGATTGGGACGATTGGCCTTGTCGATATGCCCGCAAGATGGACAAGTGCGGGAGGTATTCCGAGGATCGACCAAGGCGACACTAACACCTGCGAGCGCAGCCTTGTATCCGATACAGGCTTGTAGTTGAAAGAACGACCAGCTATGCAAAACGGTGCGCTGAGACTTTCTAGCCCTCACCCGCGTGCGGATGTTCTTGAGATTTTCAAGAGCGATCCCCCGCTTCGTGCGTTGAGCCTCCCGAACAATGCGTTTGCTGATCGTGTGGTTGACATCCTTTGCAAAGCGCGCCTCTTGTCCCGACAGTTTCCTGAGTCGTCGCTTTGCCGACAAGGTTCCTTTTTTCTGGAGGTTATTCCTGAGCCGCCGATGCCGATACCGAATACCCTTGATGGTGCTGCCACTGTAGATCGCACCGTCGCTATCCGTGGCGATGTTCCTCACACCGAGATCGATCCCAAGCATGTCGTCAATGTCTTGCGGATCGGGTTCCTGTACCTCACAGGTTGCCAGCAGATACCAGTTGCCGCGATGGTAGACCAGATCGGTTTCGCCCATGCGGGTCTGAAGCAATTGCATCTGGCGCTCACCAGCGACAAAGGGGATCGACAAGCGTCCCAAAAGCGTCCAGATCGACACCGATGGCTCGTGCAGGTTCCACGAGAGAATGCGGTCATCATAGGCGATGGAGGCGAGTGGGCGGAAGGTGCGCTTGGTCTGCTTGTCGAGCTTGTAGCCGTCGCCTACTTTGGCAAGCGCACGAATAACCATCTGCGCCGACAGGCCGAACGTCTCTCGCACATCCTGATAGACCAGCTTTTGAAGTGCAAATTTGCCAAAGGTGCTCATTTCCCACGCCACCCGACTGATGTAGTTGCATGCAGCATTGGCCGTCTCAAGCGTGTGACGCAAAGCGTCAGCTTGATCGGGCGTCGGTTGCAATTTCAATTGTGCGGTCAGTTTCATATATTGAATTATAGGACGAAGGAGCGACATATGCAACCCGAACGCACTTTTCGCGCCGCCCAGCCCGACCGTGCTTCTCATCCATGCGGCGCGCTTCCGGCTCCTCCCCACGGCCTCAAGGCCATGGGGAGGAGCCGAAAGGAATCATCGTGAATCGGAAAAGGATGTGTCTCTGCTACGAGCCGAACACACCTTTTTCCGATTCGTGGTCCTCATGTACAGGAGCTAGCAAATAGCCTAAACACATTTTTTTCGAATCCCCTTTATTTACAATATTCCATGCTAATACCCCAGATGGGGAGCGGTTTCTCCAGGTTCTGAATGGTCGATTCCTACCATTCGCGCTGATTTCCTCAGTTTCACCTCAAAATTCGTCGAACATTCACGCTATTTACTATCAAGCGCTGGTCGATGGCTTGCGGGCTGGCCTCGACACCGACGCGTGCGGCACTCTGGGCGAGTTGTTCGACCGTCGCATCGGGGTGGCCAAGCCAGCCGAGCGTGAGGGTTTGCACGAGCGTGCTGGCGCTGAACTTGGCGCGGTCGGGACGTTTGGTATAGTGCAGTGTGGCATCGGCCTGCTCTGCCGCAGTGGTCAGGACGGTTTGCATGGCTTGGCTGACCTGTGGTATCGTGCTCATAGGAAGCTCCTTGGGCTATCAGGATGTCTCACAACGCCATGATGCCACAGGTGCTTCCTTTTACTTTATTCTTGATGTGCATGAGTTCCACAATCGCCTACCCCTCGAGCGCCGCCTCCAATGTCTCTAGCACGCGCGGGATCGCGTCGGGGCGCAGTTCGAGCGCCTGCACCACCGCCTGGATCGCGCTCTGCTGCGGGGACACGGTGGCTGTGGCCGGCCGTGTGGCGATGGTGCTCGCTTCGGGATCGAAAAAGCTCAACGGTTGGTCGCAGAGATGCGCGATTCGGAGTAGGGTCTCTGCGAGAATCTTACGCCGCCCGGTCTCATAGCTGGCAATCGTCGCCCGCGTCACCCCAATCCGTGCCGCGAGATCTCCCTGCGTGAGGCCACGCGAGAACCGCGCTGCGCGGATCGCGGCGCCGATCGCGGTATCGATGCTGCTCGGTCGATCGTCGATCAAAGCAAACTCTCCTGCAACGGCGGGAGGGCGTCCGGATCACCTGGCAGATACTCCGCTGCTCGCGCACGCAGCCAGACCAGGGCTTCCCCATACTTCTTCGCCGGCAGCGCATCGTAGCGCGGCGTACCCAGTTCGGCGCAGAAGCGCACGTGGAGCAGATCGTAGATAGGTTTCCCGGTCTTCTTTTCGTATCGCTTGGCGAGCCGCTCGATCGCCCGGCGGATAACCGATTGTTGGGCGGCAGTGATCTTGACCGTATCCAGCAGGCGTTGCTGTGCTTCATCTAGCTGCCCCTGGATCGTCGTCAGCCGCTCGCCCACGAGCTCCTCGACCGCGCTCAACCGCACGTCCTGCGCGTCGATCTTCGCATCGGTCTGGCGCTGCGCGGCGAGCAGCGCCGCGCGGGTGATCCGTAGCTCGGCTATGAGGGCGGCGAAGCGTGCATTGATGGTCGCGAGCGCGGGCTCAGCGCCCGATTCGGCCACTTGCACTTCGCCACTTCCATAGAGCGCATCCAGCACATCGACCAGTTCCTGCTGATAGCTGACGAGCTTGGGGCGTGCGGTGTCGCTGACCTGGCTGGGGGTGATCGTCGCCAGCCAGAAAGCCAGGTAACGGCGATTGATCGCCAGGACCGACTGTACGCGATTGCCTACGGGAATCTTGACGATCCTGAGTCCCTGGGAGAGCACGTCGTGCTCGCGTAACCGCTCGCTCTGGCTCTGGATATCGAGCCCCAGTGCGCCACAGACCGAGCGGATCGGGAGGACAACCTCATGACCGTCGACAATGACGGCGATCAGCGCGTCACCGTGAAAGTCGAACGGCTCGATGTGCGGCAGCGGCTGGAGAGCCTGGGAGTCGGAGTCGCTCATATCACACCTCTAGAATATGTGTCGCAGCGACACAATAGCAGACATGTTCGCCTCTGTCAAGCGACCTGTGTCAGCATGACACAGTCGCGCCGCCCATCGCCGTATGGAGTGTGTCACAGCGACACACTCCATACGGTGTGTGCTATCGGGAGTGTGTCACAGCGACACATATGGGTTGGAAGATTTTAACTCTCGCGCAGCCGCAGCGCCTCGTTCACCCCTTCCAGTCGTTCCATGAGCTGTGCCAGATCGGTCATCAGCATTTCAGCTTCCTCGTCGTTCAGCATCGCGACTCGGTCACGTGCGCGCCCCAATCCTTTGCTGGCGTGCGCCAATTGATCGCGCAATGGTTGAAGCCAGCGAGGACTTGGCTCCTTCGACCCCTCGGGCGCTGCGCGGCGGGCACGGGCAACCAGACGAGCAACTGTTGGAGCATCTATCCCATTTCTGCGAGGTAAAGCTCCTTCTCTATTGGCGTCGCCTGGCTCATTCTGGGTCGGCGCTGTCACACGCTCGGCGGCGATCTCCGATAAGCGTCCTAGCACATTCTCCACCTGCGTTGCTGCTAACTCGCCGGCACGCACCGCGCTATGCAAGGTGCGAATCTGTGTCTCTTGGAGGCGCATGAGTGCAATCTGCTGCTGTTGAGACGGCGTGAATACGAGCAGGCGCGTCAGCTCGTGCCGTCGCGACCGGCTGATGCGAAATTGCTCTTCGACTGTCTCCCAGGGTGCAGTGTCGCCCAGAGCCTCTTTCATCTGAGCAAGCGCCCAGGCGCGCTCCATGTCGCTAAAATCCTCCCGGGCCTCGTTCTCAGCGTACTGAATGCGCACTCGCTCGGTTGGCGTGGGCGCCTCGACGACGACCGCGTCGAGGGCATCGAGCCCGGCGAGCGATGCGGCAGTCCAGCGCCGGTGGCCGACCATGATCAGGTAGCGCGCTGCTGGGTATATACTGCTGGTGCCAGAGTACACAATAATCGGCTGGATCTGACGCTCACGAAGCGACTGCCCGAGTGCACGGAGCTCATCGACCATCGCTCGGTAGGCTGGAACGCTTTGACCCTGGGCAAGCAGTTCGTCGGGCAACGGGATGAGGCGAGCCTGACGCATTTCAGGACGGCTGTCCGGCGCGATCTGCCCGATCGGTAAGCGCTGCACTGGCCGGCTCTGTATGATCTGCTCGGCTGCCCCGAAGAAGTGCGCGCTCGCTGCTGCGAGGGCGTCATCTGGACTCTGCGAGGGTGCTGGCGTCATTTCATCAGCGTGAATTGGAGTCTCAACAGTACGACGCGCGACGCGCGCCCGGATCTCAGCAAGGCGGTCAGTGGTCTTTGAAGGCATTGCGATCTCCTCAGTCAGCCTCGTCGAGTTGGAGTAACTCGTCGACCAGTTCGACAAACAGTGCGCGAACCTCGGCCGCATCCGGGCTGGCATAGCGGAACACGCTCTGTTGGACCCCGGCGGCGTGGCGCAGCGCAGCCCGTGTGGGTAGGATCGTGCGCAGGAGTTGCGGTTCGTACTCATCGCAGAGTGCCTGATCATAGGCGTGATCCACCGTGCCGCGCAGGGCGTAGCGGTTGCGTACAACACTCACACCGCGTAGCCGAGGATTGATCTGGCGGGCCTGGTCCACCGAGTCGGTGAGCGCTTTGAGCGACTGCAGCACCAGGTCCTCGGCCTGTACTGGTGCGATACAGCGGGTTGCAGCGGCCAGGGCCGTCGCCTGAACGGGACCGCGCGCTGGTGCCAGGTCGAGGAGCACAACATCGTGGCCCGCTCCATTTGCCTGTGCCTTGTCTAGCGCATTCTTGAGCGCGAAAATGCCACTGTTGGGCGCACTAACGAGCATTGCCGGCAGACCCACCATTGCGGGGTGGGCCGGGAGCACCGCAACATTTTCCTGGGTCGGTCGGATGCATTCGGCGAGCGGCCGTCCCTGCACTACGCCCAGCATGCTATCATCAGGCCGTACTTGATCGAGCTGTACCCCCAACCATTGACTGGCGTGACATTGTGCATCTAGATCGATCAGGAGCACCTTGAGGTCGACCAGCGCAAAGGCGACGGCGAGATTGACGGCGATGCTCGTCTTGCCAACCCCCCCTTTTTCGAGCGCAACTGCGTATACATGCATCGTGTAATCCTTTTGGTGATATACCCAAGCCTAAAGGACTTGGGCTTCCTGTCTCAACGACCTGTGCCAATCAGTTCGATTGGTCTTACCGGGTCTCCACAGGCGTTTTGCGTCTCGGCATAGCCTGCCGCGACGATCTGTTCAAACAGGCGCAATCCTTCACGATCGATGTTGCGGGCGGCGTTGAGGTCGCGATCGTGATGGACGCCACAGGGACAGGTCCACGCGCGATCGGCCAGCGTGAGATCGGCGTTAACCAATCCGCACGCGCCGCACAGTTTGGAAGATGGGAAGAAGCGCCCGATTGCAATCAGGTGGGTATCATTCCGATCGGCTTTGTACGTAAGCATCGATCGGAACATGCCCCAACCGACATCGAGTACGCTCGCCGACAGCTTGGTTTTCGCAAGTCCGCGAACGTTCAGATCTTCAATCGAAATGAGATCGCAATGGCGAATGATATCGGTACTCAGTTTGTGCAGAAAGTCGTTCCGCTGGTTGCGCGTCTTCTGGTGTAGGCGCGCCACCACGATCCGCGCCTTGCCTCGGTTGCGACTGCCTTTGATCTTCCGACTGAGCGCCTTTTGTGCGTGCCTGAGCTTGCGCGTTTGGGTGCGATACCAACGCGGGTTCTCGATTGTTTCGCCCGTCGAAAGCACGGCCAGTGACTTCAGGCCCACGTCGATCCCGATATGCGTCTCAATTGGTCGGTCAGCTTTCGGCGCGAGCTGCTGCTCAGTCACCAGGCTGATGTACCAGTGTCCGCACGCTTCCCGCTTGAAGGTTGCGCTCTTAGTGATACCTTCAAGCGGTCGGTGAACGATTGCCTTGATCATGCCGATCTTGGGTACCGAGACAGACCCATCTTGAAGCACAACCCGTTGCGGGATGCGAAATCGCGGCGTATCCGTCTTTTTGGACTTGAATTTCGGGAAGCCCTTCTTCCTGTCGCCATTCCGTGCGCGGCGAAAGAAATGCTGATAGGCGCTGTCAAGATCCCGCAACGTCTGTTGCAGCAATTGCGAATCCATCTCGCGCAGCCATGCGGTTGCGGGTTGCTGTTTCAGTCGGGTGAGTTCAGCCGCAAGATCGTTGTACGAAAGCGTTTTGCCGGTTTCTCGGTAGTGTTCGCGCTTGCGGTTCAAGGCCCAATTCCAGACGAATCGCCGCGCGCCCGCAAACCGCTTGAGCTGGACTTCTTGCTCGGCAGTCGGGTCAAGGCGGTAGTGATAGGTTGTCTGAATCGTTCGTTGCATGGCTCTATTATACCAGATCGCACGTTCTAAAACAATCGTTTTGATGCACTAGGACGCTGAACTCTGGCATATGAAAGGAATGTCATTTGCATGGTCAACGACTAAAGCGGCTAAAGCAAATGAAGGGCTTATATCCCACGGCTAAAGCTCGTGGGTTTTACGCCCTAGCATCATAACTTGTCTGCTGTCCAAACGGAGCGAATATGAATCGGTGTTTCCTTCACCAGGAAGCGGAAAAGCATAGGGTGCGAACATCGCACAGGAGCGCCGAATTATCTTAATGTGTGCTGGTATTATAAATGGTATATACTCGATGTCAAGCGCTATTTTTCTCTTATGATAACAAGTTGAATGCGATCGTAGTAATATCCGCAATTGAGTTTATGGCTTCACAATGAGGAAGTACGTGGCGTGCGAACATCGCACCCCGCTCAAGTGAGGAGAGGGTATATGAAAGAAGAGGCGGCGCGAAAATGCCGTTGAAATCGGAGAGCGTATGACTCACAACATTAAACAAAGTGCGTGGTACGAGGGAATTCTTAACGCGCTGTGAAGATGAAGACTGGCTGCACACCTGGCGCAGTGTACCGTGACATTATGCGCGCTCGCGGGTTTGGTTGCAGGTGCAGCGATTGGCAATCAGGGGCTAATCACGTCCATTTAGCTGTCGCAGCGCCTCCTTCGCCTCGATGCCCTCGCCAATGCAGTAGACATTGAAGGCGTCATTCCGGGCGTGCCTGGCGAGGGGACAGTCGCTGTGTGCGCTGAAGCAGCGGCAATAGCGCTGTCTGCGGTACGTGTAGACACTCAGGCTCGCGTGATCATCCGGGTGGAATGGGCAGAAATACAGCCCGCGCCGCCTGGCCGGTCTGGCGCCATAGAACTGTATCAGATCCTCGACGTCGTGGTCCTCGTTGTACCGGGTAATAGTGATTCCGTCGCCATTCTGTGAGGAAATGGCCCTGGCTGTTGACTCAGATATGGGCGGCAGTTCGGGCAGACCCGCGGCGCGGTTCTCACGGTAGGACTCGTACAGCTCGGCGAGCGCGCCAGTGGGGTCCTGGTCGATGTCAATACGACGCTCGCCGAGAATGAGGTCGCCGAAGTGCCCGGTGTGCTGATGGCGTGCTAGCGGCAACCGAGTGACGGCGTGGATGGCACGTGGCTCGACCTTCCATCCGGGCTGGCTGATCGCGGCTATCAGCTGCGCGCCGATCGCCTGGAGCCGATCGGTGGCTGCCAGTGTATCGAAGGGCAACCACACATACCCACGCTGGATATCGTCAGCTTGGCCTTGCCGTAGACAGTACTGCCCGAAGGCCCAGAGCTCCTGCTGGAATGCAGCCGCGATCAAGGCCCGAATTGCCGCCATGCCGCCAGCGTCGATGTCGAGTGGGAGTAGGTGCGCGCGGTGATCGACGGCGGCCGGCGCCGCCAGGGTGATCGCGCCAGCGAGGTGGCGGGCGATCATCGTGTCATTGATCATTCCGCGCCGCTCCATGTACTTCTGGCCCAGGCGCTGCGCCTGATCAGGGGTGAGCATCAGCGCATAGCGCCGTGGCGCATGGCGCAAAAAAGCGCGCCGAAAGAACTCGACGCGCCAATCAATCGTTGGCATATCATTCACTTCTGCTCGTAATGGCTTATCCAATTGCACCTTCAGGCGCCTTGCGGTGCGGCGCCCCTTGTCGCTGGTTATGGAACCTGGCGTGTTAAGCGAGAGAGGCTGAAACCAGGGACAAGAGAGCTTGTCCCTGGTTTCAGTGGTCTGGAAGCTAGAACGGAGCGTCGGGATCGTCGTCGATCAGACCGGCGATCGCCGGCGCGGTACGCCTAGCTGGCGCCTGCTGTGGGACGACGGGGACGGATACGGGCGCTTCCGGCAGCGGCTCGTCGTCGCTCTCGGTGAGCATCGCCGTCGCCTTCTGGTGGAGCGCATCGATCTTTTCCGCGATCGTCTCCTGCTGCAAGCTCAGCAGTGTGGCATAGGTCCTCGCCCGATCGCGGACGGCCTTGAACTTTTCCAGCCGCCGAGCGATGGCGTCGGGACTGATGTTTTTGACCTTGCTACGCAAGTCGTCCAGGTCTTTGTCCAGCGCCTCTAGGTCGGCCACAAAGCCGATATGCACCGCGCGGGCCAGCTCCTGGCGCGCGTGGGCCTCGTCCACGATCGGCACCATGATCAAGTGCGGCGTATACGTGCTGCCTGGGTCGACCGGCAGCGCCTCGATCAGCTGCTTGAATGCGAGCAGCGTCTGCTTCTCGCTGGCAGGGACAAAGTAGACCGTGCCGCCTTTCCTGGTGCGGATCGTGTTCGGGATCCCCTCGACGATCGCCCGCATCATACGGCCAAGATCTTCGGATACGTAGAGATGCCGATAGGCTTCCCAGATCGGACGTAGCTCGTCGGTCACCTGGCGGGCCTCGTTTTCGGCGGCGATCTCGCCGAGCGCGTCGGTCGTGCAGATCAGTTTGGGTTGCCGCTGGGCGCGCTCGTGTGGCTCCAGCTTCTCCAGCAGGATGCGCATGCTGGTACCATGGTAGAGTCCGAGCAGCGCAAAGTCGACCTCCTCCGCGACGACAGCATACACGGCGTACTTCGCCCGCCGCTTATTGATCGGCCTGATCAGCGCGCGCGTGGTGCTCTCGTCCTCGTCGTCGCCGGCGTGACGCTGCGTTGCGCCGCGCAACCTGATCCACTCGCGAAGCGCTCGTTGCAAGGCGAGCTTATCCGTCGGCGGCTCAGGCGCATAGCCCTGGAAGCCGTACTGTGTGAGCAGCTGCAACAGCGTGGCACGGTCGGTCTTGATACCAGTGAGCCCATACCAGATAAGATGGCCGAGGATTGGCAGCTGCTCATAATCGTGGTGAAGTTCTCGCATTGTTATAGACCTCCTCTGATTTCAGATGGCGAAGATCGTTTGCAGGATCGGCATGTCATCCTGAAGGTTGTCGATGGTCAGCACAGCGTCGGCGATCGACGCCAGCGCGTGCATGCCCTCGCGGGTACCCAGCAAGATGCCGTAGGCGCGCATGCTGCGCTCGGCTCGGCGCTGCTGCCACGCATCGCGCGCCGTGGCGCTGATGCTCGTCAGCCCATCGGTGGCGGCGATGACGTCGGCGCGGGTGAATTGCGCCTCGTCCACGGCCTTCAGTGCTGCTTCCATCCACGGCTCGAAGACCGTACCGCCGCCCACAAAAGTCTCGACCGCGGTGATCACGGTCTGGTGTGGAGCGCGCCCCTTTGGAAAGTCGAAGCGGGTGAGCTCGTGCGCCGAGCCGCTGAACAGGAAGGCGACCATGTCACGCTCCTGAAGCCGCGCGATCGCCATCAGCGCCAGCATCACCGCCTTCGCCCACACGTCCCTCGAGATGCCACCAAGTGGTTCGGTCATGCTGCCGGAGGTGTCGACCGCGAGGATGATCGGCCCCTGGCCCTGCTTCTCGTTGCCCAGCAGCTCGTACTGCATGAGCTGGCCTTCGGCGTAGCGGTGGAAGAACAGCGCTTCGAGTGAGGGATCGGCAAGCAGCGCCAACTCGGACGGTAATACATGCCCAATATCGCTGCCGTATTTGATGTCGGCAACCTCATCGGGTGGATATTGAACCCTGGTTGACTGAACGTGCAGCGCGATGCGGGTAAGCCGGCCGCACAGGGCTGCGACTTGCTTGAGCCGGCGTGACCGGCCGACCTGGCTTGCCAATACGATCTTCTCCCTGGTCGAGAGCGCGCCGTTCTCCAACCCCAGGCCAGGACCGTAGCCCCCGCCGAAGGTCTTGATTGCCGCTGTCGCGTCCTCGATCTGCTCGGCCGCGGCACGCATGTCGGCTCTGGCCGCGCGGCGGGTCGTATCCTCGATCTGTTCCGCCTGCGCCGCGATCACTTCGGCAGCTTGTTGCTCCGCGCGCTCAAGCTCCTCGGCTTCGGCACGTGCGCGGGCTGCCTGGGCGAAGAGTTCCGCGCCGGCATCCCCCTCGGCCTGCTCGGCCTCGTCGGCAAGCGCCTGCGCCTGCGCGAACAGGTCGGCGGCGCCGCTCTCTAGCTCGTGCAGGTGATTGACCTCGGCGACGACGGCGGCGCTCAAGGCGCCCAGCGCACTCTCGGCCGCGCCGATCGTCGCCACGGCGCTATTGAACACGTCGCCGATTGTGCCGGCCGCACGCACTTCATTCCACTCGCGGGTAGTCATGAGATGCTCGAGGATGTTCGCGTGAACCTGGTGCGCCGGCGCGAGCGGCACGACCGGGCGGATCTCCGGGGCGTGTTTGAAGAACGACCAGAACAGGTCGCAGATCAGCGCCGGCGCGGTGATCAGCCGCTCGCGGGCGCTGGCGATCAGCTCGGCCAGCTTCGGGTACTCGCCCGCGGCGTCGTGGAACAACTGCACATCGTAGCCGTCGTGCAGCAGCGCGCGGCTGCCGTCGCGGATCGGCTGCGAGGCGATAACGACGCGGAGCGCACCGTCCTGGTCCGCCCCATGCTCGATCAGCTCTAGCTCGTCGTCGAATAGTTCGTGGTCCATTGGCATACCTCCTTATTGTGCTTGTCACAGGTCGAAGCGCGTTCACCACCGCAGGTCAAGGTCGAAGAGCAAGCGCACCGTGCGCAGCGTGCCTTGACGCGGTGGTACAATCGGCAGCTCCAGTGACAAGCTCATATGATGGGTAAGATCAGTAACCCATCATGCGCTATCGGCATGGTTGTGTTTGGGGGAATAGGGGGAGCCGGGCGCGCTGGCGCTCCACCACGCCCGGCATTCTTTAGTTGAGCCTCAGAAGTCAAACATCGGCGGCTGGAAGGTCTCGGCCTGCTGCTCCATATCCTCGCGGCGGGCCTTACGTGCGGCACGCAGCGCCTTGCCGATGTCGGCGAGGTTGCCGAAGGTGACGGCAGCCTTCTGCCCCACCGGCCCTTGCGCTGCTGGGATAGGCGAGATCGGTTTGCGGTCTCTGGTGGGGAGTAGCGTGGGCACAGCTGGCGGCAGCCAGAGCTGGCGGGGTGTGGCTGCGCGGATAAACGCCATACGATCGGGCAGCGAGTCGTGCTCGACGCCGAGCCAATCGCGGCCGGCGGCGATTGCGCTTGCCATCTCGGCATGCCTGCGGGCGAAGGCGGCGCTGAGGTCGGTCGCTGCGCTCAGCTTCTGGGTGATCTGTGCCAGCGCGCCCTGGTCAGCGCCGACGTGTTCAGCCAGGCCGCCCTGCGGCGCGTTGCCGCTAAACAGCGCCGCGGCGCCACCCTGGGATGCAAGCTGCTTGAGCTTGTCGTGACTGACCGTGCCGGTGTAGGCCAGGTAGAAGATGCGGACTTCCTCTTGCTTGCCCAGCCGCCAGGCGCGCTGACTGGCCTGGGTCAGCAAGATCAGGTGCTGGGCCATCTCAAACCAGAGCACGGTGTCAATAATCTGGAGATTGAGCCCCTCGCTGACGCGGCGATAGCTGACGATCACCATGCGGTGGCCGCGCTTGACCGCCGCGACGATCGCGTCCTCGCGATCCTCAGCATCCACCGTGTCGGGTAGCTTCCAGGGGAGTGCGTATCCTTGGCATAAAAGACACATCGCCAGAGTATTATACTTTAGCGATGTATCTTTTACGCTCATGAGGCACTCAGGTCGGTTTGGTGCAACCTTCGAGTGCGTCTTCTCTGATTTTGCATGGCGGGTGAGGAGGCGAATTCGTCGTCTCCTGCAAAGTAATCTGACTGCTAGCGGCGGCGCGATAATACATCGATATCAGCTATATCCTGGGGCCGCCCGGTGGTGCGCTTGTTCTGGAGCAGATCGTCCAATTGGATGAAGGGGACGCGCACCCCTTCGACATCGATCTCCACGCGCCGACTGTAACATTCCGGGAATGTGACGCCGGGGATGGTGGTGAGGAGTTCAATGCGGTAGGGATAGTTCCCGATTGCAAAGAAGTTCCCCGCCTGGGCGAACCAATCAGCTTCGGTATCGGCAGTCATTGTTCCGAATGCCGCAATCGCCGCATAAACGCGCTTGGCATTTTCAGATGTTGGGTTGATCCAGATGTCCAGATCCTTCGTGTTCCGCACATAGCCATAGAAAATGACGGCCTGCCCGCCAATCACCAGGTACTCAACGTTTTGGGCGTTGCACGCGGACAAGAAGTCGCGATAGTCGGGGTTGAGCGCGAAGCGGGCCATATGTATCCTCCTGGAGTTGGACGCCGAGCCGTAGCCGCTCAAGTGGCGGAAGGTTACGATAAAACGTATCTTCTTGCGCGGTTATCTCATCAAATGATGTGAAGCGCTGGGTGACGCTGCGATCGATCATGGGAGCCTCGCTCTCGTTGGAATTCGCTATTTCTATACTGAAGATGAATCCTGTTCCATTATACCGCCAGGCGCGCTGCGGCTGCAACGCGCCCAGTAGTGATTTGATTGAGCCTCAGAGCTCGAACATCGGCGGCCCAAACGCCTCTGCCTGCTGCTCCATATCCTCACGGCGAGCTTTGCGAGCGGTACGCAATGCCTTGCCGATGTCGGCGAGGTTGCCGAAGGTGACGGTGGCCTTCTGTCCAACTGAAGCCCGCACTGAGGTCGCCGATTTGCTGGGTTTGCTTTCGGTAGTATGGCGAACAACACGGGTGATAGGAGGTAGCCAGAGTGCTTGATGCGGTAGCGACCTCATGAACGCCATGCGATCGGGCAATGAGTCGTGGTCGATGCCCAGCCAGTCGCGGCCGGTTGCGATCGCGCTCACCAACTCGGCATGTCTGCGGGCGAATGCGACGGTGAGATCACCAGCCATGCAAAGCTTCTGCGCTATTTGTACCAGCGCGCCTTGATCAGCGCCGACGTGTTCGGCCAGTCCACCCTGCGGCGTGTTACCACTAAACAGCGCCGCCGCGCCGCCCTGGGACGCCAGCTGTTTCAACTTATCGTGGCTGACGGTGCCGGCGTAGGCCAGGTAGAAGATCCGGACTTCATCTTGCTTGCCCAGGCGCCAGGCACGCTGGCTGGCCTGAGTCAGCAAGATCAGGTGCTGCGCCATCTCGAACCAGATTATGCTATCGACAATCTGGAGGTTAAGCCCCTCGGCAACCTTCCGATAGCTGACCACGACAATTCGGTGTCCACTCCTGATGGCAGCCGTGATGGCATCCTCGCGGTCTTCGGGATCGATATTTTCGGGTAGCTTCCAGGGGTTGTGCTGAGCGAGGATCTGCATCAAACGCGCGCCAACATCCCTTTCCACGCTCTGTTCATAATAGACCATCACGCTTCTGCCCTCGGCCAGCTCGGCGCCGACGATCTCGTCGCAGCGACGTTCCAGCGGGTAGTGGTGGTCAGGCGAGAGGGTTGGGGCCTGGTACTCAAGCACGCGCCCGAGGTCTTCCGACCACTTACCCTTCCGCGTCGTCCAGATCTGAAACGGTGGCGCAAAGGGGTGGGCCACGAACCAGCGCGGCAGAATGCCGCTCATCATCCGGCAGGTGCTGCTGCCGGCGGCACAGGGGGTGAACGGCTACCTGCAGGCGCACGCCAGTGTTGGCCAGGCTGTGTCGCTCGACCCGGCGGCGCAGGGGGTGAACGGATATCTGCGAGCACATACGAATGTCGGCCAGACGGCGGCGATTGACCCGGCGGTACAGAGTGTGAACGACTACATCCAGGCGCATGCGAGTGTTGGCCAGACGGCGGCGATTGACCCGGCGGTACAGAGTGTGAACGACTACATCCAGGCGCATGCGAATGCCGATAAGGCGACAGCGATCGACCCGGCGATGGCAGGTATGACTGGCTACCTGCGGGCGCACGGCATCACACTCATATCACGCTAATCATCGATTTGGCAATCGGCATTTTGGCAGTAAGACCACTCAGGTGATGAAACCTGAGTGGTCTTTGCCTGTGTCGAGATCTCCAACACATGGTGGCTATTGCTGCTTTCAGGCTATGAGATGATGGTGAAAGCAATAATCTCCAGATAGTCCAGGGGCGCATCATCGTGCAGCGTTGCGCAGATCGTCGCGCCGCGCGGCAGCGCGCGGAGATCCAGGGCGACCTGACCAGAGGCGCGGGCGGCGATGGGCTGCCCATCGGCTTGGATGGTGAGCATCGTGGTGGGCTCATCGACGAGGTAGAACAGCGATCGCACCTGGCCAGTGATCTGCTGCACCATATCGGGATGTTGGTCGTGCATAGTGGCGCTCCTCCATGTCAGGCAGCGGCGTCGAGCGGTATGGCCAGACCTGGCGCACGCTCGGCGAGTGCGCAGGAGCGTTCGGCCTCCTGCACGTTTTTGATCGCGTGTGTAATACGGATATGCGCCATCGAGAGCTGGGCGCGCACCGGCGCCTGCTCAGGGGAATGACTGGTCAGCCGACCAGCGAGATCGTGCAAGCGCGCTGCGATGGCGCGCAGCTCGTCTTGGTAGGTGGCAATCGGGATATTGGCAATAGGTGATGGCTGGGAGTGGCGTGCGGCCTTGGCCTGCTCGTACTCAATTGCCTCGACGGCTTTGGGGAGCGTGGCGCGGCTGCCGATGTAGCGGCCCTGATAGTAGCAATCGTAGTCGCCAGCGGCGTAGCGCAGCACATAGTCGAGCGGGTCTGGCCCGACCTGCGTGCGCTGCCCGTCTCCATAGGTGATCGCGTCGGTGTGCATCGTCGATTCCTTTCGTCGTGGTACAAAACAGCGCGCAGGTGATGCACTACGCGCTGTTCTACATGTGGCTCAATTCGCACCGGTGCTGATGCTGATCTGAGCTTGGCACCGGCACCGATCCTTCACCACCGCAGGTCAAGGCCGGAGAGCAAGCGCGGATGCGCGCCGCGTGGCACCCAGAGGGTACCCGACGCGGTGGTAGCATTGGCGAGTCCGGTGCCAACTGGAACCAGGTAACGATAGGTAGGTGAGCGCCGTTAGGCTACGCGTGGGCATCAATAGAAAAGGCGCGCTGTCATCACAGCGCGCCTCAGTGGAATGATTAGAAGGCGATAGGTACGGTCGATCGACTACGCGGGTGGCGGTTGCAGCTCGCGCGGTTCGCCGGCGATGGCACGCTCCTGGTGTAGCGCCTCGGTGACCAGAGGTTGTGTTATTGGGAGATCTTCAGTGACAGTTTTCCACAGCACATCGAGGTCGACCGTATTGTAGCCATGGATAAGCCGGTCGCGCATCCCCGCCATCAGGCGCCACGGAACGGCTGGATAGCGCGCACGTACGGACTCAGGAATGCGCTTAGCCGCCTCGCCAACGATTTCCAAGGCATGTGTCACAGCGTAGACGGTTCGTTGATCGGCGCGAAACTGGTCGATAGTCATTCCAGTCACAAATGACAGTGCCGCATCGATCGCTGCGACGATATCGCTGAGATAGTCGAGGACATCGCGCTTATCGGTCATATCTCCACCACTTCTTGTAGAATCTGCTGCCCAATCCGCGGCTTGAGGCTGGTCTTGAGCACCACATCAACCGGTGCCCCAAGGAGAGCACATAGTTCGTCTTCGAGCGCGACAAGGGTGAAGAGACTCGGCGTTTCCGTGAAGGTGACAAGCACGTCCAGATCGCTGCCGTCGTGCTGTTGATTGCGCACATAGGATCCGAAGACGCCAAGCGAAGCGATGTGGTAGCGCTCGGCAAGTGCGCGCCGGTGTCGGCGTAGAGTGGCGATATAACGCATAACCGGCCAGTCAGCCGGGAGGGAAGCAGTCGTCATGAGAACCTCGTATGCGGTTTCAGGAAGCTATGCAGGAAGTATAACACTATCGACGGAAATCGCTTCGGGCATAACGAAGAGGCGGCATAGCACTTCCTCTTCAAAGTACAGATCAGTTCAGCGCCTCCTCGCTCAGAAAGAAGCGGATGATGCGTGGCCTGCGCCGGCGACTGCGGGGTGGGCGATAGGGGACGTGCCGCTCGGGTGTGCCGTCCCAGTGGATGACATTGCGCGGCTGCGTATCTTCTTTCTGACGCTTCGCCTTCCCACCGCGCGAGGCCAGCTCGCGTATATGCTCTCTCCCATAGCGTTCGAGCGTGGTCCGGCCGCCTTTGGTAGCAATCGTAATCAAATGCACACGACCGTACATGTCGCGAAGCGCACGCCCGCCGGGCGCGCCGGGGAATAAGCCGAAGAGGTCGTGCTGGGTGAAGTCGTTGTGGTAGACACTCAGGTCCATCGTCGTTGCTCCATTGTGCAAAGTTGTAGAGAGTGAGACCAATGCCGATAGACACGCTGGTGTGGGCGTGTCACCGGCAGCAATCGGTCACCACCGCAAGTCAAGGCCGAAGAGCGCAGCGCGGCGCCCAGAGGGCACCCGACGCGGTGGTACAATCGGCAGCCCCGGTGACAGGCCCCAATGACAGGTACAAAGAGGCCCGGTTGTACGGCTCGGAGGGGAGTGAGTGTGAAAGGCATTGGGAGGGAGGCAAGCGGGGAACACGCGAACGTTGCCGCGCTGTGTACGGTTGTGGGCGTTTCCGTACACAGCACAGCCCGCAGGCGAGATATGTGCCTGCGGGCTGCGTGTGAGGCCAGGGTACGGCATCTATGGGGTTCGATGGCTAGGCCGGTCCGTCACCGAGCCGGCCCGCCTCCAAAACCGGACGTGACGTAGGATAGGCGG
>Ga0137373_10002689_pt1 | contig 19497 bp, 26 predicted proteins | sample SagtaG_5_FD_104912 | JGI IMG/M metagenome (GOLD analysis project Ga0137373, IMG submission 104912) | Vadose zone soil microbial communities from Sagehorn Ranch, Mendocino, California, USA - Sage1_R_80_16 metaG | ecosystem: Environmental > Terrestrial > Soil > Vadose zone | place: USA... | reverse complement strand
GCGGTGCACGTGCGCGAGGAGCGGCTTGCCGAGCCGATCCGACAGATCCTCTCGCTGCCCCAATCGCTCTCGCCGGTGCGCCCGAGCGTCTTCCGCGGCGGCGAGCCGCTCGTGCTCGATCCGGCCGCGGCGGTCGCCCTGGGCTCCGCGCACGAGCCGCTGATCCCGTTCCTGGAGAAGGGCTCGTCGGCGGCGGTGATTCCTCTCGCCACGCAGGCCGAGATGCTCGGGACGCTGACCTTGCTCTCGCTCGACGCCGACCGCCCGATCGCCGGCCAGACGATCGAGGCCGCGACCTCGATCGCGGGCCAGGCCGCGCTCGCTCTCGACAACGCGCGCCTCTACCAGCAGCAGAAGGACTTCGCGGACTCGATGCAGCGCTCGCTCCTGCCGAGGACGCGCCCGCAGCTCGAAGAGCTGGAGATCGGCGACGTCTACGACTCCTCTGCTCGGATGGACGTCGGCGGCGACGTCTACGACTTCCTCGAGCTCACGGACGGCTGCCTCGCGGTCGTCCTGGGCGACGTGACCGGCCACGGCATCGACGCCGCGGCCGACATGGCGATGGCCAAGTTCGTCTTCCGCTCGCTCGCTCGCGAGCACCCGCAGCCGGGGGACTTCCTCGCTTCCGCGAACGAGATCGTGCTCGGCGAGATCGCGCCCGGGAAGTTCATCACGCTCCTCTACCTGCTGATCGACTTGCGGGACGGAGAGCTCGCCTGCGCATCGGCGGGGCATCCACCGCCGCTGATCGTCAGTCCGGGGAGCCCGCCCGAGCCGCTGGCGGCCCGCGGGCTCGCGCTCGGGATCGAGGCCGGGCAGCGGTACGAGGAGGCGCGGGTGCGGCTCGAGCCCGGCGCCACGGCGGTGCTCTACACCGACGGATTGCTCGAGGCGCGCCGGGACGGCGAGCTCTACGGCGAGAGGCGCCTCAGCGAGGCGCTGGCGGCGAACGCGCATCTGCCCGCGCAGGAGCTGGCGAACACGCTCCTCGAGGACTGCCGCGCCTTCGCGGGCGAACTGGCCGACGATTGCGCGATCGTCGTGCTCAAGCGTCGTCCTTGAGTTTCCGCGGACTACACTCTCGGCCGTGAGGAAGGTCGTGCTCGCGCTTCTCTTCGTGCTCGGGTTCGGGGCGGCCGGCGGAGTCTCGGCCGGCGTCGTCGCTGCCACGAGCACCGGCACGACCGGCACGACGACCGGCACGACCACGACGGGCACGACGACGGCACCGAAGACGATCGCGCCGGGCGTGTCGATCGGCGGCGTCGAGGTGGGCGACCTGACCGCCGACGAGGCCCGCGCCGTCGTCACGAGCTCGTTCGAGCGCCCCCTGTCCCTGCTCGTCCTGCGCCACCGGCTGGCGGTCAAGCCCGCACGGCTCGGCGCGGTTGCGGCCGCGCGCGAAGCGGTCACGCGGGCCCTCTCGGCCGCGCCGGGGACTGCGCTGAAGCTGCGCGTCAAGCTGAGCCGCGCCGCGGCTGGCAGGTACCTCGCCTACCTCGCGCGCCACTTCGACCGCAAGCCGGTTGACGCGCAGCTGCTCCTGCGCCGCCTGCGACCCTTCGTGACGAAACAGCGGCCGGGGCGGGCGCTGCGTCGCGAGGCCGGGATGGCAAGCGTCTTCACCGCGCTTACGACCAACTCCCGCGCCCCGGTGCGGCTCCGCTTCCGCGAGGTGAAGCCGCGCGTCACCCGCCGCTCGATCGGTCCGGTGATCGTGATTCGGCGCGGCTCGAACCGGCTCTACCTGTACGACGGCATGCGCCTCTGGCGCGTCTTCGGGGTCGCCACCGGCCAGTCGATCTACCCGACGCCGCTCGGCCGCTGGTCGATCGTGGTCAAGTGGCGCAACCCGTGGTGGTACCCGCCGAGCTCCTCGTGGGCGCAAGGCCAGAAGCCGATCCCGCCCGGCCCGGGCAACCCGCTCGGCACGCGCTGGATGGGCCTCTCGGCCTCGGGCGTCGGCATCCACGGCACCCCCGACGACTCCTCGATCGGCTACTCGGCCTCGCACGGCTGCATCCGGATGCACATCCCCGACGCCGAGTGGCTCTTCAACCACGTGAACATCGGGACGACTGTCTTCATCGTCTCGGCCTGATGGGCGTTCGGCTGAAGCTCGGCGCGCAGGCCCTCGCGGTCGCGCTCGTGCTCGCGCTGCTCGCGCTCCTGCTCTGGAAGGTGACCCACCAGAACGGCGGCGGCGCGGCGGCGGCGATCGCACACGGGAAGAAGAAGCCGGCGCCGGCCTTCACGCTCACCCGCCTCGACCGGCCGGGGAAGCTCACGCTCTCGTCGCTGCGCGGCAAGGTCGTCGTGCTGAACTTCTGGGCCTCCTGGTGCTATCCATGCAAGCGAGAGGCACCTGTGCTCGAGGCTGCATCCCACCGCTGGCGCGACCAGGTCGCCGTCGTGGGCGTCGATGTGAGAGACGCCAGCGGAGATGCGCGCGAGTTCATGCATAAGCACGGGATCAGCTACCCCGTCGTGCACGACAACAAGGACGAAACCTGGCCGAAGTACGGTCTCACCGGACTCCCTGAAACCTTCTTCGCCGATCGTCAGGGCCGGGTCGTCGCGCATGTGACGGGCGAGGTTTCGCCGACGGAACTCCGCGCCGGAATCGAGGAGGCGCGGCGCGCATGAAGGTACTCGCCGTCGTAGCGGCGGCTCTCGCGCTGGCAGCTCCAGCGGCGGCAAGTGAGCAGCATCCGACTCTGTCAGAGCTCGAGAACGAGGTCATGTGTCCGGTCTGCTACCCGGAGACCCTTGCCCAGTCCAGCTCGCCGGCCGCGCGCCAGGTTGAGCGCTTCATTCGGGACCGGATCGCCGCCGGCGACACGAGGAGCGAGATCAAGCGCAAGCTCGTGGCCGATTACGGCCCACAGATCCTGGCATCGCCGCCCAGGCACGGTTTCGACCTGCTCGCGTGGGCGCTCCCAATCGCGGGAATCCTCGGCGGCGCCGCAGTGATCGGTGTCCTCGCTTGGGGCTGGAGCCGCACACGCGTCGAGCCGGCCGAGCCGCCGCCGCCCTACGCGCTGAACGGGCGCCCGCTCGAGCCGGACCTCGAGCGTCGGCTCGACGAAGAGCTCGCGCGCTTCGATGGTTGAGCGGATACCGGTCGCGTTCGTCGCCGGTCTCGTCTCGGTCGCCTTCCCGTGCGTCCTTCCGCTCGTGCCGGGCTACCTCTCGGCGATCTCGGCCGTGGAGGTGGAGCGGTTGGGAGAGCGGGGCGTGGCGAAGCGGGTCGCGCTGGCGAGTGTCCCATTCGCCCTCGGCTTCACGGTGGTGTTCGTCCTGCTCGGGGCGGCCGCGGCCGCTCTGGCGAGCGTGCTCGACCCGGACCGCCAGACCGAGGTGGCCGGGTTCATCCTGGTTGTGCTGGGACTGGCCTTCGCCGGCCTCCTGCCGTGGCCGGAGCGGATGCTCGCCCCGACCGCGATCGTTCGAGCGAGGGCGAGCGGCTCGCGCGCGTTGCTCGGAGGCGCCTTCGCCGTATGCGCCGCTCCCTGCGTCGGGGCGGTGCTGGGATCGATCCTTGTGCTTGCCGCCGACTCGGACACCGTGCTGCGGGGCTCGGTGCTGCTGGCCGCGTACTCGCTCGGCATCGCCGTCGCGTTCGTCCTCGCCGGGATCGCCTTCGCACAGGCGATGACGGCGTTCCGCTGGGTGCGAGACCACTACGGCTGGATCCGGGTTGCCAGCGGGCTCGTGCTCGTCGCCCTTGGCCTGCTTCTCTTCTTCCACCGGAACTGGTGGCTGAACGTGATGCTGAACCGAGCGCTCCAGGCGATCGGGCTCGACCAGCTCTAGAGACGCGGCGGCGGCAATTCGAGCGAGCCGCCCTCGACCAGGCGGGCGGCTTCTTTCACCTGCCGGAGCACCGAGGCGACGTCCACGCCGCGGTGCTCCGGGGCGTAGGGCCCGAGCCGGCGGGCGGCCTTCTCCAGTTGCCGCTCGCAGCCGACGCGGTTGCCGCGGCCGGCCTGGTACCACGCGACGGCGACGTGGACGAGGCCCTGGAAGAAGTCGCGCTCCTGCGGCCCGGATCGCCAGGCGTCCTCGAGCTCCTCGTGCGCGGCGAAGAACTCGCCGCGGCGGATCAGTTCCAGGCCGGCGGCGAGGTGGTCAGATTGCGACCTTGACTTCTCCGTCGTCGACCCGGACCTCGTAGGTCTCGAGCTGGATGGCGCGGTCGAACTCGTGCTCGCCCGTGCGGATGTCGTACTGCCAGCCGTGCCAGGGGCAGGTCAGAACGTGGTCCTCGAGCCGGCCTTCCCCGAGCGGTCCCTGAAGGTGGAGGCAGTGGGCCTGGGTCGCGTAGAACTCGCCGTCGACGCGGGCGAGCGTGATCTCCTGCTCGCCGACCCGCACCGTCCGCACCGTTCCCGGCTCGATCTCGTCCACCCGCGCGACGGTCTCGTAACGATCCGGTGACACCGCAGGAACCTAGCATTGAGAGCTGGGAGGGCAGGGTGTTACCTTTGCAACGTGGCGACGATCCTTCTGGTGGGGGTCGACGTGTTCTTCCGGGGGAAGCTGGAGGGGCTCCTCCCCGGCCATCACCTGATCACGGCCGACCACATCGACCCGCCCGATCTCGTCATCTGCGACATCGCCCGGGTCGAGCCGGAGGAGGTCGCCGACGCCTATCCGGACGTCCCGATCCTCGGCTACGGGAACCACACGGACACCGCGGGGCTCCGGCGCGCGCACGGGGCAGGCTTCGATCAAGTGGTCGCAAAAGCGGCCCTGAACGAGCGCGCGAAGGAGCTCGTCGATGGGCTGGTGGCCTGAGGCACCGCTCGCGGTGCCGCCGTCAGGACGCCCGGACTCTGCCCGGGCGTCCGTCTGAACTGACCGGTCGAACCGATCGACCTTACTAGAAACCGGCTCTCAGTAGACTGACCCACCGTGACGTACATCATCGCCGAGCCTTGCATCGACATCAAGGACCTCTCGTGCGTGGACGTCTGCCCGGTGGACTGCATCCACGAGTTCGAGCGGATCCTGATCATCGACCCCGAGGAGTGCATCGACTGCTTCGCCCCGGGGGAGCAGCTCTTCACTCCTTATGGTCTCCGCACGTTTGCAGAGCTCGAGAACCAGGCGTGCCGTGTTCTGACCGACGGCGGATTCAAGCCTGCCATCGTGAAGAGATTTCGCCGGAAACCTCTCGTCAAGCTCGAGTTGGCGCCCGCGTTCGAAGAGCGAACCCGGTATGGCGGCACCCGCCTGACCACCCGCAACATCTCGAGGTTCAGGAGAACGATTTGGGCGACGCCTACGCATTCATGGCTTCTCGCAGACGGTGAGCGAACCGACTCGCTGGCGCCGGGACAGTTCGTTCCTTCGATGCGTGTGCAGCCTGGACGCGACTCGGAGAGCTATCGGCTAGGTGCGCTGCACGGGCTCGTCTTCGGCGACGGCAGCTGGAACAAGCAGGAGGTGCGGTCGGGCGAGCACCTTCACTACGTCCAGCTCTACGGCGGGAGGGTGGCGAGGTTCAAGGATTTCTTCGAGCAGGTGACCTTTTCGCCGTGCCTCGACGTCCATCCGGGCTACGTCGGAACCGGCGTCGTGCGCGCTCCGGTCAACCTGAAGCGCTTGCTTCCCGAAACGGCGGACGTCGAGTACATCGCAGGCTTCGTCGATGGCTGGCTCGCCGCGGACGGCGACCCCGTCAAGGCAGGATCCTGGCGTCTGCGGTCGACAGACCACGAGGCGCTCGCGTGGCTGGAGGCGGTGGCGCCCTATGCAGGCTTCGTCACGGTTGGCTCCGGCCAGGAGTCGAGTGTCGAGACGAACTTCGGGGTTCGCACTCGGCCGATTCGTTGGCTCTACCTGGCCACGCGCGAGGTCTTCTGGCGAGTCATGAGCGTCGAGCAGGGGGATGGCGATGACGCTCACACCTTCTGCGCGGTAGTGCCGGGCGAGCACGCGTTCACGCTGGCAGGCGGCGTCTATACCGGCAATTGCGGCGCCTGCGAGCCGGAGTGTCCAGTCGAGGCGATCTTCCCCGAGGACGCGCTGCCGCAGAAGTGGGAGCCGTTCGTGAAGATCAACTACGCCTACGGCGAGGGCGCGGACGTGATCAACAAGCTCACCGACGAGTACGCGACCGAGCACAACGTCCAGAACGAGCCGATCGACTAGCCGGTCTCGAGCGCGGTGATCGTTCCGCGCCAATAGGTGAACGGGCCTTCCGGCAGGTCCCAGCGCACCTCGCCGCTCGTCGGGATGCGGACGCCTCCGACCGCGGCGTAGTCGCCGAAGCTGCCCGCCCACGGCCTGCGCACGATCTGCTTGCCTTCCCTGCGCGGGCGAGCGTCGGCGGCGACGCCCACGAAGTCGCCGGCCGTGTCGAACTCGAGTCGGAGCGCAGCGCGCGCCGACCTCACCCGCGTAGTCACCTCGACCAGACGATCGGCGAGCTCACGCCATTCGAGCTCTCGGTTGGCCGCCATTGTGTACGGAACCCACGGGAGCTCGGCGAGGTAGCGGAGCGCTTCGCCTTCGTCGACGTCAGGGCCTCGGACGCGCGCCACGGGCACCAGTCCGAGCAGGCGGACCTCGAGAAGACCCTCCTCGTTGGCGTACCGGTCCAGGACGCGCACAAGCGGGAAGCGCGCTCGCCAGACGAACGCAACCACCTCGGCCGCAAACTCCTCGACCGCCGTGAAGGGGAGCCCTCGGCCGCCCGGCTTTTGCCACATCGTCCCCTTCTGCCGGATGCGCACCCGCCGCGGTACCGGCGCGCCGGCGGGAACGCCCGCGCGGCGTAGCGCTGCACCGGCCGCCGGCAGTGCCACCATGGCGCGAGTATGACCTGACGGAAGGCGACGTCCGAGACGTAAAAAGTCTCGTTCGGGGCAAGCGTTCGCCGAGCCCAACCGAGGGGGGATCGAATGCCTCAGCGAGCATGGAGCAATAAGCGGGAGCGACAGTACGAGCACGTCAAGGAGAGCGCAAAGGAACGCGGTGCGTCTACGAGGCGCGCCAAGGAGATCGCGGCGCGGACCGTGAACAAGGAGCGTGCCCCGAGCGGCGAGTCGCGCGAGGCCTCGCGCCTCTCCCGGACCGACATCTCCTCGGGCCGCCGCGGCGGTCGGCGCTCGGGCACGACAAGTCAGCGTGGCCGTACGAAGGAGCAGCTGTACAACGAGGCCAAGCGGATGAACGTGCCAGGGCGCTCGAAGATGAACAAACGACAGCTCCAGCGGGCTGTCGACGCCCGGAAATAGCGCTCGACCCAGCCTGGATCGCGCTGGCTATGCTCCCGCGGTGACGCCGGAGACACTCGACCACGTCGCGCTCTGGGTCTCCGACCGCGACACAATCGCCGACTTCCTGACCGAGCGGGTCGGGATGCACGTCGTCGATCGGACCGATGCGTTCACGCTCGTCGGCTCGGATGCCCGACGCGGGAAGCTGACCCTATTCTCGGCCGAGGGGCCACGTGAGCAGGGCGCGCTCGAGCACGTTGCTCTCCGCGTCTCGAGCCTCGCGCAGGCCGAGCGGGAGCTCGGGGACGGCCTGGAGCTCGAACGACCGCGCGAGGGCCAGGTCTACTTCGACGTCCACGAGGGTTTGCGGCTCGGGCTCGTCGAGGGGCCGACCGAGGTCGACTACGACCTCGATCACGTGGCGCTGTGGTCCGCCTCGCCGGAGGAGACGGCGCGGGCGTACGAGCAGCTCGGCTTCTCGCCGGCGGCTTCGGGACCGTCCGGCGGGCCGCGGGTCGAGACCGGAGGCGCCTTCGTCGAGTTCCACCAGGGCGATCCGGGCGATCCGGAGAAGCCGCTTCTGAATCACCTCGCGGTCAAGGTCGACTCGGCCGACGAGCACATCGCCGAGGCGCGCGAGCTCGGGCTGGAGATCGCGGACATCGTCGACGCGGCCAACACCTACGCGGTCTTCGTCTGGGGGCCGGAGCGCGTGAAGATCGAGTACGTCGAGCACAAGCCGAGCTTCTCGCTGACTTAGGCGGCGCTTGCGCTGCCGTCCTCAGGACGCGCCAGGATAGAGACGGCCACGCCGGCGAAGCCGGCATGGCCTCCAAGCAGCATCGCAAGCGACGCCTCAGCTGTGCGTCCGTCTGAACTGACCGGTCGAGACGATCGAACGAATTCACCAGGGTTCTAGTTGCTCATAGCGGGCGCGGGAATGGCCGGCCTGTGCGCGGCCGCGCGGGCGCGCGAGCTCGGGGCGGAGCCGCTCGTGCTCGAGAAGGGCGACCGGCCCGGCGGCTCGATGCTGCTCTCGAGCTGCGTGATCTGGCGCTACCGCTCGTTCGAGGAGTTTCGCGCCCAGTGCCCCGGCGGAGACCCGGCGCTCCAGCGGGTCGTATTCGAGGGGCTGGACGAGGGGCTTGCCTGGCTCGAGTCGCTCGGCGCCGCCGTGGTGGCGCGCGAGACGGACAACCCGCTCACCACCGGCGTTCGCTTCGACCCGGGCAGCCTGACCGACGCTCTCGTCAGAGCCGGCGGCGACGTCCATCTCGGCCAGCCTGTCCGCTTTGGCCATGTCCCAGGGACTGTCCCTGGGACATGGCCCGAAAGGCCGGTGGTGCTGGCGACCGGCGGGTTTCAGGGCGACCGGGAGCTCGTCGCGCTGTACGTGCGGCCCGCCGCGCCGTTGCGGTTGCGCGCCAATCCGTGGAGCGCCGGCGATGGGCTCCGGCTTGCGCTCGGGCGCGGCGCGGCGCTCTCGAACGGGCTGAACGAGTTCTACGGCCGCAACATGGCCGACCTCGAGTTCGTCGAGGCCGAGTTCGTTCCGCTGGCCCAGGTCTATGGGCGCTACGCCCGGGTCTGCAACGAGCGCGGCGAGGAGTTCTTCGACGGCAAAGTCTCGTGGTCGGAGCTCGACCTCGTCCAGGCGACCGCCCGCCAGCCGGGAGCCCGCGCGTGGTACGTGCTCGACGAGCAGGCTCTGGAGCAGCGCGTCCGCGACCGCTCGGTCCGGGAGATCGTGGCCGCGGCGCCGACACGGATCGATCCGCGCGAGCTCCCGTTTCCCGCGCCCGAGGACGCGGTCGCTGCGGTGCGAGTCGCGGCGGCGATCACCCACACCATCGGCGGCATTCGGATCGACGAACGGGCCCGCGTGCTCGGCGAGAACGGCGAGCCGATGGAAGGCCTCTACTCCGCAGGTGCCGACGCCGGCGGGATCTCGGCGGGCGGCTATGCGAGCGGGCTGGCGGCGGCCCTGGTGCTCGGTCGAACCGCAGCCGAAAACGCGCTGTCGTAGCGGGGCCGTGGGCCGGGCGCCGCTACGTGAGCGGCTGGAGGTAGGCGCAGCGGCGCGAATCGCCCGGGAGCGGTGAGGGGGCGACCTTCGTCACGTACAGCCGCTCCTCGCCCTCTTCGACTTGCTCGCCGACCGACGGCGGATCGCCCTCTCGCTCGCGCAGCTCATAGCCGTTCGTCGTCCAGAGGAAGCGCAGGTGCGTCGGCCGCTGCCCGTCCATGCGCGCGGGATGCTAAAGCCGTTTTCGCGCTGAGCGCAACTGGTTCGACCGGTCATTTCAGACGGACGCACGGCTGAGGCGCCGCTTGCGATGCCGCTTCGGAGGCCGCGCCGGCTTTGCCGGCGCGGCCGTCCTTGTCCCGCACGTCCTGAGGACGGCACCGCAAGCGGCCCTTAGCGATGCGCCACGTACGGAGGCAGAACCACACGGACAGCCGTGCCGCCGTCATCGCTCGCCTCGACGACGAGCCTTCCGCTCAGCGTCCGCGCCCGCTCCTCGATCGCCTCGAAGGTCGCGCGCCGCCGCTCGCCCGTGCCGTCGTCGGCGATCACCGTCTCGACGCTGCCGTCGGCGCCTTCGGCCACGCTGATCGAGATCCGTGTCGGCGGGCCGCGCCGAAGCGCCTGGCTCACCGCCTCGCGGATGATCTGGTACAGCGCAACGCGAGCGTTCTCGCTGAGGCCCTCCGCCGCGTCGAGATCGAGGTCGACCTGGATTCGGTTCGAGAGCCCGATCTGCTGGGCGAAGGCGCGCACGGCCGGACCGAAGCCCTGGTCGCGGAGGACGACGGGCTCGAGGTTGAACGAGAGGTCACGAAGCGAGCGGATCGTGTCGCGGTGCCGCTCGAGCGCGGTGCGGAGCACCTCGCCGGCCTCGTCGAGCCGGCCGGCGCCGATCGACTCGACCGTCGCGTCGAGCATCAGCCCGATCCCGGCGAGCGACTGCACCGGCCCGTCGTGGAGGAAGAGTGCGAGCCGCCTGCGCTCTTCCTGTTCGGCGCTGATCACCTGGTCCGAGAGTTGCGCCCGCTCGGCCTCGCGCACCTGGGCCTCGGCGAGGAGGCGCGCGCTCTCGACCGCCCGTGAGGCGAAGTCGGCAAGCAGCGTCGCCCGGGCGAGCTCCTCGCGATCGAGCGGCCGCGAGCGCACGAGCCGCAGCGCCCCGATCTCCTCGCCTCGGATCCGGAGGGGCAGCACGACGGCGTTCTCCGCCGACGACGACTCCTCACTCTCCCCGGGGGCGAGAATCGTCGCCTTCGCGTCGAAGAGCTCCTCGGCCTCGCGACGCGTCCGTTCCAGCAGCTGTTCGGGGTCGAGCGTGGCCGCGATCGAGCCCATCGACTCGATCAGGGACTCGAGGAAGCTCGACTGCGCCGAGAGTTCCTCCTCGGCCACCTCGTGCCGCCGCCGCTCGGTGACGATCAGGTGGAGCGCGAAGGCCGAGGCGGCCGCGATTGCCACGGCGAGGCCCGTGAAGGAGAGCCAGCTCGAGCCGAGCGCGAGCCCCAGCACCGCCACGAGCGCCGCGACCCCGACGACCGCGACGAGCAGCGCGGCCCGGGCGCTAGTCGATGATCGCGTCGCGAAGCGCAATCGCCACGGCATGCGTGCGCGTGTCCGCTTCGAGCTTCGTGAGGATGTGCCGCACGTGGCTCTTGACGGTTTCCTGGCTGATGAAGAGCCGCCCCGCGACGTCGGCGTTCGACATCCCGTCGGCGAGCAGCTGGAGAATCTCCCGCTCCCGGGCGGTCAGCATGTCCTCGCGGTCGCCCGAGAGGAAGGCCGGCATCAGGGCCGGATCGACGAAGCCTTCCCCAGCGACGACCTTCTCGATCGCCTTCAGCAGCGTCTGGTGTGGCGCCTCCTTCAGGATGTAGCCCTTGGCGCCGGACTCGAGGCCCCGGCCGAGCAGGCTCCGCTCGCTGTAGGCGGTGAAGATCAGGACGGCGGTGTCGGGCACCTTCTGGGTCAGGATCTTCGTCGCCTCGAGCCCGTCCATTCCGGGCATCCGGACGTCCATGATCACGACGTCCGGCCTGCGGCGCTCCGCGAGGGCGACCGCCGTGGCGCCGTCGGCGGCCTCGCCGACGACCCGGATGTGCGACGCGCGCGAGAGCGAGAGCCGCAGGCCTTCCCGGACGACCTCGTGATCGTCCACGATCAGGCACGTGATCTCGGCTTTTCCGTTGCCCTCCTGTTTGGCGGCGGCCTGCTCCGACACGGTTCGCGGATTGTACGGGGGAAAGCGGCGGTTGCCAGAGACGAGCCAGGCGCCGCTTGCGGTGCCGCTGTCAGGACGTACGGGCTAAGGACGGCCGAAGCGGCATCGCAAGCGGCGCCTCAGCCGTGCGTCCGTCTGAATTGAGCGGTCGAACCAGTCGAGCTCATTTACGCAGCCGTCTCTAGATGGCAAGCGCGAGCTGCTCCGGCTCGGGCGCCGGGAGGATCGGGGCGCGGCGCCGGTCGCGGACGCCGTGCTTGCGGGCCAACTCGGCGACCTGGGCGCGGATCGGCTTCGCGTGCTCGGCGCCGAGGTAGGCGCGGCGGGCGTAGAGACGCTCGTAGCGGGGGAGCTGCTCCGGGAAGTCCTCGGCGAGCGCTTCGAGGAAGTGCTCCCGCGTGCCCGGACGCAGGAAGAGCAGGTTCGCCCAGACGCCGCAGGCACCGGCCGCACGGGCCTCGCGCACGACCTCCTCGAGCTGTTCGGGCCGGTCGGAGATCCCGGGCAAGATCGGCGCCATCCCGACGTTCGCCTTGATCCCGGCCTCGACGAGCTCGTGCAACGCCCGCAGCCGCTGGCGCGGATGGGCGGTGCCGGGCTCGGTCCTGCGCCAGATTTCCTCGTCGAGCGTGGGGATCGAGAAGGTGACGGAGACGCTTGCATGGCGCGCGGCCTCCGCGAGGACGTCGACGTCACGCACGATCAGCGGTCCGCGCGTGATCAGGCTGAGCGGGTTCGCGGCGGCGCCGAGTGCCTCGATGCAGCCTCGGGTGAGGCGATATCGGCCCTCGGCCGGCTGGTAGGGGTCGGTGGCGGCGCCGATCGCGACCGCCTCGTGCTGCCACGTCGGCTTGCCGAGCTCGCGCCGCAGGACCTCGACGACGTTCGTCTTGACGCGGATCGAGCGGCCGTAGCGGTCGTCGAAGGGCCGGTCGGCGCGGAGCTCGAAGGCCCGCACGTAGCAGAAGGTGCAGCGGTGGACGCAGCCCATGTACGGGTTGAGCGACCACTTGAACATCATCCCTTTGACGCGGTTGAGCGCGACCTTGCATGGCTCTTCGCGGTACTCGGCGCGCACGCGGGAAGTATAGAACATGTGTTCGCGTCCGGTTGGACGCCTAACCTTCTGCTACATGACCGAGGCCGAGAACGTGATTCAGATGGTGCTCGCCCGCGTAGAAGCTCGTCTCGATGCGCAGCTCAGGGACAGCGACGCGCTCGATGTGAAGGCTCTCGGCGTCTTGGGCGCAGACGCGGCGGCGATCGGCGTCCTGATGGCCGTTCACGAATCGATCAATACGCTCTGGTGGGGCCCGGCCACCGTTCTTGGCGCAGCGGGGGATCATCCTCATGTACGTCGTGTGGCCTCGCAAGCTCGATGAAGGCCCGAATTGGCGCGAGTTCTACGAGAGATTTGGAGGCGGTGCGGCCGTCGACGTGGGACGACAGATGCTGTCGGAGCTTCTCGCGGCGATCGAGGAAAATGCAGGCAAAGCTCCTGGAAAGAGCGCACTCTTTCCAACGACAATGGAGCCGGCAAGACCCGCGGCGATCAACACGGAGGCAAGTTTCACAGCCGAAACCAGCACCGGCGCCAAAGCTCCCGCCTCCTGCAGTCACCCACGTTTACGTGGAAAAGGGACTCGGCGGCGGGACCACCGAGAAGCGCGCGAGCTAGAGCGCCTCATCTATTAGCCGAGACTCGGGAGCGCCACCGACCTGGCGCGGGGGTGCGAGACTGGCGGTGTGGCCGAGCTGCCGACCGGAACGCTGATCTTCGTCTTCGGCGACGTGGAGGGATCAACGCGGCTCCTGCGGCAGCCTCGCGACCGGTACGTCGGCCTCCTCGCCGAGCACCAGCACCTCCTGCGGGACGCGTTCGACGCGCACGGCGGCCACGAGGTCGACACGCAGGGCGACTCCTTCTTCGTCGCCTTCCTCCGCCCCCGGGACGCCGTGCTGGCGGCGGTTGCGGCACACCAATCGCTGGAGAGCCATCGCTCGCCCCCGCGGCTTCGGTCACCGCGCTCGTCCTGTTCGGCAACATCGACCTCTACGTCCCGGAGGGAGTCGAGCTCGACCTCGGCGGGCTCGCAATCTTCGGCCATCGCCGCGAGTGGGGCAGAGACGTGCCGCCGCTTCCGGGCACGCCCCTGCTGCGGGTCCACATCTTCTCGCTCTTCGGCACAGCGGACGTCTGGCGCGTTCCGCTGAGCTGGGCGGGGAGGACGTTCCACGAGGTGATCCCCTCGCTCCGGCGCGGCGAGCAGCGCGAGCTGCCTGCTGCCGGCGAGTAGTGACGGAGCTTCCGGACGGCATCCGGCGCCTGACGTTCGGGCTGCCGTTCGGGATCCGGCACGTGCACTGCTACCTGCTTCCCGGCGCGGACGGCTGGACGCTCGTGGACGCCGGGCTCGGGCTGCCGGATGCCGACGCGCGCTGGGAGCCGGTGCTCGCCGGGCTCGGCGCGCCGGTCGGCCGGATCGTGATCACGCACTTCCATCCGGACCACGCGGGCGGCGGGGAGGACGCGCAGGCGTTGACGGGGGTGCGCGTCCTTCAGGGCGCGGACGACTACGCCCAGTGCGAACGCGTCTGGGGCCGCGCCGACTGGTCGCGGCGGCTTGCCGGCTATCTGCGGGAGAACGGCCTCCCGGAGCGGCTCGCCGACGAACTGGAGGACGAGTCAGAGGCCTTCGCGCCTTTCATCCGCTTCGCCCGAGACCCCCACGAGGTGCACGAGGGCGACGAGGTCGACGGCTGGCGCGTGCTCGAGCTGCCCGGCCACGCCGACGGGCACATCTGCCTCCTCCGCGACGGGATCCTGGTCGCAGGCGACCATCTCCTGGGCGAGATCACTCCTACCATCGGCCTTTATCCGGAGTCGCGCCCGGACCCGCTCGGCGACTACCTGGCCTCCCTGCGCCGCACGATCGAGCTCGCGCCGCGGCTGGCGCTGCCGGGTCACGGCGAACCGATCCGCGACCCCGTGGCGCGGGCCCGGGAGATCGTCGAGCACCATCGCCTCCGCCTCGAGGAGACCGCCGCGGCTCTCGGTGCAGAGCCGCGCACGGGCCACGATGTCTCGGTCGCGCTCTTCGGCGACGCGCTGGACGCGAGCGGGCGCCGTTTCGCGCTCGCAGAGACGCTCGCGCACCTGGAGCGCCTCGTGCGCGAAGGCCGGGCCGGGCGGAGCGGGAGCGCCGGATCCGTCGCCTATACTGAGTCGTAATCAGTGGACGACGAAATCCCGCCTAGTACCCGCGCCCCGGAGAGCGGGGCGTGATCCTCCTCCAGCTCATTGCGGTTCTCCTGATCGTCGCGGGGAACGCGTTCTTCGTTGCGGCCGAGTACGCACTCGTGACCGCCCGCCGCGCACGCCTGAACGAGTTCGCGGAGACCGGCAACCGACGCGCCAGCATCGCCCTGCGGATCATGGACAGTCCCGCCCGCTTCATCGGCACCGTGCAGCTCGGGATCACGGCGTTCTCGATTGCCCTCGGCGCCGTCGGCGAGCCGATCGTGGAGCACTGGCTCGACGAGCCTCTGCTCTCGACCGGCGTCGCGTTCATCCTCTCCTTCGCCTTCGTGACGTACCTCCACGTCGTGTTCGGCGAGCTCGTGCCGAAGGCGATCTCGCTGAGCAAGAACGAGCAGACGGCGCTCTGGGTCGCCCTTCCGATCGAGGCGGTGTACATCGTGACCTATCCGCTCGTCTGGCTCCTCCAATCCTCGTCGAACGCGTTCACGCGGCTCTTCGGCATCCAGCCGGCGCCGGCTGGGGTGGTAGCGCACACGGAGGACGACATCCGCATGATCGTCGCGCAGGCCGAGGACACGGGCGTGATCCGCGAGGCCGAGGAGGAGATGCTGTACAAGGTCTTCGACTTCGCCGACAAGGAGGTCGCGGACGTGATGGTGCCGCGGCCCGACGTCGTCGCGCTCTCGATCGACCTGCCACCGGACGAGTGCCTCGCGGCGGTGATCGAGTCGCCGTACACGCGGTATCCGGTCTACCGCGGGTCGCTCGAGAACGTGGTCGGAATCCTCCACGTACGCGATCTCTTCTCCGCGCTGAACGAGCAGGGCTTCGAGAACGTGAGAGTGGAGGAGCTCATTCGACCCTCCCCCATGGTCCCCGAGACGAAGGATCTCGCGGCGATGCTCGCGGAGTTCCGGCGCGCGAATCAGCACATGGCGATCGTGGTGGACGAGTACGGGACGATGGTCGGGATCGTCACGCTCGAGGACCTGCTCGAGGAGATCGTCGGCGAGATCGAGGACGAGTTCGATCTCCCGGACGAGTCGATCGAGCGGCTGCCGGACGGGCGGATGCGGATCGACGGCACGTTCCCGATCGACGACTTCAACGAGCAGTTCGGAACGGCGCTGCCGATCGAGGACTACCACACGGTCGGCGGCTTCGTCTTCGGCCTGCTCGGGCGGGCGCCCGAGCTCGGAGACGAGGTGGAGTTCGACGGCTGCCGCTTCAAGGTGCTGGAGGTCGAGGGCTCACGGATCGAGCGGATCGAAGTGGAGCTGCCGCCGCCCGAGCCGGATACAGAACGGCTCGAAGAAGCCTCCTGACCGGCTTCGCGTATCCTGACGGCGACGGGGTCAGCAACCTGTGAGGAGATCGATGAAGCGCACCCTTTTCATGCTCGCCGTCTGTGTGGCAGTCGCTGTCACCTTGTTCGCCCTCGCGCCGTTCGCGGGAGCACGGCCGGCCGCTCAGACTGCGACCACGGTCAGCGTCACCGCGAAGGAGTTCAAGTTCATCCTCTCGCGGCATAGCGCACCGCACGGAATCGTCGTCTTCAAGGTCGTGAACAAGGGCAAGATCAAGCACGACTTCAAGATCGCCGGCAAGAAGACGCCGCTCTTGAAGCACGGCGGAAGGGCCACCCTCAGGGTCAGGCTCGCAAAGGGCAAGCGGTACACCTACATCTGCACCGTGATCGGCCATGCCAAGCTCGGCATGAAGGGCGTCTTCAAGGCGACCTAGAGCTCATTTCAGAATGACGCTTCGCAGTCGGGACGCGATGGGTGGTGCGTGGCAAGGACGCAGGGAGCGCTCGTATCCGGAGGATACGGGTGCGACTGAGGACGAAGTCCACGCGCCGCGCAGCGCGGCACGGCGGCACAAGGCTTCGTTTTGAAAGGGGCTCTTAAGGGCTGAACGTCGAGACGAGGACGATCCGCGAGCCCGCTTCCTAGCGGGACAGCTCCAGCGCCCTAACTCCCTCGGCCGAGATGCGCCAGGCGGCGAGCTCGCCCGCTGCGAGCGAGAGGATCAGGTAGGGGCGGCCCTCCCAGAGGCCGATGTTCTCGACGTCCGTGCGCGAGGGCCGCGGCGGCGAGGAGACGTGCGAATGGAAGACGGCGAGCTCGTAGCCCTCGTCCTCGAGGAACCAGTTCTCGGGCTCGGTCCGGAGCTCGAAGCGGTACGGGCTCGCGGCGGCGTTCTCGGCGGGGAGGTAGCGCTCCGCCCGGCCGTCTCGCAGGACGACGAGGCCGCACGCTTCGTTCGGCTCCTCCGCGCGCGCGTGTTCCTCGAGGGCCGCGCGCACCTCGGCCGGAATCACCACCAGACCGAGCGCTCCATCTCCGCCTCTGCCTCCGGCCCGGTTTCCCAGAAGCCGGCCGAGAGGTACTTCCAGCCGCCGTCGGCGAGGATCGCCACAACGACGCCCTCGTCGAGCTCCTCGGCGAGCTTCCGCGCGACGTGCACGACCGCGCCCGACGAGACTCCGGCGAAGATCCCCTCGCGCTCGAGCAGCGCCCGGAGGCCGGCGACCGCCTCCGCGTTCGAGACGAGCAGCTTCCGGTCGAGCCGGGAGACGTCGAGGATCGGCGGCACGTAGCCCTCCTCGAGCGAGCGCAGGCCCATCACCGGATCGCCGAGCAGCGGCTCGGCGGCGGCCACGACCACCTCCGGGAACGACTCGCGCAGCCGCTCGCCCGCGCCCATCAGCGTGCCGCCGGTGCCGAGACCGGCGACGAGGACGTCGACCCGGTCGAGCGCGGCCGCGATCTCGACGCCGGTTCCTTCGTAGTGCGCGGCGGGATTCGCTGAATTGCCGTACTGGAACAGCATGTGGTACCGGGGCTCCCGCTCCGCCACCTCGAGTGCGACGCGGACGGCGCCGTTCGAGCCCTCCGCGGCCGGAGACTCGACGATCTCCGCGCCGTAGAGGCGAAGCAGGCGGCGGCGCTCCTCGGTCACGTTCTCCGGCATCACGCACGTGAGCCGGTAGCCCTTCAGGCGCGCGACGAGCGCGAGCGAGATGCCGGTGTTGCCGCTCGTCGGCTCGAGCAGCTCGCGTCCGGGCTCGAGCTCGCCGGCCGCCTCGGCCGCCTCGACCATGGCGAGCGCGACGCGGTCCTTGATCGACCCGGTCGGGTTCTGCGCTTCCAGCTTCGCGTAGAGGCGCACCTCCGGCTTCGACGAGAGCCGGGGCAGCTCGACCACCGGGGTGTTCCCGATGAGCTTAAGGACCGAAGACGGAATCTCGGTCTCCCGAGCGAAGCGATGGGACAAGCTAGCCCCGCGGAAAATGCGCAGCATTTTCCGCGGTGACGGACATGGCCCCGCCGGCCATGGCCGGAAGCAAGATAATCGTCGACGATTCGTCCACAGGGGTCTCGAGGCCGTCTTTCGTGCGGACGTCCTCGCCCTCGACGTAGACGTTCACGAACGGCGCCAGATCGTCCTCCTCGAGCAGCTGCCCGCGCAGGGCCGGGAAACGGCCCATCAGGTCGTCGAGCAGCTCGCGCACCGTGTCGCCGCTTGCCTCGAGCTCGCGTGCTCCCTGCGTCTCCGAACGGAGCGTCGGCGGGATCCGCACACGGCTCAATGCCCCACCCCTTGGCAGAACTCGACGTAGTCGACGTAGTCGGTGATCGTCGGGCTCTCGCCGCAGACCGGACAGGCCGGATCGCGGCGGAGCTTCATCTCCGTGAACTCGCCCGAGAGCGCGTCGAAGAGAAGCAGCCGGCCGACCAGCGGCTGGCCGATCCCGAGCGCGAGCTTGAGCGCCTCGCTCGCCTGGATCGAGCCGATCACGCCCGGCAGGACGCCGAGCACGCCGCCCTCGGCGCAGCTCGGCGCCAGCTCGGGCGGCGGCGGCTGCGGGAACAAGCAGCGGTAGCAGGGACTTTCTCTGCCTTCGCTCTCTCCTTCGTCCGGTCGACCGGTCATTTCAGACGGACGCCCGGACAAAGCCCGCGCGCCCTGATAACGGGCACCGCGAGCGGCGCCCTTGCCAGGCTTGAAGACCGTCACCTGACCCTCGAAGCGGAAGATCGAGCCGTGCACGACGGGGATCCCGTGCCAGACCGAGGCGTCGTTGACGAGGTAGCGCGTCGGGAAGTTGTCCGCGCCGTCCACGATCACGTCCCAGCCGGGCTCGAGGATCCGCTCGACGTTGTCGGACGTGAGCCGCTCGCGGAACGGCACCACCTCGACGTCGGGGTTGAGCGCCTCGATCCGCCGGCGGGCGGAGTCCGTCTTGGGCTCCCCGAGCGAGTCGGTCGAGTGGGCGATCTGGCGCTGGAGGTTCGTCTCGTCCACGACGTCCGCGTCGACGATCCCGATCCGGCCGACGCCCGCGGCCGCCAGGTAGAGCGCGGCGGGGGAGCCGAGACCGCCGGCTCCGACGAGCAGGATGCTCGAGTCGAGCAGCCGCAGCTGGCCTTCCTCGCCGACCTCGGGGATCAGGAGATGGCGGCTGTACCGCGCGCTCCGTGCCGGGCCGAGCGTTCGCGGCAGCTCGGTCGGGAGGCCGCTCCGCTGCCAGTCCGTGTAGCCGCCGGCGAGCGAGATCGCGCGCTCGTAGCCGAGCTCGCCGAGCGTCTTGGCCGCGAAGACCGAGCGGTTGCCGGAAGCGCAGTAGAGCAGCACGGGCCGCGATCGGTCCGGCGCCGCCTGCTCGATCCGCGATTCGAGGTAGCCCCGCGGCACGTGCACCGCGCCGGGAATCCGGCCCTGCTCCCACTCGTCGCGCTCGCGGACGTCG
>Ga0137373_10002686_pt1 | contig 19506 bp, 18 predicted proteins | sample SagtaG_5_FD_104912 | JGI IMG/M metagenome (GOLD analysis project Ga0137373, IMG submission 104912) | Vadose zone soil microbial communities from Sagehorn Ranch, Mendocino, California, USA - Sage1_R_80_16 metaG | ecosystem: Environmental > Terrestrial > Soil > Vadose zone | place: USA... | reverse complement strand
GGTCGCCACCCAGATCGGGCTGAATCTGAACATCATGCTCCCGGCCACCGCCACTGCCCTGGTCGGGGCGGGCCTGATCACGGTGGTGGTCTTCCCCGCCGCCGCGTTCGCCCTGATCGGCGAGCGGGAGCCGAGCGTGGCGCCCGACGTGGCACCTCCCTGAGCGCGGGAGCGCTTGACACACGCCCCTCCCGGTGGTTCGATGGTACGGACTCATCACCGTCGGGGGATCAATTGACACGCTTGCCGGGTAGCCGGCCTCTCTTCAATAGACGCGTTTTCCTCTTCGCCCTTGCGATGTCCGTCCTGTTGGTCTCGAACGTCGCTCCCGCATTCGCGAGCCAGGTATCCAGCGCCGGGGGCACCATCGGCTACACGGCTGACGCGGGGGAGGCCAACGACGTGACGGTCTCCTACAGCCAGGGCAGCGGCAACTACACGATCACCGACGCCGGGGTGCTTGTGATCGGGAACGGTTTCGGGTGCACGTTGAGCGGCAACCAGGCGACGTGTCCCGGCTCAGGGGTGACGAGCCTGAGCATCACATTGGGCGACATGGACGATCGAGCGACGATCGACCAGACGATCAACCAGTCGGTGCCGGTCGTGCCCGTGGTTTCCGGCGAAGATGGAAACGACACGATCATCGACAACTCGGCCTCTTACACCCCGGACACCGGGATCAGCTCTCTGGACGGCGGAACCGGCAACGACTCGATCACCTACAGCGCGAATGGCCCCGACGCGCCGCGGGGCACGGCTGTGTCGCTACTTCGAGGAGAAGAGGGCAACGACATCCTCACCGCAACCGGATCGGCCCCGGTAAGCGCGCAGGGTGGGCCGGGTGATGACACCGTCCAGGGGGGAGGCGGCAGCGACGCCCTGTGGGGTGGCGACGACGGCTGGAACGACCAGAATTCGGGCAACAACACGGTCGACGGCGGGGACGGCGACGACCTCGTCCAGGACGGGGGCGGTGACAGTACGCTCCGCGGCGGGGCGGGGAACGATGTCATCGATACCGGGGACGGGGACGACCACGTCCTCGGCGGGGACGGGGACGACGAAATCGACGTACAGCCGCTGGCTGCCGGAGGGGCGGACACGATCGACGCAGGCGCCGGGGATGACGTCATCTGGGGCTACGAGACCCCCGACGCCATCGACACGCTCACGTGCGGCGCCGGCAGCGACAAGGCCGGCGAAGGACCGAACGACGTGGTCGCGGTGGACTGCGAGGTGGTCTACTTCGTCTTCACCTGCCCGTCGAGCCCGGAGATCTGCACCGGGACGGCGACGGTGAACGGCACAACCGGATCCGCCGGGGCAAAGCAGGGAGTCGCAGCGGCGAGCCGTCAGACGGTGACGCTCGCCAGCAGGAGGTTTCAGGTAAAGCCCGGGAACAAGAGGAAGCTCAAGCTTCGACTTGACAAGAGCAAGGAGCGCTTGGTCTTGAAGGGCAGAGACACCGCTCCGGTCGCCCGCCGCGCCAAATGGCGTAAGGGTGATAGGCGGTTCTACAGCAAGCAACCGTTCAAGCTGAGCCGGGTGCACCGGGCCGGCTAGCGCCCTGCCTGAAACATCCGGGAGGGGCCGGCGACTTATAGCCGGTTAACGTCCTAGAGCAAACCTCCTGAACGTGGTCCTCCTGGTTCTCTTCGCGCTTGTCGCGGGCGCCGGCACGGCGCTCTCGCCGTGCGTGCTGCCGGTGTTGCCCGCTGTCCTGTCGGCCGGGGTGACCGGCGGGCGTCGCCGGCCGTTGGGAGTCGTCGCCGGGCTCGCCGTCTCGTTCACCTTCGCCACCGTGGCCCTGGTGTACGTGATCGAGGCGCTCGGCCTCCCGAACGACATCGCTCGAACGCTGGCCATCGTCACGCTCGTCGCCTTCGGGCTCGTGCTCCTGGTGCGGCCGCTCGCCGATCGCGTCGAGGGTTGGATCTCTCGTGTGGTCCCGGGACCGGCACGCGTCAGGGGCGACGGCCTTGCCTCGGGCCTCCTCGTCGGGGCCAGCCTGGGCTTCGTCTACGCGCCCTGCGCCGGCCCCATTCTGGCCGGCGTGATCACGGTCTCGGCGGCGCAGGACTTCACCTTCGGCCGCCTGGCAGTCGCCCTCGCCTACTCGCTGGGCTCCGCGGCGGTGCTCTACGCGCTGATCCTCGGCGGCCGGCGGATCACCGGCCGCATCGACGCGTATCGCGGCCGGGTCCAGGCGGCGATGGGCGTCGTGATGCTCGCGGTCGCCGTCGTGATGATCGCCAACCTCGACGTCAAGTTCGAGAACTCGATCGCACGCCATCTTCCGTCCGCGCTGGTCGATCCGGCCAGCCGCATCGAGTCGAGCGCGGACGTCTCCAGCGAGCTTGCTCGGCTTCGCGGTGGGGGACCAGCGTCGAAGGAAGGCGGGGCGGCGGAGGCTGCGGCCGGGAAGGGGCTTCCGGTCCTGTTCGATGCGCCCGACTTCACCGGCACCCAGGAGTGGTTCAACACCCCAGGCGGCAGCCCGCTCAGCCTCTCGGACCTGCGCGGGCGGGTCGTCCTGGTCGACTTCTGGACCTACACCTGCATCAACTGCATCCGCACGCTGCCCTATATCGAGGCCTGGTATCGCAAGTACCGCAGCGACGGGTTCACCGTGGTCGGCGTCCACACACCGGAGTTCCCGTTCGAGAAGGAGGCGTCGAACGTGGAGCGCGCGGTGGGGGACTACGGGCTCACCTATCCGGTCGCACAGGACAACGATGCCGCGACATGGGCGGCCTACCACAACTCCTACTGGCCCGCCGACTATCTGATCGACGCCGAGGGCCGGGTGCGCCTGGCGCACTTCGGCGAGGGGTCCTACTCGGAGACCGAGCAGGCGATCCGCGCCCTGCTCGCCGAGGCCGGCCAGGCGAACCTCGGCGGTCGAGCCCATGCCCGCACCCAGCGCCCTGAGCGACACGCCACGCCGGAGTCCTATCTTGGCGCCGCGAGGGCGGAGCGGTTCGCGAACGGTCCCATCCTCGCCGGCCGCCAGCGCTTCCAGCAGATCCCGCCCGGCCAGCTTGCGGCCGATCAGCTCGCCTACGGGGGGCAGTGGCGGATCGGCGCCGACGCTGCCACCGCCGGCCGCGGCGCGCGACTCGAGCTCGACTTCGCCGCCCGGCGGGTCTTCTGCGTGCTCGGCTCACCGAATGGGCCGCGCCGCATGAGGGTCCTGCTGGACGGGAGGCCGATATCCCATGCGCTCGCCGGACCGGACGTCCACGCGGGCGTAGCGACGATCTCCGAGCAGCGCCTCTACCGCCTGGTCGACCTGCCCAAGCCGGGCCGACACGTGCTCACCCTGCGCCCCGAGAGCGGGATCTCGGGCTACGCGTTCACCTTTGGTTAGCCCGGGCGCCTAGCGCTCAGAACCAGGTTGTAGAATAGGGACGGCGGCAGCCGCGGCTCGAGCACCGCGGCGTCGAGGCGCTGAAGCGCGATGTACACGCGAAACGCGAGCTCCCGCCAGCGGTAGGGGACCTCGTCCGGCTCGGCTGATCCCTCGAGCGTCCGCACCGCCCATCCGTCCGCGTTGGCGAGCAGCTCCTCGCCGCGAACCCGCACGTCGGTGAAGCCCGCCTCGTCCAGCAGCCGCGTGAGATGGCGCGGCGCGAAGGCGTGCACGTCCACCTCCGGCTCGAGCTCGCGACCGTCGCGTCTCTCAGCCGGCGTGCCGCTGCGCGCAGAGGCTCCGATCATCAGGCGCCAGAGGGGGGCCGCGAGCCGGGCGCCGCCCTTTGGCGCAGCCGCGATCAGATCGCCATAGCGGGAGGGCTCGCCGCAGAACGCGACGGTCCCACCGGGACGCAGCACGCGCCGGATCTCGTCGAGCGCCACGTCGAGGTTGGGCAGGTGATGAAGCACGGCGTGCCCGAAGACGAGATCGAAGCTCTCGTCCTCGAACGGAAGCTTCTCCGCGTCGCACGCCTGCGTCTGCACCTCGAGGTCGAGGCCCTCGGCTGTGGCGGCCAGCTCGGTGAGCATCCCCGGCGATATGTCCGTCACGACGAGGCGCTCGATCAGCCCGAGCTGGAGCAGGTTGAGCGAGAAGTAGCCGGTTCCCGAGCCGATCTCGAGCGCGTCGCCGAAGAGCTGCTCGGGCCAGCCCCCAAGCGCCTTCGCGACCTTGCCCCGCACCTGTTGCTGCCCGATCGGCCCGAAGTCGATGCCCCACTTGGTGTCGTACTCGGCGGCAGCGGCGTCGTGGTAGCGCACGTTCGCATCCTTGATCCGCTCGGCGGTCGCGCTGGGCGCTGGCATCGGCTGGGACAGTAATCAGTAGTCGGAGATCGCCAATCAGCGGCTACGGTCACCGGCTATCCGTCATGTCCCACGTGCAGGAAAACCAGCCCCCAGGCGTCCCGCCGCTGGAGCTGACCGGCGAGCGGACGCTGCCGGACGTGCCCGAGGAGAACTACTGGTTCCGCCGCCATCTCGCCGTTTACGAGTGGATCGCAGCTCGGGTCGCGGGGCTGCGAGTCGCCGACCTCGCCTGCGGCGAGGGGTATGGGGCCGATGTCCTCGCGCGGACGGCGGCCGAGGTGGTGGGCGTGGACGCCAATCCCGAGGCCCACGATCACGCCAGGCGGCGCTATATACGCCCCAACCTGCGCTTCGAACGCGGCCTCGTCGAGGAGTTCGACGAGCCCCGCGAGGCGGTCGTCTTCTGCCAGACGATCGAGCACATCCACGAGCCCGGCGAGCTCCTGAGGCGCTTCGCAGCCACGGCGCCCGTCGCCTACGTCACCACGCCGAACCGCCTCACGCTTGCGCCGCCCGGCGCCGAGAAGTCCGACAACCCGTGGCACCTACGGGAGTACACGATCGCCGAGTACCGGGCGCTGCTCGAGCCGCACTTCTCCCGGGTGGAGATGCTTGGCGTCTACCACGCCGGCAAGCTGAGAGCCCACGAGCTGGCGCTGCGCCTCGGCTGGGACCGGCTTCATCGGGCGCTTCGGATAACCGATCCGTTCTACTCGCGCTTCGTCCCGTCGATCTCCTCGTCTGACTTCAAGGTCACGGACGAGGGGGATCTCGACCGGGCGCTCGACTTCCTCGCGGTCTGCCATGCGTGACGAGGCCGGCGATCTCGCGATCGTCCTGCACTCGCACATGCCCTACGTGGAGGGCTTCGGGACCTATCCCTTCGGCGAGGAGTGGCTGTTCGACGCCTTCGCCCGCTCCCACCTACCCGTGTTGGAACACGCCCGCGACCTGACGATGACCGTCACGCCCGTGCTCGCCGACCAGCTGGAGGCGGAGGGCGTCGCCGAGCGCATGGAGGAGTTCCTGCGCCGCTTCCGACTCGAGGCCGCGGAGCGCGACGCCGTGGAGGCCCCCGTCGAGCTTCGACCCGCGGCAGAAGTGGAGGCCCAGCGTTACCGGCGTGCGCTGACTCGGTTCGACGAGCTGGGTGGGGATCTGCTCGCGGCGTTTCGGTCCGCCAGCGACGAGCACAACGTCGTCCTGCTGCCATCGGCGGCAACCCATGCGGTACTGCCGCTGGTGGCCACCGCGGCGGGCCAGCGCCTCCAGATCGATGCCGGGCTGCGCTCGCACCGGCGCCGGTTCGGTGCCGCGGACGGATTCTGGCTTCCCGAGTGCGCCTACCGTCCAGGGCTCGAGCCGCTGCTCGCCGAGCGAGGCCTACGGTTCTTCTGCACCGACCAGAGCGCCCGCGAGGAGCCGTTCGACGCGATGGCGCCGGTGCGGGCCGCCGCAGGGCTCGTCGCCTTCACGCTCGATTGGGAGGCGGTGGAGCTCGTCTGGTCGAACCGCGGCTACCCGTCGGACCCGGCCTACACCGAGTTCCACCGCCTCTCCATGCAGGGGACGAGGCTGTGGGCGATCCGCGGCGGTCCGTACGACGGCGCGGCCGCGAGCGAGCGCGCCGCGGCTCAGGCCCGGGAGTTCGCCGGAGCGGTGGCCGATCGGCTGGCGCGATTCCGGGAGCGCCGCGGCAGGCCGGGCCTCGTGACCTTCGCAGTCGACACGGAGCTGCTCGGCCACTGGTGGTCGGAGGGGCCGGCATGGCTCGGGGCGCTGTTGGATTGCGCCCCTGAGCACGGCATCCGGCTCGTGACGCTGTCCGAGGCGCTCGAGCGCCACGAGCCTGAAGAGCGGCTCCTGCACGAGTCGACCTGGGGGGAGGGCAAGGATCTTCGGACCTGGGACTCGCCTGCCGTTGCCGACCTCGCATGGGCTGCACGGCGCCTGGAGCTGCGGCTCGTTGCGGCTGTGGGCCGGGACGAGCTCTCGCCCGACGCCGCCCACCGGGCGGCGCGCGAGCTGCTCGCCCTCCAGGCGAGCGACTGGGCGTTCCTCGACCGGCGCGGGCAGGCCGGCGACTACCCGTACCAGCGCGCCACGGCGCACTCCAGCGCGCTTCTCGAGGCCATCACCCACGCCGAGCCCCCCGATCCGTGCCTGCGCAACCTCGCGCCCGACCTCAGCCTTGCGCCGCTGGTCGAGCCGTAGCGGTCGCAGCAGCACGTAGACTCCCGGCGCGTCCGTGCCCCGCACGCTGATCCTGTCCTGGGAGTACCCGCCCCTGATCGAGGGAGGGCTCGCGCGCCACGTTCGCAAGCTCTCCGAGGCGCTCGTCGAGCTGGGCACCGAGGTTCACGTGCTCACGCGGGGGGGCGAGGAGTCGCCGCCGGAGGAGGTCGCGGGCGGCGTTTCCATCTACAGGGTGCGAGAGCCGAAGCGGCCCACGGACCTGGGTGAGTTCGTCGCCTGGGTGGAGCGCATGAACGCCGACATGCTCGCCGCCGGCGTCGAGCTCGGCGACAGATACGCCTTCGACCTCGTGCACGGCCACGACTGGCTCGTCGCGATCGCCGGCGACCACCTCGCGCGCCGTTTCCAGGCTCCGCTCGTGACGACCATCCATGCCACCGAGCATGGCCGCCACCAAGGCTGGGTGGATAAGCACCCGCAGTCCTACATCCACGGCATCGAGCGCTGGATCACCAACCGCGCCGAGCGGGTGATCGCCTGCTCCTACTACATGCGCGAGCAGATCGCCGACATCTTCGGCGTCGAGGAGGAGAAGGTCAGCGTGATCCCGAACGGCATCGACCCGGACGACCTCCAGGCGCAGCACGGCGAGGAGCTGGAGCGCCTGCGGCGCGAGTTCGCCGCACCGGACGAGAAGCTCGTGCTGCTCATCGGCCGGCTCGTCTACGAGAAGGGTTTCCAGCTCGCCCTGGAGGCGATGCCGGCCCTGATCGAGCGGCTTCCGCGGACGCGCTTCCTGGTCGCCGGCTCCGGCACCCACGAGCGGGAGCTGCGCCGCCAAGCGGAACGCCTCGGCCTGATGGAGCACGGCACGTTCCTGGGCTGGATCGGCGACGACGTCCTCCACTCGCTGTACCGGATCGCGGACGTCTGCGTGGTGCCCTCGATCTACGAGCCGTTCGGCCTGGTCGCGCTGGAGGCGATGGCATCGGGCTGCCCGTGCATCGTCGCGGACACAGGGGGCCTTCGCGAGGTGGTACCGCACGAGGAGGCCGGGCTGCGATTTCGGGCCCGCGACCCGGAGGCCCTCGTGGAGGTGGCCGCCCGGGTGCTCTCCGACGACGAGCTCGGACGGCGGCTCGTCGCGGAGGCCTACGACCATCTGCGCCGCTTCGACTGGCTGGACGTGGCGGAGCAGACCTCCGAGCTGTACGCCGCCCTCGCCCGCGAGCCCGTCTAGCGTTCCCCGGGTCCTTGATCCGACTCGTCGGGGCTGCCCGCGGGCTCGGGCTCCAGCGGATCGGGCCAGCGCAGCGTCCGCGGCGCGTCCCGCATGCGGATGATCTGCGCGGGAATGCCACCGACGACCGCGTTTGGGGGGACGTCGCGCGTGACCACCGAGTTCGTCCCGATGACCGCGTTGTCGCCGACCTTGACGCCGCGCAGGATGCAGGCGCCGTATCCGATCCACACGTTCGACCCGATGTCGACGTCGCGCTTGTAGATCCCCTGGACCCGGATCGGCCGCTCGACCTCGACCATGCCGTGGTCGAAGTCGATGAACATCGCGCGGTCGGCGATCACGCATTGCTCGCCGATTCGCACGTGCTTGTACGCCGAGATCGTGCACTCCTGGCCCAGCACGGTCTTGGGGCCGATGATCACCTCGCCCTCGTGGCAGCGGATCTTCGTCCCGTCGCCGATCCAGGCAAAGCGCCCGAAGCGCACGACCCCCCGCCTCGAGATCTGGATCTCGAGGCGCCTGCCGAGGAACAGCAGCCCGTCCGTCTCCCAGCGCCAGCCGGCGGACGTGAGGAACCGCCGCCGTGCGTAGCGCAGCGCCAGGCGCGCGTACTTCGGCGTGAGCATGCGGTTGCGGGCGAGAAAACGGATCAGGCGGATCACGCGGAGATCATCCTTCGGGGCGAAGCGGGTCGTTCCGGCGCAGCCATTCGGCGAGCAGGGGATCCACGACGTGCCACCCTCCAGTGCCGCCCGCTACAAGCCCACGAGCGCGCAGTCGCTCCAACGCCCTACGCGCGGCATCGGGACCGCTGAACCCATACCGGGAGGCTGCCTTGCGGCTGCCGGGCGCTCCGCCCGACGCGATCAGGAACATGGCGCGCGCTTCATTCACGTCGGTGTCACTGCCCGAGAGCAGAGTGTCGACGAGGCGCGCGAACTCTGAGCTCTGGGACTCGGGCCCTACGAGCTCGTCGAACGCCTCCTGTACGAGGTCGGATGCGATCTCGTCGGTCGTGGAGGCACGATCCCAAACCTGCCAGGCCAGTTGTTGGGTGCGCTTCGGATGAGCCTCGGTGAGCTCGACAAGGTGCTCGACGGCTCGATCCTGGATGGGGCGTCCGGTTGCGGCGAAGCGATGCTGGAGATAGCTGGCGAACTCGGCGGAGTCGAGGCCCGGAAGGTCGAGGTCGAGAGTCTGATCCCAGATTGGCTCGGTGTCCGTGTGCAGCATCAGCTGTAGCCGTTCGCGCAGGCTTCCGGTGAGCAGCAGGGCCAGTTTGCCCGTCTGCTCGGGACCCATGAGCGCCGAGCGAATGATGCTGAGGGGCTGCCCTGGGCAGCTGGCAAGCCGCTGGAACTCGTCGAACGCCACCACCAGCCGTGGGCCGACCTCCGACAGCGCCCGCAGCTGACCGTGCAGGATCTCGGCCTCATTCGGCTCGCCCCGCGCTGTTCGCGCCCCCGCCTTGACCACGCCGAGGTTGATCTGCATCTCCTTCTCCAGGCGTCCAAAGGCGCCTCGGCCCCGTCGGCGAAGCGCACGGTCGGGGTGCCGGTCGAGCGCATCGGATACCGCCCCTACGAAGGCGGGAAGGCTGATGGCGCGGCGAAGGTCAACGGCGATTGCTTGCCAGGCGGGGGCGTCGGCGCCGTGGTGGCGCTGAAGCTCGCTGGCCAATTCCCCCAGGAACGTCGTCTTGCCAGTGCCTCGTGGTCCGAACAGGGCGACGTGCGTTCCTCCCTTGAGCGTGGTCGCCATGCGCTCGGTGAACGGGTGGCGCGACACGTAGTCCTCGATCGCTCCGGTCCAGATGAAGGGGTTGAGCGCCACGTCCGTATCTTACGCACGCAACGCGACAGATTTGTCGCACATATTGCGACAACCTTGTCGCAGGATGTGCGACAAACATGCACCGGCCGACGGATTAGACTCCGCGGCCGTGGCCAGCGAGGAGGCGAGCGGCGCGACAACGGAACCCGACGCATCGCTCGCGGAGCGCGTGGCGGCCGGCGACAAGCGCGCGCTGGCGCGGGCCATCAGCCTGGTGGAGAACCGCGACGCGGAGGGCGACCGGTTGGTGGCCGAGCTCTTCCCACGGACCGGGAAGGCGCGCATCGTCGGCGTCACCGGACCACCCGGCGTCGGCAAGAGCACGCTGATCGGAGCGCTCACGGCCGAGCTTCGCAAGGCCGAACGCGACGTTGGCGTACTGTCGATCGACCCATCGAGCCCGTTCACGCAGGGCGCGATGCTGGGCGACCGGATCAGGCTGGCCGACCACTTCCTCGATCCTGGTGTGTTCATCCGCTCGATGGCCACGCGCGGTTCCCTCGGTGGACTGGCCGAGGCGGCGCTTCAGGCCGCACTTCTGATGGACGCCTCGGGCAAGGACGATGTGCTGCTCGAGACCGTGGGCGTCGGACAGGGCGAGATCGACGTCGTCGATCACGCGGACACGATCGTGCTCGCGCTCATGCCCGGCTCGGGAGACTCGATCCAGGCGCTGAAGGCGGGGATCATGGAGATCCCCGACGTGATCGTCGTCAACAAGGCCGATCATCCACTCGCGGACACGATGGTCCGCGAGGTCCGGTCCGTCCTCTCACTGGGGCCGCAGCGTGACTGGAGGGTTCCGGTGGTCCGAACCGAGGCAGCGAAGGGAGAGGGGATCACAGGGCTCCTGGAGCAGATCGATGCCCATCGCGCTCACATCGAGGAAACGGGTTCGCTCGCGGAGCGCCGAGCACGCAACCTTCGCGCGGAGGTGCTGGGGATCGCCGCGGCGCGGCTGCGCCGCCGGCTGGACGAGCGCGCGGGGAGCGATCCCGGCACCGACGAACTCCTAGACAGCGTCGTTCGCCGCGAGACGGACCCGGCGACGGCAGCCCGCATGCTGCTAGAAAGGGCCGGCGATGGCTGAGGGTGCCGAAGCGAAGCGGGAGACCGCACCGGCAACCGGCCCGGACCTATCCGAGGTCCGCTCCTGGGTGGGCGGCCGGCTGGACGCGATCGGCGGCACCTCGGTCGGCAAGCTCGACGGCGCCTACGTCGACGAGGAGAGCGAGCGGCCCGAGTGGCTGGTGGTTCGCCTCGGCCGCTTCGGACAGCGGGCGCTGGTGCCGGCGCGCGAGGCGGTGGGAGGCGTGGGCCGTGTCTGGATCCCCTATCACCAGGACGCGATCAAGCGCGCGCCCAAGGTGGACACGCGCGCACCGCTTTCTCGCGGGCGGGAGCAGGAGCTGCTCGCTCACTACGGGATCGCCGCGGAGGTGGGGCGTGCCGCGGAGCTCGCGGCACGCGACCCCGACGCGATCACAGCCCACCGGCTGACTTAGTTGCTCAGAGAGCCCCGGCGGCCCAGTCGAACGGCGCCGCCCCCACGCTCGCGACGCCGGCTCCCTCGCCGGCGACGATCACGCGGGTGCGGCGGCCGCCCGCTCCCCGCTGCACCCGAACCGACGACCACTCCGCACACGGCGCGAAGGCCTCGGCCAGCTGCAAAGCGAGGCGGGATGGCTCCCGCTTGCGCCCGTTCAGCTTCCTCTCCATGGATCCCCCAGGTCGAAGGTTCCAGCGACGACGCGACTCTAGGCGCGCCGTCGGCCGGAATCGTGCCTTCGGTCACTATCACGCTCAAATCAAGCCCCAAATTGGGGGATCGACGCCACTCGAAAGAGGGGGGCCGCTTGAAGCGGCCCCCCCGTCAACGTTCTGATTCGCGAAACGCTCTACTGCCCGAACGGCGGGCAGTTCGGGTTGTTCGTCGATGACTTGCACGGCGTCGAGCTGCCCTTGAAATGCCCGGAGTTCCCCGCGTGCGGGTTGCCCGCGAGGGCAGCCGGGGCAGAGAGCGCGAAGGCTCCTGCCAGCACGACCGCGGTCACTTTCTTTCGCATCTTCGCCTCCTCTCGCTAGATGCGTGACATCAGCCTGCCTACCCCATCGGAAGCAGGGAAAACACGATTCCAAGCGTGTTGCTCCAGCGGGTGGCGAGGCCGGGCCGGATGGTGTGCCTCAACGCCCGGCCCGGCTCAGCAGCCGAGCTGTCGCGCGATCACCATCTGCTGCACCTCGTCGGTGCCCTCGCCGATGGTGAGGATCTTGGCGTCGCGGTAGAAGCGGCAGACCGGGTACTCCTCGATGTAGCCGTAGCCGCCGTGGATCTGAACCGCCTCCTCCGTCGCGCGGACGGCGAGCCGCCCGGTCTTCAGCTTCGCCTGGGCGGCGGTGAGGGTGAACGACTCGCCGCGGTCCTTCTCCAGCGCCGCTTTGTAGGTGAGCAGGCGCGCCGCCTCGATCTCGGCGGAGATGTCTGCGATCTTCGCCTGGATCGCCTGGAACTTCGAGATCGGCTGTCCGAACGCCCGGCGCTCCTTGGCGTAGGCGAGCGCCTCGTCGAGCGCGCCCTGGGCGAGCCCGACGCCCATCGCCGCGACGCCGATCCGTCCCCCGTCCAGGATGTGGAGGAACTGCTTGAACCCGTCGCCGCGGCGACCCAGCAGGCTGGACTCGGGCACGCGGCAGCCATCGAAGGTGAGCGGCCGGGTGTCCGAGGCGTTCCAGCCCATCTTTCGGTACGGCTCGCCCTGGGTGTAGCCGGGCGTGCCGTTGGGGACGATGAGGTTCGAGATCTCGCCGTCGCCGTCGGTGCGCGCCGTGATCGTCACGCAGCCCGAGATCTCGGTGCCCGCGTTGGTGATGAACTGCTTGGCGCCGTCGATTACCCACTCGCCGTCATCGAGGCGAGCGCGAGTGCGGGTGGCGCCCGCATCGGAGCCGGCCTCCGGCTCGGTGAGGCCGAACGCCGCCAGCCGCCGTCCGGTGCACAGCTCCGGGAGCCACTCGGCCTTCTGCTCATCGGTGCCCCAGAGGTGGATCGGCATCGTGCCCAGCGAGGTGTGGGCGGCCAGCGTGATGCAGACCGAGGAGTCGATGCGAGCCAGCTCCTCGACGGCGAGCGCGTAGGCGAGCGTGTCGGCGCCCCCGCCCCCGTACTCCTCGGGGAAGGGGATCCCCATCAGGCCGAGCTTGCCCATCTTCTCGACGATCTCGTAGGGGAACGCCTTCGTGCGGTCGAGCTCCTCGGCGGCGGGGGCGACCTCCTGCCGCGCGAACTCGCGGACGGTGTCGCGCAAGAGCCGCTGCTCGTCTGTCAGCTCGAAGTCCAACCTAGCCGGCAAGGTCTCGAGCCAGGTCCACGAGCAGCCTCACGCCGAAGCCCGTTGGCCCGTTGCCCACGTATTGGCGGCCCAGGTCCCATGCGGTGCCGGCGATGTCGAGGTGGACCCAGGGCTTGCCGTCGACGAACTCCTCGAGGAAGGAGGCGGCGTAGATCGTGCTCGCCTTGCGCTTCGACGAGCTGTTGGTGAGGTCGGCGTCCTTGCCGCGCGTCAGCTCCTTGTACTCGGGATGGAGCGGCAGCCGCCAGGCGAGCTCGCCGGTGTCCTCGGCTGCGGCGAGCACCTTCTCCAGCCAATCGTCGTCGTTGGAGATCGCGGCGGCGTAGGTCGAGCCCAGCGCGATGACGACCCCGCCGGTCAGCGTCGCCAGGTCCACAACCCGGTCGGCACCGAGCTCGCGCACGCAGTAGGTGAGCGCGTCGGCCAGGATCAGGCGCCCCTCCGCGTCGGTGTTGTTCACCTCCACCGTCTTGCCGTTGAGCTGGGTGATGATGTCGCCGGGCTTGGTGGCCGAGCCGCTGAGCATGTTCTCGGTTGCGGGGACGCAGACGGCGATGTTCAGGCGGAGCTCCAGCTCGGCGATGGCGCCCAGCGCTTCGAGCACCGCGGCGCCCCCCGACATGTCCATCTTCATCTCCTCCATCTTCGCCGCGGGCTTGATCGAGATCCCGCCGGTGTCGAAGGTGACCGCCTTGCCGACGAAGCCGAGCGTCTCGGCTTCCCCATCCGCCCCGGCGTAGCGCAGCGAGATCAGGCGCGGCTCCTCGGCAGTGCCCTTGGCGACGGCCACCAGTCCGCCCATCCCGCGCTCCTCGATCTCGTCCCGCCCCAGCACCTCAGCGGTCACGCTCTCGTGTGCCGATGCGATCTCGCGAGCCCGGTCCGCCAGGTAGGTGGGGGTGACGACGTTCGATGGCAGGCTCTGGAGCTCGCGCGTTCGGTTCGCGGCCTCCGCCGCGATGCGCGCCACCTCGACGTCGCCGGCGATGCGATCCGCATCCCCACCGGCTGCGACGACCAGCCGCTCGACGGCCGGGGGCGGGGGATCTTCGGGATCGCGCGACTTGAACCGGTCGAAGCGGTAGGCGCCGAGGATCGTGCCCTCCACGAGGGCCGCCGCCAGCGCGTCGGCCCCTACCTCGCCGTGGGGCGGCTCGGGCAGCGCCCAGGCGATCCTGCGGCCCCTGTAGCGGCCCGCCTCGTTGACGGCCAGCGCGGCGGCGACCCGAAGACGCTCGGGACCGAGGTCCTCTCGCTTGCCGAGGCCGACCACCAAGAGCCTCCGCTCCGCATCGGGCCGAAGCAGAGCGAGCTTCCTGTATGTGGGCACGGCGTCAGCCGTCCCTGGAACATCGCCGAAGGCCTCGGGAACCTCCTCGCCCTCGAACAGGCCCACGGCGTGCAGATCCGCCTCGACGCCCTCGAGCGGCCCGCTGGTGACCTCGACATCCACGCCGGCGAGTGTATTCAGCGTCTAAGTAAGATTGGCTCCCATGTCGCAGACGGTGATCCTCGGTACTGCCCGCACCCCCTTCGGCAAGATGGGCGGCGCCCTGTCGTCCCTCGATGCCACGGATCTCGGCCGAAAGGCGATCGAGTGCGCCCTGGAGCGCTCTGAGGTCGAGCCCGACCAGGTGCAGTCGGTGATCTACGGCCAGGTGCTCCAGGCGGGGCAGGGCCAGATCCCCTCGCGACAGGCGCAGATCAAGGCGGGAATCCCGCGGGAGGTGCCGTCGGAGACCGTGAACAAGGTATGTGCATCCGGCATGCGCACGATCGGCCTCGCGGACCAGGCGATCCGTGCGGGCGACCTCGAGCTGGCCGTGACCGGCGGCATGGAGTCGATGAGCCAGGCTCCCTACCTGCTCCCCGGCGCCCGATTCGGCTTCCGGATGGGCGACGTCAACGCGATCGACTCGATGACCCACGACGGGCTCACGAACCCGTTCACCGGCAAGCAGATGATCGACGAGGCCTCTGAGGTCTCCAACGAGCTGGAGATCACGCGGCCGGACATGGACCGGTTCGCCGCCCGCTCTCACCAGCTCGCGGCGAAGGCGACCGACGAGGGTCGCCTGGCCGAGGAGATCGTGACCGTGACCGTGAAGCGAAAGAAGGAGGAAGTGGAGGTCGCGGCCGACGAGGCGATTCGGCCCGACACCACCGTCGAGGTGCTGGCGAAGCTGCCCGCGGTCGGCGACGACGACGCCACCCACACGGCGGGCAACGCCCCGGGCGTCAACGACGGCGCCGGCGCGGTGATCGTTGCCTCGGACGAGTGGGCAAAGCGCGAGGGCCGGACCCCGCTTGCGCGGGTGCTCTCCTACGGGACAGTGGCCGACGACTTCGCCTATCTGGCGAGGACGCCGGCGGGGGCCGCGAAGCAGGCGCTCGACAAGATCGACAAGGCTCCGGAGGACGTCGATCTGTGGGAGATCAACGAGGCGTTCGCCTCGGTGGCGATCAACTCGATTCGGATGCTGGGTATCGAGGACGACCGGGTCAACGTCAACGGCGGCGCGATCGCGCTCGGTCACCCGATTGGCGCCTCGGGGGCGCGCATCGTGGGCGCCCTGGTGCATGAGCTGAGGCGCCGCGGCGGCGGGCTCGGCTGCGCGGCGATCTGCTCCGGTGGCGGCCAGGGCGACGCGATCGTGCTCGAGGTGAACGGGCACTAGTCGAACTCGTCGCGGACCGGCGCGCGGAGACCGGCGGGGTGGCAAGATGCCCCGGCGGTGGGCGAGGAGGCGAGACTCACCAGGCGTAAGCTGGTCGGCACGGCGGCGACGGGCGCTGCCGCGGCGTCGCTTGGGGGCACGGCCGCGGTAGCCGCGCGCCAGCATCGCGGACGGACCAGCGCCGACGTCGCCGTGGTGGGCGCCGGATTCGCCGGGTTAACGGCGGCGCTGAAGCTGGCGAACGCGGGACGATCGGTGATCGTCCTCGAGGCGCGGGACCGCGTTGGCGGCCGCGCGCACAACCACCGCATCCTCGGCGGAGAGATCTCGGAGCGCGGCGCGACGTTCGTGGGTCCCACCCAGGGCCACATCCTGGCGCTCGCGAAGCAGTTCGGGGTGCGCAAGTTCCCCACCTTCGACGAGGGCGACAACGTCTATTACGCCGACGGCTCGCGGACCACCTACAGCGACCAGACTCCGGCGGGCATCGTGCCGCCCGACCCGCTCGTGATCCCGGACGTCGCCAACATCGTCACCCAGCTGGACCAGATGTCGACGGAGGTCCCCGTGGACGGCCCGTGGAAGGCCGACAGCGCGGAAGAGTGGGACGCCGAGACGCTGGAGTCCTGGCTTCGCGACAACAGCAGCTATTCCGTGAACGATCACCTCCGCCGCCTGGTCGCAACCGCGAGCCGGCCGATATTCGGAGCCGAGCCCAGAGACCTCTCGCTGCTCTTCACGCTCTTTTACATCGCCGCCTCGGGCGACGAGCAGCACCCCGGAACGTTCGAGCGCAACTTCAGCACCCGCGCCGGGGCGCAGATGTGGCGGTTCTTCGGCGGCGCGCAGCGACTCGCGGTGAAGATGGCCCACCGGCTGGGCGACCGCATCGTCCTCGGTGCCCCGGTGCATCGGATCGTCCAGCGCGGCGGCGGGGTCATCCTGCACTCGCACGGGCTGGAGGTCGAGGCCAAGCGGGCCATCGTGGCCGTGCCTCCCACCCTCGCCGGTCGCATCGAATATCGCCCGTCGATGCCGTCCCAGCGCGATCAGCTCACGCAGCGGATGCCACAGGGGAACCTCACGAAGGTCGCGGCCGTGTACAAGGAGCCGTTCTGGCGAGAGGACGCGCTCAACGGGACGACCGTTTCGATCGACGGCCTCGTGAGCGTCACCTTCGACGACTCGCCGCCGGACGGCAAGCCCGGCGTGCTGTTCGGATTCGTGGGCGGGGACCGGGCCCACCAGTTCGCGAGCATGTCGAAGGCCAAGCGCCGCGCCGCCGTGCTGGACGATTTCACGAACTACTTCGGGCCGAAGGCGGCGCACCCGCGCCAGTACTTCGAGACCAATTGGGCGAGCGAGGAGTGGACGCGCGGCTGCCCGGTGGCCATTCCCGGCCCTGGCACGCTCGTGGGCTACGGGCCCGCGCTTCGCCGGCCCGTCGGCAGGATCCACTGGGCGGGCACCGAGACCTCCACGTACTGGATGGGATACATGGACGGCGCCGTGCGCTCCGGCGAGCGGGCGGCCAAGGAGATTCTGGCAGAGCTCTGATTCTCTAGCCTGGGGCGGGTGACCCAGGCCGCCGCCTTCTTCGACCTCGATCGCACCATGATGGCGGGCTCGAGCGGGATGCACTTCGCCCGCGCGGCCTTCCGCACGGGCATGGTGGGTCGCACCCAGCTCGCCAGATGGGCCGTGGAGCACCTCCGCTTTCGCCTTCGGGGCTCCACCGACGAGCGCACCGCCCAGGTGCTCTCGCAGGTCAAGGAGCTTCTGGCGGGGGTCCCCGAGCGAGACGTGGCCCGCATGACCCCGGAGCTACTAGCGGGAGTCCTGCCGCGCATCTACCCGCAGATGCTCGACGAGGTCCACGCGCACCAGGACGCCGGCCGGCCGACCTTCATCGTCAGTGCTGCCGGCAACGCCCTGATCGAGCTGCTCGCCCAAGTGCTGGGCATGGAGGGCGGGATCGGCACGCGCTACGCGGTGGACGGCGAAGGCCGGCTAACCGGCAGCCTCGACGGGCCGTTCATGTACGGGGAGGGCAAGGTGAAGGCGATGCGGGACTTCGCGGAAGCGCACGACATCGACCTGGCTGAGTCGTGGGCCTACTCCGACTCCGCGTCGGACCTCCCGATGCTGCGGGCGATCGGCAAGCCCGTCGCCGTCAACCCGGACGGGGAGCTCGCCGAGATCGCCGCCGCCCAGGGTTGGCGGGTGATGCGATTCGAGCGACTGGGCCGGCGCCTCACGATCCTGGGCGCCACGGCGGTCGCCGCCGCGGTTGGGGGTACGGGCCGGCTGGTCGCCGCGAGGCGCCGGGCCGCGCCGGGCCGGCTTCGCGCGCTGCCGCGAAGGCGCTAGGCGCCATCCGGCAGGCGCTAGGCGCTATCGATCGCTGAGTCGCCGCTGTCCTTCTTCGCGATCAGCTCGACCGCGAGCACGACGCTGGCGACCGCGTAGAGCGGTGCGACGACGAGGTTGCCCGCCGAGTCGGCAAGCCAGCCGGCGAACAGGCCATGGCCGAGCAGCGATCCAATTCCCTTGAGGGCCAGCGTTAGAAGCGCCTCGCTGACGAGAAGGATGGGTGCCAGCACGCCCAGCACGAGCCAGAAGCGACCGCGGACCAGCTCACGGCTGCGGGCAAGCGAGGCCCAGACGCCACGCTCCTCGATCTCCAGCACGGGCGGCGCAAGCGCGAACCACGTGAAGAACACGACTCCTGGCGCGAACAGCAGGAGCAGGCCGAGCGCCGAGCCGACGGCCAGGACGATGTCGACTCCGATCAAGCGCCCGTAGGGAAGGTGCCGGGCCACGGCCACGGGCGAGGGCCGTTCTCCCGGCCGGGACTTCGCGATCAATGACGCCACGGCGCCGCTGTAGAAGACCTCGCCGAACAGCGCGGTGGCCGCCTGGCCCACGGCGAGGGCCGCGAGCCCCGCGCTGGCCAGGTCGCTGAGCTCGCCGATGTCCGCCGACCCGGCGTGGTCGACGCCCGCGTCGAGAAGCCCGAGGGGGACGAATACGAATGCCGCGAGAACGAGCAGGTAGCCCGCTTCGGCACGGCAGGTGGCGAGAACTCGGCGGTAGACGCCGAGCACCCCGATTCCTTCCCCCATGCGGGGATCGTCTCATCCAAAGAGCCGGTTGTGCGCGTCCTAGACTGTTTGCATGGCGGTCGAGCCCGAAGCAAGGCGCCGCGCGCACGAATGGCTTGCCGAGGCCTACTCGAAGGAGCCCGAGCGCGACGCGCTCTTCGAGACGATCTCCGGGCAGGAGGTCCACCCGCTCTACACCGAGGAGAACCTCGCCGATTGGGATCCGGAGCGGGACCTCGGATTCCCGGGCGAGCACCCGTACACGCGAGGCGTCTACCCGTCGATGTATCGCGGTCGCCTGTGGACCATGCGCCAGTTCGCGGGCTTCGGCACGGCGGACGAGACCAACGAGCGCTTCCGGTACCTCCTGGAGCACGGGCAGACGGGTTTGTCGACCGCGTTCGACATGCCGACGCTCATGGGTTTGGACTCCGACCACGCGCGCAGCCTCGGGGAGGTCGGGGTAGAGGGGGTTGCCGTTGACACCCTCGACGACATGATCGACCTCTTCGCGGGGATCCCGCTGGACCGGGTGACCACCTCGATGACGATCAACGCACCCGCGGCGATCATGCTGGCCTTCTACGTCTGTGCGGCCGAGGAGCAGGGGATTGCGCCCGAGGCCCTTGGCGGCACGATCCAGACGGACATCCTCAAGGAGTACATCGCCCAGAAGGAGTGGTGCTTCCCCATCGAGCCGGCGATGCGACTGGTCACCGACATGATCGAGTGGTGCTCCGAGCGGATGCCGAGGTGGCACCCGGTCTCGATCTCCGGCTACCACATCCGCGAGGCCGGGTCCACTGCCCAGCAGG
>Ga0137373_10002672_pt1 | contig 19576 bp, 15 predicted proteins | sample SagtaG_5_FD_104912 | JGI IMG/M metagenome (GOLD analysis project Ga0137373, IMG submission 104912) | Vadose zone soil microbial communities from Sagehorn Ranch, Mendocino, California, USA - Sage1_R_80_16 metaG | ecosystem: Environmental > Terrestrial > Soil > Vadose zone | place: USA... | reverse complement strand
GTCCACGGAATTGCGTTCTGACTGGCGTTTATTCCGTGGAATTCTGAAGCTGGGCGCAAAATCCTGCCCCAGCTAAGTCTTGGGGCCTGCCGCAGGGTCACACGCACTCACCCAGCCGGATTGGCAAAAGCCGGGGAACGCGACAACGGCAGGCCCGGACCATTTTTAAAGCCTTAATTCAGGGCCGCCACGGCTCCGAGCCGGGCTTCCCAATATGCACGCCATAAGGCGGGGCGAAACCTGGATTCGCGTCAACGTATTCCGCCGCTTCGGCGGGGTAATTGTCTTTCAGCGACCACCATATTCGCATCGCCTCGTCGTATTTCCGCCCACATTCGGCTTTACCGAAAGCGCGCATGCCCCGGTCGAAAGGGGAGCCGAAGCCCTTATGCGGGGATTCACGCCGGCCTTTATCCGGCCCGCGTTTACGGGAAATCACAGGGTTCCGCTCGGCGTGTTTATCAGCGCTGCGGGCTATTCGCGGAAGGCGCATAAAGTGGTCCAGTGGAACGAAATTAAAAGCAATTGTTTATGAATGGCGCGATGAATGGCGCGAAAATCCAAGGAGGGGATTAGCGGAAATCGCGTGGAGAGAGAAGCGGAGCATTGACCTCGATCAGCACAAGCCGGTCGCTAAAAAACCTTGCTCAATTACTCTCCGTCACGCAATTCTTGAATCGCAATTCAGCGCCATTTCTATTTAGTTATACCATAATGGCTTATGCCGCAATCCAATAGTCAAATGCGGGGCTGTCAATATCGGCGGCGTCGATAGACGCCGGCCGCAATCCACTGCCGCCGGTTGACACCCAGCGGAATGGCGTTCTGATAAACCGCGGCTTCCGTGTACGTGGACAATTGCGCATATCCGTGGACCGCACGCCATTCAGCAATTGCGGGTTGGCGCGGATGTGAGATCCGCGGCCACCATAACCGCTTGTTTGCATTTCAGCGCTGGAGCGTCATTAGTTCACGCAGGAATGGGTTGCTGTCGGCCACGTCATCGAGCCACTTTTGGAGAGCTATTCGCATGCACTCGCTTGGTGATTTGTTGTACCAGGCGGCGGCGATCTTCAGTTGGAAACTCGTGTCCGAGTCGAGGGGGCCAGCGCGCATAAACTATCCCAGAATGAGCCTACGGGACTTTGTGTCCCGTTGTTAATTGTACCATACGGAATTTCACATTTCTGTTACGTGTGAATACTCAGGATAACCATTGTTGCAATTGCACGATATTGGCAAATAAACCGTGATCTAAATGTTATGAATTGCTAGGCCGCAATGCCATACACGGCCCGAAATGTGACACGGTCCTCGTCATATTCGCGCCGACGGCGCTCCACACGCGAATGCGCGTCAACCCAGCCTTCCGCCTGCGCCACGTCATCGGGTGGCGTCGTCCCCAGAGACCAGCCACGATGAGACTTAGACGCCAGGCCGTGCAGCTCCAAATCCGGCAGCCGCCTGCTGGCGGTGCTATTGCAAACCCCGGCGCGTCTAGCCAGCTCACGCGCCGTCATCGGCGCGACATCCAGGACTTGATAGAGCGCGTGCGCGGCTTTGCCGAGCCGCACCCAGATTTCACGACCTGCATGTTGTGTTGCATTTCTACACACATGAACCTCTACTACTCCGAGAGAGTCATGTGTGTAGTATTGCAACGGTTGTGATCCCAGCTTGTACCTTACGGCGTGGCCGCGTTTCCACGCCGCCGGCGCTCTTGACAGCCATCCTGCGGCTTCCAGCCGCTTCAGTGATGTTGCCGCCGTGCGGGCGGTGACGCCCGCCTGAAGGGCTATATCACGCGTCGAGACATCGACGCTATCTGTGCCAACTTTGGTAGCCGCATCGTGGATAGCGCTCAGCACATCCCGGTCAGTCCTGCCGCTGCGGCCCTTCCAAGGCCACGTGCGCGCCTCTGCCGCCAGTTCGCCTATCCGCTGCCGCGCCTCCACGGCCGACCTGTACAGCGGGCTGGCGCTGGCGTGCGCCTGCATGGCCTTGAAATCGCTGCTGAGACGTTTCCACGGCTCTGCCTGGCCGAGGTCGCGCCCATCGGCACCCGTCAGCCACAGCTCACTACCGGGCGTCGTGGCATCGAGAAATGCTAGCTCGCAATCTCGGAATGACCAGCCCTGGTTAATCGCGTGCAGCACGACCGCGCGGCGTGCCTGAAATTTGGTCCGGTACCAGCGGCCAAACGGCACGCCGCCATAGAGGATATAGGCGAATCTGCCGTCAGTACCCTCAAGGGGTTTCATGCTTCCGGACGCCCGCCATCCACATATCCATGTCGGTGATTCCGCAATAGTTGGGGCCAAAGCTGTATGTCTTGCCGTCCGGGTTGAGCGTGAAAATGCCTTTGTCCACGCAACGCTGCCACACTGCCAGCGCGTCGTAGATGGTGCCGCGCATGGTCTGGGCGATGTCGGAAAGATAAACAATACGGGTCACGCTGCCTCGCTCTCATTGGAGGACTCGAAAACTCCCACAGACCACGCATGCTCAATACCGTTCTGTTTCCTCGTGATGACCAGGACTGCGCGCCTTTCGCCATAGGGCACAACCCACTGACCGCCCCTCTCGGGCGCATCAGACCAAACCTGCCCGCGCATCTTCGTGCCGTTGCGCCGGGCCTTGCGATCGCGGTCGGTGGGATAATCCGTCCAGGTCTTCTGCATCACGCTGCCCGCCTTTCCAAAACACCGGCGTCATCCAGCATAAGAACAGGTTGAGTAAATCCGATGGAACACCGGGCCTGGCCTGGTGCGCGGCTCTCAGACGCCCTGTGACAGCGTGACGCCCTGGCCCTCATGGGAAGACCAGGGCGTCCGCGTTCTGCTGTCAGCGTGGACTGTGGCGCGCCTCCTCCCACGCGTGGACGACCACCCACATTGCGTCCTGCAACGATGGCTTGCATGCGATGTAGTCGCCTTGCGCGTCAAACCCCTCGAACGGCTCTGCGATCGGCCTGCGGTCGCCCGGGTCGTCTTCGCGCGCGTCCACGATGTGCCCGATCACGCGTTCCACAAAATTGCAGACGACAAAATCGGCCATGGCGGGCATGACATTCTCCGGATTGACGAACGCGTCCCTTCCGTACGCGCGGTATGTCGCGCCGGTCTCGGTTGTGTGCTCCGCCGTTGCGTTGTTCACCATTCTCACATTCCCTCTAGTATGTCGCCGAACAGCTCCCCGCCGCCGGCAGTCACGATCAGCTCACTGCCGCCGTCACGGTGAGCGTAAACCTTGATGCCACGGTTCACGAGATAGCGCCGCTTGCCCTGCGAGTCCAGCGATAGCCACACCTCGCCCCGAGTCTTTCCCGTCGGCTTGACGACGACGCGGTCCGGCTCGTTCGGCAGCTCTGCGAGCCTGTCCCGTTCGGCGCGCAAAACGCGCATCGTCTTATCGTATTCGTCATCGCCGCGCCGCCCCGAGGTCCACTCGGCGGTGACGCTGTTGATGGCCTGCCTTATTCCGGCTAGCTGCTTGCCGTGATCGTCGCCGGGGATGATCACCCGTTCAGTGTCGGGCTGGTCCGCGTAGGCCATCACCATGTCATCCACGACGGCGTCAAGTTTGCCCGCGTTGATCAGCGGAGCGCCGCACCGTTTTTCCTGGCCAGCTTTCCACGTGTACGCGTACCGGCAGCGGTAGTAGCTGAAAGCCCGGCCTTTCTGATGCTTGACCCACTGGTAAAGGGGAGCCTCGCACAGCCCGCAGCGCGCTATGTCACGCAGCATCGCGGGATCGTTCTTGCGCTTGTTGGGTATGGCTGTGATGTCCAGCCGGGCCTGTAGCTTCACCCAATCGTCCGCGCTGACGAGCGGCTCCGCGCATATCAGCGGCATGCCGTCATCCCCGAGCACTGACATTCCATCGTGGACGACATGGCCCAGCATCGCCTTGTCTTTCAGAATGAGGCGAAGGCTCGTGTCCTGCCACCTTCGCGGTATCAGGCAAAAGGCTTTCTTAGCGCCGGGGTATGCCGGTTTCTTCAGCATGTGCGGGGATGGAATCCTCCGCTCGCTGAAATCCGTGGCGATACTATTAACAGATTCGCCAGCTATGACACGCCTGACCGCCTCGCGCACAATGTCCGCGGTCATGCCGTTGACGGCCAGCACTTTGCCTGCGCCGTCTGGGTTATCGATGATTTTGTAGCCGTAGGGCGACCGGCCGCCGCCCCATCTCTTGTTTCGCCGCAGGTATTCATGTGCGCCCTTGACTCGCATGCTCGTGTTCGCGGACTCCATCTCTGCGAAGGTTGCTAGCTGCGCCGCGTAACCGCGGCCCATCGGGCCGGACAGGTCTAGCTGTTCCTCTGCGGAGACCAGAACCACGTCATGTTTCAGCGACCATGCCACCATATCCGCGAAATCCGGGAATAGCCGGCGCACGAAACGATCTGTTTTCCAAAATATGATCTCATCGTATTCGCTGGCGCGTGCCAGCCATTTGGCTATCTGGGGCCGTTTCGCCGGGGGGATTTTGAACGCAGACACGTCGAGATCCTCAGCCCAGCCGATGATCCTGCTGTGACGGTCGGCGGCCTTGCGGGTGATGATCTCCCGTTGCCGCTGTGGTGACGTCGTCTCGTCTGTCAGCTCGGAGAGCCTGATCACACCGAGAGCCCGCTTGTTGCTGGTCATGGCCGCCTCCTAGGACGATCACCACCAGCCTACATGATCATGGTACAACTGGCAAACGTCCGCCCACCCTTGTCATAGGGAGTTGTGTGATCCAGGTCACACTGGGCAGCAGGCCGTCGGCAGCCAGGAAACGCGCACCGTTGGTCGCGGATCTCGATCAGGTGCCGCAGCCGTTGCGACGGCTGGTAGCTGGCGGTTTCCCGCTCGTGGGCGCATTGCCCAGCCGCGAGCCAGCCCACCCTGATCACGATTTGTGTCCAACCGCCACTGCCAGACCCGGTGCCAGGCCTGACCGGTTCACCACCGGGAGAGCGGTGGGCAGGTTCACGGGCCGAGCCGACGCGGGTGCCGGCCGTTTCGCCCGCGGGCGGGTCGCCGCGGCAGCCGCTGCCATTGTGCCGCTGGCCGCAGCCATGCCCGATCGCGCGCCCGGCTCGGTCGGTCACGGTGACGCACCAGGGCGTGGTGGGATGGTCACCGACCAACCCAGCAAGATCACGGGCGGTTGGCGCGTCTACCGGCCCGAACCCGCCAGCGTGGCCCGGTGCCTCCGAATACCCCAACAGCGTCTCTAGTGGCACCGTAAGGTTCAGCGACCCAGAGGTCGGGATGAGGCCTGCGCTGCCAATCCCGTTGTAACCGCGCAGGTCAGCACCGGCTGGGTCGGCGCCTGTTGGGTCGGCGCGGAATGGGTCAGCACCGGGTGCGCGGGTGCCAGGTGGGTCGGTGCCGGCCGCGCCGGGAACGCTGGTGCCGGGCAAGTCGGCGTCGGGGGCGCCGGGGACGATGGCGTGGGGTGGGTTGGCGCCGGGCGCGCTGGTGCCGGGTGGGTCGGCGTCGGGGGCGCCGGGAACACTGGCACCGGGCGCACCCTCGTCTGGTGCCGTGCCTGATGCGTTGGCACTGGGCACACCCTCGCTCGGCACCCTGCCTGAGGCCTCTGGAGCAGGCGCATCGTCACCGGGCGCACCGTCACCCGGCGCACCGTCACCGGGCTTGGGCTGCCCGGGGGTGCTGTCCGCAGTTTGTGCGTTCTCTGCTCGTGGGGGTGCGTCGGCGGGCAACAAGTCCTCGGCGGGCTGGCCGACCAGCAGCGAGAGGTAGGCGCGTGCACGTAACTGGTCCATTGTTCCCTCGGCGCCGTTGGCTTTCAGCCAACGCGCCAGCGCACTGATCCGCTTGTCGGCGGCCAGCACTTCCGCCGGGGGCATATCCCTGCCTGCCAGCGCTTTGGTGCCAGCAGGCTCGTCCCACAGCTCAACCCGCGCTTCCTTTTCCGCCCGCTCCCGCCGCCGGAGCGCGGCAGCGGGATCGACCGCGAGCACTGCCAACCGAACAGCCGCCCGCAGCTCCCCAGTGGTCTGCCCAGGCGCCTTCTCCAGGACACGTGCTTCGACCCGCTGGATCAAATGGCGCTCAACACCGGTCGTGCGGTCCAGGATCACCAGCGCTCTCGGCATGTCTATCCGCCCAGCTGCCAGCGCCGCGGCTGTGCCGGGCAAATCCCGAAGCGCCAACGCGGTGTCCGCCAGCCGCTCCGCGCTGCGCCGAGTCATCGTCAGCGCACACCCCAGCTCCGCAGCCGTGCAGTCGAACGGATCACAACCCGGGTCAGTGAGGCCTGCCCCCATACCGCGGCCCTGTTCGCGGCGGGAAAGCAGCTCACTCACCGCGGCAAGCTCGCGAGCGGCTGTCCACGACGACAGCCGCCGCCAGGCCCGCACTACACCGACCAGCTCATCATCGGACAACGCGGGCAGCTCAGCGTCGGCGTCGGCGGCGAACCCCGCCAGCACCGGTCCCGGCTCCAGATTGTCCAGCACGCCGCCGGAGGAAAACCCCGTCCCGGTGGGTTCGCCGTCGCGCAGCAGAAAACCAGCCGGCAGCAATTCTGGCGCGGCGGCAGCCGCTGCCGCCTCAGCCTGCGCGATCAGCAGTTCCGCCGGAAGGTCTTCCTCGGGATCGGACGGTCGGCCGCTGCCCTCACAACAGTCACCGTCGCACAGCTCCGGCTCTATTGGCGGCTCGCCGAAACCTGGCTCGCCTACGCCTTGGTCGATGCTCAGCCGACCGACATCCGCGTCGCTGAGGCCCGGCCCGCCGACATCCCGCTCGCCAAGAACCGGCCCGCCGACATCCGGCCCGTCAAGAACCGGCAGGCCCAAACCGGGCCTATCCGGCGCGCCAGGGCCACGGGCGGCGAGTTCTGCGGCGAGCGCCGCGTCACGCCCGCGCCTCTCGCAATGGCCGCCGCGTGACTGAGCCGCATTGCTCACGGCAACTGTGATGGCATCGGCGGACCGCATCGGCTGAGCTCACCTCCCGAGGGGGTTGACCGGCGATGAAACGTTGCCTAACTATGAATACGAATATTTTAGCGAATTTATGCGGATGGTGTGCGTATATCCACAAGGGACAAGCCGCGTTTGTCGTTATATCCACAGGGCATGCGCAGGGGTTAACCAGGACGGCCGAACCGAGCTACCCAGCCGCCGTTGCAGCTGGCGGGGCGGGTAAGGCGGTGCCCAACAGATGTCCAGCAGCCGCTGAAGCAGCCGCTGAAGCAGCCGCTGAAGGAGCCGCTGAAGGAGCCGCTGAAGGAGCCGCCGCAGGAGCCGCCGCAGGAGCCGCCGCAGGAGCCGCCCAACAGCGGCTCACCGAACGGGCCTAACAGCTATGTGTGCCGTGTTCGTACTGCAGGTTGAGCGTCGCACGCTCCAGCGTCGTCGCCTTCCCGGTTGGTGATCGCCACTCGACATCGAAGCCGTGGTGATCATTGTTCTCGAAGGGGCTCGCGCTCATGACGAACGTGAATGAGAAGGAATCGTGGGCACCGGCCGGGTTGAACCGAACCGCGCCGGGCTGCATGAGCCCGCCGCCGTCGACCCGGATCTGGAACCCGGCCGGGGCGCCGTTGAGTTCCACGCTGAGCGTGGCGGTCACCTGATTCAGGGCACAGATGGTGGGGCTGGCCAGGGCCGGGATGGTCTTGAACGTGGTGCTTGAGGTCGTCGCCGTGGTAGTGGACCACTTTGACGTCTGCAGGTCGAGCGATGAGCTGAATACGCCGGACGCGGCCATCACCGCGGTCGGCACGGCGACGATGAAGGCGAGCGCCAAGCCGACGGCGAGCACCTTGCGCATGTGAACTCCTCCCCGCTGCGTGCGTGTCCGCAACGGGCCAATCATTACCACACCTCGGGGCCACTCGTTGCAGGCTCGCACCAAGCGACCCGTGGCCCAGCGACGGGCCTAGTCGTTGGCGACTAGGGTCAGCACGTCGTACTTGGCGACCGACGAGCCGTCCTGCTTGGTGACGTCGGCGTCCCAGCGGACCTCGCCGTACTCGCCGTCACGCGGCATGATCTGCTTGCACGTCAAGGTGACGGTCAGCTCGTCGCCCGGGTAGACGGGCGCGAGGAAGCGCAGGTTCTCCAGGCCGTAGTTGGCGAGCACGGGTCCGGGCTCGGGGTCGACGAAGAGGCCTGCGGCGAACGACACGATCAGGTAGCCGTGCGCGACCCGCCCGTCGAAGAACGGGTTGGCGCGCGCCGCGTCCTCGTCCATGTGCGCGTAGAAGGTGTCGCCGGTGAACTCGGCGAAGTGCTCGATGTCGGCGAGGCTGACCCGGCGGGGGCCCGCGACCACGCTGTCACCGACGCGCAGCCGGGCGAGCGGCTTGCGGAACGGGTGGACGCCATCCTCGTTGCGGGCCGCGCCGGGCACCCACTGGCCGGTGACGGCGCCGAGCACCCGAGGGCTCGCCTGCACGGCCGTGCGCTGCATGTGATGCAGAACGCCGCGGATGCCGCCCAACTCCTCCCCGCCGCCCGCGCGCCCGGGCCCACCGTGGACAAGCGCGGGCATCGGCGACCCGTGCCCGGTCGACTCGGCCGCGTCCTCACGGTCGAGCACGAGCAGCCGGCCGTGCCACGGCGCGACGCCGAGCACCACAGCGCGCACGAAGTCGGCGTCGAAGCTCACCACCGACCCCGCTAGGCTGCCCCGGCCGCGGGCGGCGAGGTCAACGGCGTGTTCGGGGTCGCGGTAGCCGATGAGCGTGCTCACCGGGCCGAAGGCCTCGACCTCGTGCGGTTCGGCGCGGTCTGGGTCGGCGCGCAGCAAGATCGGCGCGACGAACGCGCCGCGCTCGACGTCCGCTCCCACGACCTCCACGTGCTCGGGATCGCCGTAGACCACCTGACCCGCGGCGAGCAGCGCCTTCAGCGAGCGGCGGACCTCCTCGCGCTGCTCGAGGCTGGCAAGCGGCCCCATCCGCACAGACTCCTCCGCCGGGTTGCCGATGACCACAGTGGCCAGCCGGGCGGCCGCGGCCTGCGCCACCGGGCCAAGCAGCGGTTCTGGCACCATGGCGCGGCGGATGGCTGTGCACTTCTGGCCCGCCTTGACGGTCATCTCGGTGATGAGCTGGTCGATGTACAGGTCGAACTCGGGCGTGCCCGGGGTCGCATCCGGCCCAAGGATCGAGCAGTTCAGCGAGTCTGCTTCGGCATTGAAGCGGACCGACTGAGCCGCGATCACCGGGTGGACGCGCAGCCGCTGCGCGGTCGAGGCCGAGCCGGTGAACGACACCAGATCCTGCTCGCACAGATGGTCGAGCACGTCGCCTGCCCCGCCGCAGATCAGCTGGACCGATCCGGCGGGCAGCAGGCCCGACTCGGCGATGAGCTCGACAAGCCGGTGGGTCAGGTAGGCGGTGGCGCTGGCCGGCTTGATCACGCTCGGCACGCCCGCGAGGAACGCGGTCGCCAACTTCTCCAGCGGCCCCCACACGGGAAAGTTGAACGCGTTGATCTGCACCGCGACGCCGTGCAGCGGTGTGAGGATGTGCTGCCCGGCGAACGTGCCCTTCTTGGACAGCGGCTCGACCGCGCCCTCCACGTACACGGTGTCGTTCGGCAGCTCACGGCGCGCCTTGCTCGCGTACCTGAACAGCACCGCGATGCCACCATCCACATCGAACCGCGCGTCGCCCCTGGTCGCGCCGGCCCGAGCCGACAGGGCGTACAGCTCGTCCCGATGCTCGCGAAGGTAGGAGGCCAGCGACTTCAACAGTGCGGCTCGCTGATGGAATGTCAGCTCGCGCAGCGCCGGGCCGCCGACCGCGCGGCCGTGCTCAAGCACCGACCGCATGTCGATTCCCGCCGTCGACACCCGGGCGACCTCCTCGCCTGTCACCGCGTCGAACAGCGGCCGGCCATCGTCGCGCGGGGTGATCCAGGTCCCGGTCACATAGCTCGCAAGCACCGTCATCTCCCGCTCCTCACGCCTGGCGCACCTGGCGGAACCGTCGACCGAGGTTCGGTCGTCATCTTGCCCGCACCGCCGACCCTATGAACTAGTTTGACTGGACAGAACGCTGCCTGGCGCGGAGGGAGCCAATGGCAGGCGACCAGACGGAACTGAAGCGCGAGGCCGGGCCCGCCGACGCGGGTGGCGGCCGGCCCGGGTTCGGGTCGCTGGCCCGCCGGTTCGCGGTCTACGCGCAGCTCTTTGACGCTCGCGGGGCCAAGGGATTCGTCAGCGCCGGATTCCTCGCCCGGCTGACCACCTCGATGATTGGCCTCGGTCTCGTGCTGGCGCTGACGGCGGGAAACAGGCACTACGCGGTCGCCGGCGCCATCGTGTCCGTGCTTGTCCTCGCCAATGCGCTGGTCTTTCCGTTGGCGGGCCGGTTCGCCGACCGGCGCGGCCAGGATTGGGTGCTTGTGCGGTTGACGGCCTGCTTCGCCGTGGCGATGGCGGGAGTCATCGCGGTGGTGGCCGCGCACGGTCCGCTGTGGCCGCTGTTCCCACTCGGATTCCTCGTTGGGGCGACGCTGCCGGTGGCGGCCCCGCTGGTGCGGGCTCGCTGGACAGCCCTCTACCAGGGCACTGAGCGGCTACGCGCGGCCTACGGATTCGAGACGGCGACGACCGAGGTCGTTTTCATCGTCGGCCCGATCCTGGTGACCTTGCTCGCCACCTCGATCACGCCGCTGGCCGGTCTTGTCGCGGCGCTGGTGTTCGCGGTGGCGGGGGCGCTCTGCCTCGCGGTGCAGCGCTCCACCCAGCCGGTCACGGCGAACCAGCGCGGCGGGCGGACGGCCGCCGCGTTACGCCAGTCGGCGCTGCGGACGCTGTGCGTGGCGCAGTTCGGCTTGGGCGGCGTGTTCGGTTCTGTCGAGATCGTCACCGCCGCGTTCGCCACCGCGCACCACGCACGGGGCCTCACCGGCTTGCTGCTCGGCCTCTGGGGCCTCAGCAGCGCTCTGGCCGGCCTCGTCTACGGCGCGATTGCCGTCCGGACCGGGCTGCATCGCCGCCTGATCATCGCGGTCGCGTTGTTCACCTGCGGTTTCGTGCCTCTTCTTTTCGCAAGCGGCGTGGCCGAGCTGACCGTGCTGCTGCTCGTCGCGGGCCTCGCGATGGCGCCCGCCACGATCACCATCTTCGAGGTTATCCAGCGCGTCGTTCCGGCGAGCGCGCTCACCGAGGCGGTGTCCTGGGCGGGATCGGGCGTCGTGCTCGGAATGACAGCCGGGAGCCTGCTCGGCGGCTGGGGGGCGGAAAGTCTCGGCATCCACCACATGTACGCCGTTCCCGTTGCCTTCGGCGCGCTCGCGTTCGCGGTGGTCGTCGCCGGGTACCGGGGTGTTCGGGCCGAGTGCCTGGCCGCCGGCACCGACGGTGGCGCGGGTGGGCGCGCCAGGTAGCGCGGCCGTTAAGGCTAATGGTCTTTAAGCCCTTTATCCCGAACGGCTAACGCGGCCTGTCACACCTCCGCCGAGCGCGTCGCCTCTTTATCTGCGGGCTTCGCCTCTTTATCGGCCGGCGCCGGCTCCTGCTCCGCAGGCGCCGGCTGCGGTTTGGCGGCCGTGGCGTGCCAGGCCTCCCGGACGATCACCTGGATGGCGCCGGCGGCGGGGATGGCGAGCAGCGCCGCGACGAAGCCGCCGAAGAGCCCGCCCACCCAGCTTCCGAGCGAGGCCCCGATCAGGACGGCTATCAGGACAAGCAGCGGGTTGATCTTCACTGTCCTGCTCATCACCACCGGGTTGAGCACGTGGTTCTCGATCTGGGTGTAGGTGAGGAACACGATCAGGGTGATGATCCCGGCGGTGAGCGAGTGACCGGTCGCGAACAACACCGTGGGAATGCCGGCCAGAGCGCCGCCGATCATGGGGAGGAAGTCGACCAGCGCGACCCACAACGCCCACAGGAAGGCGAAAGGAACGCCGAGGCTGAACAACGTGACAAACACCACCACCCCGGCGATGGCCGAGGTCAGGAAGTTACCCAGCATGTAGCCTGCGACCGAGCGGTTCACCTCGCGCGCGACGGTGGTGTAGCGGGCGGCGCGCTCAGCGCTCATCATGGCCAGCAGCCCCACCCGCAGCTTCGGGCCCTCCAGCAGCAGGAGCAGCACCAGGACGAAAATTGTCGCGAGCGCGATCAGCAGGGTCAGCGCGCCTTTGCCCACGGTGAGGGCGGGCTTGCCGAGCGCCTTGCCGAAGTTGATCAGCTTGGGCGCGTTGTGCTGTACCCAGGTCTGGATGTGGTAACGGCGCACCAGGTGGCCGATCCAGCCCTTGCCGTGCTCCGCGCTCGCCACGTACTCGGGCAGCCGGTCGGCGAGGTGGGTGACCCCGTTGACCAGCGGGTAGCCGAACGCCACCGCCAGCCCGGCGAAGACAAGCACGGCCCACACCGTCACGATCGCGACGGCGAGCCCGCGCCGCGGCACCAGCCTGCGCTGCAGAGCGACCACGAGCGGGTTCAGTACCAGCGCGATGAACCCGGACACGACGAGCAGGAGCAGCACGTCCCGCAGCCGGTAGATGAGCTTGCCCGCCAAGTAGAAAGCCACCACCACAGCGGCGGTCGTGAGGATCGTGCGCAGCGGGATGTCTCTGGACTCCGCCGCCTTCCACAGGCGCGCCATCCGGCTGCTTGGCGGTGGCGAATCATCAAGCATCTGCCAAGCATGTCAGGCAGCACGGCGGCCCGCCCACGCGTGGGGGGGCCGCCGTGCTTGCCATGGTCAGTTACTGCTTGGCGAAGAACACGTCAGGGTCGTTGCGACCTTGTGGGAACAGGAAGTCGGTCACGTGATCGCGGTTGTCGCCCCAGGCGAAGTACCGGTGCGATCCGTGGCTGACATTGGCGATGTAGTCGCCCATGTAGCCGAAGGCGATGACCGGGTCGAACTGCGGGATCGTCAGCGTGCCGCTGAAGACCTGCGTTGTCACCCGCGTGGTGGTGAACGACGTGCCGTTGAGCGAGTCGCCGAGGAGCACGTCCAGCGTGTTGTTCCCGTAGCGGTGGTAGTAGAGCAGGTGCAGGCCCGCGCTGTCAGCGGAAAGTGCGGGCTGCACGTCCTCGGCCGTGCCGCCGGTGACAAACGACGTCGACCAGGTGGCGCCGCCGTTGGTGGAGGTGGCGAGCCGAATGTGGCTCCTGCCCTGGCCGCCGTCGTTCCACGCGACATAGATGGTGTTGCCGCGGATGGCGGGCGAGGGGAACTCGATGGTGCGCGCGTACCGCCCGGGCCCAAGGTGAAGCAGGCCGTCGGGTTCGGCAGAAGTCACGTCGGCGATCTTCACGCCGGGCCCGAACGTCTGGCCGCCGTCGGTGGACTTGAAGATCGACTCAGAGAACAGCACGGGCGCGGTCCCCGTGCAGTTGGGGTCGTTGACGACGATCTTCTCGGCGGTCACGTAGAGGGTGCCTGTCGCGCTGTCGACGATCGGCGTCGCGCCGATGTACTGCTGGAACGAGCATCCGCTCATGGGCTGGACGAATTTGTCCGCATAGGTCAGGTGCCAGGTCGCGCCGCCGTCTGTGGAGCGTGCGACCGGCAGGCCGGTGAACGCCACATTGGTCGCGGTGTCGAAGGAGAAGTCGTCATAGGCGACGTAGAGGTTGTCGCGCGTGGCCACCACCGGGTCCCGGCCGACAGCGAGCGCGTCCTTGTCGCCGTTGTAGAAGACGCTGAACGGTGGCCGGAACACGGGAACCGGCCTGCTCCACGTCTTGCCGCCATCGGTCGACTTGGCGACCGCGACGTCCAGGTTGAAGTTGAAGAAGTCCAAGGCGAGCGTGGAGTAGTACATCGCGCCCGTCCGGTCGCTTCCCATCCACGGGTCGCCGAAGTTCACGAACTCCCGGGTGTTGGGGAGGTTGCCGCCGTCGGTGAAGCTAGCGCCCCCGTTCGTCGAGAAGGAGTACCCTGACAGCCCGCTCCCGGCGGTGAGGAACAGCCCGGTCTGCTGGCTGTCGTTGTAGCCGACCGCGACATTCGACCCAGCAGCGGCGACCGCGGTCTCGCTCTGCGTGGTCTGGTCGACCTGGTGGGTGTCCAGCGCCGGATTGTTAACCCGGACATTTGGCAGATTTGCTGGCGGGAAAGCCGGCTGCGCCGCCTGCGTGCCGGCGCTTGCGGGCTCGGACGGCCTGCCAGCGACGAGCTCTTGGCTGAGCTGCCTGTCCCCCGTCGCCTGGATGTGCAGTGCAGCCTGGGCCGGCGCCGTCATCAGTTGCGCCGCTTTGGTCTTCAGTAGGTGCTGCGCGGCCTGCTGCCTGGCTGTGTTCGTCTTGGTTGCGCTGGATGTGCCGGCGAAGGCGCCGGTCAGCGCGGCCGTGCTCAGTAACACAAGCGCGACGGCCAGGACGCCTACGGCCACGCTTCTTCGGCGATGGCCAAGGATCGAGCGAACCATCTGTTGTCACCCTCCTCGTAGCGATGGGCACGTCGGCAACGGGAGGGCCGCGGCGGAGGAAGTAGGGCCGACGGGCGCGACGGCGCCCGCACTTCGGGTACGCCGAGCACGCTTGTAGGGGCTAGTCCTTCGACGCGTCCACTCACGCCCCCGATCGAAAGAACTGTTATTGCTCATTTACCCGCAATTGTGTCATTTGTCAAATCAATTGTGTCATTTGTCAACCATTACCCATTGGTTCGATGACGTGGCGCTCCGTGGCCGTTTCGCCATTCCGGCCGGTCCGGCCCGACCGGGCTGAAACGGGCGCTGCGGGAAGAGCCAGCACACGAGCCACCTCGACCTCGAAGAACAGCCACCGGTCCAAGACAGCGAAGCCCAGGGCCTCGTTGATGGCGATCATGTGCTTGTTGTCGTCGGAGTTTCCCGTGATGATGCTGGTGAGTTGCGGCTCACGCTCGGCGAGCAGGTCCAGCATCGCGACCTTGACGCCGAGCCCAAGCCGGTGCCCACGGTGCGGCCGGGCTACCACGGTCAGCTCTTGAAAGCCCCAGGACGGGTATGCCGGATCCACGCCGAGCTGGGTCATCCCTGCCATCTCGCCCGTGGCCTGGCACCAGGCGGCGACCGTGTAGAGCCGCAGGCCCTGCGCGGCGACGCGGCGGGAGCTTTGCCGCACCCGCTCGGCGTCCCAGCGCTGTGACTCGTGCGCCGCGTCGCGCGGCATGTCGCCTGCGTGGTCGTTGATGGCCGCCACCGCATCCACCGTGTCGGCGGGCACGGCACCTTCCCACCAGGTCAGCGTGTATCCGGGCGCTGCCTTTCCGGCCCGCTCCCGCAGCGACGCCAGATGCTCGGCGGGCAGCTCGTCCACCCGCAGCAGGCGCCGGACGTCGATGAATCCCTGCCGCGCGCCGAGGGCGCGGGCGAAACCATCGCCGGGTCCGCCCTGCCTGGTGTTCGCCGACAGGAACCGCCGGCCCTGGTCATGCGCCCGTTCCGCGGCGTGCCTGACGAGCCGCCCGCCAAGACCCGCGCGCCGCAGGTCGCAGCGCACCATGGGGCTCACCCGGGCGAGGTGCCTGTTCTCCCGCCGGGGGAGGGTGAGCACGTACCAGCCGATCGCCTGGCCCGCGCTGTTGCTGGCCAGCCAGGCCTGCGACGGGTCTTCTGACCAGCCTAAGGCCATCCAGCCGGCGAAACAGCGGGCCGACATCGGCGGTGTCTGCGGATCGTCCACGCCGGCCGCGGCGCGGTAGATCTCGTGGCAAGCGCGCACGTGCTCGTCGTCGCCGCGGGCGTCGAACTGTTCGAGGTGCATGCCATCAGCTAACCCGCGCCGCACAGCCGCGCGCCAACCATTTTCGGCGGCGCTGCCGCGCCGGGTCGCGGGTCAGCCTGCCGCCACCGCCACCGCCACGCGGTGCGCGGGGGAGTCCGGCTCGGCGAAGCGAAGCAGCGCGAGCGCCTCGGGTTCCAGCGTCGCGACGGCGTCGGCGCTGAGCGGCTCGAACGGCGTCATGGTCACGGTGGCGGCCTTGGCGGTCCTGCTGATGGCCCAGGTGCCGCGGATCTGTCCGTCGAGCAGGAAGGTGGCACGCACGCGCAGGTTGCGCGTGGTGACGTGGCTCTTGAACGCGTCAGCAAAAAACCGGGTGCGGTCCTGGTAGCCGAGCACCAGGTTGTCGAAGTCGGCCAGGAAGCGGGGCGGCGCGGGCGCGTCGGCGGCCGGCCGTGGCGCGTCGGGCAGGTCGTAGAGCGTGCGCTTGCGGTCGTCGAGGAAGGTGACGAGCCGGTCGGCCAGCCGGTCGAACACCGGCTTGAGCCTCGGCAGTCCGGTGAACGTCTGCGCGTCGGCGGCGGTGGCGGGCCCGAAGCACGCGAGGTAGCGAACGACCAGTTCGTCCGGGTCGGCTGCGGCCCCGAAGGGCCTGGTCAGACCGAAACGGGACACCCGCGGGTATCCCCAGCGGTCCTGGCTGGGCGCCATGACAAGCGGCAGGTTCATCCGCACCGCGTAGCCCAGGACCCGCTCGTCCAGGCCAGGAAAGTCCGGCGCGAGCCGACGGCGCAGTTCCTCGAACGTCATAGGCCCTGTCGCGAACGCCGTGCGTGCGGCGGGCAGCACCCTGGCCAGGTCGATCCCGGCAGCCCGGTCTCCAAGCGCGGTGAACGAGCCCGCGAGCACCGGCTGCAACGGCGCGCGGATCGCCGCATAGTCGGCTGCCGTGACCAGGTGCAGGGTGCCACGGACCAGGGTCACCCGCAGCACGGTGGCGTCGCGGAGCGCTGCGCGCAACTCGTCGGCGGCGAAATCGGTGAGCCTGCTCCACAACGCGAGGAATGGCGGCTTGGGCTCCTGCGCTTGCAGCGCGAACAGCCGGCGGACAGCCTCCGCCACGGGCAGCGGTTCGCGGCGCAGCAGCATCTGGCGGGCCAGCGTGGCACGGCTCAACTGGGCCGGGCGGAGCGTCTGGTTCGGCATCGGTTGCAGTCTCACACACCAGGTTGGCCGCCAAGGCGCCTGGTCTCGGCTTGGCCGGGCGCCCGGTCCTGGGTGCGGCATCATGTGGAAGAGGCTCAATATGGCCGCTCCGTCCGGATGGTTACCCAGGCGCGCCGGACACCTGGAAAGAGAGTCACATCGTGACCAGCGGGACCCCTGCGCAGCCCGTGCTCATCACTGGCTGCTCGTCAGGGATCGGCCGGGCCACCGCGATCAGCCTGCACGACGCGGGGCTCGGCGTTTATGCGACCGCGCGACGCGAGGACGCGGTCGCCGACCTGGCCGACCGCGGTATCCGCACGTTGACGCTTGACGTGACCGACGAGACGTCCATGGCGCGTGCCGTTGCGGCGGTCGAGGCTGACGCGGGCGCCGTCGGGGTATTGATCAACAACGCGGGCTATGGTCTCTACGGCCCGGTCGAGCAGCAACCGATGGCCGAGGTACGCCGCCAGTTCGAGACCAACGTCTTCGGCCTTGTCCGGCTCACCCAGCTGGTGCTGCCAGGAATGCGCCGCCGCGGCGGCGGCCGGATCATCAACGTCTCTTCGATGGGCGGGCGTGCCACGCTGCCGGGCGGCGCCTTCTACCACGCCTCCAAGTACGCCGTCGAGGCGCTCAGCGACGCGTTGCGCATGGAGGTCGCGCAGTTCGGCATCGACGTCGTGCTCATCGAGCCCGGGCCGGTGCGGACACCGTGGAACGAGGTAGCCGCCGCGTCCCTGTCGACCGCGATTCCCGCCGCGTCCGCGCCGGCCGAGGTTCCCGCCGCGTCCGCGTCGGCCGAGGTTCCCGCCCACGCCGTCAGCGACCCGTACGCGGCCTACAAGGCCGCGGTGGGCGCGTCCTTCACCACCGCGCAGACCGGCATGCTGGCGAGGTTGGGCTCAAAGCCGGAGGACATCGCCACGGTCATCACCCGGGCCGTCACCGCTCGGCGGCCGCGCACCCGCTACCTGATCAACCCCGTCGCGAAGGGTGTGGTCGCAGCCCATCGGCTGCTGCCAGGCCGAGCCTACGACGCCGTCCTGCGCCGCCAATACGGTCTGCCCCGCTGATCACGGCGGGCGGTGCCCTGCTGGCGGGGGCGATGGCGCTCATCCGCCCACGATGTCCTCCGGGCGGACTGGGACCCGGGTGAGGTCGCGGCCGGTGGCGGCGCGGATCGCGGCGACGATCGCCGGCGTCGACGAGATCGTCGGCGGCTCCCCGACACCGCGCAGACCATAGGGCGCCTGCGGGTCCGGGTATTCGAGGACGGCTAGCCGCATGGGCGGCATGTCGAGGATCGTCGGGATCAGGTAGTCGGTGAACGACGGGTTGCGGATCTTGCCCTCCGCGACCTGCACCTCCTCCATGAGGGCCAAGCCCAGCCCTTGCGCGGAACCCCCCTGGATCTGGCCCTCTACCGCCTGCGGGTTGATCGCCTTGCCGACGTCCTGTGCGCAGTCCAGCGCCACGACCTTGACCAGGCCCAGGTCCACGTCCACGTCCACGACCGCGCGGTGCGCCGCGAAAGCGTACTGCACGTGGGCGAACCCCTGCCCGGTCTCCGGATCGATCGGGTAGGTCGGCCGGTGGCGCCATTGCACGGTCTCTTCCACCGCCTCGCGGCCGAGGAGGTCGGCGAGGCTGACCATGACGTCGCCCGCACGTGAGACCACGCTGCCGTCGCTGATCCGCAGGTCTGCGCGGGTCGGGCCGCCGCGCGGCGATCCCGGGGCGTCGTCCCCGCGGGGCCAAGACCGCATCCGCTGCTCGGCCAGGGCGAGTACGCGTTCCCTGACCCGTTCGCAGGCCGCCTTGACCGCGCCGCCTGTGACGTAGGTCTGTCGTGACGCCGAGGACGAACCTCCACTGCCCACATCGGTGTTCTTCGGATGGACGATCACGCGGTCACAGCCAAGCTCGGTGCGCGCGATCTGCGCCTCCACCGTGACCAGACCCTGGCCAACCTCGGCGGCGGCGGTGTACACAGTGACGACGGGCCCCGCATCAGTGATCTCCAGGCGGACCCGGGCAGTGGAGTAGTCGTCGAAACCCTCGGAGAAGCCGACGTTCTTGTAACCGACCGCGTAGCCGACCCCTCGCCGCACCCCTTCACCATGGCTGGTGTTGGAGACGCCGCCGGGCATCTGGCGAAGGTCGCACGGACCTGGCTGGCGCTCGGCTGGCATCGGCATCGCATGGACCAGGCGCAGCAGTTCGGCCACCGGCGCGGGGCTGTCGATGGTCTGCCCGGTCGGCGCCCGCGAGCCCTGTGACATCGCGTTGCGACGGCGGAACTCGACTGGGTCCAGGCCGACCGCCGCGGCGCAGCGGTCTATCTGGGACTCGCAGGCAAATGCGGTTTGCACCGCGCCGAAGCCGCGCATCGCCCCGCACGGCGGGTTGTTCGTGTACACGCCGTAGCAGTCCATGACGATGTTCGGCACCACGTAGGGTCCCAGGCCCATCGTGCCCGCGTTGCCGACGACCGCCGACGTGGTCGAGGCGTACGCGCCGCCGTCGAGCAGAACCTCCGCCTTGACGTAGACGAGCCGGCCGTCAAGGCTCACGCCGTGCTCGTAGCGCATGGTGGCGGGGTGCCTGTGTACGTGGCCGAAGAACGACTCCTCGCGTGAATAGACCATCTTCACCGGCCGGCCGGTGCGCAGCGCCAGCATGCACGCGTGAATGTGCATCGACAGGTC
>Ga0137373_10002671_pt1 | contig 19580 bp, 17 predicted proteins | sample SagtaG_5_FD_104912 | JGI IMG/M metagenome (GOLD analysis project Ga0137373, IMG submission 104912) | Vadose zone soil microbial communities from Sagehorn Ranch, Mendocino, California, USA - Sage1_R_80_16 metaG | ecosystem: Environmental > Terrestrial > Soil > Vadose zone | place: USA... | reverse complement strand
GGCACGATCAAGATCATGGACTTCGGCATCGCCAAGTCGCTCCAGTCGGAGTCGAGCCTGACGCAGACGGGAATCACGCTGGGGACCTCGGCGTACCTCGCGCCCGAGCAGATACGGGGAGAGACGCTGGACCGGCGCACGGACGTCTTCGCAGTCGGCGTGCTCGCGTACGAGCTCCTGGCGTATCAGAAGCCGTTTCGCGGAGAGCACCTTTCCACAATCCTCTACAGGATCTTGAACGAGGCTCCGGAGCCCATCCAATCGGTCGCGCCCGACGTCCCTCCAGCGATGGCGGCCATCGTCAACCGGGCAATGGAGAAGAACATCGAGAACCGCTACCCCTCGATGGAGGCGATGCGCCAGGACCTGATCTCGGTCTACCGCAAGATCGTCGGAGGCAGTGGCGGCTTCTCCACGGCCCAGGCTGCCGCACAGGGGGCCGGCGGTCACCCGGTGCCTTTCGATCCGGATGAAACGATCAAGACCCCGAGCAAGGGAATGGCGACCTCAGCCAATATCACTCCACCGTCCGGCGCGCTCGCGCGGGTCCCGGCCCAGGACGAACAGACCGTGACTTCCGTTGTCACGCCCACGCCCGGCCGCCTGCCGGAGGGTCTCGAGCTCGTCAACTTCCGGGATCCTTCCCAGCGCACGGGGGAGCCGAAGGGAACGGAGGCGGCTCCCGCGGCGGCGGCGGCTCCAGGAAAAGGAGTCTGGATCGGCGCCGGTCTCGCGGCCGCCGTCATCATCGGCGCGGGCCTGGTCATTCTGATGCGGAGTCATCCGGCCGCCGCGCCGCCGCGGCCGCGGGAAGTTCCGCCTCCGGTCGCCACCGCTCCGATCGTGTTCCCCGCTCCCCAGGCGGGCAAGGACACGGTCAAGGAATCCCGCAGCGGCAAGGCCGCGGCAAAGGAAGCCGTGCCGCCTCCCGCTCTCCCGCCGCGGGAGGAGGAGCGGCCCGTGAAGAAGGCGGAGCCGGCCAAACCCCGCTCCTTCAAGGTCCAGTTCAGCTCCATCCCGCTTGCGACTCTGTTCGTCGACGGCAAACGGATCGGACCTTCCATCCCCGCTCAGGTGGTCGAGCTGCCCCAGGGGAAACACACCCTGCGATTCGAGAGCCAGGACCTTCCCGCCTACGAGAAGCAATTCACGGTCGGAGCCGAGGGCTCTCCTCCGATCGCGTACCGTTTCCCCGTGGGAGTCGTCATCATCAATTCGCCGGCCTGGGCGGGAGCCAACGTGCTGATCGACTCGAAATTCAAAGGGATCTTGATCGGCGAGAAGAGTTTTCCAGTCCCCGCCGGCCCGCATCGCGTCACCCTCTCGCGCGAAGGCGTCAATCCGTACACGGGCGAGGTGACCGTGTCGGACGGTGAAAAGAAAACCTTCTCGCCTCCCGCGCCCACGTCCAGGCAGGAAGGCTCTTGACCGCGCGCTCGGCTGCCGCGTTCCTCCTTCTCTTCGCGACTCTGGCCTTCGCGCAGGAGCCGAGCAGGCTCGAAACCGAGGCCAAGCGAGCCTTTGATTCCGGCCGCTTCCAGGAGGCCGGCGGCAAGTACGCGAAGGCGGCCGATGCGCCGGACATCTCGGCAGATCGCAAGTCCGACCTTTACTTCCAGAGCGCCTGGGCCTATTTCATCGGGGGAAACTCCAAGACAGCCCGGGAGAGTCTGAAAGCCGCCTTCACGGCCCGGCCGAGCATGGAGATCGCCGCCGACTTCTACAGTCCGGATTTCGTGCGCCTGGCTCAGGCCGTCCGCGCCGAAGTGGCCGGCCCCTCGGCTCCGCCGGCCGACCTCGGCGAGTTGAAGCGCATGGCGCGGGAGAAGCTCGCCGACGGCAAGGCAGAAGAGGCGCTCTACGACCTGAAGAGAGCCGAGAAATCAAACGACCCGCAGATCCACCGCCTGCTGGCGGAGGTCTACGACAAGCTCGGCCGCGGCAACGACGCGGAAGCGGAGCAGCGCAAGGCTTCCGATCTGGAGCGTAATGTCGTCACGGCGACCCCGCTGCCGGGAGCCGGTCCGTCCGCACCTGCGGGAGCCGCCGGTGTCAGCGTCGCGCCTCTGCTCGAATCCTCCGAGGCGGCGTTGAAGCGCGGCGACTTCCGCAACGCACAGGTCATCGCCAGCCGCGCTCTCGACGTGGATCCGAAAAATTCCGAGGCCCATCGCCTCATCGCCGATGCCTCCTTCGCGCTGGGCAAAGAGGCCGACGCGGAACGCGAGTACGCGGCGGCCATCATACTCGATACAAGCAGCGCGAGGGCGGAGCTGGGGCTGGCCCAACTGGCCGAGATGCAGAGGAAGTGGAACACCGCCGCCAGCCACTACCGCCGCGCCCTGGAGTTGAACGCGAAGAGCGTGACGGCCGCGCTGGGGCTGGGACGGACTATGGAGGATCTCAATGAGAAGACCGCGGCCCGCATCGCCTTCGGCCGCGCCGTCGAGACCGATCCGACCGACCCGATCGCCCGCAACGACTTCGGCGTTTTTCTCGCCCGCGCCGATGAGACCGATCAGGCGATCGTGCAGCTCTCCGAGGCGGTCCGCCTGGCTCCCCAGAACGCGGTCTTCCACGACAATCTCGGGCGGGCCTATTGGAAGAAGGGAATGCCCTCGGAAGCGGAGAAGGAGCTCGTTGAGGCTTCGCGCCTCTCGCCGAGCGACGAAGCCGTCTGGATCGTGCTCGGGCACTTGCGCGTCGAGCGGAAGCGCTATGAGGAGGCGGCATCCGCCTACCGGGCGGCCTGGGACCTCGACCCGGCAAGCGAGGAGGCCGCCAGCGGACTCGGCGCGGCGCTCATCGAAGCCGGCAAGCCCGCGGAAGCCGAGGCGGTCCTGGCCAAGGCTCTCGAGGTCAGTCCCAAGGGAGCTTCGCTCTGGAACAACCTGGGCGTCGCGCGGACGCGCCGGGGCGACTTCGCGGGCGCCGTGGACGCGTTTGGAAAAGCCATCGGTCTCGACGGCAACTTCGAAGCCGCCCGGTCAAACCTCGCCCGGGCCGAACAGCTCGCTGCGGTTGAGCGGGCCGCCTCGTAACGTCGCTCGCGCTTGCGCGGGATCTGCACCTGTCGGCGCACCGGCGCTGCGCGCTCGCGACCGGGGCTGAGCCGGCGCCGCAGGTCCTCTCCCGATGGTCCGCGCTTCCCTCCGAAGGCGTAGAATCCGCCAAGCTGGAGGCCCTTCTCATGAAAAAGAATCTGAGCTTTTTCGTTCTCTCGTTGACCTTGGCCCTGCCACTTGCGGCCCAGGGGCTGGGCGAGCTCTTTCAGAAAGCCAAGGAACAGGTTAAGACCGCACATTGGGCGGACGCGCTCAAGACTCTCGACGCGCTCGACGGCGCCAGCCGAGGGCCGGGCCTGGAGCCACAACGCAAGCAACTCGAGCCGGCCTTGGCCTTCTATCGGGGCGTGTGTCTTGCCAACACGGATCGGCCGGCCGACGCGCAGACCCAGTTCGAGACTTATCTGGCGGTCAGTCCCAATGCCTCGCTCGACCGCGCGATGTACTCGAAGAAAGCCGTGGACGCGTTCGAGAAGGCACAGAAGAAGATGAGCGGGCAAGGAGAGTCCGCCTCGGGGGCTTCTTCTCTTGCGGCGGCCTATCGCGACTTCCGGATGACCGACGGGGCGACGATGGAGCCGCCCAAGGAAAACTGGACCGAGGGACCGGTCAAGGTCCTCCTGACACCCGAGGAAAAGAGGGAGTGGGCGGGGCTCTCCGATGCTGTCTCCCGCTCGGAGTTCGTCACGAAGTTCTGGACGGCGCGGGACCCGAGGCCCGAAACACACGAGAACGAGTTTCGCCAGGACTTCGAGAAGCGGGTCGCGTTCGCCGACAAGTACTTCGTGCAGGACGAGACCCGAGGGAGCCTGACGGACCGGGGCTCCGTCTTTCTCCTGCTCGGCCCGCCCACCTATGCCGGAAGGAGTCCGATCGGAACGGGAGACGACACGTCGGACTCGCAAGGACTGTCGTCGGTGGGGCGGCACGATGCGGAGCTCGCCGTTGCCGAAGCCAGGGGAAGTTCGGGCAGATTGAGCACCGGCAAGACGAGCGCGATCGTCGACCGGTCCAGCGGAGGGGGGACTTCGGTGAGAGACGCCTCCGCCAACTGGCGCGAGGTCTGGCACTACCGGCGGGAGGTACTACCCGCGGGAGTCCCCTACCAGCAGGTGGATTTCGAGTTCATTACCCGAAAGGGTTACGGGAAGAACGTGCTCCAGCGTGATTCGACCGCGCTGGCAACGTTGGAGGCCGCGCGGCAGAAGATGAGAGCCGCCGCCGGCAAGTCTTCCTAGGAGCCCGTCCGAGTAATCTCCTACTGCCGCGCGGCGATGCTCTCGCTGCGAGCGTCGGCCTCCCCGCGCTCGCGACGGACATAACTCTGACGGCCTCCTAGCGGCCAGAAAGGAAATCGGGGCGCCCGCGCGCCCCGATCAGAATCCCGGAAACGGGAGCGTCACATCTTTTGCTTCATCTTCATTTCGCCGACGTGGACCTTGGTCGCCCACATCTTGCCGTCCTTCTCCGCTCCGGCCCAGTGGACGATCGCGCCCTCTTTCATCTCGTCGCCCGAGACCTTCGTTGTGTCGTTCCAGTAAACCGTCGTCTCTTTGCCCGCGCTGTCCTTGACCGTCATCATCTTGCCGGCCATGTCCACCTTCGTGATGGTGCCTTCGTTCATCGGCTTCTTGTCGCCCATCTTCTCGTCGCCGGCCAGGGTCACGACAGCGCACAGGACCGCCACCACCGATAACGCCAGAATCTTCTTCTTCATGTCTCCTCCTCTTTCCAGACGGGCAGCACAATTGCTGCTCGCCGAATTGCTGAAGCCTTCAAAACCCGCGCCATTCGCGACCTCCTGTCCCCTATTGGAATCCGGTTGCCGCGGCTTCCGGCGGAGAGCCTCAACCGGAAGACCGACCGCGGTCGAGACACAGAAACCTAAAAAACCCTATCACAAGCAGGCCCGAATTGACGGATCGGACAGCGCCTAACATAATGCCGCCGGCCGTTTTCAGAGGACGGTCAAAAGCTTGCCCAATACCTTAAAAATCCTCCTCGTGGGGAAGGCGCGGGATCCGATGGACCCGCGCATCTTCCATCACGTCACGCTCGTGGCCTTCCTCGCCTGGGTCGGCCTCGGCGCCGACGGTCTCTCCTCCTCGGCCTACGGACCCGAGGCCGCGTTCAAGGCACTCGGCCAACACGCGTATCTCGCGGTCATTCTGGCTGTGATGACGGCCGGCACGGTCATGCTCATCTCACTCGCCTACAGCAAGATGATCGAGCTCTTCCCGGGAGGCGGCGGCGGGTATCTCGTCGCGACGAAGCTCCTCGGCCCCCGCTTCGGCGTCGTGTCGGGCAACGCCCTCATCGTGGACTACATCCTGACGATCTCGATCTCGGTGGCCTCCGGCGTGGATCAGATCTTCAGCATCCTGCCGGAGCGGCTGCACGTCTACGGGTTCTCGACGAAAGTCGTGGTGCTCGCGGTCCTGATCATTCTGAACCTGCGAGGGGTCAAGGAGAGCGTCACGGTCCTCGTCCCGATCTTTCTCGCCTTCGTCGCCATGCACTTCCTGATGATCGTCGTGGCGCTCGTCGGGCACTTCTCCGAGCTGCCGAACGTCTTCACCGGCGCCGTCCAGGAAGCCAAGGGGACCGCCTCGGCGATCGGATTCCTCCCGATGCTCTTCATCATCCTGAGGGCCTACTCGCTGGGCGGAGGGACGTACACGGGAATCGAGGCTGTCTCCAACGGCGTGCCGATCCTGAGGGAGCCCAAGGTCCAGAACGCGAAGAAGACGATGCTCTACATGGCGGTCTCGCTGGCCTTCACGGCGTCCGGGATCATCCTCGGCTACCTCGTGACGGGCTCCCGGCCGCATCCCACGAAAGTCATGAACGCGGTCCTCGCGGAAAGGGCTTTCGGGGCGTGGACGATCGGCGGATTCACCATCGGGCACACACTCGTAATCCTGACTCTCGTCTCGGCGGGCTGTCTCCTCTTCGTCGCGGCACAAGCTGGCTTCCTCGACGGCCCACGGATCCTGTCCAACATGGCGACGGACTCGTGGGCGCCTCACCGGTTCGCCCAGCTCTCCGACCGGCTGGTCACGAACAACGGGATCTGGCTGATGGGAATCGCCGCGTTCGTGACACTCGCCTACACGCGGGGATCCGTGGACCGGCTCGTCGTCATGTACGCCATCAACGTCTTCCTGACGTTCAGCCTGACGATGCTCGGCATGTCGCGGCACTGGCTCCAGGTCCGTGCGAGCGATCCGCACTGGAAACGGCATCTCCTGCTCCACGGCACGGGCCTGGTGCTCTGCGTCTCGATCCTCGGGGTCACGATCTACGAAAAGTTCGAGGAGGGCGCCTGGCTGACCGTGGTGGTGACCTCTTCGTTTGTCGCCCTCTCCTTCCTCGTCAAACGGCACTACGTGAGAGTGCGCGAGCAGCTCCGGCGCCTCGACGAAACGCTTCTCAACATTCCGCTCCGTCCGCACGAGCAGCCGCCGAGCGCCATCCCGCGGGACGAGCCGGTGGCGGTGATGCTCGTGAGCGGTTTCTCCGGCCTCGGGATCCACACCGTGCTCGCCGTCCAGAGTCTCTTCCCGCACCAGTACAAGAACTACCTGTTCGTGTCCGTCGGCGTCATCGACTCCTCCCACTTCAAGGGGGCCGCGGAGATCGAAGCGTTGAAGGAACAGACCATCTCCGACCTGCAGAAGTACGTGGACTTCGCGCACCGGCTCGGCTTCCGCGCCGAGTTGCGCTACGCGATCGGCCGCGAGGCCGTCGAGCAGGTGGTGTCGCTCTGCGAGGAGATCCGCAAGGAGTTTCCCCGCTCGATCTTCTATCTGGGCCAGCTCGTCTTCGAGAACGACCGCTTCTACTACCGCATCTTGCACAACGAGACCGCTTTCGCGATTCAGCGGCGCCTGCAATTCGCGGGCTTGCAGGCCATCGTCCTGCCCATCCGGGTCCTGGAGTCCAAACAGGGATTGAAGCAGGCTTCCTGATGCCCGGCGGACCGCCGCCCCGCCGGGAGGCCGTTTCGCTCGTCATCGGCCTGGTCCTCTACGGCGGCCTTTTGGTGCGCGCCAACTCCTTCACCGCGGGAAGGGCGGATAGCTCGCGCAGGGCCTTTCGCCGCTGGCATTCCGGTGGACGAGAGCCGCGGACTGGTTCTCCTTGCCGCGATGATCCTGTTGGGCGTCCGGCACATCCACCGCTTCGAGCTGTTCTCGATCCGGGCGGGCGAGCGCGCGTACCGCGACGCGAGTTTTCTTGCCGCGTCCACGGTGCCCGATCGATCCCTGATCGTTTCCATGCAGATGAGCGACGCGTTGAAGTACTACACGAGCCGGCCCATCGCCCGCTGGGACGCGATCCGGCCCGAACGATTCCCGGAGCTTCGCCATGCCGTCGAAGAGCGGGGATTCCGCTGGTACGCCCTCCTCTGGCCTTTCGAGGAGGAGGGCTTCCGGAAGAACCTGCCGGGGCGCTAGGAGCGGATCGGGACGGTGAGAGACATCGGCCTCTGGCGCTTGCGGTGAATCAGGCGCTTGTCTCGACCTCGTAAACGTCCACGCCGGTCCCGAGCTTTGCGAAGACTTCGATCGGACTCTTCTGGACGAGACGGCGGGCCTTGGAGAGTCGGCTCTTGCCGAAAATCGCGAGCGTGACGCCCTGCTCGCGGGCGAACCGGAGAAGCTCGCCGGCGATGTTCTCGCTCGCGAGCCACACGACCTTGGCGCCGAGCTCCATCGCGAGGGTCACGTTCTCGGAGAGGAGCCGGTGGTCGCGTGCGGAAATCCTTTCCGGGCTTTCTTTCTTCGTCCGCACGTACACGGCGTACCAGTTCGTGTTCAAGCGCCCGGCGATCGCCGAGCCGCGGCGCAGCAGGAGCCGCGTCGTCTCCGGATTCGATGACATCGCGACCATGACCTTGGCACCGACGGGCTCAGGCGTGAGCGACCGGTCCGGCCCGCGCCTTTCCGCCTCGAGGCGGTCGGCGATCTGCCGCATCGCGAGCTCCCGCAGGGAGGCGAGGTTCTCCTCCTTGAAGAAGTTCTCGAGCGCGGCGGGAATCCGGTCCGCCGGGTAGATCTTGCCGGCCTGGAGCCGCGCCCGCAGCTCATCGGACGGCAGGTCCACGTTGACGATCGCGTCGGCCTGGCGCAGCAGCCGGTCCGGGACGCGCTCCCGCACCTCGACCTTCGTGACGCGCGAGACGATCTCCTGGACGGACTCGAAGTGCTGGATGTTCACGGTCGTCATGACCGAGATCCCCGCCTCGAGGATGTCTTCGACGTCCTGGTAGCGCTTCTCGTTCTCGAGCCCCGGGACGTTGGTGTGGGCGAGTTCGTCCACGAGGACGATCTCCGGCTTTCGCTTGAGGATCGCCGGGAGATCCATCTCCTCGAGCTCCTTCCCCTTGTAGGCGCCCTTCCGCCGCGGGACGAGCTCGAGCCCGGCGATCTTGTCGGCCGTCTCGGCGCGGCCGTGTGTCTCGATGAACCCTGCGACCAGGTCGGCACCCTGTTTCTTCAACAGGTGGGCGTCTTCGAGCATCTGGTAGGTCTTGCCGACACCGGCCGCGTGCCCGATGTAGATCTTCAGCTTCCCTCGTCGGGATTTCTCGATCAGCCGGAGGAAGACGTCGGGGGAAGTTCGACGGGATTCTTCCTGCGGCACCGGATGATCCTACTCGCGCCGGATCGGCTTACCGTCGAGATCGAGGTTCGTCAGGAGCACGTTGACCCGCGGCTCGCCCAGAAAACCGAGTGTCCGAGGCTCGATGTGCCGGCGAATGACCTGGAGAACCTGCTCCTCCGTCATGCCGCGCGATCGGGCGATGCGCGCCGCCTGCCATTCTGCCGCGTCGGGCGAGAGGTGCGGATCCAGGCCGGAGGCGGAAGATGTCACGAGGTCCGCCGGCACCGGACGCGGATCGCCGGGTCGGTCCTTGCGGGCTTCTTCCACAGCCGCCCGGACGGCTCTGGCGAGGTCGGCGTCCGTCGCGCCTTTGTTAGTCCCTCCCGAGGAGGTCGCGTCGTAGCCGCCCTTGCCCGCGGCCGAGGGACGCGGATGGAGGTATTTCGCCCTGCGGAAGTTCTGGCCGATGAGCGCGGATCCGACAACCCTTCCGCCGCCTTCGACGAAGGAGCCGTCGGCCCGGGCCGGCCATAAGGCACGAGCGAGAAGCGTCACGGCCGCGGGATAAACACCTCCAAGCAGGACCGTCAGGACGATGACGTAGATGGTCGAACGGAGAATGAGTCTCATGAACATCCTCAGGCCAGATGCATGGCGACGACGATCCAGTCAATCAGCTTGATCCCGATGAAGGGAACGATGATGCCGCCGACTCCGTAGATCCAGAGATTGCGCGCGAGGATCTTCGCGGCGCCCAAGGGGCGGTAACGAACTCCCCGGAGCGCGAGGGGAACCAGCGCGATGATGATCAGCGCGTTGAAAATCACGGCGGAGAGGATCGCGGACTTCGGGTTTGCCAGGTGCATCACGTTCAACGCGTTCAGCGCGGGATACGTCGCCGCGAACATGGCCGGCAGGATCGCGAAGTACTTCGCCACGTCGTTGGCGATCGAGAAGGTCGTGAGCGCTCCTCGGGTCATCAGGAGCTGCTTGCCGATCTCGACGACCTCGATCAGCTTCGTCGGGTTCGAGTCGAGGTCCACCATGTTGCCGGCTTCGCGGGCCGCCTGCGTTCCCGTGTTCATCGCGACGCCGACATCCGCCTGGGCCAGCGCGGGGGCGTCGTTGGTCCCGTCGCCTGTCATCGCGACGAGGTTGCCCACATCCTGCTCCTTGCGGATCAAGGCAAGCTTCTGCTCCGGAGTCGCCTGAGCGAGGAAGTCGTCCACGCCCGCCTCGCGCGCGATGGCGGAAGCCGTCAGCGGATTGTCCCCGGTGATCATGATCGTTCGGATTCCCATCGCGCGCAGGCGGTCGAAACGGTCCCTCATCCCCGTCTTCACGATGTCCCGCAGTGCCACGAGTCCGAAGACCCGCGTGCCGTCGGCCACAAGGAGCGGCGTCGCGCCCTCCGCGGAGATGCGGTTCAGGTTGTCCGACACGGTAGGAACGACCTCGCCTCCCTGCTGACGCACCCACTCCGCGACCGAGTCCCCGGCTCCCTTTCGGATCCGACGCCCGTTGAAGTCCACCCCTGACATCCGGGTCGTCGCGGAAAACGGTATGAAGTTCATGCCCTCCACGCGCCGGGCGCGCAGGCCGAACTTTTCTTTCGCGAGCACGACGATGGACCGCCCCTCGGGTGTCTCGTCTGCGAGCGAGGAGAGCTGCGCGGCTTCGGCGAGATCGCCTGGAAGCACGTTGGGAGCGGGGAAGAAGTCGGTCGCCTGTCGGTTTCCGAGGGTGATCGTTCCTGTCTTATCCAAAAGCAGCACGTTGACATCGCCGGCCGCCTCGACCGCCCGTCCCGACATGGCGAGGACGTTGTGCTGCAGGACCCGATCCATTCCCGCGATCCCGATCGCCGAGAGCAGGCCTCCGATCGTCGTCGGGATCAAGCACACCAGAAGAGCGATCAAGACGGCCGTCGAGGCACTTCCTTTCGCGTAGGTCGCATAGGGCCGTAGTGTCACCGTGGCGATCAGGAAGATAATCGTCAGCCCGGCCAGAAGAATCGAGAGCGCGATCTCGTTGGGCGTCTTCTGACGCGAAGCCCCTTCGACCAGTGCGATCATTCGGTCCAGGAACGTCTCGCCCGGGTTGGACGTGATCTCGACGACGATGCGGTCGGAAAGGACACGAGTGCCGCCGGTGACCGCCGAGCGGTCGCCGCCGGACTCCCGGATCACCGGCGCCGATTCTCCCGTGATCGCCGACTCGTCCACGGACGCGATCCCCTCGACGACCGTGCCATCGCCCGGGATGACTTCCCCGGCCTCGACGATGACCCGGTCCCCCTTGCGCAGGTCCGGCGCCGGGACCTGCTCTTCCCCCTTGCGGGTCACGCGCCGCGCGATCGTCTCCGTCCGGCCACGGCGCAACGTCTCCGCCTGCGCCTTGCCCCTTCCCTCCGCCATGGCCTCGGCGAAGTTGGCGAAGAGGAGAGTGAACCAGAGCCACAGCGCGATCTGCAGGTTGAAGAGAACGTCTCTGGCCTGGAGGGCGTCTCGCACCAGGAGGAACGAGACAAGGACCGCCCCGACAAGGACCACGAACATGACGGGGTTCTTCGCCTGAAGGCGGGGATCGAGCTTCTTGAACGAGTCGCGTATCGCAGCACCCACGATCGCCCGATCGAAGAGGCTGCGGCGCCTGGGTTGAGTCGCCAACGTCTGCCTCCTAGAAGAGTGTTCCGGCCTTCATCAGCAGTTGCTCGACGATCGGGCCCAGCGAGAAGGCGGGGAAGAACGTCAACGCGCCGACGATGCCGATGACGCCGACGAGCAGGATCGTGAAGAGGGGTCCGGTCACGGGAAAAGTCCCCGCGGACTCCGGCACCTTTTTCTTAGCCGCGAGGGAGCCGGCGATCCCCAGGATCGGGATCAGCATGAAGAATCTTCCGAAGAACATGTCGAAGCCGAGAGTCACGTTGTAGAAGAGCGTGTTGGCGTTCAGTCCCGCAAACGCCGAGCCGTTGTTGCCGGCGCCGGACTCAAATGCGTAGAGGATCTCCGAGAATCCGTGGGGGCTCTTGTTGTTCAAGGACGAGAGGCCGGCCGGCAGAACCGATGCCGCGGCCGTGAACCCAAGGATGCAGAGAGTCAGGATCAGAACAGACAGCATCGCGAGCTTGACATCGTGAGACTCGATCTTCTTTCCCAGGTACTCGGGCGTGCGGCCGACCATGAGCCCGGCGATGAAGACAGTCAGAACGATGAAGACGAACATCCCGTAGAGCCCAGCCCCGACTCCCCCAAAGATCACCTCTCCCGTCGCGATGTTGGCCAGCGGCACCAGGCCCCCGAGCGGCGTGTATGAGTCATGCCAGGAGTTGACGGCGCCGCAGGACGCGTCGGTCGTGATCGTCGCGAAGAGGGCGGAATCCCCGATTCCGAACCGGACCTCCTTGCCTTCCATGTTGCCGCCGGTCCCTCCGGCCGTCGGATCGGCGGCGACTCCGGCCCTCTGGTGGATCGGGTTGCCCTGTTGCTCGAAGACGGTCGCCGCGACCGCACCGCCGAGGAACATGAGCGCCATCGCTGCGAACACGGCCCACCCGTGCCGGGCCGATCCCGTCATCCGACCCAGCGTGTTCGTCAGGCCGGCGCCGATCGTAAAGATCAGGACGATCTCAAGGAAGTTCGAGCCCGGAGTTGGGTTCTCGTAGGGATGGGAAGAGTTGGCGTTGAAGAACCCTCCCCCGTTCGTGCCGAGCTCCTTGATCGCTTCCTGCGAGGCGATCGGCCCCTGAGGGATCTTCTGCTCCTGCCCTTCGACGGTCTTGACCACGACGTCGCCATGGAAGTTCTGGACCACGCCACGCGAGACGAGGAAGAGCGCTGCGACGAAGGAGACCGGGAGGAGGATCCAGAGCATCGCCCGCGTGCAGTCGAACCAGAAGTTGCCGATTCCGCTCGCCTTCTCTCGCGCGACCCCGCGGATCACCGCGACGGCGATTGCAATGCCGGTGGCCGCAGACAAGAAGTTGTGCAGGGCGAGCCCGAACATCTGGGTGAAGTGCGACATCGTCGTCTCGCCCGAGTATCCCTGCCAGTTGGTGTTCGTCGTGAAGGACATCGCAGTGTTCCAGGAGGAGTCCGCGGAGACGGGACCGAAGTGGTTGGGGTTTAACGGCAAGACGTGCTGGAGGCGCTGGAACAGATACAGGATGACGAGAGAAACCCCGTTGACCACGAGCATGACGATCGTCCACTCGACCCACCCCTGGTCCTTTTGAGCGTCCACGCCGCTGACCCGGTAGATCGTCCGTTCGACGGGCTTCAGGACCGGGTCCAGAAACGTCTTCTCTCCCGCGAAGACCTTCTTCATGTAAAGACCGACGATCGGCGTCAGAGCGACGATCACGCCCGTGTAGAGGAGAAGCTTGAAGATGTTGATGCCCGTCATGACTTCAGACCTCTTCCGCCTTCAGCATGGCGCGCAAGAGGTAATAGAGGAGACCGAGCGTCACGACGAGACCCAGAACGTCTTCCCATCCCATGACGTTTGCCCTCAGATCCGATCCGACCACTTCGCATAGCGGACCGAGAGGTAGAAGAGAATCAGGGACAGCACGATGAAGATGATGTCCATCATCGGACGACTCTCAGTTCGTGCCGCGGCGGGTGGGGCGGCTCGGGACGAACGAGGCGAAGATTCTTCGCCGCTTCGGAAGGATCGACCCTGCCGTTTGCCGGCTGGCTATCTTTCGAGGCGGTGTTGCAGCCGAGCCAGAAGTACTGCCGCCAGGTTCTGTCGATGTTCGGGTTCCACAGCAGCATCCCGCGCCAGAACGCAAGGACGTAGCCGATGAAACCCGCCACGGGGAACAGCCACACCCACTCCGGCTTCCACTCGAGCAGGATCGTCCCCCCGACCAGCCCGGCCACCAGGAAGGCGAACGACGCGAGAATCCACCCGAGACTTCTCGCTTTCCTCTGACTCGGTCCTTCGTCGTTTTGAATCATCGTCGGCATACCGGCATCTCCACGCATTCCCAACTGCACTATCGCCGGCTCATCCGAAAGGAGTCCGGAAGAAGCCCGAAAGAGTTCAGAAAGGCCATTCCATGGTGCGAAGAGGGCACCGGTCAGAACTTCCAGATCGCGTCAACCCCGGCCGTGAACTGGGACCTCTCGGTCTGGTCGTTGAAGGGGCGGGCGTCGGGAGTCCAGTCGTACCGAACCTCGGGACGGATCAGGAGGCTGGGGTAGGGCTCGTACGTAACGCCCAGCGTCAGATCGTAGAAGCTCGCGGCGAAGCCCGGACGCTTCAACACACCTGTTCGGGTTCCCTCATCATCCCGAAACCACTCCGCCCGTGTCCCCAGCCTCCACCTTCCATCAAGGGTGTAGAACAGGTGTGCGGAGTACGCATACCAGTCCGCGTTCTTGCGGCCGCCCGTCACGGGATCCACGGCGGCATTCCTTTCGATTCCATAGTGGCCGCCCGTAGAGAGAAGCCAACGGCTCTCGCTGCCGAGCTTTGAGGTCAGATAGCTGCTGACCACGGTTCGGTAATCGTGATTGTTGTCGGGCTGCTCCGGCCCCGTGATCCACGCCGTCGTCAGGTTGTAACGCTTGTCGGGGGAGTTCCAGATGAAGGCGCCGTGGAAGCTCGGAGCGCTGTTGTTGTCCTTGAACACGTCCGCCCCCTGCACGACGCCCGCGATGACATCCAGCGTCGGTGCGGCATGCACCGTGGCCAGAACGCCTGTATGGGTGAAGGGGGTCCCGAAGATGTTCTCGTAAGTACGCGAATAGAAGTCGGTGTCCGCTCCCGGGTAGACCTCGCGTCCCAGGTATGTGTAGAACTTCCCGGCCCGGATGTCCACGCCCGAGAGGAGGTTCGGGATGTGGACCTCGAAGTAGAACTGCGGCAGGTCAATTCCGATTCGGTTCACGTTCCGGAAGCTCGCCGGGCCGTTTACCCCGAAACCCGACGAGGGATCGAACCCCGTGAAGTTGCTGAACAGCCCGTTCGCGGCCAGGAAGGGAGCGTCATGGCCTATGACGAAGTCCACGCGATAGCCGACGTCTGGCGTGGCTTCGTGCTCCAGGGATTTCTCGATCACGAAGTAAACCTGGTTCAACCGGTAGTCGTTCGAGCGCCAGTTGAAGTTGACGCCGAAGTTGGTGCGGTCACGCGGGCTGTCGAAGTTCGCGGTGAAACCCTGCTGGACCCAGCCGTAAATATGGACGCCCTGCTGGGCGGCGGGCATGGGAGTGGGTGTCGGAGCCGCCGTCGGCGTCGCCTCCTGGCCGGATGCAACCTGAGACAGCAGTATGACGGTCGCCACTCGGATGATTTGGAAGAAGGTGCGCATCTACTTTTCCTTTCGAGAGATCAAAAACGATCCACCAGGACAAACGGACCGTGGCGTCGTAATCGGCTTCCCAACATGGCTAGAAGGTGGCGAGAGGCGGCGCAAGAATCTCGAAAGAAAACGAAAAGAACCCCCGTGGGTCGCGGCGGCCCATATTTTGGGCACCCGCGGGATGGTCCGGCGAACCTTGATTCTGGCCGTCCGGCCGCTCTCTGGTCGTGCAGGTGTACATCACCGCGGCCAAGAGCAGGAGAAGGATGATGCTCGCGGGTTGTCCGGGCGCGGGCTTCCCCGTTGCGTCTTTGCTCTCGCGGCTCATACCAATCCGTGAGGGCCGGCCTGGAAGTCCCGCAGCGAAGAAGTGAAGCGCGACGCCGCTCTCGGCACCTCGCGAGGGTCGAGGCGGAGCGGCAAGTCAATGTCCCAAAGAACGAGGGCGCGGTGAAGGAACCAGGCGAGAGAGAAATAGCCGGTGACCGCGGAGATCCACACCACGGTGTCGGAGTCGAGCAGTCGGCCGACAAGCACTGCTGCGACGAGGCAAGCGAAAGCCGCCGCAGCGTGCCACGTGGCCTGCCGGTCTTCCGCGACGCACCTTTCAAATCTTGAGGCGGCCACTGCCGGCACGTTCCCACCGAATCCGGCAAGAAGTCCGGAAGGACCGAGAAAGAATTTCGAAAGAGACGGGTGGCTCCGTCAGCCTTCGGGACTGAACCTGTAGCCGACCCAGGGCTCGGTGCGGATGAAGCGGGGGCGGTTCGGGTCATCCTCGAGCTTGCGCCGGAGGCTTCCCATGTGGACGCGAAGCGTGTCGCTCGTCACGCCGGCGGTCGTTCCCCAGACTTCGGCTAGGAGTTGCCGGTGCGTCCAGACGGCTCCCGGCTTGGACAGGATTGTCGTCAGAAGCGAGTACTCCGTCGGCGTCAGGTGGAGCGGCTTTCCTCGCTTCTGGACGATCCGAGCTTCGCGATCGACCTCCACATCGCCGAAGCGGGAAAGGGGCGGCGCGCCGGCCCGGCCTTCGCCCCGGCGAAGCAGCGCGTGCGCCCGGGCAACAAGCTCCGCGACGCCGAAGGGCTTCGTGACGTAGTCGTCCGCGCCGTCGTCTAAGAGCCGCACCTTCTCACGCTCCTCCTGCCGGACCGTCAGCACGAGAATCGGAACGTCCGAGCTCTTCCGGATGCGGCGGACCAGGGCCCGGCCGTCCAGGCGCGGCATGGTCAGGTCCGTGATGACGAGGGCGAACTCCTTTTCCTCCATGAAGCCGAGCGCGTCTTCCCCGTCCACGGCCGTCTCGACCTCGTGACCGGCGCGTTCGAGGGCGTCTCTCGCGACCTTGCGGATGCCGGCTTCATCGTCCACGACGAGGATGCGGCTCATGCGGCCGCCAGGGGCAGCTCGATCTCGAAGAGCGTGCCGCCGCCCTCAAAACCCGACAGCCGCACCCTGCCGCCGTTCATCTCGACCAGGCTGCGAGCGATGGCGAGACCCAGCCCCGTCCCCGGCATTCCCGATGCCGTCGGAAGCCGCACGAAACGGTCGAGGACTCTCTCCCGCTCCGACGGTGGAATGCCGGACCCCTGATCGGCGACACGGAGGAAGGCGGACCCTCCGTCGGCGACGGCCGAGACCCGGATCTCGCTTCCCGCGGGAGAGTACCGGGCGGCGTTCTCGAGGCCCTGCCCGAGGGCTTCCGTCAGCTGCGCGGGGTCGGCCTCGACGCGGACCTCGGAGTGAGGCAGGTCGATGAAGAGGGAGTGCCCCGCGACCGCGTCCCCGAACCGGGCGACGGCGGCCTCGACGATCTCGGCGCACGTCACGACTTCGCGCTGCGGCTTGGCCAGGCCCGAGTCGAGCCGGACGACTTCCATGAGCTGGCCGATCCTCCGAGTGAGGAGCTCGACCTGCTCGAGCGCCAACCCCGCACTCTCCGAATCGCCGGCCTGCGCCGACCAGTTCTCGATCGCTCCCCGGGCGGTCGCGACGGGCGTCTTCAGATCGTGCGCCAGAGAGGCCAGCAGCGTGGATTTCATCTGCTCACTCGTCTTCGTCTCTTCCGCCTCCCGCGCGAGGCGCAGGAACCGCTCCCGCTCCAGAGCCAGGCCTAGCAGGATCGCACATCCCTCCGCGAGACCCTCGCTTCTCCGCATCCCGATCGCGACGAGGACTCCCGCTCGCTGCAGTCCCACCGGAATCGGGAGATAGATGTCGGTTCCGCCGTGCCGGGACGGAAAGGCGGCCGAATTGCCCTGGCGGTAGGCGAGCTCCGCGAGGTCCCTCCGGACATCCTCGGCGGAGGTTGCCGCAGCAGCGGCGAGGGCCTGCTCGGCGTTGGCCAGCAGGATTGTGACGTGCTCCGCGCCGAGCGCGTCGCGCAGCCGGTCGGCGGCGACTCCAAGGAGGGATTCGCGGTTGGTATCGGAAAGGAACGCCTGCGAGAGGCGGGTCATCGCGGCGAGATCGGCGCGTTCCGCCTCGACGAGACGCAGCCGACGCCGGGCGAGCGCCGAGAGCCGCCCGATCAGGAGCCCGGAGAACAGAAAAACGAAGAGGGCGACGACGTTGCGCGGGTCTTCCACCGTGAACGTATGGACCGGGGGAATAAAGAAGAAGTTGAAGCCCAGGGTCGCCAGGACCGCGGCCAGGGCTCCCGGCCCGCTCTCCCAGATCCAAGCGGCGAGGAAGACGCTCAACAGCAGGAGGAGGGCCACGGAAGAGTCCGCGAGTCCGGGAAAGAGCTTCAGAATTCCAATCGTCGCCAGCACGAGCAGAACCGCGGCCGGATAACCGACCCTTCGCGCGCGCAGCCGTTCGAGCACGCGGGAATTGTATGGAGATTTCAGATTCCAGATTCCAGATTCCAGGAAGCGGCTCGAACGGCACGGCCTTTGCTGCGCCCCTTTTCCGGAGGGACTATGAGGGATTGGCGGATTTTGTTTCTCGCGGCAGGTATCGTGGGCCTGGTGGGGGTCGGGGGCTGCCACGACGACTCGGACACGACCACCGGGAACCTGTCGGTCGTGCGACTGACTGTAGACGCCCCCGAGACCGCGAAATCGGGGACGAATTTCGGGGTCCAGGTGCGGGCCTTGAATGTCGGCCTTGCCGGCGTGCACAGCGGGCACGTGACTGTCACGCTGCCTTCTCCCCTGACGGTGATTTCGGTGCAGGCTCCCAGCGACTCTTCGGCGGCCTTCTTCAACGGAGCCTTGGGCGGAACCGTGGAGTGGAACCTGGGGACGCTTGATTCCAACAGCGAGTCCAAGCTCGAGATCACGACGATGGGCCTGCTCTCCCCCTCCGAGGCGACGAAGAAGCTGACGGTCCTCGCGACCATGACCGCCGACGGTGTTAAGCCGGGCGACGCGGTCGCTCAGGACGACGTGACGCTAACTCCGTAGGTGACAGGTGTTAGGTGTAAGGGACCGGGGCTGGCCCGGGTCCCTGGCACCTAGAACCTAACACCCTTCTTATCACTCGGGCCTGAGCGCGCGCGTCATGAGTCGCTCGACCGCTTCGCGGGGAGCGACTCCCTCGTAGAGGACTCCGACCACGGCCTGCGCGATCGGGGCCTCGACGCCCGCGGCGGCGGCGATCTTCGGCATCGCCAGGCAGGTTCGGACGCCTTCAGCCACCTCGGGCGTGTCGGCCAGGACGTCCGACAGGTCTCGGCCGCGTCCGATCTCTTCTCCCACTCGCCGGTTGCGCGACTCGCGGCCCGTACAGGTCAGCAACAGGTCTCCGATCCCCGCGAGCCCCGCGATCGTGCGCTCCTGTCCGCCGCTCGCGCGGACGATGCGTCCGATCTCGGCCAGCCCCCTCGTCACGAGCGCGGCCAGCGTGTTGTGTCCGAAGCCGAGCCCCGAGACGATGCCGGCGGCGATCGCGACGACGTTCTTCAGCGCCCCGGCGAGCTCGACGCCGACCAGGTCCTCCGAGCTGTAGAGGCGAAAGAGCGGGCTCGAGAATTCCGCCTGGAGCTCGCGTGCCAGGCTGGCTCCGGCCACCACGGCAGCCGAAGGATCTCCGCGCGCGACTCCCTCCGCGAACGTCGGGCCAGAGAGCGCCGCGACCTGCGCCGAGGGATGAAACTCGAGGAGGATCTCCGACATCCTCTTCAGGCTCTCCGGCTCGACTCCCTTCGCCGCCGAGAGAAAGCGCCGGTTCTTCAGATGCGAGGAAGCAGACCCCAGCACCGAGCGAAAGCAGGCGCAGGGAACCGCCACGATGGCCGTTTCGGAGTGGGCCAAGGCTCGCTCGAGATCAGGCGTGACGCGGACGCCGGCCGGGATCGGGATTCCCTTCAGGCGCCGCGGGTGGAGGCGCTTCTCCTCGATTGCCGCGCAGACCTGCGCGTCGCGGCTCCAGAGCAGGACGTCGTGCCCTCCGCGCGCCAGATGGATCGAGAGGGCGGTGCCCCAGGAGCCGGCGCCGAGGACCGCGACCCTCATCCGCGGCTGAGCTTCCGCTCTTCTCCGCGCGCGAGGCGTTTCAGGTTGTCGACGTGCTTGAAGACCACGACGAGCGCCGTCGCGGCCGCGGCGACCACGACCGCGCGCGGGGCGCGGGAGAGGAGCCCG
>Ga0137373_10002652_pt1 | contig 19651 bp, 18 predicted proteins | sample SagtaG_5_FD_104912 | JGI IMG/M metagenome (GOLD analysis project Ga0137373, IMG submission 104912) | Vadose zone soil microbial communities from Sagehorn Ranch, Mendocino, California, USA - Sage1_R_80_16 metaG | ecosystem: Environmental > Terrestrial > Soil > Vadose zone | place: USA... | reverse complement strand
TGGGGCGTGGTCGAGTCGGTAGCACGCGGCTACGCGGCGTGGGTCGGTCTGGAACAGCGGCGGACGCGCGGTCGTGCAGACCTCCATCACGTAGGGGCAGCGATCGGCGAAGCGACAGCCGGTCAGGTCGACAACAGGGGCGTCGGACGAGTCGGCAAGCACAACGTCACGCTGCCACGCGTGGTCCGGGTTGGGCAACGGAATCGAGCCCACGAGCAGCTGCGTGTACGGGTGTTGCGGATTCTTGACCACGCGCTCCACATCCCCCGCTTCGACCGCGGAGCCGCGATACAACACCACGATGTGATCGGCGATCTGATACGCCGTCGTCAGATCGTGGGTGATGTAGATCAGCGAGATGCCAAAGCTTCGCTTGAGCTCGCTCAAGCTCTCCAGGATCGTTGCCCGCAGCGATGAGTCGACCATCGATACGGGCTCGTCGGCGATGATGAGTCGTGGTCGCGTGAGCACCGCGCGCGCCACCATGACACGCTGACGTTGACCACCGCTGAGTTGGTGCGGGTACCGTCCCAGCGTCTCGTCCGCCCGTAGGCCGACGCCGTGCAACGCTTCTTCAATCAGTGCCCGGGCCGTGCTCCGCGAGGACGCCAGGTTGAACTTCCTGATGGGCGTTTCGAGCACGTGATCGACCTTGTAGAACGGGTTGTAGACCTCGTACGGGTCCTGAAAGATCACCTGCACGTCGCGCAGGAACCTGCTCCGCTGTTCGCGCGACAAGCGCTTCAGGTCAGTCCCGCGGTAGCGCACCTCGCCCTGCGTGGGCGCGGCCAGGCCAAGCAACGTGCGCGCGAGCGTGGTTTTCCCGCTCCCACTCTCGCCGACAACAGCGGTGATCGAGGGCGGCTCTACTTCCACCCCCAATGTGAACTCGAATAGAGCGACGGTGACTCTCTTTTTGTCCAGCAGCCCGCCGCCAAAGACCTTTGTGACATGCCGAGCCTCGAGTAGGGGGACCATTTGTGCGTCAGGCCGTCCGCCGCAACCGCGGGTTTGCGTAGCGGTCGAGACCCTGCGCAATCAGAAACAGCGACATGAACACGAGGATCAGGACCACAATCGGCGGTCCCCACCACCACCACATGCCGCGTAACGTCGCACCGTAGTAGATGGCCCAGAAGATGGTCATGCCCAGTGTGGGCTTGTCCTGCGGCCCTAGCCCCAGCGCTTCGAGCCCGATGCCGGCCAGGATCCCGGCTCCGACAGCGCCGACGAAGCTAGCTGCCAGGTATGGCAGCAGATTGGGCATGAGCTCGCGGAAGATGATGTCCACGTGTGTCTCGCCCGAGAAGCGGCCGACTTCCACGAAGGCTCGATTTCGCAGCGACAGGACCTGCGCGCGGATCGTGCGCGTTGGGTACATCCACGCCAGTGAGGCAATGACGAGGGCCATGATCTCCACGCTCAGCAGCGTGTGGATGGTCGACGCGATCACAACCAGGACCGCCAGTGCTGGAATGGGCAGGATCACATCGGCGGTCGTCCGAATGATGCTGTCGACCGACCCGCCGAAATAGCCGGCGCTGAACCCGAGCAGCGTGCCGATCAGCAGGCCGACCCCGCCGGCGAGCAGGCCGATCTCGAGTGTTAGCGGAATACCAGCGATCAAGACTGGCAAGAGCTGGCGACCTGCGCTGTCGGTTCCAAGCAGGTAACGCGCTGAGGGCGGCTGATCGGGTGGTCCTGATAGCGGGACAGCCCTGGAGGTGCCGATGGTGATAGTTCCCACGAGCCAGAACAGCAACATGCCGCAGAGCAGGGCCGCACCTATGGCAATGCGCGGATTGGTGCGCAGGAACCGTGCGAGCTTCTTCATCAGCCTTTGCTGTAGCGAATGCGAGGATCCAGCAGCGGGTAAACCAGATCCAGTACCAGTGTTGTAAATGCCACGCCAACAATGATGAAGAAGACGACTCCGTAGATAGTAAAGTAGTCGAACGAGCTAACTGCTCGGAACAGCACCGCGCCCATTCCGGCGTAGTTGAAGACAACCTCCACGAGTAAAGCCCCAGATAATATTGTCCCCAGCGACAAAGCCAGTGTTGTCGTCTGCGGAAGGAGAGCATTGCGCATCGCGTAGCCCAGGAAGATACGTTTGCCCTTCAATCCCTTGGCGTCAGCGAAAAGCATGAAGTCCTCACCGGCAATGCCCACCATCATCGCGCGCATTCCGAGCGCCCAGAAGCCCAGCGAGGCAAGAATGATCGACAGCGATGGCAGGATTGAGTGATAGACGACATCGACGATGAACGCTGGCGACAGATTTGCCACGGTTCCGTACTGAGAGCTACCACCCATCGGAAAGATGCGAATCTGGAAGGCCAGGATGTAGACCAGGATGAGCCCGAACAGGTAATACGGGACCACCGAGAACATGAACAGTGGCGGCAGGAGATAGTGAATGGCTTGCGGTGCTTTGGGCCACGCCATCAGGCCGCCCAACAGCGTCCCGAGGGTGAAGGCGATCACCGTGGAAACCGTGAGTAATCCAATGGTCCACGGCATGGAAATGAGGATGACGTCGATCACCTTCGTCGGATACAGCATCAACGAGTAGCCGAAGTCGAGCCTCGTGAGGTCGCCGAGGTACGTGATGTACTGTTGCCACAATGGCTTATTCAGTCCGAACTTCTGTTCGTAGGCGTCGACCATAGCTTGGATATTGGCGGTGTTCACACCGCCCGTAGCCACCATCATGCCGATACGCTCGACCACGGGGTTCCGCCCGGGCGCCATCTTGGGTAGGAAGAAGATCAGGGTCGTCGCCGCCCACACGACCACGAAGAACAACAGCACGCGCCGAACGACGTAAGCCGCGCTCACCGATACCCTCCCACCACGCGTAAGCGTACCGGCCCGCCGCCGCTGACGCGAAGGTGCCTACAATCCGCTGCACCACGCCAGAGCGGGGGACCAGGAGTTGGCAAGACTCGCGGGTCAGGTAGCCATCGTGACGGGCGGTGCCATGGGCATCGGCGGAGCAACCGCCAGACGGCTCGCCCAGGATGGGGCGCGCGTACTGATTGGCGATATCGAGGACGAGGCTGCTGTCAGCAACCTGCAGCGGCTACGTGAGGCTGGCGGCACGGCCGAGTGGATGCACGTCGACGTCGGCACGGTGGCGGGCATTCGCGACATGGTCGAACGCGCCGTCACGCTGTGGGGCAAGCTCGACATCCTGGTCAACAACGCCTACTCGGGTGGCTTACGCGGCGATGCCGTCGAACTGGACGAGGAGAGCTGGGATCGGGCGATGGACGTTGGCTTGAAGTCGATGTTCCGTGCCGCCAAGTACGCGGTGCCGCATCTGCGTCAGGCCGGTGGCGGTTCAGTGATCAACATCTCGTCGGTGCATGGGCTGCTCGTGGCGCCCGGGTACCTGGTGTACGAGACGGTCAAAGCTGGTGTCATCGGCCTGACCAGGCAGATGGCCGCGGAGTACGGGCCCGATGGCATCAGGGTCAATGCGATATGCCCGGGCCACATCGTCACCGAGCGCGTGCAGGCTCAGTGGGCGGCACATCCAGATGGGCTGCGGTTCTTCGAGGAGCAGTATCCGCTGCGTCGCTGCGGCACACCCAGCGATATCGCCAACGCCATCGCGTTCCTGTGCTCGGATGAGGCGTCCTTCATCACTGGTCAGGCACTCGCGGTGGACGGTGGCCTCACCCTGCAGTTGCAGGAAAACGTGGGTGTTCATCTCGCACGGTACGTTCAGCAACATCCTGAGACCTGGTTCCCGTACTGATCGGGATGGCTGTTGCACTCGTGACTGGTGCGGGCGGCGCGCTCGGTCGAGCGACGGCATTTCGCCTGGCGCGTGACGGGCACTCGCTGGTTCTTGTCGATACGAATGCTGCCAGCCTGGCCGAAAGCACGGCACTTGTCGAACCGCTTGGTCGCGGCGTGATGAGTAGGATGACCGATCTCCGCTATGAGCAAGAGGTCGCCGACACCTTCGCTGCAGCGGCGAGTCTGGGTCCGATTGGAATTCTGGTCAATAATGCGGCGATTTATCCGAGTCGCCCTTTTGTAGAAGTGCCGCTGCAGGAGTACGACGACGTCGTGCGTGTCAATCAGCGCGCGTATTTTCTCTGCGCGCAACAAGCGGTTCCGCACATGCGACGGCTGGGTGAGGGTGCGATTGTCAATGTCGCCTCGATCACGACGCATGGTGGCTGGGCCAATCTCGCGGTTTATGTTTCGACCAAGGGAGCAGCGGTCGCCTTGACGCGCGCGCTGGCGCGGGAGCTCGGCCCTGACAATATTCGGGTCAATGCCATCTCACCCGGTGCCTTTCCGACTGCCGCGGAACAGATCCACCCCGATCCTGAAGGCTACACACGCTTTGTCCTGGACCATCAATCGCTCAAGCGGCGCGGCCGGCCTGATGAGGTGGCCTCGGTGGTGTCGTTCCTGTGTGGACCCGACGCGTCGTTCGTGACGGGACAGACGATCGAAGTCAATGGTGGTTGGGTGATGACATGAAGGTGCACGGTAGAGAGCTCGATCGATCGACGCTGGCGCGGTTGGCCGGCGATGTCAGCGCGCTGGGAGGCGTGCGCAGCATTGTCCTCGATAACGGAGTCGAGCGCGGCGTACGCGCGTTGGAGTTTCGCACCGGGAGCGGTTTGGCCTTCGACGTTCTGGTCGATCGCGCGATGGACATCGGTCCGGCCGAGCACGGCGGCCGGTCTTTTGGCTGGCGTTCGGCTACCGGCTTTCGTCATCCGGCTCTGCACGAGTATCGCGACGAGGATGGGCTCGCCTGGTTGCGATCGTTCTCCGGGCTGATTGTCACGGCGGGTATCGACCACACGCTGTTTACTGCCGAGGTCGACGCATCGCAGTACCGCTACCCATTTCGCAAGTCGGTCTGGAACGGGCTGCACGGGCGCATCGCCAATATCCCCGCGCACCTGATCGGCTACGGCGAGGAGTGGCCGGCCGAGGATACCTGCACGTTATGGGCGGAGGGGGAGGTTCGGCAGGCGGCGATCTTCGGCGAGCATCTCCGGCTACGGCGGCGTATCGAGGCGGACCTGGGCGGCAATGTCATTCGCCTGATCGATACCGTCACCAATCATGGCTTCGATCCAACTCCGCACATGCTGCTGTATCACATCAATCTGGGCTGGCCGCTGGTCGATGACGGTGCGCGGCTCGTAGCGCCCATCGCTCGTACGCGGTGGTCGACCGACAGCGTACGCGATCAGCGTGTGTCGTATCAGCGCTTTCCGGCTCCCCAATCGGGATTTGTCGAGCAGGTCTACGCACATGAACTGGTGCCCGACGATAACGGTCGCGTTTCGGCGGCAGTCGTCAACGAACGCCTCGGTATGGGGGTACAGGTCGAATGGCCGCATGGCGAGTTCCCGTACTTCTTTGAATGGCTGCATCTGCGCGACGGCGCATACGCGGTGGGACTTGAACCGTCGACGCACGATGTCAGCGGAGAGGTCGCGGCGCGGGCGGATGGGTCAATGATCTGGCTCGGAGCGGGCGAATCTCGCAGCTACCACACCACATTTGTAGTGCTCGAGGGCGCCGACGACGTCGAGCGGGTTATCCGGAGTATCCAGGCCCGCCAGCAGCAGCCGGCAGCCGACGTGCCGAGCTAAACCGCCGCCCTCGGCGGCCAGTGCGCCTGTTCGAACGCGCTAGTCGATCGCGGCGATGGCTTCGATCTCTACCAGCAAGCCCGGCACCACGAAGCCGGTGATGAGCGTTGCCCGGGCGGGTGGGCCCTCGGGGAAGTAGCGCCGATAGACCTCGTTCATGCCCGCGTAATCGCGCACGTCGCCCAGGTACACAGTGGTCTTGACGATGTCGCCGAGCGAGCCGCCGGCGGCGGTAACGGCGGTCTTCAGGTTCTCGAGCGTGAGCTCGGTCTGTTTGCGAATATCGCCCTCCCCGACGAGCTTGCCATCGCTTCCGATGGCGGCTGTGCCGGCCAGGAACACCAGGTTGCCGTGGCGAGTCGCCCACGAGTACGGCCCGATGGCGGGTGGCAGCCCGGGAGGGTTGAAGCACTGCTTGGGCATCGTTCAGGCCCTCGGCGGCAGAATCGGCTGGACCAGCGTCAATGTTTCGGCGATGGCGGTATCGAGGCGCGTTAGCATGTCGTCTACCTCGTCCCGTGTACTGGTCAGCGGCGGCGCCAGCAGAATGTGGCTGGGATACGGTCGAATCAACAGTCCGTGGCGCCGGCCAACCTGGTGCAGCGTGCGCCCGAACTGCCAGCCGTTCGGCGGAGCTTCGCCGGTGCGCGGGTGGCGCCCGACGATCATCGCCGAATACAGGCCGACGCCGAGCACCTCCGTGAAGATGTCGTAACGACTAGCCACTTCTTGCGCCATCTCGAGCATGCGCGTACCCACCATGCGGGCGTTGTCGAGCAAGTTGTTGTCGATGATGTAGCTCAGCACAGCGTGCCCCACCGCGGCGGACAGCGGGTTAGCGTTGAACGTATGGCCCTCGTCGAACTTGCGACTCTCGTCGCCCCAGAACGATGATGCGATGCGTTCACTGAGCAGCAGCGCCGACAGTGGCGCGTAGCCACCGCTCATGCCTTTGCCGACGCCCATCATGTCTGGATAGGCCTCAACGTAGTCCGCACCCCACCACACGCCCAGGCGGGCGCTACGCCGTACCTGAGGAGCTGGTCGGTCAGCAGGTTGGAGATCGTTGCGCACAAGGAGCTGGTGATCATTCCCCATGCAGGCGCCGAGATCGTGCGCCACGTCGTCGTGTGACCAGGCGAGGTCGCGCTTGGCACACTCGCCAGCCCAGTCCGCCAGCCGGGGCGTGGCGTGCGACCCAGGACGGCGACCCGGGCGGCGTTGATCGGCCTCAGACCGGCCGCCGATAGCATGCTGCGCAGCGCAGCCGCAGCAGTTACACAACGGGTGGAGCATGAACTGACCGGGATCGTCGAGCTCGAGGTGGCTTGGGGTCGTTCAGCAGTTATTGGGGCACTTCAGCGTGCCACGCGTTTCGGGCGCTTCAAAGCCGCAAACGTACGCGCGATCCTGATGTGCCTGGCACTGGCCTACCGACGCCGACCCGACCAGGTCAGCAGCTGCAGCTCGATCTGCCGGAAGTACGCGGGCAGTGCACCAAGCGGGCTCAAGCCGCTTACCTGCGCAACGGAGCGGCCGCGGCTCGCGGGATCGCCGGGTACGGCCGACCCGCTTTGGTGAACTGCAACATGGGTACGAAGGTCCGCCGAGCCTCGGTCGTGAGCCCAAGTAGCCGGTGCCGCTGGATCAAGTCATGCACCGCCTGCCGGCTGCGAACCCCAAGCAGCCGCTGCGCTTGACGGATGTCGAGTAGAGGTCCGAGCTGCCGCTGCCACGGGGCACCAGCGGCTGCGGCCAGCGCGACGCGCTGCATAAGCCGAGCCATGTCGCCAAGCTCCGGCTCGTTGCCTGCGAGGCCCAGCTCGCGAAGCCCCGCCTTGAAACGAGATCGCGGCCGTGTCGAGCGCAGCGTCAACTGGGTTCACTGTATGGCAAGGGCGCAAGTAGCTGGGCACGCGCTGCGTCCGCGCCAACCGAGGCCGCCGTCACTCGATCAACCAGGTTGTGATCTACTTGGATGAGTTTGAACGTGTGAAGCCAGGTCTCACCCGTGATACGCTAGTTGGCGTGGGCCAGGTGAGCGTTCGCGAATTGCGCAATAACGGCGGCCATGTCATTGATCGAGTCGCCCGTGGTGAGCAGGTCACCATCACGCGGGATGGAAAGCCCGTCGCCGAGCTGCGGCCATATGCGCAGTCGAAGCTATCGGCCGCGGCACTCCTGGCGCGCTGGAGACACTTGCCGACGATTGATCCAGAAGCGTTACGCGGCGACGTTGATGCTTTTCTCGACGGCCGGTTGTAGTGAGCGCCCCGATTTCCACGCGCGGCGTCCTGGACACGAGCACTGTCATTCTCCTGCCGCGGCTGCGTGATGCCGCCCTCTTACCGGCAGAGCCCCTGATTACGGCAGCGACCCTGGCGGAGTTGTCTGTTGGTCCCCTCGTCGCAAGCACTGAGGAGGAGCGCGCCGCGCGCCAGGCACATCTGCAACAGGCAGAGGCCGATTTTGACCCGCTACCCTTCGACGCCGCTGCTGCCAGAGCGTTTGGGCAGGTCGCCGCCTCGCTTCGGCGAAGTGGTCGAAAGAGCACCGCACGCGCGTACGATGCAATGATCGCCGCCACGGCCCTCGCGAATGGCCTGCCGGTGTATACGTGCAACCCGAGTGATTTTGCCGGCATCGACAACCTGGCCGTTGTTTCGATCCCTCATCCAGGGTCGCCACGCCAGGACGCAGGCTAGCCGTCAAGAGCGTCAAGTTGTGCTCCTCGTCAGCACAACCGAACCGACATTAGGAAAGTGCCGCGGCCGATTCACGGACCTTTCACGGCGGATTCCTGTTGAGGTTCACCCTCACTTCGCTCCGAACATCACCACAGGCAGCTATGGGTGCAAGCGCCGGCGCAGCAACCGGCCAGGAGCGTGGCCACGGGGCAACCCGTAGCGGCGGCGCCGGCACTAGCAGCCGTGGCCTGCCGCGGAGATGACCTGTATAATGACTATGTGCCCAGAAAGATGACTGCGACGGAAGCCAAGGCAAAGATCCTGGCGCTGCTCGACGAGGTTGCTGCTGGGGGGGAAATAGAAATCACCAAGCATGGCCGCACGGTGGCCCGCCTTGTGCCTGCGGCAGGCCCGCACGCGCTCAGGGGAGCATTTGCTGGCATCGCCATGAGCGCAGCCGATGAAGAGGAGCTATTTACGACTGGAGTGACCTGGAGTTTGCGGTGACGACGGTGCTGCTCGACACGCACATCGTCCATTGGTGGTCGGCCGAACCGGATCGCTTGAGTCAGCCTGCTGTGCGGGCTCTCGAGGAGGCCGACGAGCTGGCGGTCGCGGGCATTTCCTGGTTTGAACTGGCGTGGCTTGCGAGGCACGAGCGGATCGTACTGACTATTCCAGTTCGTTCGTGGTTGGAGCAACTAGCGGCTCAGGTCAGGACGGTCGAACTGACACCTGCCATCGCGGACACTGCTGCCTCGCTACCATCATCATTTCCCGGAGATCCGGCCGACCGGCTGATCTACGCCACGGCTGTTGAGCGGGGTTGGCGATTGGTGACCAAGGATCGCCGGATCCGTGCGCACCGACACCCACGGCCGCTCACCCTCTGGTAATGCACCCGCCTGGTTCCGATACAACGCGGTCCAGCGGATCGCTATCGGGATTTGCTCCCGGTCGCCAGCGCAGTCCGAAACGGAGCAGACGGCGAGCTTTGCAACATACCGAAATGGTTGGCCGGCAGAAGAGGATGACCGTGCCTTCGTTGCACGTCCGCCAGATTTACCAGCTCGGCGATCGGCAAGTGGGACAACCATGGCGGGCTCATTCACCGCAAGCTCCGCTACCCGCCGCCGTAGTTTGAACGGCGGTAGGTACCACTTGCATGCTCGCCCAGAAGCCGAGCCGCGACGTGGGTGTTGTTTCCAAGTGACAACCGAAAGGATGCCGATCGACCATGCCACTTCGTGCGTGTCACCCAACCCCGAGGTGCGTCGACGGTTGGTCGCCCTGCGCTAGCTTTAGCCGAATAGCGTGGCGTGTCGGCTGCGATCTGATCGTCGATGACGACCCGAAGCGTAACTGAATCGATCGCCCACAGGTCGCGCGTGAGCCGTTCCGCGCGATCTCGCTTGCAGCACCGCCCTTCGCGTTGACCACCTCGCCTTGTGGATGGACTACCGGTGGTTCGTCGGACTGTTCACCTGGCCGCGTGACGTCGTCCATGCCGCAAGCGGGTATCACAGTCTAGCTGTCACGTCGTGCCTACGGTGATGCGGACGCCGTGTGAGGAGGTCGCAGCCGCTGGTGACGAATCAGGAGCATTTCGATTCCAATCTGCAGCGCGCCGCCGCGCTCGAGCGGTGGATCGTTGCACAACTCTTCGGTTTGGCGTCAGAGTACTTCGATCTGACCTCGCTGCCGTTCCAAGCGCGGTCCGAGCGTTTGTCGCTCGTCCGCGACATTCTCGATCGCAATCCGCGGCTGGCACAGACTGCGCGCGGGCTCAGCGCATACGATCAGCTCCGCCTCACGCTGGAGTTCGTGCGTACTAACGAGTCGGTGGCTGCGCCCGTTCGGGCCGTCGGGCACCCGATACTCGTGGCAAGCGTGCGCACCTCAGCCCGGTGCGTGACCCGCCATGGTGGACAGGGACCAACTCGACGTCAGACGTAGGCGCGACCTCGATGACAAGCTAGCTGTCACACGCCGTCCCTAGAGTGCTTCCAGTACCCGCCACTGGAGGCTTTTCCTCGATGCACGACCCCAACTCATCCCAGCAGCTTGCCGCATGGCTGACCTCGCTCCGACCTGGTGAGTCCCAAACCCTGGACGCGCTCACGGTCGCGCCACTCTACGCGGACAGTGCGCCGCCACCGTTCAGCTATCTCGCCCTCTCGGACGCCCACGCGAGTGGTCTGGTCGGAGTTACCGAGAAACCGCAGGCCAGCGTCCCAACCCTGCTGGTCATCAACCGCGCCCCACTGCCGATTCTCATCCTCGATGGCGAGGAAGTTGTGGGCGGACTACAGAACCGCGTCGTGAACACGACGTTGCTCGTGCCAGCTGCGTCGACCCTTGAGCTGGACGTGAGCTGCGTCGAGCACGGCCGCTGGCACCCCTCCGCGACTGATGCGTTTTCGCCCGGTGAAGCTGTTTACCCGACGCTGCGCCGCCAGAAGGCAGAACACGTCACTGCATCGCTGTCGGCGTCGGGCGTACCGCGGGCTGACCAGGCTGCCGTCTGGAACGAGATTTCCACGCGCCATGCGCGGCATGCGACGCCCTCGTCGACGCAAGCCGTTCACGATGCATACGTTGAACGGGCCGAGGCGTTGCGCCGCGCCGAAGAGAGCCTGCGCTATCCAGCCGATGGCCCCGTCGGTGTCGTGGGCGTCGTCGCTGGACAGCCTGTATGCGCCGACATTTTCGATCGTCCCTCAACGCTCGCGACCTATTGGCCACGCCTGGTGCGCTCGTACACACTCGAAGCCGAGGATGTCGCCAGCACCGGATCGACAACCGGCGCCTTCAACGCTGCTTCGCTGACGCGTTTCCTGGCTTCCGCCGCTGCCGCCTCGGTGTGTACGTTCGCGTCCAGCGGCCTGGGAGACGATCTCCGACTTGCCAATAGCCGCCTGGTCGGTGCCGCACTCGTCCACGAGGGATCGGCCGTCCACACCGCCATCTTCCACACCGACCGCCGCGCTGGTAATCCCGTCAGCCGCCCGTCCGCCCGCGCACGCCGCCGCCCGCGCGTGCAGGCCCCGAAGCCGCAGGCTGAGAGTCCGTCGCAGACGCCGCATCGGCATGAACAAGCCTGACGTCGTCCAAGACATGCTGCGCCGCCATCTCTCGCACCGGCCTGCGAGTGCTGCGCATGGGCGCTCGCATGGCATGCCATGCTCGCCGCTCGCTATCGCTGCATATTGGTTCTCGGCGGCTACTCCAACGCAACCATTCCAACGTGTGTTCCCCGCATCGGAAGGCCTGGACGTCCCCGGCATCGACGGTGCGCAGCTCTGGTCCGGCCGTCGCAGAAGTATTAAACCGGCGCTTTCAACCTCATCGATCATCGACACGCGGGGCCCGCCCGTCGTTACCCGCTAGCGCTGACGCTGCCTCCGCCGGGCGAGCTACATACGTGTCGACGCCGGACGCTCGAAGGATGAACCCAGCAGCCCCACGAAACTGCGCGTGCCCATGCGGCGTTACGAACCAGGCGCGGCCCGGTTGATAAACGCCGGAAACGACGCGCGGTCGCCCAGCGCGAAGCATGACTTGGGTGTTGGCTGCGACCAGATCCTCGTACAGCCTCCACTCCTGCTCGGTCTCCAGGAACAACTCCTCCAAGGTACGTGCGCGATCGAGCGCGAGCTTCGTTGTCCAACGGTGGGTGGAAAAGCGATCGCCTCGACGATCGTTACCCTGGTTAACGATCGGCCTCTTCAGGATCTGCGCCGTATCAAGGCGATAAAGGATGCAAAGTCGATCGGGCTCGAGTGACGAGTGCCAAGGGGTTGCGATGCGATCGCGTCGAACCACGTCGACTCGGCTCACCGTAGCAACATGCGTGAGCGCGCCCGGCGTTCGCAGCGCCGTCGGCGAGTAGAGAGCGACGAATCGCGTCGCATATTGATGGCGCTCTCGCTGCGAGCGCAGTAGGGGAACGTAGTACGCACGACTCTCGAGAATCCAACGTAAATGAGCTGCCTCGTCCCCAGCACGTAAGGTCCCCACAAGCACCGGCTCGGCAGCTGCGAACCGCCACGCCGACGCCTTCAACTGAGATCTGTGCGCGATAGCGCGATCGGCGAGCGTCCAACTGCCAGCGCGGAGGACTGACCGTAGCCACTCTCGCATGTAGTCGGTCTGCGTTGGCAGGAACGGAACCGCCCCGATACCTATCGTCTCCAAAGCGCGCCAAAGACGAGTCGCATGGAACGATTCAGGCGTGGGCTCACTAGAGGGAAATAGGGCCGCGGCCTGAACGATCGTGCGCATGGGAACCGAGGGATCGTCGGCGGACCAATCGAGAATGGCGTCTCGGTACCGGTGAAGGACATTGATAGCATCATCCGGTGGCCCCGGAACCCCATACGTCTTGACATACTCAGGGGATGAATCGAGGCGGTACTTCGCGTCGAGCACAAGCCGCAGCCCTGGCCAGCCTCGATCGGTCACGGTGATCATGATGTCAGGTCGTTGCGGCGTTATCTCCGTTGGAAAGCTCGGATTGAACGTAACGGAGATTGCGCGTTGGGGCGTGAGCGTGAAGCGCGACACGTGCGCCTGTCCACGCTGCAGTCGGATACACAGACCGCCTCGGTCCACACTAATGAGCCCACTCACGGGAATATGCTCGCCAGTTTCTTCGCCGATGAGCCGGAGGAGCGCTAGGAAGCACCAGTATTCATAGAGCTCGCTCAGGTCCTTCAGCGACAACTTGATTGGACCGCCTTCGATTCGCAACCCCAATGAGAGAATCAGACAGGCCCGGTAGGCCTCGCGATAGCCAGGTGCCTTGAGCAATGGCAGTGACGCGAATCCGGCCGGCGGCGGCCCGACCGCGCTGGCGATGGGCTCGGCCCGGGCAAGGCGAGCGACCATGCCAAGCAGTTGATCGAGTTCAGCGAGAGTCGCATCGCGTCGTGGCGTTCTCGCTAGCTGCGCCTCTGAATGCCTCAATGCGGCAAGTCCACGTCGAATCGCCACGAGTTGTGACGCAAGCCATCTATGCTCGGGCGTGTCGAGCGACGAGCGCGGCGTTGAAGAGGGCAGGTGTCGCCTGGCAACTAATCCGCTACCTATTCGATGCATCGCACCCGCCCCCCGAGTTCGTACAATCGCGTTCCGTACCGCTGCGTCAGCTCGTCGAACGCGTTCTGCTCGCACGAACTCGAGCTCGCGAACTAGAACCCGCTGTGGGCGTTGCGAGATAACGGTTATGGCTTGGTCAAGCTCGTCGGCGACATGCCTGAGCAGCGTAAGCCACTCGAGCTGTGACGGCTTGTCGACGCGACTGCCGGCCCCTAGGTGGAAGGTCGAACGAAGATACTCCAGCGCCAATCCGGTAAGGATCTCCTGCACCTCAGCGAGGAGCAGCTGGTAATCGGAATGGTAATCGAGCTTGGACGGAAAGACTTCGACCGTAAAAGCGAACTCAGGTACGGTCCCCACTCGGAGCACGAACTCGCTCAGCCCCACCTGCGATCTGAAGTTGACGACTCCGTGGAGCACTCGGCCGCTCTCCGCCGCGTTCACGCCGCGCATGAGACTGGGGTCGCGTGTCTCGAGCGCGACGCGTGAACCGTCTTTGGCATGGATGAAAATCGTGTAGTCGCTCTCCTCGTAGAGTCGCGGACCCACGGTTTCGGCTGGATCGCTGGCTACATCAGCGGGCACCTCTGTGCGTCGCGTTTCGGGCCCGAAGACTAGGCCCTTGCGCAAAGGACGGATCATGAGCTGGCCGGGGGGCGCAGCAGAGGAGGCCTGTTCCCACGGCGAATCGCGGCCGGTGGTGCCCCAACTGAGGGACACCCTGTCGGTTTCAATACTGAAGAGCTCGGGCACAACCGCCTACAGCCAGAACGATGTGAACCCCTCCGCCACAACCCGGTCCCACATAAGGCAGAGGCGTGCCGCGGATCGAGGGTACCGAGCAGCGCTCAGCGCATTCGGACGTTTCTCTTCGTGCCACTTGTCCACGACGCGCTGCGCGTCGTCTTCAGTCTCACGCGGCACGCCATCCACTGACCAACCCAGCAGCTGAAGGATGGCGCGGCGTACCGGCGCACTGCCGCCAATGATCCGCGGAAGGAGCTTCATGTGCAGCGCCAGATCAAGAGGATCGACGCTTTCGCCTTTTCGGTCTCGAAACGACTCCCGGAACCCTTCACTGTGCAGCACAAAAAGAGCGACCTCGTCGCGCGTTCGGTAGCCGACCTGCAGCTGCGCCTGCACCAAGTACTCGTTCGCCTGGGAGAGCGCGCCGATGGCGCGCTCGATTATGGCTCTTTCGCCTTCGGTCGGATTAGCCAACGCTGCGAGACGATTCGCTCGCGGATACCACGCGTGGACCGGCCACTTGACGGGAGCTACGTTGACCTGTTGCGAAGGCTCGCCTTCCCATCTCGTTAGGTCGATCTCGGACAACTCGAGCGTGAACGCACGATCAAGGACCTTGCGGCTAAAGCCATGGGCGCTTTCGTCCATGTTTACCGTGCCGACGAGCGCAAGGTTCGACGGTAAAGTGACCGTGGCCCATGCCTGGTCCGACTCAATAGCGCCAATCAGGCGAGGAGACGCGTACCCGCCGCCCTCGTTCAATGTCCGCTGCTCAATTCGGCTCAGAACCTCAGCTAAGTACTGCTCAACACGCGCAAGGTTCAGTTCGTCCAGGACGCACGTCCAATAACTGTTTGCGCTTTCCATCGCCTGACGCGCGACTCGGAGAAGCGCGCCAGGTCGAAACTTATTCGAGAGATCCGTGTACCCGATGACCTCGGAGCTGTCAGTCCAGTCTGGTCGAACGGGGATCAATTCGGACTTGCCGCCGGTTGCCTGCGCAACCAGTGCCGGCAACGTCGACTTGCCAGTGCCAGTCACCCCCGCGAGGATGACGAATGGCTTCGTCTTCAGAGCGGCGATGTAAGCGGCGATCTGCCACGGCTCGAAGACGAACCCAGCTTCCTCGATTTGTTGGGTCAACTGAGCTACGGCAGCACCCGCGTCGAAGTGCTCATCGATGATCGGGTCGTTTCGCTCAGGCGGCACTGTGGGATGCGGCGCCTCCCGGCTTAGGTATTGGTCGTACGACGAAAGCACCGCCTCGAGATCATCCAGCAGCAGTGAGTCCTCAGGAATCGCCCCAGCCTCGTAGAACCGATGCGCTACCGTTGCCAACTGGTAGTCGACACCCAACGTGCCACTGGTCCGCAGATCGATGTTGCCATCCAGGCTGAACCTGTGTTTGGGCAGGCCTTCGCCGTACGGCCGCAACTCGACAACGCGCGACTTCAGCCACTCGCGATACTTTCCTGCCATTTGCCTTCTAGGTTCGTTCACGCCTACGGCAAACGTGAGATACATACCACTCAGGTCTTGCCTGAACAGGTACACGCAGTACACGCCTGACTGGGTAGAAGTCGTCTCCCGCCGATCCATAATGGCCAACCATGGGACCGCTGCCTGACGTCCGATGCCTGCGAAATCGATCTTGAGACTTGGGCGCGTCCGTACCGGCGTTGCCTGCATCAAGGCGTTGCGCAATTCTGCGAACAAGTCTCTCACCGGGTGGCCAATTCCCCACGGGCTACCGGGCGGCGTCTCGCCGTACCGATCCAGGATTGCCTGAAAACCTTCGGACAGCCCAACCACAGCAGCAGAACTCAGCTACGAGCCTTCCGCATGGCAGCCAATACGCAGCCTTGCCGCGGAGCCTTTGGCCTGCCTCACCGAACAGATGCCGGTGAAACTTCCATGTTCCACAGGCTCGAATCGAAGCCTGCGAACAACGGCGACGGCTTTTCAGGCGAGACGACGAGCAGCGCGCGCATGGCACGCGTCATTGCGACGAACATCGTCCGCCGCTGACGCGCCAGCGCTTCTTCTATTTCCTCGACCTCAGCGTTTCTTCCGCCAGACTGAGGGACACCGTCGGTGAAGCCAGCTACGGCAACCACGGGAAACTCAAGGCCCTTGGCGGATTGTAGTGTGATGACCTTTACAACCGGCTGCTCGAGGTCGAGCTCACGGCCGGGCATGAACTCGGCGCGCACGCCTGCTTGACTCAGGCGTTCGGCGATGGCGCGCCCTGCCAGCTCTGAAGGTACGAGCACAGCGCAAGCGCCGAGGCCCTGCCGTGCGTCGCGTGCAGCGACGCTCAGGAAGCGAGCAAGCAGGTCGGTTTCCGCCGCCGATCCCCGGACGGTTCTCACGACCGGCAACGGTCCGTCGAACTGCGCGTAGACTCGCTCGATGGCTTCATCATCAAGCGCGCCCCCTTTCAGATACGCCTGGGCAGCTTCGCCAATCTCGCGCGTCGTGCGGTAGTTCTTCCGAAGCACTCCTGTGCGACCCTGGAATCGCAAATCTGCATGAACATCCGTCCAACGAAAACCGCTGCCGTAGATTGACTGGTTCGCGTCCGCCGTTACGAAGATCCGATCAGCCGCCGCGGAAAGGCCGACGAGCATCCGCAGGACAGTCGCATCCAGGTCCTGCGCCTCGTCGACCACAACAGCGTCGTAGCGAGGACCGACCTTACCTGACTGCACGAGCTCTGCCGCACGCCTGCGAAGGCGTGACCAGGTCCACACTCCACGACGCTTCTGCAGTCGATCGAATGCCTCATACAGCCGCCAGACTGCGCCGCGCTGCACTTCCGTCAGTCGCACACGTCGGCCCGCGCGCGAGGCTGCGAGATACTCCCCAAGGCTGTTCAAGGCGCGCGCTTCGATCACTGAGTTGATCTCCTCGAGAAGATAGTCCTGGCTGAGTGTTTCAAGAGTCGCCAGTTGCTTACGGCGAACCAGCGCATTGCCGTCCATCTGAACGCCTGCTTGGGCATCCTTGAGGAGCGGTCGCAAGTCTTTGGATTCGACGATCCTAGGCTTTCCGTCGATCTCCGCGACGATGTTCCAGGCGATACTGTCAGCCGTCCTTACCTCGACGAGGCCAGCGTCGTTGCCGAGCAGTCGCTTGAGCAGTTGCTCGGATGCCGCGGTGAGCGCAGTTGTATACGTCGTAAACAGAATGCGCGGAGAGTGCACGCTCTGACTGCGCAGCAGGTTCAGAATCGAGCGTACGCGGTACAGCGCAATCGTGGACTTCCCCGTGCCAGGGCCGCCCTTGACGAGTGTTGGCCCGACGCCTTCCAGCGCCCACTCGACGAAGCGCTCCTGGTCAGGATCGAGCCGCAGTAGGAATCCCAGCAGTTCGCCCTCGGCGAACTTGAGCAGATCGGATGGATCACCGGTGATCAAGTCGGGCTGCTGGAGCACCCGTTCGTAGTTCGGATTGACAACCGCGTCCAGCACCAGATCCTTCACGTGCTCCGGAACTTGCGCTTTGACGAGCTCGTCGAGCGTGCTGCACCCGCGCAGGTCTGCTCGATGCTCTTCCGGAACCATCAGGCGTGCCAGGAGCTCGTCGTCGATGGGTCGAGCAAACCTCTCATTATCCGGGTGAGGTTGCTTGTGCCTACCGTTCGCCAGCTCGCGTTCGAGTTCAGGCTGCCAGTCTCCCTTGGGCACCTCGTCGAGATCAAAGCTAGGCCCCTCAGCATCGATCCTCGAACCGCGGTATGCATCCTTTCGGTCCGAGACACCCAACAGGGTGACCCAGCCATTGCCGTACGTGTAAAACACGCGGAAGTCGCCGGATCGCAAGCGATACACGTCACCTTTGTAGCCGTGTAGCTTCTTCTTCAGTGGCTCATGCGGCGACGGATCATCCTGCAAGACATCTATCTTGTCGAGGATCTGCAGGCGACGCTCTTTCGGCAGTGCGCGAAGCTGGTTCTGGAACGTCGGCTTGTGAATGACTTCGAAGCTCATGCGAACACTCGATCCATCAGCAGCCCGATTTCGCGTGAGTCGATTCCTTCCTTTGGATCGTCACGGGTCCACACCAAGACGCGATCAGCGCTCGGATCCTCGTCGAACGGAACGATGCCCTGCCCGCGATACCACTCCAGCTTGCGCTCCCAGCGCGTCCGATACAGCGGATCCTGGAGTAGGCCGAGATGCTCCCAATACACCGTGCGGCCAGACCGGTCATCTTCGATCGTGAAGTCTGGGAAGCGGGAGCCGAGCGGCGCCTCGTAGTCGTATTCGATGCCGCGCGCTTCCATCAGGTTGGCGATGATCACCTCCGCCTTGGACCGCACAAGTTCGCCCCGCGCAGTGCGATGGATCAGGTACTGCTCGAGGAAGCGCTCGGCCTCGACCTGAACAGGCTCTGGATCGCGGAAGATGTTTGTCAGGCGGCGCGCCGTTTCGGAGAAAGCCGGGTCAGCGTAACGCTGGAGTTGAGTCAAATCACCCTGATGCAGAATGACGACCCGCTTCTGTTGCCGCGTGAGGGCGGTGTAGAGCAGCTCGCGGGATAATGGGCGGCAATCCTTCGGCAAAATGAGAACGGTCGTCCCGAACTCAGATCCTTGGGCGCGATGCACGGTGATGGCGTAGGCGAGTTCGAGCGGCGCATCACCTTCATCGCCAAAGCCTTTGCTGGTGTATTCGTACGCGTAGTTCTGCTGGGACGAGAACTCCACCTCGAGTTTCCAGGGAAGACCTTCGTTCTGCCGCCGGAAATGTCCGACAACGACGCCGATCTCGCCGTTCGCGACGTACTTGAGCGCGTCCTTCGGGTAGACCCACTCCTTGTTCTGGTTGGTCGTGTTGATGACTTTGTCGCCGTACAGGATCTCTTCCGCGCCAAATGGCTTCGGCACCTTGCGGTTCTTCTGAAGCGCGCGTTTCTTCGCGTCCGCCCGATAGTGCTGCTGCACGAAGCGGTTGACCTCAGTGATGCCGTGCGCCAGCCCACGGACCGGCGACAGGATCTGCCAGGACTCCGCCTTCGATGCGGTGTTACCTCGATTGAAGTACACCCAGCCGTTCGATAGAGCTCCGCCTACGGATTGTTCGAAGCCAGCCACATCGTCGCGACCCGAGAGACACAGCTCGTGCTGCAGGACGTCAAGAAGTCGCTCCTGGAGGTCGTCTGGCGTATCCCAACGCACAAGCTCCAGCCGTTCGGAGAAGTCCTTCGTCGCGATCCGCTCCCAGATCTCATCGGCGGCTGGTTCGGGCGCCTGGCCACTGAACCAATCGGCTAGCAAGAGGTCGTGCAATTCGGGCGGCGGAGCACCGCTCGGCAGCTTGTGTCGATGTCGAAGGGTGAGCTCCGCATAGGCCGGCGCGATACGTGGAAAGTGATCCTCGATATCGTTGGGCGCCAAACGACGAACGATATCGACGAACGGCCGGCCGCTACCTATAGGCGGTAGTTGGCGATAGTCGCCCGCCAGTATCAGCC